>WNFX01003028.1_pt1 | contig 16845 bp, 17 predicted proteins | sample 5400111 | NCBI WGS metagenome assembly WNFX01 (sample SAMN13153363, study PRJNA577476) | soil metagenome | isolation source: 40 cm soil or saprolite under grassland replicate 1 | place: USA:California | collected 2016-06-15 | reverse complement strand
AAAACATGATCGTCCCCTTGTCGACTCGATCCCGGTCGCCTCACGTGAGGCGGCCTCTGATCGGCCTGCAAGGGGACGATAGATACGAAAAGAGCGGGAGACGGGGCTCGAACCCGCGACAGCCTGCTTGGAAGGCAGGCACCCGCAATATCGCAGCTTGCTTCTTCTAAAACGGCTCTACAAGCGGATCGAACGCTTGTAAACCAAATTCGTACGGAGTTGGCATAAGGTGTTCCGTACACGTTAGGACAGGATTTCAAGGGCTACTGTTATTTTTACGCATATCCTGCCTGAGCAATTAGCCCTTTTTCAGTATATCCTGCCTGCATACGAAATGCAAGGGGTCCTAGGAATTTTGTTCTATACTATCCTATCTGTTCTCTCAGAGCCTTGCTCACTCTTGCGAGTGAAGAACAGGACAGTCATCTAACTGCAATACTTCTCCGTTGCTTGTCTTCTGAGTCGTCAGCATGGGCTGTAAAAAAGAGTTCTCCGTTTCGATATTATTAAGTGCTGTAGCTATTTGCTGAAGTACTCTTTTTATTTCCTGCGTTCCTTCCACGCGTATTGGATCGACGCTTTTCTTTCTGGCATCGATTTCGGCTAAAAACCGTATCAGACTTTTGGTATCTTTAATCATTATTGGTTGAAAGAAGCCACTAATAGGAAGAAGGAAACAGTAAGGATAAATGGTATCAACGCCTTTTTGTGTTCTTCGCTCACGCATAGAGAGATGTCCTGTTCCTGTTCGACAGTTCATTTCTGTAAGCGAACAAAAGCCGATACTGTTCATGATTGTGATCAGTTCATTGCTATTCTTTGCGTCGTCCAATTTGCTTGGTCTTGTTCCCCACTCACCATTATCGTATGTCTGCATGATAACCTCCTTTATTGTATCGTCGATTCAATAACAGGAACCGCAATTGGTGTGTCGAGACTGTTTTGTTCCAGAAACTCAGTGATAATTGTGGTGCTTTCTTTCTGACCGAACTCTTTGAGGGAGGGAAGAATATTTCGTATCATTTCTGTACGCATATCTGGAGAAATGTTATTTTCGTAGAGGGTGTCAATGAGAAGCTTTGCCGATCCGAGCACATATTCAAAACGCTTCTTCTCGACATCCAGGCAGATGGACTGTAATTCAATCTCTTCTTTTTTGATGAGCAGTGCCTCTCTCTGGAGAATAGTCGCGCTTTGATTTTGCTTCAGCTCCAGCTCTGTCTTTCTCAGCTCTAACGCGACTTCCATGTGTTTGAACGAGACTGTTTCTTTGGCTTCTTTCTTCTCTTTGTCACTGAGGTATGCGTAAGCCGAAACCTGCGAGGCGCGATGCTGTTTATGAAGCGTGTAGAAGATAAGAAAGATGGCAAGTGTTGGACCGTAAAACCAGATAAAAAGTCCACGAACCGCTTTTTGCTGTAGTATGATCAGATCGGTTGGTACCGACTTTAAAAACGGCGTGAGGAAGCTCGTGATATTGGCAGGTACTCGAGTCGCAGAGGGAAGATGTTGATTAATCGATACGACGACCCAGGTAAAGTTTTGCTTCGTAGGTATCGCGTATTTTTGCCCGATTAAAAAGAAGACGAAGAGAAGCATGACAAGAATAAAGTTCCAAACAAGCAATCTTGCCAGTGTTTTTCGTTTTCCAAAGCTCAGGCCATAGGTAAGGGCCAAAACTACGACAATACTGATATAGCGAAAGGTCGTAACATCAAGCGTATTAGGCCAGAGCACGCGTGATCCAAGAATGGAGAAACCGTAGGCCGCAATCAATTGAGGAAAAAGAAAGCGAATAAGTTCTCCACCGGTAAATGACCCTTCTCTGGCGAATAATGCTTTATATGCATTCACGTGCTCTTTATCTTTTTTATTGATGCGACCTTCAACCCAGGCAGAGAAGTAGGGACCACCGACACCAAAGATAATACTGACAATAACGCCGATTGATTGCCAAACGTTGCTTTCCCAGATACCAGGACTGAATATATTCATGTTATCCTCCAGGATAAAACTTTTGCATTTCCGCATGATTCTCTTAACGAAAGGTAATTCTAAATATAAAATCTAGATGTGGTAATGATAGTAATAAAATCTTCATCAGATTATCGTCATATCTGGGGTAAGGACCTGGAGACGTGGATGGTCTTGACCCAGAAAAGTGGCTCATCCGCTGAAACTGTGCTCAACAATATAGTAAGAGGAGGGTTACACTGGTAGCTCTCCACTAAGATATTGCTGGCGAATGCAATTGCAAGTTGAAAAAGGCCTATTCCGGGCTAAACACTTTCTCGTTTCAAGCTCATTATGTAAGAGCTTATTCATAGCGGTTTGCCTAGATTTCATTGCCGGTGTCATTCGCCAACAATATCATAATGTGGCTCTACCCCAGATGCCAGGATAGGGGTATTTATTCAGGAATCTTGTCAATTGATGGTAATAATAGAAGCCGTATATCTATTGGGAGTGACTGATCTTGCTTACAAATGGGTCAAACGAGTAGCGAGTGGAGTAGTGTATAACCGCTCTAACGATATGTATCTCGGTGAGAATCATGCTACCTGCATATGTACACCAATGTTGTGATAACAGAAGAGCAGTTATCATCTGGTGAAGAGAGCGGGGTTGCTCACTAACCACAGACACGAAAATTTCGTCAATTGACCGGGAACTGGTACGCCCTACTCGTCCCATCGCCGATTCTACACATACGTTTCCATTTCTGCCCATTCTTTCGTAGAAGAGAGATCATCTTCGCGATGCCCGTTCGATCCGTCTTCCCTAGCATCTTCGTTCAACTCGTCTTCCCATATGTGATCAGGAAGAGGCTGAAACTGCTCTTTCAATGTTTGAGCAAAGGTGTCTACCGCCATCCTCTCATAATTTGCATCAAGGGGAGAATACTTCTGCTCAAAGGACAAAACCCGCAACGAGATGGGATACGGTTTACTTCCCACAGAGCTCCAAAACACTGCATGACCAGGAATGAACTCATTGAACAGCAGACTCAAAAGATCCTGGCTGAAGTGAGCATTGGCTTTTTGCAAGGTTCTCAGATCGATGGCGGATAAGAGATGGAGTGCAAACCAATTCTCACTTTGAGTGAGGATTTCCCAGGGAATACTTCCTGGCTGTTGCGTGATGAGTAAAGAGCCAAGATCATATTTTCGCCCCTCCTTGACCCAATCGCGATGAGGGTTGGCAGCAGGTGATCTTTCTGTCAGCACCGACTGTGCCTCCTCGATCACGACGATTGCGGGAATGGAATGTGGTTGTGCCTTGGTAAATTCCGCCTGATTGTGCTCGAAGATATGGCGCAAAATGAGTCCTGAGAGGATAAGGGACTCTGCATCATGGAGCAGGGAAATGTCAACCACACAGAGCTTGCCTTGGGCCAGGGCATACAAGAGCTTGTCCTTCAACCGACTACGCCGATCATGAAACAGTTGAATAACGCTGGTCATGTTGGCGCGTGCAGCAAGCGCTTCCGCCTGTTGTTTTTCCCCCAAGTCTAAAAGGGTGCGGATGGCCTCCAGCGGTGCTGCGTTTTTGTAGTGATCGATCAGATTGACCAATGCGCGCCAATGATCTGCGTTCAGGGCTTTCAATTTCTGCACATTCTGTTGATCTTGCTTCTGGGCACTTAACGCCAGAGAGAGCACCATAGGAGGGTCCAATTCGCGAAGATCGAGCTTAATTCCATCAGCCACGAAGGACGCGTAAAACGCACTTGGTGCTTCTCTCGGTGTAAACACCACGAGTTTCTTTTGAAGTTCTGGAACGTCGCAAAGTCCAGGCCGTCCTTTATCGTCTGGCCAGAAGTATTCTCCATCAGGATCAAAGACCAGCGTACCGACCGGAACCTGTCTGTTTGCTTGTTTGATCACAGTGGGGCACTGTTTGTACAACTCACTAAAGCAGAGCTTATTAAAATTCGATTTGCCGAGACCGGCCTTCGCAAAGACGAGCGACCGGCGTGCGATAAGATTGTTCATAGAAAAACGTACAAGCACTTCGGGAGCAATGATGTGCATCCAATTCTCCACCTTTGTTTGGTGCGATCCATCTGCGTAAATGAACTCTCCCAGAGCAAAATGGCCAATCACCGCCCCTTCTGTATGATGCCCAACAAGCTCTTGCAAGATTTCTCCACTTGGAAAAGCAATCGGGCTTCCGTGGTGTGGTTGACGACGGTGCGAGGGAACAAACATGAGCTGGCCATCTGGCGAATTTTTGAGCAATCCTAAGATGTGAATAGTGACGCGATATTTCAGATGCTTCTGGAGGAATGTTTCCGGGAGATCTCGCCCTTCTTGCAAGGCTTGGAGATGCAGATCTTCCCCTGAGTCAGACGACAGCATGCCACGAGGGCGCAAGGAAATGATACGGCTAAGCATCGCCTCGTCGCCGCTGCCGAGTTGAATGAGGAGAAACTGCCCATGGAGCGGGATCTGGGAGAACTCTTCTCGATACGGAAGCACAATGTCCGCATCAAATTCCAGACCATTTCTGCGAAAACCACAGAAGATGCCGATAATCCGCTCAGGTGCAAACAATTTGAGGTGTGACATGGTTTAACCCTTCTTCTTTCTTGGGTAACGGTAGTTTGTGGACTCGGGAATTTCTTCACTTCATAGCAAACGACCGATGTTTTCTCGATCTGACGAATCTAAGCGTAGCCAGTCCTGCCGAAAATGCCAGGATACGGTGTGTCACGCGTCCACAAACTACCGGTAATGGCTTTCGCAAAAGAATAGGACGACAACCTGATTCCTGGTGAGTATATTTTGCTATAGCATCCTCTCTGGTTGGAGAGTACCAGTATTCCCATTGCTGAGAATACTGGTACAATCTCCTTTTTCATTTTTTGGAAAGTGGAACCATTTTGCATCAAAACCTTCATGGATCATCGTGGTGCCGACAGATACCCGCTAGGAAAGCGATTGCCTTCTGCACAGGTTATGTATGGCCATCTGATGGGAGGAGATGCACGATTGTTCTCATAAAGGACAATTTCTGGTCCACTCCTCTCATGCACTCATTCTTTACCCACGACCATTGCATGTGATAGCATACATTGATCAGGTAATGTGGTTTTCCTCCTTTCTTCTCATGGCTTTGTTGGCCAAACGGCTAAAGATTGAGAAACCTCTTCTCCCGCGCCCACCCAGAGAAGAGATGATGGCATTTCTACAGCTCCTTTCCACTATCAGATTTTCTGGCGGTATGATGATCACAGTTTACGCATGATCGCTCTCTACTGGAATGATATCTGGTTCTACTCCTGTCATTTCATGTATCCTTATATGACACTCTTCATGAACGATCATGCAGTTTTCTGGTGTTGTTGGACCTCCTTTCTTGTAATGGATAACATGATGCCCTTGATCAGTGGGCTTCACAGGTTGGTGGCACACAGGACAAATACCCTTTTGTCGCTCCCATGCCAATAAGCGATCAGAGGCATTAAACACACGTTTTTTGTTGATCTTGTAGAGTCCCTTCGCCGCCAACATCTTTGGCAGCTCATAGGACCAGAATTCGAGTTGGTGCTTGCTGGAGGTGATTTTCGCTAGCAAGTCGATCTGTCCCGGAGTACGGCGGGCCTGGAGAGAGGCTTCCTTCACATCCCGGTACCAGGGGGAGAGACAACCCTCCTCCGACTTTTTCGGATCGCACTCGGACTTTTCCAGAAACAAAACCGCTTGGTACAAGGGGATGACCTCTCCCATCGGCAAAACCATCGTCCCGTGAAACAGATGCCTCATACTGTCCAGCCGCTGCCAAACGGTCTCGATCAGTTCTGAGGCCAGCGACCCTTCTCTTGCGCCTGTCGCGATGTCACGAAGGCTCGGAGGAGTAATGCTGGTATAGCCGTTATCCAACTCAACAAGGAGCAGATAGAGGCTACCGAGGAAAGGGCGTTTCCGCGTCAATTTGCCGATGTAGATCTCCCTCCAAAAAGGATGTTCCATCAATGTAGAAACTTGCGTGCGTGCTTCGTTTCGATACGTCCAGAGACGCTCTGCGAGATTGAGCGGTTGCTGTTGTTGCAGTCGCCGAAAGAGTGCCCCAAGACTGGCTTCGTCCCGCTCGTCGATCACCCAAACCTGGATGGTGTAGTCGTTAATGATCTCTTGAGCATCTGGAGAGAGTTGGGAAAATCGTTTGTTCGGTTCAACCAGGCTCAGTGCCGGATCTTCCCGCAAACGAGATGTGGCGAAGCCATCAGCAAGGTACTCTAAAATGGTGGAAAGCCTCTGTTGGCCATCGACGATCCAAAACTTGCGATCTTTTTTGACGGCGAACAGCGGCGGCATCGGCAATTCATGCAGAATGGTGTCGATGAGGCCGCGTTTCATCGTATAGGGCCAGACTTTGTCCCGCTGGTATTCAGCGTAGTTATCATAGTCCGGTCGCTGTACGTGCAATGAGCCAATACGCAGTTCATGTAACTCTGCGTGAATACGCTGCTCTGGCAGCGCCAATGGGGCAAACATAGGAAGAACCTCCTGTGTGTGTAGCTCTAGCGTTGCCTTGCACCAAATTTCATGGCCATGAGGAGGCACGCCAGGCAGAACGTTGAAAAAGAGGTATACACCGCCACACACCGAGGTCAGGGGAAGCACAACTACATACCGAAGGGTAAAAAGTAGTAGTGCGTGCAAGAGGATTCATGCATGTAAATGAAAAGGAGATAAATACAAGAGGCCTGGCCTCTCTGTACGCTTCCTTGGGAAGCTATATCGATACCATAGCATAAAAATCCCCAAAATACTAGGCCGCTACATGTTCACTGCAAGGTTTTTCTGGTCTTTCACTAAAAGAAGAAGCGCTTGAGAAGTGCAATATCTTGGGCTTTTGGTTCAAGAGATCGAGTAATACGGGTGCTCCTCTTTTCCTGGTCATTACGATCACGGTGAGAGACAGCCAGAGAGGAATATTGTCTGTTTGTAAAGTCGCAATATTCGTTATTTTCGTAAAGTTTCATAAAAATTGTAGTGCTCCTATTACAATAAATGCACTCTTTGAGCACCATTTTTGACGATCCAGAACGATTCCCACGTTTTAGATAGAAGAAATACCCTTGGTGAGAAGAGCTAACCATGAGAAACGACCACCAAATAACTTTGCATTTGCTCTATCTGGAGCAAATGATCAGAAAAATAGCATACTCTCCAAGAAAGCAAGCACATATCATTCTCGCTTACTATATAAGCACTGTTACTGCTGTCCATCATGTCGAACTGTGAGTGTGTATTCTGCTCACCTTGATCTGTCATTGCTAAGAGAACAAGCGATGGCACTCACTGGACAGTTACTGCATTACCTGGCACATATTCACCAGACAACCTCGGATGAAAAGAAACAAAAACACTTGAAATACATTAAAATTTGAAAGCAACTTTTTTTATTAGTTTTTTTAATACTACACTTAAATAATATAAAAATAAGATGCACAATTTTAAAAAATTATAAATACTTTCTATAGAAACACTCATTAATCCCACAGACCTAACATGATAGATGAAATACGACACAGAATCTTTTCAAGCAACTCTGTTTTTGCGAGTTATGAGCTCAATGTATTAAACATGATTCTTTCCACTCAGTCAGATAAATGAAAGATGAGGTTAGTTACGAGGCTCTCACAAGAGGTATTAGAGGGCAGCCCAGAGCTGTTACAAAGCCGCTTCGTATCGGTGTCATACCATCTGGCGAGCAGCATCGGATCTTTTCCAGGAACCCAACACGTACCTCGCCAGATGGTATGAACCTGAGCGAAAACAGCTTCCGGCAGACACTTCTCATCATGAAGCGGTATTGCGAACAGTCTGGTGCAGATATATCTATCTGCCGTGCCTTGAGGAGCGATTTTTATCTTCGCCTCTACAGTATCTCTAGAGGAAGCACAGTACAGAGGACAGAGAATCCAGAAATATATGTATTTTTGTTATGACCACGGCATTTTGCTTCTGTTGTATACTGTAAATAGAACAAAAGTTCTTGTTTATCAGAATAATTACGGAGAGTGAAAACTATTCGTCATGAAAACGCCATTACCTTCATCAATGCGCGAAGAGATCGTAGAAATGAGTTCAAAGCAAAAAAGACACCTGTAAGGGTAAAAAAACAGACCGAGCCAACACATTCACGAGAGAAAAGGGGCTGAACATGGGAGTTCTTTGTGAAAAGCTGATGACACTTCAATTGACCTTTCACGTCGAAGTACGTGATGACCCTGTCACCCAAAAACCGTCATATATTTCTTCTGGCGATCCTGCTGAGTGGAAACCTCAGTTAGATGAACAGCTTCGCCTGTTACAAGCATTGCTCAAACAGGCGAAAACGGATTTACAACACGTATCACTCGTCCATATTGCCTGGTTTTTGAGCACGATGAAGGATACCGACTGGGAGCAGGCTCTCTTGGGGCATCTCGGGTTTCTCGATCCTTCATTTTGCCGAGGAAGCATGCTCTCCTCTACCATTGCCATGCTCTCAGCAGATGACCAGGCTTTATGGAAAGAACGGATAGAAACGGATGATCCCAACTATGGAAATCTTTTCCATCTCTGTACAGAAGAGATGGATCGCTGTTTTCAGGTGCGCCTGGAACAGGCATCGCTCGTAGACATATCTCTTTGAAAGGTTGAACAGTGTTATCAGTTGACACCGTATTTACAGAAGGGTTGAATATGGAGGAACATATGGAAGAACACGTCTACATTGTGCGACAAGGCGTCACAACGCTTCCTTATCTGGACGATGAAGTACCAGCGCTCTATACCGCCGATAACAAACCCTATATTCCTGCGTTTGCTGTCTGTCATGCACTCGGACTCCCTGTTGCCTTTCACATTCGCAAATGGCGCAACATGTTATTATGGGTGACAGCACACAAATTACCACTCAAAACAAAAAGGGGAACCCGAAATGTATGGTGTCTTCTCATCAGTGAAGTCCCGTTTTTGTATGCCAACGTGATCTGGAAATACGTTTCTCCTGAACGACGCCAACAATTACATGAAGCGATTGAAAAAGGGATGGATCTCGCACATGAGGCATACCAGCATATGCAACGAGAGTATCATGAATATCGTCAATCACTGTTCACATTTCTCCGCGTCTGTGCAGATATGGAACAGCGATGGGACCATGAGCAGCATTCTCCGCCTCTCAATGTCTCCGATGATATTCGGCAAGCTTTCCACACACTTCTCCAGGAAGGACAATCGTGCTATCATGATGCGGCTACCCTTGCGAGAGCGATTCTTCAAGAACAAGCCACCAATCTACTCATTGATGCGTTGATTATAGGAAAAGAGAATACGGTAGTAGATTCCTTTTCGATGCCTCTCTTACCAGTCATTGATGCAGAAAAGCGGGAACAGTTTGCCCTTTCTCTTTTAGAGCTTGCTCGCTGGCATCGGCGCATGGCTTCTTTCTCACAAGAGTATCAATAAACGCCTGATACCTGGAGAATCTTTCGTGCTAAACGCTATTTGCAGTTAAAGAAGCGCAAAGACTTCCCCGAAGCAGTTTTAGCAGGTGGCTTGCCTGGTAACGAGTTCTTCAAGATCCCGAAGTCCTGGAATGAGCCCTGGCAATCGCTCTGGTCCTTGCCCGCAACTCGTCACAATGGCTTTGTCAATCACCAGATTGGTCACGGCACTCGCTACTGTACAGGCTTCTCTATACAAGCTGCTCATGGGGCGCTCCCATCCTTGCTCGTAGGCTTCCCATATCTGGGGAGCCGCTTCGTTGAGCACGCCACCACTCGTCATGATCAGATTGACAAGAGAGACGCCACCAACTCCCCAGAGCGCATCTCCCCAGTCGACGAGACGAATATCCTTCCCAGCAACAGCAATATTACCAGACCAGAAATCACCATGCACAATAGTAGAAGGAAGTTCCGCAAGCTGCTTTGCTAGTTCGCCAAAGAAGGAATGAGCGTGCTCGAAAAGCGATACGATTCGCTGGAGGTCATCATATGCTTCGGGTGCTTGCTGATTCATTGCCCATCGACAGACATCAAGCGCCTGCCGCTGGAGGCGATCTCCCTCACACCTGATAAGCAATGAAGGCAACGCCTGGTCACGGAGCGCACGTTGTTGCAGCAGACCAAGTGTCCTGGCAGCCTCAATGACTACCGGCCTGGAAAGAGCAGACAGATCGCACTCCCCGGCATCTTCCATGAGAAACCAGCGCCAGGTGGCCGAAGGAACAAGATCCGCGACAAGCACACGAGGAATACAGGTAGAACACACGCCATGGAGGCGTTGCATCACCAGTGCCTCGTTCCTGCTCCGGGGTGTGCCCTTCAAAAACAGGCGGGTTCCGTCGCGCAATTCGAGACGATAGACCCTGGACCAATCGCATGGTTCCCAGCAAGGATGAATACTCTGGATTGAGTCAGAGAAAAACGTATGAAGATGGTTCTCTACATCTGCAACAAGCTCGTTCATGAGTGTATCATAGAAGGAGGCCAGGGACTTGTCAAGGTCTTGTTGGTGAATGACCGCTCTCTCGTCCTGAAGAAGTTATGAAGGGCAATGATAATGAACATACGTGATCTCACATGGCCAGATATTCCATCGGTCTTGGAGTTGCTTCATGCCGATCAACTTCCCTCACAACCACGCACTACTTCTCAGGATGTGCAACGCGCTTTAGCTGGGCAAGCTACTATTGATCAGAAGTGGTGGGAGGCGCTTGCGGTTCTACGGACAATCGTTGTCACAGAAGGAAATGACGTTCTTGGCGTTGCTTCATACGGCACGCAAAAGACAGATGGGTCAGGAACGCTCCAGCCAGATGGGTCGGGATGCCTACTCTGGCTTCATGCTCGCGAAGATCGTCCCGTGGTAGAGGCACTCCTGGCAGCCGTCTTTGCTGCATTGCAGGAGTGTCCACGAATCTACGCCTTCTGGTTCGCAACGCCATTAACCGTGGGAGTAGAGGGGCTTCCCATTGCCCATCGTCCTGTGACTCACCAGACGCTTCTTGAGCAGCACTTTGTCGGAAAAGATGATTGGCTCTACATGGCGGGCCCTGTTGTGGCTCATGCAGATCGGATCGCCGATGTGGAAGTGACTGCACATGGGTGGAAGTTGTCTCTTCAGGAGGGAGGTGAGCGCATCGCCGAAGCCGATATGAGCCTGGGGAAGGACAAGCTTGGAGTCTTGCACTGGCTCTGGGTACGGGAAGATCGGCGTGGTCATGGATTAGGCACGCGCCTCTTCTTACAAGCAAGAAAGCTGCTCAGTGATGCGGGGGCGCGTACCATGGTCTTGTTTGTTGACCATGATGATCCTGTGGAACGTGATCGTACGCCAGCCATTCGCCTCTATCAGCGTCACGGATTTCACGTGATTGACCATCTCTGGTCGTATTGGAGAGGAACACCCCCCTCCTGGCTTTCTACTCCGTGACCGTTGCGCCCCTTTGCTCTGCGCCAATAATCCATTGCTCGATGGCCTGGACGGTTCTGAGAAGTGATGCATCGCGACAGGTGTCCAGGTGCTTCTTGCAAATGAGTCCATAGGCGATACACCGCTCAACGTTGAGAGAGTGTTGCTGATAGGTCTCAAATGAGCGTGAAAAAATCTGTTTGGTAGACGGAAGGACTGCATGAACATGGTGTGGGTACAACTGTATGACCAGCGATTTACTTCGATGATATGGTGTAGAAAGACTCGCAGCATATCGATCTACCAAAGGCAACGACATCGCATACTGTGTGAAAGAGGGGGTCATGAAAGGATCTTGCTCTGGTATCCGCCCAGCAGGAGGGATGACATCTGAAGGGAAGACCGCATCCCAGGCATCTGCAACCGCCCAGGCGTGATGGTGCCTTGAATGAAACGCAAGGATCTGTTGGACCCATGACTTTGCCCATCCCTCAACATGAGATTGGAACCGCTCTGACAGAACGGTGGGAGCCTGGATGGTACATAACTCAGGCCAGTTGGTCGCCCAATAGAGCCAGGATGACCAACGTGCAGGAAACAGCGATGCCGTCATTGCCAGAACTTCCGTTTCAAGACGACGCCTGCCTCCTCCTGCCACAAGATCACGAAGGTAGGAGAGAGCGGTGTGCCATTTTCCAGAACGAAGAAACTGTGGGAAGAGATACCGCACCGCTCCCAGCAGTTCATCTGCGCCGTCACCGGATAACAACACCTCTGCCCCTGCGGTAGCTGCCACGTCGGCAATCGCCCGATTAAGACGCGGCATCGCATCATTGCGTGGCCCTCCAGGGTGCCAGCATGGATCTGGAAGAGGTGTAGATGGGTCTGCTTCATTTCTAATGACATGGAGTTCGCAGTGCAGGTGGAGCGCTTCAATGAGCCGTTGAGCGACGATTGCACTGCTCCGACCAGCATCATCCTCCAAATCAACAGTAAGAGCAACGAGCCGACGCCCTTCACGCTGACACAGCTCATGTGCATGGAACAACACTGCGGTGGAATCCAAGCCACCTGAAAGTGCAACTGCGACCGCAGAAGCATTCCCAATACAGGTAGCAACGCTCTGCCGAAATTGCATGACAAGATCGTCAAGAGGAGCGTGAGCAGACGGCCATGGGACAGAAGGACGCAATCGTGAGACCTCTGCCCAGGGACAATCAGGCAAAAACTCCCCCACCAGGGCAGGAGGAGTCAAGTATAACGCCAGCTTCGAGAGCGAAAAACGTGGACGCTCCCCAGCAAGGACGAGTGGGTCAGGTCCGATATGCCCATCATGTGAGGCATAAAGAGGAATACGTCCTGTGGGATCGCTCTCTGAGAGATCAGAGAGCATCTGGAACCCCTACTACCTCTTGACGATCTGCCAGAGCTTTCGCAAGTTCTTCAAAATACTCAGCCCTAAGATACTGCTGGAAGGGTGGCTGACATAGCTTACGTTCCCACCTTTTTCGCCCTGATGTTTCGTTCCATCACCAGGATGACTTTTCGCTGACATGAAACCTCCTCGAAGTATTTTCTCGACCGTATTCACCTATCGCACAAAAAAACCGCGCTACGAGAAATCATTTTGCGCCCTCAATGACGAAGGCTCTACAGAACTGAATGAGAGAGGGCTGGCGCCTTCCGAGAGTGGCATTCACCGCTGCTCCCATAGCTCGTTTTTTCCTCAACAGAAAACCCAAAGGTGTTTCTTGCATAGTTGATGGAGCCTTGTTTCGCTCACGCCTTCGTCCTTCCATCGTTCAGGTCTTTGTTGATGATAACCAGCAGAGAATGCATTCAGGTTGTCCACAAGAAGGATTGCTTCGAGATTTTCTGTCTCACCGGATTTTCAAGCAGATAAGATACCTCAATATGGCCGTCTCCAAATTTTTTAAGGAACGTTTCACGTATAGAGCAGTGCCTCGCCTGAACTATCCTGTACGGTGTCCCAATCAAGTACATCAGCCAAATCCGCCTTGAATGCTTCAAGGTGTTGCTTGCGAATCTCCTTGTCGGGCATCTCAGTATCCTTCCAGATCAACCAAAGTTTCACCGTCGTAAAGGATTCATCATCTTTGATAAGATAGCGTTCAATCGTGCCAGGAAATGTGTGCCGTTTCTCCTTACGAATCGTCTCCAGCTTTTCTACGAGATTTTTTTGTTGTCCGGGACGCACAGAGACTCGTATCTCCGTGGTGAGCAATGTACTGCGACTGTTGTATGTGCGCCAGGCGGGTGATCTTGTGCGGACACGTCCAGGTGGGTTGAGTTTGAAGCGATTGACGGCTTCTTCTGGTACGAGAAAGGAATTGACAGACCTCACCGCTTCCAGGCGTCCAAGCTCAATGTACCTGTAAACGGCTTTGTCAGAGATACCAAGCATTCGAGCCGCTTGTTTAATGGAAACATAGCCCGCAATAGCTGGAAAGTCATGAATATCTGCCATGAATTTAGTCTACTCAAGTCAATAATGATTGTAAACTTTCTTTTATAGTAAAGTTTTTGACAAAACTTAGAAACATAGATTAGATTACCTATTCGGAACATCTTTGATCATTCAGTAGGTCATAGAAGGAGAGGAATGTGGAGAAAACTGGCGTGCCAAGAGCTACGCCAGAGTCCTTTGAAGGCATTTGTGAGGTCTAAGCGAGAGGTTCAGGGACTACAACATCAGCCACTCATCGTGTGTATGAGTGATTTTCTCTCGGAAACATTCGACCTTGCTCATGTCCGAATCGTGCTCAATGTGACTGTGCTGTCCGCTGGAAAGTGAGAAGAGAATGAACGTGAAGGGTGGAAAAACGGCTTTCTCACGTTAGAAATTTACGCCATAATAGTAGAAGATATTCATTTCAGACGTAATTTTAGAAAAAGTACTTTTCGTGTTTCTGTGGCTCTGAGGCTAATTTGCTCTTCATCTAGCAACACGCTTCGAGGTTTTCCTATCAGGCAGGCAATGCGCTGTAACACAAATAGCAGAACAGATACATTCCACAGAGGAAGCGCATACCGGCCGGCCTGATAGGATGACGTTCTGTCTACTCGACAGCATGCTCAGCAATAATGCTAATCAGGCAGAGCCGCCAGGAGTTGACGGTATTCACCACCTGATCCCGTTCTCTATTTTTCGGAAAGATTCGCTTGATTTGCCCTACAAAACCAATCATCGCTTCTAAGAGTTCCGTCACCTCTTCGGCATGTAACGGCACCTGCATCTGGGGATTGCCAGATGCGAATTCCGCCTGGAACCGATCTCTCACCGCCGCTAAGATGGCTACTCGTCTTTCCCCATCAGGAGAAGGAGGAAGTGATTGTAAATACGCTATGTATCCTGATATCACACTCGTGATTGCCAACAGCTCAGGAACTGCAAATGGCACGTTTGGCCGTGGAAGCTGTGCCCCATCTTCACTCATTGTATCCTCTTTTCATTGTTCATACCTGTCCACACACAAAATAGACTTCATAGCTGGTGTGATACACATCCCATTCGTCAGCCAGTCGCCCGATCACTGCATCAAATCGTTCAGGAGAAACAGCTAATAAAGAATGGGCAAGTGACCTCATGCTCGGCCACCCCGCCAGGATATTTTGGGCGAATAAACTTCCCAATCGCCCACCCCAGCCGCCAACAGGAACAATCTCTGTTTTGGTCTGAACATGAGAAAAACCACCTTGCTTGAGGAACTGGTCAATCTGCGACATTTTTGACGTGTCAATGCCTCTGGAGGCACTAATCGCGACCCACCATGCCAAAAATTGTTTCGTTGCAGGTCCAGCCTGATGGAAGGTATTGCCCATTTCGACGAACTCGGCCCATCCACCAGGGCAGGTCACTCGTCGCAGTTCTCCAATCACCCAGGGCCATTTGTCCAGAGGAATGGCAGCAACGAGCAATCGTTGATGGACATACTGAAAGTGTTGTGCTGCAAATGGGAGGCCATTGAATAAATTTCCATGAGAAAATTGGTAGTTGAGCGAGGTTGATACACTGCGAGGTATCTCCTCTAAGTCAAACCCTACGACGTGCGTCTGAGGATATGCAGCCGCTATTTCACAACCCCATCGTCCAGTGCCACACCCCACATCAAGAATGTGGCTGGACGTACGCAGGAGCTGATCGACAGGGGCAAAGGTCTTGCCTTTCAAGACCTGGCGCAGAAGGAAATGTTGATAGTCCAATCGCCGCATTTCTTTCTCATCCTTTGGTAGTAAGTACGGCGCATCCCCCCGATGCCTTCTTCCGTCTTCATCAAGATAGACATGTGGCACCGTCGGCGTTCGTTCCCAGATCACAGGAGGTGCAGGCTTTTTGCGCACGAAGAGATGAAAAAGCCGCATAGCAAAGGCTTCCTTTCCTCAAAGAAATAGCATTAGTTCAGAAGGTATTGATTCGCATGCTCGTCGGTATGATCATAAGAAGTCAAATCGTGTCGTGTGACAACATCAGGAAATAGGTTCACCGCATTGATGATCTGATGGGCACGTTCTCTGCCAACACGTTCGATCAAAACATCGTAGGTCTGCCAGGCATCCTGGACCCAATCGATCAGAATCTCCGTCTCCTCAGTATGACCAAGGACGCGCCGCAGCTCATTCATCATCTCGAACCGAGTTGGTCTCATGGCACGCTTCCTTGATCCGCAGGTGACCAGATCACATTGGCAATGATCGAAAGAGCTTGATCTGGCCCCACCAGTTCAATCAGTTCTTCATGACATCTGCCGATCGTTTCCGTCTTGGCGCTAATAAAGTCATGGCGCGCTCCCCCACTTGACAGTCCCGACAGGCCACGTTGAGCGGCTTCATATTCAGCACTGATCTGCGACAATAAACGTGCGACCTCAGAATGTTGTTCATGTTCTCCAAACATAAGGCTTCCTCTCTTTAAAGAAATGAGTATCGCGTATGTGTATATGCTCAGCGTCTATCTGCTCGTTCCATAACAATGAGCTACCAGTACGCAGAGAAACTCGTAGACACTATTGTTTACAACCCTTGCACGCACAACCTTAAGAAGCATAGCAGCACCTCCTCACGCCCACCTTAGGCGCATTCACCTCCAGTACACAGAAATTCACATGGTCTTCGTGTAAAGATAAAAATCGGTAGAACTTGCAGAGTCGGTATTTGAGGTGAGGTGAAGGACACGAGACAAATTAGTTGGTATAGCGATTGAGTAAACAGAAGAAGCACAGTTCTCTCCAGGCAACGAGGCAACCGTGAAAATAGAGCTCCTTCATTGTAACTCATATACTAATTGGTAGGGAGCAGAGCCTATCTGAACAAGAGCGGATCTGCTAGACTGATGGAAACAACGGGAGAGCCTCTGTCGTAACATGCGGCCTGCTTTTTCAAGCAGTGACCACCTTGAGTAGACAGCTCC
>WNFX01005431.1_pt1 | contig 16853 bp, 18 predicted proteins | sample 5400111 | NCBI WGS metagenome assembly WNFX01 (sample SAMN13153363, study PRJNA577476) | soil metagenome | isolation source: 40 cm soil or saprolite under grassland replicate 1 | place: USA:California | collected 2016-06-15 | reverse complement strand
GGCGCCGGTCGTCGATCAGCACCGGCAGGAAGCCCGTGAATAGCAGGAGGATCGCCAGGCCGAGCCCGAGCAGTCGCAGCAGCGAGCGTCCGAAACCGGGTGGGGAGCCGGCACTGTCGACGACCCGCAGGTGCATCAGCCGCATCCCTGGCGTCTGCCCGGCGGTTGACCAAAACCCGGTGAAGTAGGCGACTTCTACGAACAGTCCCGCGACGGCAATGAAGGTTCCGACGAGCGAAGCCGGCCGGGGGTTCCACACGAGCGATACGACGAGCCCGACCACGGCGATGGCGGTCAGCGCGATTATCGCCACGAGCGCAGCGTCGACCACGAGCGCCATCCCCCGGGTCGCGATCCCCGCGTACGGGACGGGCCGCGCCTCACCCGGCGCGACTTGCGGCCGCGGCGATCGGCGAAACCAGCGGCGGGGCCCGCGCTCGGCGGCATCGTCGAGCCGGAGCAGGCGGCGGCGGAGGCCGGCCGCCATCTCCTCGGCAAGCGACATCGACTGCCCTTTGAGCGCCGAGCGCAGTTCGGGACTCGACAGGACCTGCGCAAGTGCACTCCGGAACGCGGGGCTGCGCACCATTCGATCGGTGACGTCGAGCGTTAGCCGGCTCTCCAGTGCATCTGCCAAAAGCCGTTCCAAAGCCGGACTCGCCAGAATCTGCGCAACAAGTCGCTCTGTGTCGAGCGCCGAGACAGCCTCCCTTTCAAGCTCGGCGCTTTCGAGCGCCTCGGCCACGACCCGCTCGACGACCCGATGCTCGATGAGCGACCGCGCCACCGCTTCCGGCAGCGGGCCTTCGAGGACACCTTCGACGACCTGTTCCGCCTCGGGCGTCGCGAGCACCTCCCCGGCCACGGTCTCGAGCCGGCGGCGCGCGTCTACTTCGGCGCTTCGGCCGGTCTCGGCGAGACCCTCGGCGCGACTACGAAACGGTTCGGTGAGCGGTGAGCGCGCGACCACCAGTGCAGGAAAGAGCACGGCTAGCAAACCACAGGCATCCTCATTTCCCACCAACCGTTTGGCGGCGAGATTGTCGACTCCACCGGCGGCCTAAACCCGTGCTTAAGGAGCCCGCTCGCTTTCGCCCTCGGCCCGGGCTTGGCCTGGCTGGGGCTCAGTTCCGGCTCGAGAATCGTCGCGGCGACCGGGTTCGCGCCCAGCCTGCTCCGGCTCGAGCGCCGGGGCCGCACTCGCGCTACGTGATGGCCTGGCGCGGGTGGACGCCCTGCGAGCAGTCGCCCTCTTCGGCTTCTCGAGCGCGTCGAGGCGCCTCTCGATCGCGGCCACACGCCCGTAAAGCGGATCGATCTCGCGCACCTTCACAGCGAGCTCGTGAAGCCGCTCCTCTACGTCGTCCACCGCTCGGGCGACCATGCGGCGCGGCAGGTCGACGAGTCGCCGGAGCGCGTCCTCGCCCGAGTCGGCGACTCGGGAGATGACGTCCTTGTTTGGGGTCCTCCTCGTTCCGGCCATGTCAAGCGGACTCTCTCCACCCGGATGTCGTGGAGAGGGCGTAGAGAACGAAGATAGCGAGCAGCAGCGCCGCGGAGGCGAACCACGGCGCGGAAGAGAACATGAGGAAGCTCTGCACGATCACCAGCACCGCCCAGGCGTAGCCGATGACGCGTCCGAAGGTGTTGCCGCCGAAAAGCGAGAACCCGCCCCACAAGGCAAGCAGTGCGATCAGCAGATCCCACAGGCCCCAAAAGAACAGGTGACCGCCGAACGCGCCGGCTGACAAGTTGTTCACTCTCGCGCTGCCGGCGAAGTAGTAGATCGCCGAGATGATGCGCAGACAGCCGACGGAGACCAGGACAACGCCGGCAAACGTGAGCCAGCCCGGACGCCGGAGAGCGTCAAGAGCTTGTGTGGACATCGTCGCCTCCTCTTCGCTGATGGGACCGAAACGACCGAACGGTGAAACATCGTACTTCTGACGTCGCGGGGATCATTCAGGCCGCCGCATCTGCCGCTGCGCGACCCAGTTCGATCGGGAGCTTGAACGAAACACGCTCGGAGCGCAACGCAAGTGGCGCGATCTCAGTGACGCCACGCGCCCGAAACCAGTCGCACACGCCGACGAGGAGCTTCTCGGGAGCCGAAGCCCCGGAGGTGAGGCCGACGGTGTCGAGGCCTTTGAGCCACGTTTCGTCTATCTCGCTCTCGTCCTCGATCCGGTAGGCCGCGACCTCGCCTGTTCGCGCCGTCTCGACGAGCCGGGCGGAGTTCGAGCTGTTACTGGAGCCGACTACGAGCAACACGTCGATCTCGGGGAGCAGCTCCTTGACGGCGCGCTGGCGATTCGTGGTTGCGTAACAGATGTCGTCCTTGCGCGGACCGATGATCGTTGGGAATCGCTCTCGCAGCACAGCGATGATCTCAGCGGTTTCGTCGACCGAGAGGGTTGTCTGCGTCACGTAGGCGACGCGCTCCGGGTCCGGCACTTCGACTGCGCACGCTTGCTGGAGCGTCTCGACCAACACGACCGCCCCCGGCGCTTGGCCCGCCGTGCCGACGATCTCCTCGTGGCCGGCATGGCCGATCAGGATCACGGAGTAGCCTGCGTCGGCGAAGCGGGTCACCTCGACGTGCACTTTCTTCACAAGCGGACAGGTCGCGTCGATCGTGGCCAGCCCGCGGGCGGCGGCAGTGCGGTAGACCTCAGGCGCGACGCCGTGCGCGGCGAGCACGAGCCTTCCGCCTCTGGGGACGGACGCTTCCGACTCGACGAAGATCGCCCCACGCGCTTCCAGGTCGCGGACGACGTGTGCGTTGTGGACGATCTGCTTACGGACGTAGACGGGCGGTCCGTCGATCTCGAGCGCGCGCTCCACCGTCTCGACCGCCCGTTCGACGCCGGCGCAGTAGCCTCGGTGAGAGGCGATGATCACGCGCCTCACCATCGCGCGGGTCCACCCGGGGCAGTTGGCGATACCCACATATGCGGAGGAAATCAATCCACGCCAGACCCAGCATCACCCGATTGGTATGACGCTTCAGCCCGAGCTTGTTGATCTCTTGCCACGATGGCGCGATCCTCAGACCCTTTGCGGCTAGCACTCGAGCGTGAGCCGCGGCCGAGTCTTCGTTGGCCGGTTGAGAGCCGCTGGCTGGAAGTGTTCGGCCTCGGCATCCATGCGCGGGTGGGTGGGCAAGGGGCGCCCGTAGTACTCGTACATGGGTACGGGGTCTCGGGCACGTACATGCTCCCGCTCGCGCAGTCGCTCGCGCCCTCCTTCTCTGTGTTCGCACCGGACCTGCCCGGCTACGGTCGTAGTCAGCAGCCTCGCGCACCGCTCGGCATTGCGGATCTTGCCGCCGCGCTTACCGGGTGGCTGGACGCCGCCGGACTCCAGAGTCCAGCGTTCGTGGCGAACTCGATGGGCTGTCAGATCGTCACCGAACTCGCCGTGCACCTGCCGGAACGCGTCGGGCCGATGGTGCTAGTCGGTCCGACGGTCGATCCCCAGCGGCGCGGCGCGCGCCACCAGCTCCTCGGCGGTCTGCGCGATGCAGCGCGGGAACCGCGGTCACTACTCGCTCTTGCTGCACGTGACGATGCCGTTCTCGGCGTCGGAGCGCTCTTGGCCACCGCTCGATCTGCGCTCGCCGACCGGATCGAGCAGCGCCTGCCGCTGATCGACCAGCCGACGGTCGTCGTGCGCGGCGAGAAGGACGGTTTCGTCGGAGCGAGCTGGGCGGAGAGGGCCACAGCCCTCTTATCGCGCGGTCGGCTCGTCGTCGTCCCCGACGAACCGCACGCCGTGCACTACACCCGGCCTGATCTCATCGCAGGGATCGTCCACAAGCTCCTCCTCGAGGAAGGCGAGCAGGCAAGAAGCCAGCTCCCCTGGCGCCTCCCACATCGGCACGTGTCCGCACTGGAGGCGGACGAGCTGGGAGCCGGGCAGGACACGCTGCCATTCCGCCGCGATCCGCGCGGGAAGAAGCCGGTCGTCCTCTCCCCACACGAGCAGGGTCCTGGCATGAACGGGCGCCAGCTCGACGCTCAAGTTCCGGTCGGATGCGAACAGGGCTCCGCGGAGGAGACTGAACGGCCCAGCGCGCAGTGCGTCGCCGACGACCGTCGGTAACCGTCCACGGACGTCGTAGAGCGTCCCGAACAAACGTACGCCGCGGCTGAGTACGGTATTCCCGCAAGGAATGCCGGCTGGGGCGACAAGCGCAAGCCGGTGCACGTGCCGCGGCTGTTCCGCCGCCAACTCAGCCGCGATCAGCCCGCCTAGCGAATGCCCGATGAGATCGACGCTCTCGAGTGCCGCCGCGTCGAGCCAACGACCGAGCCAGCCCGTCAGCTTGGCAGCGGGAAGCCGTGCTCCGAGCCGCGGCAGGTCGACCAGGTGAACACGGCGGCGCTCCGCCAGCGGCTCGAGTACCGGCTGCCACCAGCGCCAGGAGCCGGAGAGCCCGTGCACAAGGACGACCGGTTTGCCCACGCCGGAAACCCGATACTCGACCGGCGTCCCGTCGACCACGAGCTCCCGAACCTCCACGACGAATGAGTTTGCCGTCCGGTAGAGGCTCCGACGCACGTTTGGTGCCGACGTCGTTAACGCCGGCGAGCGGTGCGCCGCGCCGTGCGGCGCGCGACTCTGCGTCCTCCGAACATCTCACTCCTCCAATCTCTTGTATTGCCGTTAGTTTCCGGCCGGGACCGCTGCCGGCTCTAGATGGTGGTCCTTTACCTCGTCGGCTGAGAGCAGCCCGATCTCGACCAGGTCGACCGGGCTGATGAAGCCGTCGCTAATCCGAAAGCCACCAGCGCGCGCGATGGAGTCACGAAGCGGAACCGCCCAGTGGTGCTCGAGCAGGATTAGCGCGGCAGCCGAGTCGTCGGGGATCTCCTCGAGGACGTCCCAGGCCTCCTCATCTGAGAAGGCATGGATACCCTCGGCTGCTGCCTTCGCGCCGGCGGCTGCACCCTCCTCGATCCCCTCTTCGCCTTCGATGCCGAGGCCGATCAGCGCGCCGACCTTGCTCCCGAGCTCGATCGCCTCGTCCTTGGAGAGGTTGCTCAGGTGCTGCACCTCGATCTCTCCCTCGGCGTCCTTGTGGACGGCCAGCGCGTCGATCACGCGCACGGTGTCGCTCTCGCGCAGCCGTTCGAGCTCGGCGATGATCTCGCCGTGGAACTCGGGATGGCTGAAGCCGAGAACAATGAGTTGAACAGGTCCTATTGCCATGCGTCTCCCTTCAATCGACTACGCCGCCATAGCGGTCGGCGGCTGTGTTTTGACTCCGGATTCGTTGCACTTCCGGGGTCAGGCAGACCTTGGCTGATCCAGACCTCGGTCACATCGTCCACCTTGGATGAAACGGCGGAGACAGTGATCGGGCCGATGTACACGAGTCGCTCCGCCAAACGGAGTTTTCGCACCTTTAGGTTCTTCCGGCTGCAATCCGAATCAGCACCGCGAGGTCATTTCGGGTCAGCGAGACCGCAGCCGCTGCGGGAGAAACGCCGGCGGCGTGCCGCGGCAGACGGACGCGAAGCGCGCCAGGCAACGAGACGAACCGAAGCGGTGGCTCGAGCGTGAGCGCCTCACCGTCGAGGCCGACCGCAACCGGCGAGCCTGAGCGCATCGCGAACTCCGGTTGCGACCATTCCAGCAGGCCGGGGAAGCGTTGCGACTGGCCAATCGTCTCGAGTGTGACCAGCCTGGCGACGTCGCTCGCACTCTGAACGCGCACCGCGACGATGCCTAGCTGGCCGGTATCGAGGCGAGGGCGTGTGCCGGCGCCGGCGAGGTTCGTGAGCTGGTAGGGGTTGTTCGAGACGAGCACGAGCGGCGCGTCGGTGTAGTCGGTCCCGTTGGGGCCCTCGAATGTGAGGTCGATCGGCGGCGCGTCTGGGCCGAGCAGCTCCGGCAGCATCTGCGCCGAGGTCTCGAGTTTGGCGTCGCGGTAGGCGTCCGACTGAACCACCTGAGCGTAGACGCCAAGCGAAGCGTTGTTGACGAATATGCGGTCGTTGACACGGGCAAGGTCGATGCGCCGCTCCACCCCGTCGGCGAACGCGTCGAGTGCGCCGACGACATCATCCCGGTCGAGCCCGAGGTCGAGCGCGAAGTGGTTGCGCGTGCCCGAGGGGATACATACGTGCGGGATGTCGTGCTGCATCGCGACGCTCGCGACGAGCGCCTGCGAGCCGTCACCCCCCGCCATCCCAATCGCGTCCGCGCCGTCTCTCACGGCCCGCTCTGCCAGCTCGAGCAGGTCGTCACCGGATTCGAGCATCATCGGCTCGACACCGCGCCGTCTCGCCTCCTCTGCAAGGTTGAAGCGCTCGGCCTTTCCGCCGCCCGACTTGGGGTTGATCAGCAAGACCGCTCGCGTTGGCTGCGGCGTCTCCGCCACCGGTCGGGCGGTCGCGGCTTCGCGAGCCCTGTGCGCTTGGCGGAGCGCCAGCCGGCTCGCAGCGCCGAAGGCGGCGATCGCGACGGCGAAGGCGACCAGCTCATCGATTGCGCCGCGCCAAACGAGCGCGACCACGCCGCCCGCCAGCGCGACGATCACGACCGCCACCGCGAACATCCGCGCGATCCCCTGCCTCGTCACCACGACCCAAAAAGCCCCGCCGGCAAGGGCAAGTGCCACCAGCGCGAGCACGAGCGCGACGAAGTCACGGATCAGGAGGACCACGAGCGTCGCAAGCACGCCTGCTGCCGCCGCGAGCGCGATCCACGCCCAGATGCGTCCCCACCCCGATCTCGTCATTTCTCACCACTCTATGCTCGAGCGATGCCTGGTGAACAGGTCGCGGAGGCGGCATCTTGAGCGGCCTGGGATGGAAGAGACCCGCGCCGGGGGCTTGGCGGCCGAGGCGCCGCGAGGCGTTCCTCGCCCACCCTGGTCGGGCGCTTGTCGAGGCGGCTGCGTTGCTCGCCCTAGTGGGGTTGCTCGCCTTCTTCGTTCCCGCGGGCCCGCTCAGCTTCGACCGTCGCTGGTCGGAGCTGATGCAGGACATCCAAACACCCGCTCTCAAGCACGTCGCACTCGTCTTCGACGCCCTTGGCCGAGGTTTTTGGCGCGGACTCGCACTAGCTGTCATTGGCCTCGCGCTCATGGTCGCCCGCCGCTGGGCGGCGTTGATCGCGTTCGCCGTCGCCGAGGCCCTCACACCGCTGCTCGGCAATCTCATCAAGGCGCTCGTCGCCCGGGGTCGGCCACCGGGCCACATGCTCACTCCGCACGGCTCGTCCTTCCCCTCCGGCCACGCCGCCTACGCCGCAGCGACCGCCGTCGCCCTCGTCTTCCTCTTCACCCAACCCAGCCGGAAGCGGCTACTCTCGTTCGGCTTGGCCGCCTTGGTCATCGCCGGGATGGCCTGGAGCCGCACCTACCTCCAGGTGCACTGGCTCTCCGACGTGCTCGCCGGCGCATCCCTCGGCATCGCCGCCACCCTCGGCAGCTTCGGAATCGTCCAACTTGTCGTCAACCGATCAGCCCAGCGCGAAGCAGGCTGACCGACGCTTCCGGGCAGCTCCTCTCGATAGCTCCCCTGGCGTCGCTCGCCCTGGCAAGGTCCAGGGGAGGAGAGGCCGATACGATGTTCCGAGAGAGGCACCAGACAGCGGAAAACAGGACAGCAGCGGTCAGGTCGAGGTTGAGAGGGAAGCCGGCCGATCCAGTAGCGGGGGCCCACGGCTGTCGCCCCCGAACCGGAGGATGCGCGAATGCTCGAGGTAGCTGCCGACACGACGCGCACGCGCGCTTGCCGGAGCTAGCGGAGACGCGGGCGCTCCGCGAGCTTAAGTAGTGGCGACGCGGAAGAGCACGGTCCCTTCCGAGCGCGAGGTCAAGCTCGGCGCAGCGCCGTCCTTCCGCATGCCGAGCCTCGACGGGCTCGCAGACTGGACGACACCCGTACCCCGCGAGCCGGAGCGGCTCTCGACGGCATATCTCGACTCCGAGGACCTACGTCTCGCCCGCTGGGGTGTGAGCTTTCGGCATCGCCTCGGCGAGGGGTGGACGGTCAAACTGCCCACTGACGGCGACGGGGCGCTCCTCGTGCGATCGGAGATCACGTTCGCCGGCGAGCGCAGGCGTCCACCGCCCGCGGCCGTCGATCTCCTGCGCGCTTTCATTCGGAGCGCCGAGTTGCGGCCTCAAACGAGCCTCAAGACACTTCGCCGCCAGACGGACCTCTACCATGCCGACGGGCGACTGCTCGCGGCCGTCGTGGACGACGAGGTCTCGGTCCTCGAGGGACGCCGCATCGCGGCTCGGTTTCGCGAGCTGGAGGTCGAGGTCGGGGACGACCTCGACCCAGGCGTCCTGGACGAGATCGTCGACCGGCTTCGCCAAGCGGGGGCAGGCGCGCCGGATCCCACGCCGAAATACATGCGAGCGCTCGGCCCGCGGGCGTCGCCACCCGAGGTCCAGATCCCCAAGCTCGCGTCCGGAGCGACGGCCGGAGAGGTCGTTCGGCGCGCGATCGCGGCGTCCGTCGTCCGGTTGATCCAGCACGACCCGATCGTGCGCCTCGACACCGACGCCGAGGGCGTCCATCAGGCCCGCGTAGCGACGCGGCGCCTCCGCTCCGACCTGCGGACGTTCCGGCCGCTGCTCGATGTGGCTTGGGCGACGGCGCTGCGGGACGAGCTCGGATGGGTGGCCGGGATCCTGGGGGAGGTCCGCGATTGCGACGTACTGCTCGACCGAATGCGCCTGCGCGCCGCCCAGCTTCCGGAGCCGAGTAGCCGCGGTGCCGCCCGTGTGCTGGCGGCGCTGGAGGAGTCACGCGACAGGGCGCACGCAAAGCTCCTCGCGACGCTGCGCGACGAGCGCTACGTCGACCTGCTAGACCGGCTGATCGCGGCCGCCAACGCTCCTGCTCTCCTGCTCGAGGCGGACCTCCCGGCACCAGCCATCTTGCCCGATCTCGTGCGGCGCCCCTGGCGGTCACTCGCAAGGCGGGTCAACGAGCTGGGCGATTCGCCCACGGACGAGGAGCTCCACGCCATCCGGATCCGGACGAAGCGCGTGCGCTATGCGGCGGAGGCCATCGCCCCACTGTTCGGGAGGCAGGCTCGTGCGTTTGCCGGAGCCGCCGCTGCCCTCCAGGAGGAGCTCGGCGATCTGAACGACGCGGTTCTCGCGGAGCGATGGCTCCAATCATGGGCGGGCGGAAGTCGCTCGATTCCCGGCGTCTTCGCAGCCGGCGAGCTCGCCGGTCTCGAACGCGCGACGGCCGCGCAGCACCGCTCTCGCTGGAGGAAGGTGTGGAAGGAGATCTCGTCGCGGAGACTCCGGTCGTGGATGTGACCGAGAAGGTCATCCGCGCCGCCGGAGGGCTCGTCAGGCGACGCGACCAGAACGGCGTCGTCGAGATCGTTCTTGTCCATCGACCCGCGTACGACGACTGGGCTTTTCCGAAGGGGAAGCTCCACCCGGGCGAAAGCGAGCGCGAGGCTGCCCTACGCGAGGTGCAGGAGGAGACAAGCCTGCTCTGCCGGCTCGAACGCGAGATCGGGACCAGCTCCTATGACGACGCTCGCGGTCGCCCGAAGACCGTTCGCTACTGGGAGATGTCGCCGATCGGCGGTGTGCTCGCACCGGCGAACGAGGTCGACGACGTACGCTGGGTTCCCCTCGCCGACGCACCCGCCGCGCTCACCTACCAACGGGATCGCGACCTTCTCGCGCAATTCGAAACGCTCGCCTTCCGGTCCCGAGAATGACGACGCCGATCGACCTCGTCCGCCACGCGAAGGCTCGCAACCGGCTCCGCTGGGCCGAGTCGGATTTCTGCGTCCCTCGCGAAGGCCGGACTGTAGGGCGCGGAAATCCTAATTCGCCGTAGGGGTGCAGAAGAAAACCGTGAAGAGTTTGCGTAAACCAGATAACCAGTCAGCAGCTCCCACCGTCTCACACCGATGTGACGCCGGAAACCGGGGAACTGCAGAGTGTTAACGGGCCTGCGTTGCGCATTGTCACAGAAGGGGACGGCGCAGCCGCGTCGAGAGCACCCGCTCCCAAGACGCGAAAGGCCTGTCGGCTGCTCGTCGGCTGCGTTGTCGCGGCGCTGACGCTGGCCGCCGGCGCCCTCCTGGCACGTCACCTTACGCACACCAGTTGGCCGCTGCAGCGCGCCCACATGAGCCTCGTCGCGCTCGCCGGCGGGCTCTACTTCGCCAGCTTCATCCTGCGCGCGCTCGGCTGGCAGAAACTGTTTCCAGCCCCGGAGCGTCCCGACCGGGCGCGCTGCCTCGCCGCCTGCGGGGCGGCCGCGGCCAGCGGCGCCGTCCTGCCCTTCCGACTCGACTACCTGGTAAAGGTCGGCACCCTGCGCAAGCTCGGCGGCATCCGCCTCACACTCGAAGCGATCGCGCTCTCGATCGTCACGCTCGGCCTCGTCGATGCGGTCGCCTTCCTGCCGCTCTCGATCTCGGCCACCGCGACGAGCTCCGCAAGCTTCCGCGCGCCGCTGATCCTGGTCGTCCTCTTCGGCGTCGGCGCCTGTGGCGTGGTCGCCGCCGGGCCGCGACTGAGCCAGCTATCGCTCGTGCGCCGGCACGCGCGCCTTCACAAGGCTGCCGAGCGCGTCGCAACCCGCTCGGTCTCCACCACACGCGCGGCGATCGCCGCCGGCTGCTTCTTGCTGGGCTGCTGGACGGCGCGCGCGCTCGGCAGCACCGTCTTGCTGGCCTCGCTTGGCGTCCCCTTCTCACCGACACTCGCCCTCGTCGTCCTCTGCTTGGGCGCCGCCGCGTCGCTGATCCCGATCACCTCCGGCGGCGCGATCGTCAATGTCAGCACCACCGCCGGCATCCTGCTCGCACTCGGCATCGGCAGAGAGCAGGCGATCAACTTCGGACTCGCCTCGGGGCTGCTGCTGTGCGGTACCGCCCTCCTCGCCGCCCTCGTCGGCGTTGCTCTCTCGCTCACGCTGAGCCTACGCGCGAGAACGCCGGCAGCAGCCAACGCTTAGCTTCACTCCCGCCGGTGCCCATCCGCAGTCATGGATTCCGCGGCTCAAGCGGGTTCACGCTTTCGCCCCCGGGTCTCTCCGATCGCTGTCCTGCGGAGGGAGGCGCCTCGTCGGGGACCCTTCCCCGTATGCGTGTGCCGGCGCCGGGCGACGAGTGGATCTCCAGCTCCCCTCCGACCGCGCCGATGCGGTCTTTCATGCTGAGCAGGCCGACGCTGTCTGCGGACGCTCGAGTGTTCATCCCAATACCGTCGTCGCCGATTGCGAACTCGATCTCTCCCGGGCGGCGCGCGAGGCCGACCGTGACGCGTGCCTGCGGGCCGGCGTGCTTGATCGCGTTCTGGATTGCCTCGAGCGAGCAGAAGTAGATCGCTGCCTCGATCGCCGGGGAGGAGCAGCGGCCTATGCCCTCGTCGGTCACCTGGATCGGGATCGGCGCGGTCATGGCGACGGAGCGGAGGGCGTCGGCAAGTCCACGCTCCCGCAGGACGGGCGGATAGATGCCGTGGGCGAGCCTTCGCAGCTCGTCGACCGCCTCTGCCGCATCGTCCTGGATGGCTTCGAGTTGGCAGACGAGGTCCTCCCCTGCCGCGCGCTGCTGCGCGAGCGCGAGCTTGAGCTGAATGGCGAGCAACTTTTGCTGGGCACCGTCGTGGAGATCGCGTTCCAGATGAAGTCGTTCGTGCTCCACGCTGGCAACGATCCTCGCGCGGGAGTCGCGAAGCTCCTCGATGAGCCGGATGTTCTCGAGCAGCATGAGGGAGGTCGCGACCAGACCCTCGACAACCCCGGCGTCGGCGTCCAAGGCAGGATCGTGGATCAAGGCCGCGACGGGCCTGCCGTCTCGCGTGAAGGGCGTGGAGACCCTCTCCGCTGGGTCGTCCGGAAGCTCGACCGGGGCGCCACGCACGTCGACGTATCCGTGGGGCTCGGACTCCCACAGGGCGAGCGCCAGGGACGGATCGCCGAGGGCGTCGGAGATCAGCCTCTCCATGTGCGCCGAATCGAGCGGCTCCTCGGTCGCTCTCGCAGCTATCTTGGCTGCGCTCTTCGCAGCAAAGTAATTGCCGCGGATCTGCCCGACGAGCAGGCCGACGGGGATCGCAAGCGCGCTCGCCGCAGCGATCGTCCGCAAGGAAGCGGTGTAGCCAGCCCCGAAGGTGTGGCTAAGGGTGACAAAACCCGCCTGCGAGAGTGCCAAAGCGGCGAAGGCCAAGAGCAAAGGCGTCACTGCTCGGCGGCGCAGGCGGGATGGCGAACGGGCCTTGCGGATGAGAACAACGGCGAAGACCACGAAGGCGATGACCGTGATCCCGTTGGCGAAGATTCCGAGTGTCCGCGTTGTGGCAGTGGAGGTGCCCACAAGTTGAAAGGCGTTGCGAGGACACCGGCCGGCACACTGGGCAAAGGTCCCCGCGCGTGGAAGCCTCTCGGCCAAGGCGAGGGCCAGCGCCCATGAGAAGGCGGTTGCGACGACGAATCCCACCAGGAAGCGCCGCTCGAACTCGGAGCCGAGTCGGTCACGTGGGAAGCAGAGGGCCACGTACCAGATGAGCAGGACCGTTACGGCGACAATCGCACGACCCAGCGAGTACTGCAGTGGCCTGGCCGATGCGTCGAGCGACGTCAGCGCAAAGGCGAGGCCGATCCCGGCAATGAGGAGGCCGAGGCGACTGGCGGGTCTCCGCCACCACGTGTACGCCCCGACGGCTGCGTACGACGCGACGATGAGTCCTCTCAGGACGCCGTTGCTGCGTGGCTGGACCAGGACGGAGCTTCGCGCCACCAACCAAGCAGTTATCCCGGCTGCGAGAGCGCCTGCCGCGGCGATCGCGAGTGCCTCAGCCGTGCGCGTCGTCGCGCGCGGATCCGCTTTCACGGGCGCTGCTGACAGTGCAGGGATCTCTCGGCCCTCCACTCCGCGAATGTACAAGACCCGAGAAGACACACTTGTGTGTTGACCGACACACTGGGACACGCTCCTTCCACCGGACCTCACCTCCTGGCCAGGCGAGAGGCCCAGGCTCAGCCGAGCTGCTTCGGAACGACGTAGGCGGCGAGCAGCGCGTCGGCCTGCGACAGCTGGCTCCAGGTTGTATTCGCAAGCGTGAGCGTCGCGAACGCCGCCGTCGGGAACTTCGCCTCGAGCCGCTCGAGCTCGGCACCGGTCGAGGCGAGGACAAGGGCGAGCTGGTGGAGGCCGGGGTTGTGCCCGATCAGCATCAGCGAGGCGACCGCCTCGGGCACGGCGCGAATGCGCTCGAGCAGCTCATCGGAGGAGGCGGCGTACAGCTCCTCCTCGAGCCTCACCTTCGGCGTTGCGCCAAGCGCGGACCGCAGCAGCTCGAGCGTCTCGCGTGTCCGCTCGGCGGAGGAGCAGAGCACGAGCTCAGGCTCGATTCCGAGCCGGACAAGGTGCTTGGCGATCCGCTTCGCGTCCCGGCGGCCTCTCGCCGCCAGCGGCCTCTTATGGTCGGGGAGGGTTGGATCGGCCCAGCTGGATTTCGCGTGTCGTAGCAGGTAAAGGGTGTGCATTTATGAGCCGTGCGCGTGCGCCCCGTGCCCGCGTGCTGACGCCGGCCTGTTCATCGTCCGCAGCATAGGCAGCCCGCCGCCTTGCAGATTCGCCTGCGGGTTCCAACGAAACCGCGCTGCTCATCTTCGGGGTTGTGCAGGTCCTCCAGCTCCTGGCCCTCCGAGCCCTAAGGAGCCCATCCGGGGAGGGCTGTAACGTCTTGACGTGGCTCGCCCGAGGCTGATCGAGCGTCGGATGACGCGGTTCCTCCGCGAGCCCGTGTCCGTCCGCAACGCGGCCAACGTGATCGTCACGGCAACGGCAACCGTCGTCGTCGCGAGCGGACTCCTGATGAGGGTCCTGGACCATGCCGAGTACCCGAACATCTGGCGGGGAATGTGGTGGGCTCTACAGACGGTGACGACCGTCGGCTACGGAGACGTAACGCCAACGCATACCTCCGGCAGGATCGTTGCGGCGTTCGTGATGCTCGAGGGCATCGCCTTCCTGGCGATCCTCGTCGCCGCAATCACCTCGACCTTCGTCGCGCGCGCAGAGAGTGAGCACGAGCAAGCGGAAGCTGAGGAAGACAAGCGCGGTGAGGAAGGGATCGACGCTCGCTTCGATGATCTCGCCGCGCGTCTAGATCGGGTCGAGCGGATGCTCGCGCGCCTAACCGGTCCGTAAAGCAGCTTCCTCTCGCAAGCGCGAGTCGAGCGCGAGTCACCACCCGTTAGGCGGCGGCGGGCTTCGGCGCCCCCACGCGGCGCCTGCGCCACCGGCGGTAGCCGAACCAGGCCAGCGTGATCAGCCCGGAGACGACGATCAGGAAGATCCCGGCGCTGAGCCACTTCCCGCTGCCGATGTCGGCACCTGTCAGCAGGGCGATCACGGCGACCAGGATGGGCAGTGCGATCAGCAACACCATCCGAATAAGGCCCCCGGACATCGCGATCCGCACCGTCGGAGCCTTCCTGACCGTGACCCCGGCCTCTTCGCGTCCTTTCTCGGCGTAGAACGCGGATGCGCGTGTGCCCATCTGGAGGCCGCTCTTTCGGAATGCCAGCGCCAAATACGGGACCCAGATGAGCGGGAGCACGAGTCCGACCAGCACCACCGCCCCGACCAGGACCAACTGGAGCGTCGAGCGCAGCCGGCTCGGCTTCTCGTCGCTCGACCCCACCACCCCGAGCATGAAGGCCATGCGCTTGATCATGCTCCACCGGGCCCCGCGGGGCAGCCTCTTGCCTTCATGCTGCTTCGGATCACGGGTCAGCTTCCCCAAAGCCGCGCTCGCCTCAGCCGTCGAGGCATAAGCACCCTGGATGACGAGGAGGTCGGCGGCGCGCATCTCGTCATCGGGAGCATGGCCGGTGAGGGCCGCCAACTCGAGCGCCATCTGCGCCTGAGCGAGCAGCGCCGCGCAGAACGCCACGGGAATCAGGATGATGAACGGTCCGCCCACGAAGGCGCCCTCGGTCATCGAGACACGCGTCTGGTGCTCGATCACCTTCGCTTCGAGCTCGCCCAGGTCAGCATCCGGATGGGAATCTCGGAGCTTCTCGACCGCGGACGACGCCCTCGGGCCAAACCGCTTGAGCGACCACAGCGCAAGGTGCTCAGGCATGTACTGCGGATCGGCCCAGAGAAGGCGAAGGACCGCGGGCGCCTCGTAGACGCCCGCCTCTTCAGGCGGACTCGATTCGTCTTGCAGCTCCCCTGCGTGAGCGGTGCTCACGAGGCGACTGGAGCTGATGGCCTTAAGCGGGCTGGGCCGGCAGCTCCGGTGGCTTCATGAAGGCGCCGAAGATCCAGAGAATCGGGAAGAAGATCCCGAAGAAGAACATCCATCCGTGTCCGTTCCTGAGCGTCATCAGCCCGAGGGTGAACGCGACGATCAGGTACAAGAAGATGCCGCCAATTCCGATTGCCCACCACATGGTGTGCCTCCTTGGATACGCGTAGGTGTGGACTTGCACCTACGAGTGTGACTTCGGGAACAGAGGGGCGCATCGTCCGATCCGGATGACACCACCATTTGCCCCGCACCCGCGACGGCGGGTTTCGTAGCGGGGCGATGATGTCGCACCGCCCCGCCCTTTCCTCATCTCGAGCGTCGATCGGCAGCCTGCCCGAGGCTGAGCCCGGCTACTCGTCGCCAGCGGCTCCGGCCTCCGCGTCGAGCTCGGCCATCTCAATCGCCAGCCCGAGCGCCCGCCCGATGTTGGTCGCCGCCGAGGCAACGCGTGCCGTGCCCACGATCGGGGCGACCCCGACGAGTACGCCTTGGACCTCCTCTTCGCCGATGCCGATCTCGCCGGCAGCACCCAGGTTCATCAGGTACGAGGCCGGCGGCGCGCCGACCGCCACCAGGGCGGCGATACGGACGAGCATCAGCTTCTCGGGATCGAGACTGGATGCCTCGATCGAGTCCGCGGTCATGCTCATGAGCAGATCGACGACGGGGGACTCGCTCGTTTGCTCCGCCATTAGGTCTCCTTTCGGTTGTCTACGTGCTCCGCTCGCGATATGTCGAGGGCCGCCTCGCCCACAGGCAGCCCTCGTGCGAGAAGACGCTCTTCCTACGCGCGTGCGGGTACTGCGGCGTGCGTCAGCTCCTCGATTTGCTCGTCCGTCAGGTCTTCCCGGAGTACCTGCCGACTCCGCGCTCCAACTGCTGAAACCAGCTCCTCTGCGGTCGCGTTCTCAGCCACCAGGATGAGCGCCGAGCTGTTGTGAGGCAGCGCATCCTTGACGTCCTCGACGAGCGGATCGAACGCGCCTGGTTCGTCGGACGCCCCAACCGCTCCGCCGGCGACTGCCCCCATCGTGCCCCAGAAGAGGAGCCCTAGTGGGCCGCCGATCAGACCGAGAAGGAGACCGGTCCCGCCGCCGATCGCAAGTCCGGCGCCGATGTGATCCTCATCGCCGTAGTCGGGGCTCGTCGCCTTGATCGAGAACCGGCCGCCGGCGTGGTGCTCCAGTACGGCCACCTCGGTCAGCCACGGGTCGTCTCGTGTCGTTCGGAGGGTGCTGAGCTCGCGCTCAGCTGTCTTGGTTCCGTCAAACGCGACGGCTGCCATTTCGACGGACATCGTCAGCTCCTTTCATCGAGAACTCGAGCCCGATTGCTCGGCTCATGTCGTTGTGGTTCGGGCCTCGCTCGACCTGAGTCGCAGCCATCAGCCCAAGAGTCCGGACGATCGTACGAGGCGGCGCCGGGATCGGCCTCGTCCAGAGTGGGTGATCTGTGAAGAGCCGTTCGGCGTTCTCGCCCCAACGGGATGATGCGCCGGCTTGGGTCGCGACCCGAGACTTTGGACCATGACGCGAGCCAGTCGTACCGAGGCGCCACCCATGGCCACGGAATCGGA
>WNFX01003021.1_pt1 | contig 16856 bp, 20 predicted proteins | sample 5400111 | NCBI WGS metagenome assembly WNFX01 (sample SAMN13153363, study PRJNA577476) | soil metagenome | isolation source: 40 cm soil or saprolite under grassland replicate 1 | place: USA:California | collected 2016-06-15 | reverse complement strand
GGCCGGGTTCATTCCCGCGGCGGGCTCATCGAGGATCAGCAAATGGGGATTGAGCGCGAGCGCCCGCGCGACCTCGAGCCGTCGCTGGTCCCCGTACGACAGCGTGGCGGCCCGCCGTTCGCCGAACCTTTCCGGTGGCAGTCCGACTCGCTCAAGCAGCTCACGTGCCTGCTGCAGCCGACGGCGGTCCTCCTTGAGGAACGTGGGAACCGGAATCAGCTGCTGCAGGGTGTCGTCGCGCCGCCGGAGGTGCATGCCGGCGAGCACGTTCTCGATCGCCGTCAGGTTGCGGTAGAGGCGAAGTGTCTGAAAGGTGCGTGCGACGCCGAGGCCGGCGACGGCGTGCGGGGGACGGCGGGCGAGCTCGACAGCCCCAACCCTGCCCTCCCCCGCAAGCGGGGGAGAGGATTGAAGCTGGATGCTGCCCGACTGGGGGCGGATGTAGCCGGTGACGAGGTTCACCAGCGTCGTCTTGCCGGCGCCGTTGGGCCCGATCAAGCCGAAGATGGTGCCTTCCTCGATTTCCAGGGACACGTCATCGACGGCGTGCACACCGCCGAACGATCGCTTGAGGTTAGTGAGCTGCAGTAACGCGCTCACGCGTCCTCCAGCGCGTCCACCAGCGCGGCGCGATGATGGCGAGGCCGCCCCGGCCGACGATGCCCTGCGGCCGGAAGACGATGACGAGGATCAGGATGACGCCGTTGACGACGTCGCGATAGGCGGCAAACTGGCGCACGATCTCCGGCAGTGCGGTGAGGAAGACCGCGCCGACGATCGGTCCGATCACGTTCGTCGTCCCGCCGACCACGGCGAAGGTCAGGATCTGGATGGTGCGCGTGACGCTGTACTCGGTCGGGTCGACGAAGAAGTTGATATGGGTCTCGAGCGCCCCCGCATAGCCGGCGACGAGGGCACTGATGACGAAGGCGACCATCTTGTAGGCGGGCACGTTGATGCCGTTGCTGGAAGCGGCCAGCTCGTCCTCGCGGATCGCGGCCCAGGCCTGGCCGAGCCGGGTGTGTGTCAGCCGCCACACCAGGTAGGTCAGGATCGGCACCGAGATCAGGATCGGGAGGATACCGCCCAGTGGATCGGCACTCGGGTTCTTCAAGCCCTGGCCTTCGCCCGTGATGGGCACGTTGAGGATTACGCCCAGTCGCAATGCCTCGACGAAGCCAATGGTGGCGATCGCGAGGAAGACGCCTCGGAGTCGCAGCACCGGCAGGCCGACAAGGAAGCCAATCGCCGCGGCCAGCAGCGCGCCAACGAGCATGTCCACTGGCAAGGGCAACGGCAGGTAGAGGCTCATGATGACGGTCGTGTAGGCGCCGATCGCCATGAAGCCGGCGTTGGCAAGGGTGAGCTGTCCGGAGTAGAACGTCACGAAGATCGAGATCGCCAGGATGGCGTTGATCCCGATCTGCGCGATCAGCAACTCGTGCTGGTTGTAGAAGCCGACCGGATCGGTGAAGAGTTGGATGAAGAAATCCACGTTGAACCTACGCCGTCACTAGAGTCGCTCGCGCAGCCTGGCGCCGAAGAGTCCCTGCGGCCTCAGAACCAACACCAGGAACAGCGCCGCGAAGGCCACGCCGGCTTCGACGTTGCTGCCGAAGCGGACGAACGCGAAAACCTCGACGAGGCCGAGCAGGTAGCCGCCCAGGACGGCTCCGGGAATACTGCCCATGCCACCGAGGACGATCACCGCCAGACCCTTCAGCTCGACCTGGTCACGGCCGATGTAGGGACTGATGTCGGAAAGGGCGAGGCCAAACAGCAGTCCGGCAAGGCCGCCCAGCGCGGACGACACGAAGAGCGTCGAGGCGAAGATGCGATCGACGTTGATCCCGAGCAGCGTCGCCGCGCGCCGATTCTCCGCCACCGCCCGCAAGGCGCGGCCTACCTGTGTGAAGCGCATGACGTAGCCGAGGACGAGCATCAGCACCACGGAGATGATGAGGATGCCGAGCTTCGTCCCTTCGATCGTTAGTCCGCCGACGTGGTAGGTCGGGTTGGGCACCGTGCCGGTGGGGAAGCGGACCGAGTTCGCCCCATCCTGCCAGAGCCAGCTGAACAGGCTTACGGGCGTGGCCTGTTCGACGATGGCGACGAAGATCAGCGCCAGGCCGATGGTGGAGATCAGCGCCGAGATCGGCGGCGCGTTCCGGCGGCGGAGCGGACGCAGTGCTACGAACTCGATCAGCAAGCCCAGCAGGCCGCACACGAGGATGGCGATGACGGCGGCCGGCAGGAATGGTATCCCGTGGAGGGCCACGAGCGAGTAGGTGACCACAGCGCCCAGCATGAAGACGGCGCTATGCGCGAGATTGAGCACGTCGAGCACGCCGAAGACCAGGGTGTAGCCCACCGCGAAAAGGGCGTAGATCGACCCGATGAAGATCGCGTTGAGGACCTGTTGGGTCAACGCGCCTTCAGCTAGGCGTCACCGATTTCACCAGCGTGAATCCGCCGTTTCCGTCCATCTGGATCACCCAGATCGTCTGCTTGACGTCGTGGTTGCTGGTGAACTGGAAGCGGCCCAGCGGCGTGTCGATATTGACGGACTCCATCGCATCGCGCAGTTTGGTCCGGTCACCAGCGGTGTCACTGAAGGTCAGGTTGGCGCGCTTGGCCGCATCGGCCAGGATCAGGATCGCGGCATAGCCCTGGGCCGCGAACTGGTCCGGATCGGCGCTGTACTTGGCCCGATAGGCCTGCACGAAGCCGGCGTTCGAGGCGAAGGTGTTGTTGATGTACCAGGCGCTGCCACTTTCGGCGCCCTTGCCCGCGTCTCCGGCTTGCTTGGAAACGACCGCCGTGTTGAAGCCGTTGCCGCCAAGGAACTGGCCGGTGAATCCCTGCTTGCGCGCCTCGATCATGATCTTGGCGGGGATGCCGCCCAGGCTTGTGATGAAGATGACGTCGGGCTTCTTCTGGACGGCCTTGGTGACGGGCGTCGCGAAGTCGGCCGTGGTCTTGCTGAACTGCACGGTGTCGAGCAGTTGGATCCCGTAGCTGCCGACGGTGTTCTGCACGATCTTGCCGCCGTCTGACGAGAACTTGTCATCGTTGGCCACCATCAGCACGCCGGTCTTGGGGTGCTTCGCATCCGAGTAGACCTTGATGTTGGTCGGGATCGCCGATTCCTCTCCCAGGCTGTCGCGGAAGACGTACTTGCAGGGATCGGTTTTCGGGAAATTACAGTCCGGAACGATATGAATACCGGTGGTGCTGACCGCGAGGATCGGGATCTTGAAGCTTTCCGCCAGTGGGTGCACCGCGACGGCGGAGTTGGACAGCGTCGGTCCGAGGAGAGCCAGCAACTGGCCCTGCTGGATGAGGGTCTGCGCCACCTGGGCCGACTGCGCCTTGTCCGACGCGTCGTCCTTGGTATCGAGCGCGATCTTGGCGCCGTTCACCCCACCCGAGCCGTTGATTTTCTCGACGGCCAGATCCATGCCCTTTTGCGAGCTCGGGCCGTAGACGCCGCCGGCCCCCGTAATCGAAAGAATCGCGCCGAGCTGGATCGTCTTACCCTGGTATGAGTTCGAGCTGGTCGTTCCGGTCGACCCGGCGCCGCCACAGGCGGCCAAGGCGACGGCAAGCGCGATCGCGATGCCACGTGCCACGGTTCTCATCGAGCTTTCTCCCTCCTTCCCTATCAGGGAATCTGCGCACAGCTTAGCGGGAATCGAGGTAGGCTAGCTAGCACTTGCTCTCGATCTCCGCCTGGATCCAGATTGCCGGCGCCGTCCAGCTGGCTATCGGCCTCGCCAACCTGCCGCTGGCAACCCGGCTCCAATACCGGAAGAACCTTGCCGGCGCCTCGGAGATCGTCCGTCAGGTCTTCTACGTCCATGCCGCCTACATCGTGCTGGTCGTGCTGGGATTTGCCGCGCTCGCGCTCCTGTTCCCGGCCGAACTGTCCAGCGGCCGGCCGATTGGCCGGTTTCTCAGCGCCTTCCTGGCGATCTTCTGGCTGCTGCGGGTCCCGATCCAGCTCTTCTACTACCCGGCCGAGATCCGACGGCAAAACCGGCTCGCCGACGTTATCTTCACCGTGGCCTTCGCCTTTCTCGCTGTCGTTTTTGGCTTAGCGGCCATGCGATGAGGGCGCTCGCCAGGCTGGCGATCGCCGCCGTCTGGCTCTACCAGGGTGGCTGGTGCAAGCTGGTCGCCCCCAACGAGCGACATCTACAGGTCGTGGCGGACGTGCCCGGAGTGGGGCCGGCGAACGCGCGGAAGGTGCTCGCGATGGTCGGCACCGTCGAGGTGGGGCTGGCGGCCTGGGTGCTGAGTGGTCGGGCGCCGCGGACCGCGGCGGCCGCGCAGACAGGCCTTCTTGTCGCCATGAATGGCGGCGGATTCCTTTTCAGCCACGGAACAATTCCCGAACCGGCGAACATGCTGACGCAGAACCTCGCCCTCGTCGCCTTGATCTGGAGCACGGCGCGTCGATGAGCGCGACCACGCCCTGGGAGCGAGGTCGTCTCGATGCTCGCCGCGGCAAGCCCCGCCTGCTCTTTGGACAGATGTATGAGGACTGGGAGATCGAGGCCGAGGTACTGCCGGCGTCAGGGCGAGTCTTCTGCATCGCGTCGGCCGGCTCGACGGGCATGGCGCTTGCGGCTCGCGGGCTGTCGGTCACCGCGGTCGACATCAACCCAGCCCAGGTGGAGTACGTCCGCGACCGGTTGCGGGGAGGGGCGTCTCGTGCCGGGACCGCCGACCGGTTCTTCGCGGCTGGCCGGCGCTTCCTTCCGCTGATGGGATTACGCCGGTCAATGATTCGGCGCTTCCTCGAGCTCACCGATCCGTCCGCCCAGGTCCGCTACTGGCACGCGCACCTGGACACGGCGCGCTTCAAGGCCGCGCTCGCGCTGGCCATCAACCCGCTGGCATTGCGCGCGATTTACAGCTCGACGTTCGTGCGAATGCTCCCACGGCGATTCGACCGCATCATCCGCACCCGATTGGAGCGTTGCTGGGCCCGTCATCCCAATCGGACCAACCCTTACGCGTGGAGATTCTTTTTGGGGATCGATCCGCCGGACCACGTAGCCCCCACCCTGCCCTCAGGCGTGGCGCTCGAGCTGGTATGCGCCGATGCGGCGGCCTATCTGGAGAGCTGCCCGACGGCCTCATTCGTCGGCTTCAGTCTGTCAAACATTCTGGATGGCACCGAGCCGGCTTACGGCGAGCGCCTGATGGCCGCCGTCCGCCACAGCGCGCAGGATGGAGCCGTCGTGGTGCTCCGCAGCTTCATGGAGCCGCCGCCGGGCGAATCGACGGAGTGGGCGGCCCGCGACCGCTCTATGCTCTGGGGCCGGTTGACGATCGAAAAGGTGCACTGATGCTCTATCGCCTGCGCCGTCACCCGCTTCCGATCGACGCCTTCTTCACGCATTCCCTGGTCCTCACCTATGGCTATCCAGCGAAGATGCTCCAGCAGCTCCTGCCTCCGGGACTGACGGTCGACACCTACGGCGACTACGGATTCATCGCGATTGCGATGGTGCAGACCAGGCGGTTGCATCCGGCTTTCCTTCCCGCGGCGCTCGGTGTCGATTTCTTCCTGACCGGGTACCGGGTGTTCACCCGCTTCGCCACGAAGCCGTCGCTGCGTGGGCTGAGGATCCTGCGCAGCGATACCGACCGGTTGCTGATGGCCGTTGGCGGAAATCTCCTCACGCATTACGGCTACGTGCATTGCCGGGCGGCGATGAAAGCCGAGGGCGACCGCCTCAGCGTGAGCGTGAGCAGTCCCAGCCATGTCGCGGATCTCGACGTCGTCGCCGACCTGTCGAGCCGGCCCGCGCCGCTGCCCGCCGGGTCGCCCTTTGCCAATCTCGAGGACGCGCGCCGCTTCGCGGGCCCGCTCCCCTACACCTTCGACTACGAGCCGGAGACCAACTCCATCGTGATGATCAAGGCCACCCGCTCACGCTGGGAGCCGCAGCCGATCGCGGTCGTGGTACGCAGAGCCACCTTCCTCGAACAGCCACCCTTCAACGCGGCCAAGCCAATCCTTGCCAACGCCTTTCACGTTGAGAACGTGCCCTACCGCTGGGAGCGCGGGGTCGTCGAGAGGCTCGAGGAGGCCGCCTGAGCGCGGCCGTCGAGCGAGGATCGCGCGGCCAGTTCGACGGCGTTCTCCAGATCGTCCGCTACAACTGGACCCTCTATCTCGTGGCGGTGCTGGTCTCGACGCTGGTCGTGCTGCTCGTGGACGTGGTACATGCGCCGGCCGCGCTCGCCGGGCTGCTGATTCTCAGCGCTGTCGCGGCGGTCTTCTGGCTGGCGCTTTCGCTGGCCGTCTCCCACTACGTCTACGACCGCTCCGACCTCTATCGCTGGGGATGGATCCGCGACCGTGTTGTGCCCAGCCCCCGGCACGTGGTGAACATCCACGCCGGGCTTGACGAGACGAGCCTGGCACTTCAGGGGATGTATCCCGCCGCCGAGGTGACGATCCTCGATATCTACGATCCGGGCGAAATGCCCGAGCCCTCGATTGCCCGGGCGCGACGTGAGGCGCGCTCCACGGTCGCGTCAGTCACGGCGGACTTTCGGCGCCTTCCACTGGAGACCGCCTCGAGCGATCTCGTGACGGTGATCTTCGTCGCCCACGAGCTGCGCCGTGCCGCCGCGAAAGAGGCCTTCTTTCGGGAGGCCTCGCGGGTGCTGCAGCCGGGAGGCCGCCTGCTGCTCGTCGAGCATCTCCGCAATGGATGGAACCTGGCGGCCTTCGGCCCAGGGGCCTTTCACTTCTTTCCTCGCCACGAGTGGCTGCGGGTGGCCGGGGCTACGGGATTCCAGCTCGGCGAGGAGTTCTCACGGACGGTCTTCGTGCGCGCGTTCGTCTTTTTGCGCGCCTGAGCGCTGTTCCGCGCGCGCCTTCTCGAAGCACGACCGGCAGAGCTTGATCGCCGTCAGCGGCCCGCGCTCGGCGAAGACGCGGCGGCCGCAGTGGGTGCACACGTACTGCTGCTTCGCCATCTGATACCTAGGTTAGCTTCCGGACGAGTGCGCGCTGCTTCGGATCCGTCAGTTGCTGGGGGCGATTGGTGAGATAGGCGATGAAGGTCTCGAGCTCGAGGTGGTGCACGGCGCCGTCCTGCCGGAGCTGGACCTCGTCTCCGCGTAACTCCGCATCGACGGGCTCGTCCTCTTCCCGGGCGGCGAACAGTCCGAACGCGATGCGCCAGCGAAGCTGCGCCGTGCGTTCGCGCGGCGACATCGGCACCTCGATGTCGTCGGCGTGGATCGCGTACTCCCGCGCGAGGTGCCAGACCTGGAGCCGCATCGGGTAGCGGCCGATGCTGGTCTCGATCGTCCCTTCGACGCCGATCTTGCCCCAGGCCCAGCGAACCAGGGCTTGCCTCGCCTCCCACTCCTGCAACACCTCCAGCGCGCTCATCGCTCGGCGAACCCTCACCCCGCGGGCATTCCATCCGTGGAGTCCGCCGCTGAACGGCAACTGATCCATGGTTCCGTCGAGGCAGGCCTGGTCGTAGACCTCGTCCGTTGAGAGATGGGCGACCACGTCCTTGACGCTCCAGCCGCGACAGTGGCTGCGCGCCGCCCATTGCCTCGAGCCGAGGGTGCGAAGGTGCGACCGCAGACGCGCGATCTCGCGGTCGTAGACGGGGAAGGGATTAGCGCTTCTTGGGTCGAGGGCTCTTGCGCTTGGCGTTGGTGGGTTTCCCCTTCGATGCAGGCTTCGGCTCCCGAGGGCCTTCGATCGCGGCCAGCGCCGCCAAGGCGACGTTTGTTTCCGCTGACGTCGTTTCCGTGGCCAATTCGGCACCTTCGAAGAATCGCGCCTCGAGCTCTTCGCCGACGCGCTCGATCAGGTTCTCTCTGTGCGGCGGCTTCGCGGTGATCTTCTTCGGAGGCTTCTTAGCCATGAGGCCATTCTAGGGTGACCTCGCGGGCGTTGCCGCGGGTGTGGGTGTCGGCGTCGGCGCCGGGCTCGGGCTCGGTGTGATCCCGCTCGGCACGATCGATGGGATCACCGACGTCAGTGGCGTGGGCGACGGCGTTGGGGAGGGGGAGGGAGTCGGCGCGGGCTTGCACTCGGTGCCGGGCAGGTACAGCTCCTTCTCGGAGCTACTGGAGCTCGCCGACGCCGAGGGCGAGGCCGAGGCCGACGGCGATGCGCTCGCGCTGCTCGCGCACGGCGGCCCGTCGATCAGTCCATCGGGGCGCTTGAAGGTCTCGACGCTGAAGTGCGCCTGGCTCAGGCCATTGTTGATGAAGTCCCTGAGGACCGAGCTACCGACCATGGTGCCGAAAACCCCATTCATGTCCTGGTTGCCGGGTCCGGTATGTCCGACCCAGGCGCCGATGACCAGGTTCGGCGAGTACGCCATCATCCAGGCGTCGCGGTAGTTGTTCGTCGTCCCTGACTTCCCGGCGAAGGGCTTGTTCCAGCCCAGATTCCACTGGCTCGAGTAGTCCTTGAGGATGTCCGTGATGAGGTACGCCTCCTGGGCGGTGATGACCTGTTTGCCCTGGGGCTTGTTCGGATTGTCGAGGGTGTTGCCGTCTTTATCTTTGACTTCGAGAAGCGACACCGGATCGTGCCGGGTTCCACCGTTGGCAAACACGCCGTAGCCGACGGCATGGTCCAACAGGCGGACCTCGCTCGATCCAATCGCGGTCGTCACCTCGCTCTTGAGCGGCGTGCTGATCCCCATGTCGTGGGCGAAGTTGACGACGTTGTCGACGCCCGCGGTCTGCATCGTCTCGAGCGCCGGGATGTTGCGGGACAGCAACAGTGCCTTGTGGGCGGAGATGATGCCCATGTCGCGGAAGTCGAAGTCATGGAACTGCCCGTTGGCGAAATGCCGCGACGTATCGTCCAGCGGGCTGCCCATGGTGAGCTTGTGCGATTTGAACGCCTGCTCGTAGACGTAGGGCTTGAAGGACGAGCCCGGCTGGCGCAGTGCCGTCACGACGTTGAACTGGCCCTTGATGTCGTTGTTGAGGTAGTCGGCTGAGCCGACCATCGCCAGGATCTCACCGGTCTTGGGGTCCATCGCCAGGAAGTCACCATTGTCGGCACCAAGCCGTCCCAGGCGCTGCTGACCGACGGCCACGGCCTGCTCGGCCGCCTTCTGCAGATTCAGGTCGAGCGTTGTCTTGACCGTGAGACCACCGGTGTTGATGATGGACGGCCCATAGACCGTCTCCAATTGCTCGAAAACGTAGTCGACGAAGTGAGGCGCCAGGCTGCTCCGGTTCTCCTTGAACACAAGCGTGAGGGGCTCGTTCTTCGCCTGCTCGGCCTGGGTGCTGGTGATCACGCCGGTGTTCACCATGGCGTCGAGCACGACGGCCTGCCGGGCGAGCGCGCGGTCTTTGTGCAGCGCGGGATCGTAATAGCTGGGGCCATTGGGCAGACCGGCGAGAAGGGAGGCTTGACCCAGCGTCAGGTCCTTGGCGTGCTTCCCGAAATAGACCTCGGCGGCGGCCTCGACGCCGGTTGCGTTGTGCCCGTAATAGATGGAGTTGAGATAAAGCTTGAGGATGTCAGCCTTGCTGTACTTCGATTCCAGGGCCGTCGCCAGCAGCGCCTCGCGCAGCTTGCGCAGGATCGTCTTCTGCGGCGATCGGAGGATGGCGATCTTGGCCAGCTGCTCCGTGATGGTGCTGGCGCCCTGCTGCGGGCGGCGGGTGATGACGTCGATGATGCCCGCTTTAACGACCCGTCCCCAGTCGACCCCGTGGTGCTGGTAGAAGTGCTTGTCCTCGACCGCGATGGTCGCGTTCTGCAAGTTGGGACTGATGTCCTTCAGCTCTTTCGGTATGACGCGCACGCCCTGGGCGTTGCGTACCTCGATCGGGTTGTTGTTTCGGTCGACGATCTTGACGTCACCAGCGGCCAAGTCCAGCCGGCTGGGATCGGGCAGGGTGGCGTAGGCATAGGCGAAGGTGCCCAGCACCAGCAGCAGGATCAGGCCGAACACGATGCCCGCGACCGTCATCCAATTGCGCCGGATCCTGAGCCAGTCGATCCAGTTCTGAGGCCAAGGCGCTGCTCTGGCTGCCGACGCGCGCATCCGTGCGCCCCCACCCTGCCCTCCCCCAGAGGGGGAGGGAAACCCTGGCCGAAGTGGGCGCGGGTCCGCCATGGGCCCGCCCTTGGGTGGAGTCGGTGCGCCCTTGTCTATCGCTTCTTCGAGACGGCCGCGTGCGCGCGCTCGTGCGGGGTGCTCGAGTCGCTGACGATCCGGCGCGCGTAGCCGGCCGCCAGCGCGGCGAGCGCAGCCTCCGCGGCGCTGATCAGCAGTCGCCGCCCGATGCTCTCCTTGGATTGGACTTCGACTTTCGTCTTCCCGTTCGCCTTGACGATGCGCTTCTGCGCGGACGCCCAGGCTTTGGCGTCGTCACGAAACTCCTCGAGGCGATCGCGAAGATCATTCAATTTCAACTTGCGAGCGAGCTGTTCCGCCGTCGAGCGGCGGCGTCGCGTGCGATAGCCGAACACCGCAAAGCCGGTGACCGCCAGCACCAGCGTGCCGACCACGAGCTGGAGGACGTGATTGGTCTGCAGCTGCGTCTTGAGGTCCAGGTTGCGTTTGGCGCGCAGCTGGAGCGCCTCTAACGTTTCCCCGAGGTGGGCACGGGTCTGCTCTACTTCCCGTTTCGCTTCAGTACTTGTTTGGCCCACTCGGCATCCTCCTTCAGCGTGGTCATCGTCTTGGGCGGCGGTCCGATTTGGAGCATGCGCTTTCCGACGAGGCCGAGAATGACGGCCAGCACCAGGAAGAGCACCGTCTCGATGCCGGCGACGAGCGCGTGCGCCGGGATGATGAGCGCGATCGTGACCAGCAGTAGGATGAAGAAGAGCAGGCCGCAGACCGCCGCGATCCCAAGGAACACGGCCGCCTTGATGTTGCTGCGGAGCATCTCCTTGATCTCGATCTTGGCCAGCTGGATCTCCTGCTGGACCAGGCGGACGGTGTCTTCGACCGCTACCCGCGCAAGATCGATCAGCCCGTGCCGGCCGCTGCCGTTCGTGGTTGTTCGCGCCGAGTCGGTGGCCGAAGCCCTGGGAGCCGAATCCATCAACGCCCTCCTTCCTTCCTGTCGCGCCGTCTAGAGCAATGCTAGAACGTAAACATTATAGCGTGCCTGTCAACTTTAAGCTAAGCTAGGAGCGATGGAAAAACAGCCCGGCATGCCCGATCCCGTGATCCCCAATCCCGGCCACCCGAACGTGGGCGACCCGCCAGGACCCGAACTGGCCCCGGAGCCGCCCCAGCCGGAGATCCAGGAGCCGCCGCCGGCTCCGGTCGAGGTGCCGCAGCCGGGAATCCGCCGGCCGTAAATAATGGGGATGTGATTCGCCGGATTCCAGGCGTTCGCGGCGCGCAGGCCTATCTGCACGAGAGCCGCGAAGGTCTTGCCGTTATCGACCCCGGTTATACCGGCAGCTTCCGCGCCGTCCTTCGCTTCATCGAGGCACAAGCCCTGGGCCGGATCGATTGGGTCATCCTCACGCACCACCACATCGATCACGCGGGTACCGCGCTCGCCCTCTGCCAGGCAACCGGCGCGCGTCTCGCCGTCCACGCGGCCGACGCACCCTACCTGCAACCGCGCCGGCCGAGGGAACGGATGACGCTGTGGGGCCTGGCGGACCGCCTGCCCCCGGGGCTGGCCCGATTCGTCGTGACCTGCGCGGGGCGGGCAGCGCGCCTGCTCGAGCATGGGGACACGATCGCGGGCCTGACCGTGGTGCACGGGCCGGGCCACACGCCGGGCAGCATCGGTCTTCACTCGGAATCCGAGTCGGCGCTTTTTCTCGGCGACATCCTGAACAACGAACGGGGCATCCGCACCCCACCCTGGAACGTCAATCACTCGCACCGGCTCGCCATGCGAGCGCCGCACCGATTGGCCGCGCTCGCCTACGAGCGCGCCTACTTCGGCCATGGCCCGGCCATCCTGACCGGCGCCGACCAGAAGGTCCGCGCCTTCCTCACCCGCCGCAAGCCAGCCGCGCCGTTGGCGGTCTAGCCGAGCAGATTCACGCCGTCGACCCGCCCGAGGTCGATTCCCAGGATGGGGGCAATCGTCGGTGCCCAGTCCGCGAGATGTGGCCGACGGGAGCCGATGGCGTCGGCGATCGGCCTGACCGCCGGGTGCCCACCTCCGACCAGCGCGACCGTCCGCGCCGTGAGCGGGGCGCCGTGGAAGCCTCCGGCGGGATACCTCGGCGCCGCGAAGATGCGTCCCGGTTTGGCGCCGAGGATTGCCAGGGAGTCATTCGACGTTACGCAGATTTCGACTCCGTCGATGCACTCGAGGGCCTCGCCGGCGGTTCGCGGATCGACGCCGGGCTGCAGGTGGACCAGGGCGGCGCCGCCGTCCGGGATACAGGCGTCCCACCAGCCCCGCGCATTGCTGGTCATCGGGTCGATTGGCTCCGAGCTGTTGCGCGATTGCATGTCGTGGTCGGAGACCACCACGACCACCGTTTCCGCCCATCGAGGGGCGAGCGCCTCGAGCACGTCGCCGACCACCCGGTCGGTTGCTCGATAGCAGGATCGGGCCGCTCCACTTTCGGGGCCGTGGTCGTGTCCCATGGTGTCGGCCTCGTTGAGGTGGCCGAAGACCAGGCCCAGGCTGGCATCATTGAAGGCCTCCATCAGGTGCGCAAGAACGGCCGCATTCAAGGGATAGCCGTGCGCATCCAGTGGCGTTCCCGGTGGGATGACACCGTCGGGCGGCCACCGCAGGTCGGCCGATCCCGTACAGAGGAGTCCCCGGTCGTCGCCGACCATCGCCGCCGTTCGCACGCCCGCCGCCCGGCAGGCGTCGAAGATTGTCGGCACGCGCGGCGTCTCGACCCCAGCCCACGCCGGCAGCCTGGCGTAGCGCCAGGAAGTGGTTCGAACTCCGTGCGTCGTCGGCCGGCATCCGGTCAGGAGCGAGCAGAACCCCGGATCGGTCGAGGAGGGGAGGTCGGTGGTTCCACCGGCTGGAGCACGACCGCCTCGCTGCACCAGATCCCACATCCGCGGTGTGAGATCGGCCGAGACCGCGCGGTTGGGAAAGCCATCGAGCGCGAGCAGGACGACGCGCGTCATCGGCTTATTCTGACGGGCGTGCTCCCGCCGGCATTCCGCAGCGCGCTCGATGGCACGGATGAGGTGTTGGTCGGCTCGCGCGAGGCCGGCCGTGAGGGAGCGGTTCGCACCTGGTTCATCGTCACCCCAGCGGGGGACATCTACCTCTTCAATTACGCCTACGCGCTGCGCGTGGCCCGCTGGCGAAGCGACCCGTGGATTCGGCTCACTGTCCCGGGCGGCGGTCCCTCTGTCGAGGGACGGGTGCGGTTTGTCGATCCGGCTGAGCTCGATGGCGCCGTCCAGGAGATGATCGTCGAACGGTGGGGGATGTGGGGCGCGCCCACACCAGAAGGACTTCGCCGGATGGTGCGTGATGGCTCGCACGTCCTCGTGCGGGTCGAGGTACCGTACGAGGAAGGACGATGAAGTTCGGGCTGATCGGCGTTCCGTCCAGTGCCGGTGCGCATGGCCCCGGGCAGGAAAAGGCGCCGGCCGCGTTTGAGTTACGGGTTCGCGTTACGCCCCATTGAGCTTTTCGAGGATGATGTCGTGGAGCAGACCGTTGCTGGCCACGGCGTTTCCTCCGGCGTAGGTTCGCTTCCCCCTGAAATCGGTCAGCCGCCCGCCGGCCTCCTCGACGAGGATGAGGGGCGCGGCCAGGTCCCAGGAATAGAGCTCCGGCTCGAACATCGCCTCGCCGGCGCCCTCGGTCACGAGCGCATAACCCCAGAAGTCACCGAATCCGCGATCGCGCCAGGCCGCGCCGACGACGGCATCGAACCCCCGCTCCTTGCCGGCGGCGGCGAATGCCGTGCGCGAGGCATAGAAGACCTGGGCGTCCTCGAGGCGCGAGACCTGCGAGACGCGCAAGCGCCGCTTGCCCGACCAGGCGCCACCACCGCGCACGGCGTGCCAGCGCTCGTGCATCGCCGGCGCCGACATCACGCCCACCTCCAGCTCGCCCGCGCGTTCGAGCGCGATCAAGGTCGCGAACGCCGGGACACCTCGCAGGTAGCTGTGGGTGGCGTCGATCGGGTCGATGATCCATCGCGTCTGTTGGTTCGAGCTGCGGTCGCCGTATTCCTCGGCGAGGACGCCGTGCGCCGGATATCGCTTTTCGATGCGTGCCCGCAACTCGAGCTCGATGGCGGTGTCGGCCTGGGTGACGTAGGTGCGGTCCGGTTTACGATCGACGCGCGGGCGGCGACGAAAATGCTGCATCGAAATCCGGTCGGCGGCATCGGCGAGCTCGAGGGCGAACGCCGTGAGCTCCTCGCGTTCGCTCACGACCGGATCCTCTCACCGGCCGGGTCATAGAGCGGCTCGAGAACCACGGTTGCCGGCACCCAGCGGCCGAAGACCTGGACCTGCGCGCTCGTACCCGGCGCCGCCTGCCCCGACGGGAGGTACGCGTACGCAATGCTTCGATCGATGGTGTAGCCGTAGCCGCCACTCGTGACTCGCCCGGCGACGCGGCCATCGATTCGGACGGGTTCGCCGCCGAGCGCGATGGCAGTCCCGTCATCCAGCAGCAATGGGCGCAGGCGCCGGGTGACGCCGTCCGCCTTCGCCTTGATCAGCGCCTCCTTGCCGATGAAGTCGATCGCCTTGCCCAGGCGCACTGTGAAACCCAGGCCGGCTTCGTAGGGGTTGTCCTCCGGCGTGATGTCGGTGCTCCAGACGCGGTAGCCCTTCTCCAACCGCATCGAGTCGATGGCACGGTAGCCGCCGGCAACCAGCCCGAACGCCGAGCCCGCGTGCCAGAGTGCGTCCCACAACTCGAGCCCCCGGTCGATGGGGCAGTAGAGCTCCCAGCCGAGCTCGCCGACGTAGGTCACGCGCAGCGCCAGGCAGGCGATGGCACCGACCATGATCCGCTGTGCTGTGAGGTAGGGAAAGGCGCCGTTCGAGAGATCGGCATCCGTGAGCGGCTGCAGGATGTCCCGCGCCCGTGGACCCCAGAGCCCGAGACAGGCGCGGCTCGCGCCCACGTCCTCGAGGGTGACGGAGCCGTCGAGTGGATCGTGCCTGCGCATCCATCCAAGATCGTGGTTGCCGAACGCGGTGCCGGTGATGATGAGGAACCGGTCGCCGTCGAGGCGAGTCACCGTGAAGTCGCACTCGATGCCACCGCGCCGGTTGAGCATCTGTGTGTAGGTCACGTTACCGACCGGCCGATCCATCTCGTTGTCGCAGAGACGCTGCAGAAACGCAAGCGCTCCGCGACCGCTGACCTCGATCTTGGCGAAAGACGTCTCGTCGAAGAGGCCGGCGCGCTGACGCGTGGCGCGGTGCTCGGCGGGGATGGCGGGTGACCAGTGATGACCGGCCCAGCCAGCCGGGCGGCCCTCATGCTGACCGTCGGCGTTCGGCTCGAACCAATTGGGCCGCTCCCATCCCGATTTCTCGCCGAAGGACGCGCCGAGCGCCGTCAAGCGTGGATAGGTGGGCGAGACACGAAGCGGCCGTCCGGCCTGGCGTTCCTCGTTCGGATAGTGGATATCGTAATAAGTCGAGTAAACCTCGATGGTGCGGACAAGCGTATAGTCCCGCTTCCGATAGGCGTCACCGAACCGCCGCAGGTCCATCTTCCAGAGATCGAGGCTCGGCTCGCCATCGATGATCCATTCCGCCATCGCCCCGCCCATGCCACCCGCACCGGCGATCCCGTGGGCGCAGAAGCCGGCCGCGACAAAGAGCCCGCGAACGCCCGACTCGCCGAGAACGAACTCGTTGTCGGGCGTGAAGGCCTCCGGTCCATTGATCAGCTTGATGACATCGCCCTGCTCCAGCGCAGGGACCCGCTTGATGGCATTTTGCGATAGTGGTTCGAAGCGCGACCAGTCCTCGGGCAGCAGGCGATTGTTGAAATCGCGGGCGATACCGTCGAGGCCCCATGGCGCGGGATCGCGTTCGTAGCCGCCCATCACCAGGCCGCTGGCATCGCGGCGGAAGTAGACGAGCAGGTCGGGGTCGCGCATGGTTGGAAGGGCCTCGGGAATCTCGTCCTTGATCCGCGCCAGCAGGTACTGGTGCGCCATCGGGATGATGGGGAGCGTCAGCCCGGCCATGGCGCCGATCTCCGGGGCGTAGATCCCGCCGGCGTTGACGACGACCTCGGCCTCGATCGAGCCCTGCTCCGTGTCGACGCGATGCACAGCGCCGCGATCGACGCCGATTCCGGTGACGCGTACGCCCTCGTAGATCCGTGCCCCGCCCCGCCGCGCTCCTTCCGCCAGCGCCAGGGTCAGGCCGCTGGGGTCGAGGTAGCCGTCGGTCGGCAGGAACGCGGCTCCCAGCACGCCCTCCGGCGTCATGAGCGGGAAGCGGCGGCGCGCCTCTTTGGCGCTCACCAGCTCGAGGGGCAGGCCGAAGCTCGTTGCCCAACCGGCCTGGCGCTCCAGCTCCTCCATCCGCTCGCGCGATGAGGCGAGACGGAGGCTTCCCACCGGGCGCCAGCCGACGTCGACACCGGCCTCGTCATTGAGGCGCGCGTAGAGCGCCACGCTGTTCATCATCAAGCGCGTCAGCGGCATCGTCGAGCGCAATTGGCCGACGAGGCCCGCCGAGTGGAAGGTCGAGCCGCTGGTCAGCTGGGCACGCTCGAGCAGCACGACATCACGCCAGCCGCGCTGGACCAGGTGGTAGGCGATGCTGGTGCCGCCGACGCCACCGCCAATGATCACGACCCGAGCCCGGCCGGGCAGCGTCACGCGCCGGCCAGCTCCAGCCAATCGGGAAAGTGCGGATCGGCGGCTCCGGCGAGCA
>WNFX01003019.1_pt1 | contig 16857 bp, 13 predicted proteins | sample 5400111 | NCBI WGS metagenome assembly WNFX01 (sample SAMN13153363, study PRJNA577476) | soil metagenome | isolation source: 40 cm soil or saprolite under grassland replicate 1 | place: USA:California | collected 2016-06-15 | reverse complement strand
CTCTGCTGGAGCTGCGGCGCCAGCACCTGTTGCAGCGCAAGGTTCTGCGACTGGTGCATTCCCTGTCCGGCCATACGCCGAATTTACCGGTGCAGCCGGCGACAAGCAAGCAGTTCGGGGACAGAGATTTTTGTAGTCGTGCCCCTGTTCACCACAGCGAATCCGTCCCGTGGCGGACGGGGCGCGGTAGGAACGCAGGACTTTCAGTGATCCAGCATCCAGCCGAGCATCGAGCATCGAGAGTGCTCAAACTCCCGCTGCATCCCATTTGGCGATCGTTTCCTCAATCAGGCGGGCAATTTTATCGTTCACTTTTGTGAAATAGGTCCTCGCTTTCACCGGATCGAATTTCGGATAACCCTGGCCTTCTTTGTAAAGTAGGATGGTCGAGGGGAAGGGATACGCGCTCCAGGTATTGGGCGGCGGAATCGCCGTCGCCATGTCAGGTTTGTAATGCTCTTTCTGAATGAGAGCCGGATCGATCGCCATAATGTATGCGGTCTCATTTTCCGCTCCGTGACCACCATCCTCGCCAAACACTTCCAGCGTCACGTCGCTGCAATAAGACCACCAGTTTACGACCAGAATTCTGGTCCCCGTGTCGCGTCCGACTTCCTGCACGAGCGCGCTCAGAATGGCGGTCTGTCCGCCGCCATGGCCATTTAGCAAAATAATATTTTTGAATTTATTCTTAGCCAGACCGACGAGAGCTGCGCGAACATAAGCACGATAGGCATCTTCGGGAATAGTGAAGCTGCCTAGATATGCGTCCAGGTTTCCGGTGAATCCGTAGGGAATTGCTGGCGCGATCATCGCGTTGACTCGCGGCGCGATCTTGCGCGCCATCGCTACCGGCGCGAGGATGTCCGCTCCGTTCGGTGCGACGCCGTGCGGCTCAAGCGTTCCCAACGGCAGCAAGACCGTCTGGATTTTTGCCGGCACCCATTCGCGAAATTCGATCCAGTTGACGCGCTCCATTTCGCGCGTGCCAGGCGCGTTTTGCTCAGCAGCATACATCGTTAAAGATTAGCAGCAGCGCGATTGTCCTGCTTCCATTTTCTAAACTGGTGACGAGCTGGAAGCGTGCGCTACATCCGTCCATTCACCATCACCCAATCGATTGGCCCGTCGAATGCCACAATTTCTTCGAAGAGATTCGCGCCTCCACTGCACGGTATACTAATGAGATCGGCTTGAAAACCGGGCCGAATCCGTCCCATCGTCCCGCCATGGCGGGATTGATCCAACGCTAGCGCGGGATTCACTGTCACCATTTTGAAGATCTTATCCGGCGAAAGTCCAGGCTCGTTGCGCTGAAAAGCGCGCATTTCCGCGAATAAACTCAGGCTCTCGTTACTCGCGAGACTGTCAGTCGCGAGGCAAACGTTGAATTTAAGAGCGCGCAATCTTTCGAATGGGAATCGGCTGTGCGCGAAATAGTGGTGACTGCGGGGCGAATGCGCGACATGAAATTTTCTCGTCGATCTTCCGAGCAAATCGAAATCGCTTTCCGCCAATTCGTTCAGATGCGCAACGATCCATTCTATTGGTAGCGCGCGACCGATGCCGATGAATGCCGCCAAAGGCGTCATCCCGCCGCAATCGCTCACGTCACGCCCGCTGCTTTTCATAAAGTCGTAGAGCGCACCCGAGCCATCGCGAAACATCTCCATCTCCTCGGGCGATTCCGCCAAATGCGTCGTCAGCAAAATGCTCTCGCGTCGCGCGATTTCCTCGGAGCATCGGTATAAATCTGCGGACGCCGTGAACAGCGCGTGCGGCGCTAGTCCCCAATTCTCTGCTGGCTTCAGCGATTCAATGGCAAGATCGACCAGTCCATTCGCCTGTTCCGGCGAGCGCACATCGATCAATTCCGCAAACCACCACGTTCGAATTGGTGAATGAATCTGTGAAATCAACTCCGGAAACGCGGTGAGATTCGCGACCGTTGTCGTTCCGAATCTTTTTGCTTCCGCAAAACCTTCCGTTATCGATGAAAGATAATCGGCTCCGGAGAGCTTCGCCTTTTCCGCATTGATTGCGCGAATCCAATCGGCAAAAGATTTTTGCGGCGGGATCTTGCCGCGCAAACAAGTGTAATCGAGATGGCAATGCGCGTTGATCAGTCCAGGAAGAAGCACCTGCTCGCCAAGGTCGACAATTTCGCCCGAGTTGCGCCCTTTGACTTCGTCGAAGCTACCAAGATCGATGATTCGATTTCCGGAAATCGCGACTGCGCCGTCCTCAATCGGCGCTCCGTCCATCGTCACAACCGTGTGCGCGCGAACAATCATTTTTCTGCTGTTGCAGCCCCGAAAGCATTCGGGGTCGCATCACTGGCCGCCCTTTTGCCTTTCACCGCGTTCCGGCATTCGGCCACGAGCAGATTGCACGGCTCCTGGCAAAGCAGCGGAACTGTAGCCGGGGTCGCCGTTGTAGCCACGGTCGCTGACCGCAGTCCCGGTGCAGCTTGATCGTAGGCAGGATCAAACTTTTGCGGCGGCAACTTTGTCGATGCAATCGTGCCACGTTGATCGCGTTTCCACAAAATTGTGCGTAAACAGCCGCCATTGGATCGGCAAAAATTGCCGACGACATCGTCAATCTGACCATCTGAAATTTTTGCCGCGACACGGTACATCCCTGATTGTCGATCCAATGTGTCGCGCAGCGGGGTCGTGCGCAGTTGATCGGTTTTCCAGGCGACAAAGACAGAGAGCCTGCCCGGATAGAAATAATCGAGGCCGCGCTTGAGGTCCTCGAGCGTCGAGAGTTCCAATTGCCAGCCATGACGCAAATTCGGCGCCGTTTTGAGCGGACGATAGTTTCCGGCGTCATCATAACGCGCAATCTCAATTGCACTCTCCGCACTTCGGAAAACATGCAGGTTCTCGCGGCGTTCATCATCGCGATGTAAAAGAACAAAACCCTGATCACTTCTTCGAATCAGAATCTGACCGAAGAGAAGAGCGTCAGTCAGCGCAGTTTCGAGAACTCGCTCGATGAGATCGGGCATGCGCCGATTCGGGCCTGTCAGGTCAGGCAGTGCGCAATCAACCCGCCCGCGCGCTCAAGAAATTGTCGATCCTCCTCGCCGAAGGCGTTCAACTTTTCGCTCTCGGCATCGAGCATTCCAAGGATATGCCGGTTCTCGTTGGTCATCGGAACAATGATCTCGGACCGTGTTGTGTGAAAGGTAGGCAGATAGCGCGGATCGTGATGCACGTCGCCGACGATGACCGGTTTCCCGGATTCCAGCGCCGCCCCGCACAACCCTTGGGTGATTGGGAAACGCGGATACGCCGGTGGCTCGTTACCCGTTCCAGCAAGAATCACGAAATCCTTTTTCACGATCTTGTAAACGCCGACCCAGCGATAATTGCGCGCCGCGCGAATCATCTCTGCGAGTTGCCTCATCCGCGTTGGCGTGCACCCGCCGGCGAGCGCGAATGCCCCGATCTCTTGCAGCTTCTTGCAGGTCGTTTCTTTCATTCGCGGGAGAGCAATCTCGTGCAAAAGAAAACAAGCGCGAGCGGGATTTCAAGTTTTCGTGATTAATTTCGCCCCACGATCGCGAGACGCTTCGGAGTCAAATTTTGCCGCCTGTTCGATAATGATTTCTGCGAACCCCGGATCGGTGCCGACGGACGGCGCATAGAATAGCAAGCGGCCATCAATCTTGTAGGGATTATGCCGAAACACCTCGCGCCCACTTGACTCAACATCATCCCGAGCGGAGTCGAGGGATCCCGTGAAGCTACCCAGGGGCTTCGGCAAGGGCTCAGGATGACAACTTGGAATACCGAGCAACCTGGGGATGTCTTCGTAGCTGTGTAATCCGTCTGAAATAAAAAATGGGACCGCGACCACCTTGGGAGTCCTGGTCAATTTTCGCCAGTCGGAAACCAGCGGCGGCTCTTCCATGTAAACGTTGAGCACGGCCGCATATTTTCCGAGCGCCCGAATCTTTTCCGCTTCACGCTTCGCGGCGACGGCGCTGTTTTCATTCAAATCCGTTCCGTGCGCCACAATCAGCAAACTGGTTTCGGCTGGCTCAATATGAGGCGCGACGTCGTGCGCGCGCTGCAAAAGCAGCTCCGTCATCGACGGGTGATTTCCCACTGGCTCGCAATATTTCCAGATTTGGCCGTTCGAACGCCTTGTCAGGTGGCCGCTCAGCTCCAGCTCGCGCGGAATCACCGTCTGCGTGAAATAACCTTCGCTGATGAAATTCGGGACCACATAAACTTCGCGAACCGATTCGGGATCGAACAAGAAGATCGCGTCGCACAGACTCGGTTCCTCTTTCCAGAAAGCGCACGCTACATCGGCAAAAACTTTTCGACGCCGAATTTCGACAGCGTGCGCGAGCGTCGGCGCACTCGAATCGGGGTTCACCGTCGAGCCGTGAGCAACGATTAAGAGGGCGGTGTGCGCATTGAAACTCATGGGAACTCAGAAAAAGTTCAATGCTTAACCCGCCTCCGCAAGGCTTACGGCGCGGCAGGCGCTCGACGTCCAACGCTCGTTACAGAAACTCTACCACCACACGAATACTGAGAGTTCAACGCTCAGTGTTCTGCGCGGCTGCAACACCGCGGCCGCCTCTGTTCGAACCAGGCCATCTTCCCGCGCCCACTTCTTCCACTTCAGAGCAAGTGAGATGATTTGAAGTTTCGAGCCAATCCGACGCAAAACGACTTACCGGGAAAGGCCAATGCGCTGCACCAGATCCTGAAATCTCGGATCCGATCTGACTGATTTGAACTCTGGACTCACGTTCAGATTAGCAAGATGGAACGAGTGCTCCGCGTATGCCTGTGCCAGCAATTGAAATGCCTGTTCGCTGTCACCAAGCGCGACGTAGATCGTCGCTACTTCGTAGGCTGACACGTACTGTCGCTTCGCAAGCTCATTCAACTCATTGAGCATTTCATTCGCCTCATGCTTCTTCTGCGACTCCGCATATGCACGACCGAGCGCAGCTTTCATTAACGGACTGCCTCCGGATAGAGAGATCGCCTTCTTAAACTCTTCGATGGCTGCATCAAGAGCCTGCTTTTCCTCATAAGCCAGACCAAGATGCCAGTGCGCGACGGCGAAGTTCGGATCCATCTGTATGGTCCTGCGACATTGATCTATGGCTTCATCGTAGCGGCCCGCGTAGTAGAGGGTCGCTCCCATAAACGTGTTCATTACGAGTGACGCCGGCTCGAGTTCCAGTGCTCTTTTCATTTCCTGGACAGCTTCTTCCAACCGGCCCATAGCTGTTAGATAATGAATCGCATACCACTGATGGGCCGTCGCATAATCTGGCTTGAGTTCGATGCTGCGCTTGAACTCTTTTTCCGCTGCCGACGAGTTCCAATCGTAATTGATCAGTATATGCGCCAGCGTCGCGTGCGCTTCGGCGAGTGTGTCATCCAGTGCCAGCGCCTTTGTTGCCGATTCTTTTGCCTTTGGCATTGCTTCGTGCGGTGCGGCAAAATTGTAAAACGTCAAGCCAGTGTAGGAATCCGCCAAGCCGACGTAGCCAAGAGCAAAATTAGGATCGCGCTCGATGCTCTGCTGGAAGTGCTCGATCGCCTGTTTGATTCCGTCCGAAGTGCGCTTGTTCCAAAAATAGCGGCCGCGCAGGTAGAACTGATACGCCTCTGCATTCATGCTGTCGCGCTTGACCAGCCGCCGCTGCTCCTCGCTGGATAATTTCAACTTCAACTTCGCTGCGACCTCTTGCGCAATTGCCTGTTTGACTGCAACCAAGTCCGCGATCTTGCGATCGTATCCTGCGCCCCAAATCTCCGCACCAGTCACGGCGTCCACCAAATCCACCTGAACGTTCAAAGCGTCCTGCATCTGCCGCACTTTTCCTGTCAGCACCGCCGCCACTCCCAACTCTCGCCCTACCTGGCGCGGGTCGACATCTTTTTGTTTGTAACGAAAAGCCGTCGGGCGTGCGATCACTCGCAGTTGCTGCAACTCGCTGAGGCTATTGATCAGCGCTTCGGAAATTCCTTCCGACAAATACTCGGTGTTCGGTTCGTTGCTCGCGTTTTCAAATGGCAGCACTGCGATCGATTTCTCGGATGAAACCGCGGGCGCGGATTCGCTGGTAGGCGCTGAGGATGGTTTTTGGCGGGAAAGACGAAAGGCAAACAACCCTATCGCGGCCAGCGTGACGACGGTAATGCCGACAGTGAAGGTGTAACGGGTGCGCCGACGACTTGACTCGTTAGGCACGGCCTCTTTCATCCGCACGATCCCTTCCGGAGTAATCTCAAAAACCCACGCCAACGCCAACGCGATGGGGAAGCCGATGAGTAGCACCAGAATGACCAGGCGCACACTCCAGTTTGGGATTTCAAAGAATGGGAAAATTTGAGTCGCGATCTGCGCGAGCAGCCACGCGGTCACGCCATATGCAATGGCTACGCGTACAACGTGGCGTTGCTTAAGTTCACTGAAGAAGCTGCCGCTGCCACTTCCTGCGGTCACCTGTTGACGGCAGAACTCGAGATTTTCCAGCAACTCTCGAGCCGACGCGGGCCGCTGAGCCGCATCCACCGCAAGCAAGCGGCGCAGCAGCTTGATCACCGGAGCGGGAACTTTCCGCGCGGCCAATTGCTCGATCGGCAGATCGTCGCGGGTTTGACGATCACGAATCTTTTCGATCGTGCTGCCAGGATGTGGCGCCAATCCGGTGAGCGCGAACCAGAGCGTCGCGCCGAGCGAATAAATGTCCGAGCGCGCATCGACTGGGCCGCTTCCAAATTGCTCGGGGCTGGCGAAATTTGGCGTGCCGACGAATCCTCCGTGCGTAAGATCCATTTCTCCTCCTGCATCTGCGATCGCCTTTGCGAGTCCGAAGTCGATGACTTTGACCTCCAGTTCCGTCGTGCCACTCAGCATGATGTTAGCGGGTTTCAGGTCGCGATGGATCAAACCCTGGGCCGCTGCAGCCACCAACGCCCGCGTGACTTGGATTGCAATTTCCAGAACCAACTTTACACCGAGCGGACCATCCCTCCGTACACGAGTTTCCAAAGTTTCACCTTCGACCAATTCCATTGCGTAGAAACAGCGACTGCCATTGGACGAAGCACCGAACTGATAAATGGCGGCCACATTTGGATGCCGCAGAGCAGCTGCCGCGCGGGCTTCACGTAAAAATCGTTCACGCACCGCTTGTGGACCATGTGCAGCCGCTGGAACGTCGATCACTTTCAGGGCGACCTTGCGACGCAACACGTTGTCCACTGCGAGATAAGTCACCCCAAATGCGCCACGACCAAGTTCCCACAAGGAACCGTCTTCGCGACGTGCGACCTCGAAATCGCCAAAGACTAACGAAGTTAGTGCCTCGCCCTCAACGACTGATCTGTCGAGTGCGGTCCGGAGCAGACAAGCTGGGCAGTTCCCTTTTGCGTTCAATGCTCCGCCGCATATCGAACAAACCGTGCCCGCGGATGCCCGTGATATTGCCATGGCACGTCTTTTTCACCCTCTCGTTAGCACACGGAGTAACTCGTGTAACTCCTCGTCCACCTCCGCTTCGGTGTCCACCGTTCGGCGCACTTCAGCGCGCAGTACTTCGCGGTAACGCCCCCGGAGGCGAGTAACATGGCTGCGTAGCGTTGACTCGGTCATGCCCAATCGAATCGCCAATTCGGCATAAGCTGGTAGCGGCTCGGCACCACCGGCAAGGAAAATCCTTAATTCGTTAAAGAGCTTCTCCTTGGACTCGTCTTTGTAATCTGCCGAGACGCGCTCCAATCCAGCGGCGACCAACGCTTCCGCCCAGCTGCGATCGAAGATCTGATCTTCACTGCTCATGGTACCGTGTGTCTGAAAAAGCGACTCCGCCTCTTTGACCTGCTCTTCATGCAAAGGCAGAAAATTTTGTCCGCCACCACGCTTGAGCGTCCGTTCGCGGTCAGAAGCGTCCGCGAGAAAATTTTTCAGGGAGGCAAGTAGAAACGAACGGAACCTGCCTTTCTGCCGATCGACGCGAGCATAGATCTTACGTTCAATCAGGTAGGCGAAAAAACTCTGCGTGAGATCCTGCGCATCGTGCACGCTGTAGCCACGGCTGCGCACGAAGCTGTAAAGCGGTGACCAATAAGTTTGGCAGAGCTCCGCCAGCGCGGCCTGCGCAATCTCCGGCTCAGTTTGGCTTCTCCCAGCCGCAAGAACTACGCTCCAGTGCGTCGAAGGAAAAAAATCGTTCTGGCAATGCCCGTTCCCTGCCAGCGTCTTCACATTAGCCGTTTGTATCAAGACCGCAGAAAAAAGCAAGCCGTCGGATTTTTTAACGATTGAGTGCAGCACGCGCGCCGGAACTCCTTTGTAAAGGGAAAGCAAACATCATTTCGAAAACCAATATGTAGAAAGGAAAAACAATGAATCCGCTGCCTCAGTTTAAAAAAATATCGATTCTGCGAGTTGTAATCGCGCTGGCGCTCGTCGCGCTCGCATCAGCTAAAGTCGTACGTGCAGACGCCGTGACTGACTGGAACGCGATCGCCTCGACGGCGATCGTCACGAACGCCGGACAGCCACCGCCAGTGTCGGCGCTGGGCTTTGCGATGGTGCAGGGCGCAGTCTATGACGCAGTCAACGCCATCGACCGTGGCCATGAGCCGTACCTCGTCCAGCCGAGCGCGAATCCGACGGACTCCAAAGAGGCTGCCGCCGCAGCGGCGGCGTTCCGCGTGCTCGTGGGCTTTCCTGATCTCCCCGGCTTGTTCCCGGCGCAGCTGCCGACATGGCAGCCGGTCTTCGGCGCTTACATCGCGAACCTGCCCGACAACCCACCGGGATCGAGAGCTGCTGGAGTCATCATCGGCGAGACGACAGCCAGGGCCATGCTCGAAGAACGGATGAACGACGGACGCTTCGGACCGCCGCCGGACCTGTACCCACCGGCGCCCGGCATCTGGCGGCCGACACCGCCTAACTTTGCAAACGATCCAGCACCGTGGGTCGGGAATGTACTGCCATTCCTCGTCCCGAGCGCAGAAATGCTCCGGACCGACGGGCCGAACCCCCTTATGAGTGTCGATTACGCAGAGGACTTCAACGAGGTGAAGGAGCTCGGCTCACTCACCAGCACGACCCGAACTGCGGACGAAACCGATGCTGCGATCTTCTGGCAGGACCATGCGATCGCTCTCTGGAACCGGATCTTTCGCACGTTGGCCGCCAATCGGGGATTGAACATCGTCGACAACGCCCGCCTGTTCGCAATGACCAACCTGGCCGCGGCTGACTCTCAGATCGGCTGCTGGAACGATAAGTACTACTGGCAGTTCTGGCGTCCGATCACGGCGATCCGCGAGGCAGATACTGACGGGAACCCAGCCACTGAGGCCGACCCGACGTGGCTGCCGCTGTTCGACCCAGCGACACCGGTATGCAACCCGCCGCTGCTCGTCACGCCGCCTTTCCCGGATCATCCGTCGGGCCACGCTTGCGCCAGCAGCGCGTTCGTGCACACGCTCAAGAACTTTTTCGGTACCGACAGGATCGGCTTCAGCGCATTCAGCAACAAATCGTGTACCATGCGGAGCTTCGACCGCTTCTCGCACGCGCTCAAGGAGATCATCGACGCCCGAGTGTGGGCCGGCATCCACTTCCGCACTGCCGACACGCAAGGAGCAGAGCTGGGCAAGAAGGTCGCCCACTACCTCAAGAAGCACTACTTCCAGCCGGTCCGACACCGATGACGGACATCACTTCAGAACCAATACTGACATCCAAACTTGCCAACAACAATCCAGGCATTAACAAAGAAACAACCATGAATCCGCTCACTCAGTTCAAAAAGACGCCAATCCTATCACTTCTTATCATGGCATCGCTGACCATTTTCGCTGCATTGACAGCCATGTCGGCGCTCGCTACGCCGCCTCCGGATCCAGCGCTGACCGGAAATTTTGGTCGGATGTTCCGTAACTTGCCACCATTCGCGCCGCCAAACAATGCGGTTCGCGATGCGCTTATGGAGCTCGGTCGCGAGGGCGGGATTATGGATGCGAACGACGATCTGGCGGCGGGTCCTGTGGCGCTGATAACGGATCCCAATCTCCAACTGATTAACCGGAACAATCCAACGCACACTGCCGGCGTAACATTTTTCGGCCAGTTTCTTGACCATGATATGACGTTTGACCAGAGGTCGCGACTCGGATTTCCGACGCAGCCCATCATTTCACAAAATGCTCGCACTTGCTTCTTTGATTTGGACTCCATTTACGCTGGCGGACCAGGCGGTAACCCGGAGTTATACGATCTGGCTGATCCAATCAAATTCCTGATCGAAAGCGGCGGTCAGTACGAGGACTTGCCGCGAGATCCGATTAACCACGTGGCGATTATCGGTGACCCACGCAACGATGAGAACATGATGATCGCCGGGCTGCACACGGCCTTCCTTTTGTTTCATAATCACGCGGTGGACCTCGTCCGATCGCAGAATCCATCGATCACCGACCTTCAAGCTTACTTCCAAGCCCATCGTCTGACCGTGTGGCACTACGAGTGGATGATCCTTCACGAGTTCCTGCCACACATCCTCCCTCAGTCGGTGATAGATGATGTTCTAACAAACGGTCGCCATTTCTATAACCCGTTACGCAATGAGGCGTTTATTCCGGTAGAGTACCAGATCACCTACCGATTTGGGCACAGTATGGTGCGGCCCTCATACCGTGCCAACCTCCATGGCGATAATGGACAGCCATTCTTCGGCATGATTTTCGATCCGGCGGGGGAAGGCAGCCCCGACCCGGTGGACTTGCGTGGCGGCGCCAGAGCTCCGAGGCGCTTTGTCGGCTGGCAAACTTTCTTCGATTTCGGTGGCGCTTACAGTGCCGATGTACGCCCGAACAAAAGGATCGACACAATAGTCTCGACGCCACTCTTCCGCCTTCCGCTGGGGACGATATTCAATGGGATGCCGCCGGACTCGCTGATGCAACGCAATTTATTAAGGTGTCTGACTTGGATGCTCCCGTCCGGTCAACGCATCGCGCGCGCAATGGGCATACCAGAACTCAGTAATACCGAACTGGCGGAGCTGCAGCCGATTCGTCCTTCATTTGTCGAATCGACTCCGCTTTTCTATTACATCCTGAAAGAAGCTCAGTTGAGGGAGGATGGACTATATCTCGGCCCTGTGGGTGCGCGCATAGTGGCCGAAGTATTTATCGGACTGCTCCAATTGGACCCTGACTCCTACTTGAGCGTGCAACCCAATTGGGTACCGACGCTGCCTACTCATGACGGAACGCCGGAAAGTTTTCGGATGATCGATTTTTTGACTTTTGCCGGCGTGGACCCGACGAGCCGGCCAGTAGTCGAATCTGGCAAACGGCCTCGAATTTACATTGGACACGCCCGATGAATCGCCAATCTCTCAGCGGCGTTGTGCGGGATCGTTTTCACCGCGGCGGTTTCGGTGTCGTGGACGATCGAATTCTTTTCTCAAGGCCGTCCGATGTGATGAATCTTTTCTGTGTCGGCATCAGTCATCACACCGCCAACGTGGAGACCCGCGAGCGTTACGTGCCGAAACGACCGGAGGCGTCCTTGCGCGTGGAGAGTGGTTGCGCTGAGGTGCTGATGCTGGCGACGTGCAATCGCGTGGAAGTTTATGCCGCAGCGAGTGAGGCCATCACGACGGAACAGATCGCGCATTGTCTGGCGCCAGGAGGAGCACAGCCCGGCGAAGATGGCAGCGGGTTCTATCGGTACGAAGGGGAGGAATGCGTGCGGCATCTTTTCCGAGTCGTGTGCGGGCTGGATTCCATGGTCGTCGGCGAGACGGAAATCCTCGGCCAGGTGAAGAAGGCGTACGCGCTCGCGCGCGAATCGGGGAGCGCTGGGCCGTTGTTGCATCGTCTTTTTCAACGCGCCTTTCGTGTGGCGAAGCAAGTGCGCAGCCAGACGGAGATCACGCGCGGCGCGGTGTCGGTCGGGTCGGTGGTGGTTGATCTCGCGGTCAAGATTTTCCGCGATCTAGCGGAGGGCAAAGTGCTCCTTCTCGGCGCGGCGAAATGAGCGAGCGCACTGCGCGGGCGTTGCGCACGCGCGGGGTGAGCGATATTCGGGTGAGCAATCGCTCGTTCGAGCGGGCGGAACGTCTGGCGGCATCGGTGCGGGGGCGCGCAGTTGCATTCCAGCATTGGCCCAACGAATGCCGCGAGATCGACATTTTGATTTCGTCCACGGCGGCGCGGGAGCCTCTGGTCACGCCCGAAATTCTGGGACAGATTATCCGGGAGCGATTGGACCGGCCACTGTTCATCATCGATGTCGCGGTGCCGCGCGATGTCGCGCCCGAGGTGAATGAAATGGACGGCGTTTTTCTTTACGACATCGATGGCTTGCAATCGATCGCCGAACAATCGCTTGCGTTACGCCGCCTCCAGATTGCGCCGGCCGATGCGATCATCGCCGAGCATGTGGCCGATTTTCGCGCGTGGTATGGTGGCGCGAGTTTGCAATTGGCGATCGCGGCTTGAAAAGTTGCACCACGTTAGCAGCGCTCGATGAGCGCGAGCATTTCAACGATTATTCCTGCCATGCGCGGCACCGAACTGACGCGGACGCAAACGGCATTGGTGGCGGCGTGGCGCATGGCGAGTATTCTCTGACGAAGTCGAGCGCACCTTGGTCCGCGCGCATCGAAAGTTGTACGTTGAGCGCTGCGCGTTTACCTCCTAATTTGGTAATCGTCTATGCGGTTCCGCACTTATAAGAACACCGACCTAACGGTTAGCGAGGTCGGCTTCGGTCTTTGGACTATTTCCACCGGCTGGTGGGGAAATTTCACCGAGGGCGAAGCGATCGCGCTGATGCATAACGCGTTCGATCTCGGTATCACGCTGTTCGACGCCGCTGACACGTATGGAAACGGCTTGAGCGAAGAATTGATCGCAAAGGCGTTCCCGAATCAGCGGGATGAGATCGTCATCGCGACCAAGGTCGGCTACGACTTTGTCCATTATGGCGAAGCGCGTGGACGCGGTCAACGCGAAATCCCGCAGAATTTTTCACCGGAAGCGATCGCGCGCGCTACGGACGCAGCGCTCAAGCGGTTGAAAACAGACCGGATCGATCTCCTCCAACTGCACAACATCCGGATGAAACAGGTCTATGACGACGCGCTTTGGACGGGCCTCGAGAAATTAAAAACCACCGGCAAAATTCGCTATTACGGGATCGCCCTCGGTCCTGCCATCGGCTGGCTTTACGAGGGAGTGAATTGCATTCGTGAGCGCGACATCACGAGCGTCCAACACATCTACAATATGCTCGAACAACATCCCGGGCGCGCTATTCACGAGGCCGCGACCGAGGCGGGAAAAGACACGATGTTTCTCATTCGCGTGACCCATTCGTCTGGGATGCTGGAAGGGAAATACACCGCGGAAACGGTCTTCCCGCCAACCGATCATCGCAGCCATCGCCCGCGCAGTTGGTTGCTCAACGGAATCAAAAAGATCGACAAGTTACGTTTTCTCGAAAATTCCGAACGCACACTCGGTCAAGCGGCATTGCAGTGGCTGCTCGCGGATCATCGCGTCGCCTCCACCTTGCCGAACATTTACGAGGAAGCACAACTCGTTGAATTCGCGAAAGCGCCTGACTGCCCACCGCTGACTGCCGACGACATGGCGAGAATCGACAGTCTCTATTCGGACAATTTCGGCATCGAAGAAGAACCGCCCAAGTTCAAAGGCACGATGGAGCTGCCAAAGGAAACGGCGGCGGCGCTGTAGCCGTTTCGCTGTGCGAAACGCGATCTCGGTTTTCAATTCACACGCCACGTCGCGCTTCGCATAGCGAAGCGGCTACAATTAGAAAGTTCGCGATGGCGAGGGTGCCATCGCCAGCACGCGAGACGCGTGCGCTACCCTAATCCGACTCGTCTTCTTCTTCTACCGGCTCGGCTCGGCGCACTTCTGTTTTTTCCCGAACGCGACGTTGCTGTCCGCCGTTTGCTTGCTGCCCTTTGTAGATTTCTTTGAAAATATCCGCAATCATCGGCGCGGCGGTAGAGCCGCCGTGCACTTTGCGGTCGACGTCGCCCTCGTAGAGCGCCGCGAACGCATATTGCGGTTGGTCAGCCGGTAAAAATCCCGCGAACCAAGCGGCCGTGCGCTCCTTGTTTTTCGGTCCCCATTGAGCGGTCCCGGTTTTTCCGGCGACTTCAACATTATCGAGGCTCGCTTGATGCGCGGTGCCGCCCCGGCCATTTACCGCATCGATCATCCCTGTGCGCAGTTCATCCAGCGTTTCGGATGAGAGAGTGAGTGTTTTCTTGGCCCGCACCTGATACGCAGTCACGATTTCATTATTGAATGTCTGCACCTGCTGGACGAGGCGCGTTTGATAAAACGTGCCGCCGTTGGCGACGATCCCCATGGCTTGGGCCATTTGCAAGGGAGTCGCTTGCGTGTCGCCCTGGCCAATCGACAAGTTTGCAATGTCGCCATTGAGCAATCTACGGCCGTGCGTTGCCTTCATGTACTGATCGTTCGGAACACGGCCTTCTGCCTCGCCGCGCAGCGGGATGCCGCATTTTACTCCAAAGCCCAGCTTTAATGCCCAATCAACAATTGGTTCGGCGCCGGTCTTGATTCCGACCTGATAGAACCAGGTGTCGCACGATTCAGTGAGCGCCTGAACGAAGTTCAGAGCTCCGCGGTCGCCTTTTTTCCAATTGTGAAAAGTGACGTTGCCAATCTGGATCGCCGGGACGCACTGGTAGAGATCGTCCGAGCCAACAGAACCGCTCTCGAAGGCGGCGATGCCAACCGCAACTTTAAATGTCGATCCTGGCGGATAGGACGAACGAAAGGCCCGTGGCAGCAGCGGAATGTCGGAATCATCCTGCAAGGCTTTGAATTTGTCGGCCGAGATGGAAGGAATAAAGAGATTCGGATCGTAAGTCGGCCACGAAGCCAACGCCAGATTGTCGCCGTTGTTCGGACTGACGATCACGATTGCACCTCGCTTTGCTTTTGCTTCCAGCGCCTTTTCCGCCAGTTCCTGAAGATGCACATCAAGAGTGGTGACCACGTTGTAGCCAGGTTCAGGCGGCGTGATCAACTTCTCGGAAGTCTTCCGCCCATCTTTATCGAAAGTGAGTTTGTACTCACCGTGTTTGCCGGCGAGCATTTCATTGAATGTTTGCTCGAGTCCCTCGCGTCCCTCGGTTTCCGGCCAAAGCGTCTCGTGGTTATCGACGATGCCGTCGGGATTGCGGCCGGTTTTTCCAGTGTAACCGATAATTTGTCCAGCAAGCTTTCCATTCGGATAAACGCGCACATAAATTGGCCGCACCATCATGCCGGCCGGCAAATGGTCTTTGACCTCTTCATACTCCGACTGACTGAGATTCTGCGCGATCTCGAGGGGCATGATTCCACGATTGCGATAATGCCGAATGATCGCTTCGTCTGAAACTTTGAGCGTGCGACCGATTAATTTCTCCGCCTTGTCGATCTTTTCCCGGACGAAGCTGAGCGCCTGCGCATCGGAAAAATCAAGCGGCGTGGGAAAATTGATCGCCAGATTGTAACTCAGCCGATTTTGCGCAAGGGCTATGCCGTTGCGGTCCGTGATTTGGCCGCGCGGGGCCGGAACATCGAGGATGTAGGTGCGCGCGAGTTTTTGCGTTTCGAATGTCGGGATGATTGCTTCCTCGGCGGGCGGGGGACTCGCCGAAAGTGTCGGACTCGGGCTCGGCCCAGGTGTCGGTGCCAACGTTTGGGCTAGCAATCCAACCTGCGTTGCCAAGATCGACAGCAAACAGGTAGCAAGATTTTGGAGTGCGCGGACATGTCCACGCTTTCGGAGCGAGGCGACATATCGCCTCGAGAAAAAGCGGCCACGCGTCGCCGCAATCCAAAGCATCCTTCGCATCTGCCGAATCTGCGAATAACTAATGCCGCTGCAAGAACCGATGCACTTCTTCGGCCAGCTTGGCGCCAATTCCTTCCGTAGCCGCAATTTCCTCTACCGTGGCTTTGCGCAGGCGTTTCACAGAACCAAACCGTCGCAACAACAGATTTTTCCGGTTCTGACTGACACCCGGACAATCATCAAGAATGCTCTCGCCGACGCGCTTTTTCATGAGCAGCTGATGATAGGCATTGGCGAAACGATGGGCTTCGTCGCGAATGCGCTGGAGCAAGCGCAAAGCACCGGAATCGACCGGCAGTTGCAGCGGCAGCGCCCGGCCCGGCCGGTAAATCTCCTCATGTTCTTTCGCCAGGCCAATAATCGGCAGATCATGTAAGCCGAGCCGCTGCAGTTCGCGGCACGCCGCCGACAATTGACCCTTTCCGCCATCGACAATGATGAGATCAGGGAGGCGAATGTAGCGCGAGCCTCTGGCTTGCGAATCTTCGTTACCTGCAAGCGGCACGCTTGCGCTACTTTGAAATCGCTGCATGGCTTCTACAGCATTTTCCTGCGAGTAATCGGCCGCTTCGGGATTTAATTCGCGCGCCTCCAGCAAAATTCTTGAATAACGCCGCCGCACCACTTCCGCCATGCTGGCAAAATCGTCCTGTCCTTCAACTGTGCGCACTCGATAGCGCCGGTAATTATCCTTGTCTGGAACGCCGTCTCGAAAACAAACCATCGAGGCGACGACGTGCGTTGTGGAAATGTTCGAAATGTCGAAGCATTCCATGGCGCGCGGTGTGCGGGGAAGTTGCAACGCATCGGCCAACGCCTGGACATCTGCCATCGGATCGATCGCGCTCGGCAAACTGCCGCGGGTAAAGCGGCGCATGGGTTTTGTCGTGCTGCGCACATCGTCAATCATATTGCGAAGTTCGG
>WNFX01003018.1_pt1 | contig 16858 bp, 13 predicted proteins | sample 5400111 | NCBI WGS metagenome assembly WNFX01 (sample SAMN13153363, study PRJNA577476) | soil metagenome | isolation source: 40 cm soil or saprolite under grassland replicate 1 | place: USA:California | collected 2016-06-15 | reverse complement strand
AGGGTGGTCGAAGGCCCCGAGTGTGATGAGATATACTGGGTACGCAATTTGCGGGAACCGGTGCTCTTTGCTCCCGCCATCCAACGGTTGCTTGCGGATGGTGGCTCCCTGTTTCTTGAGATTAGTCCACATCCTCTGCTGACTGGTGCTATCCAGCAAAGTGCACCCCAGAAGTCACCTCGTATCCTCGCACTCCCATCCTTGCGACGCAATGAAGATGAGCGCACCATGTTGCTTTCAACTATCGGTGCTTTGTACCTCGCAGGCTATCCTATCGCCTGGCAACAGATCTCACCTTCGGGAAGATGTGTCAGCCTTCCGAGTTACCCCTGGCAACGGGAACAATGCTGGTTTGCCCCTGCGGAAAGCAAGACGCTTTCATGGGAGCACACAGATACAAGCCGTGTGCGTCAAGATGGCAAACCTGCTCATCCATTGCTCCAGCGCTACCTCCATCTCGCCACCTCTCCTGGCACCTACGTCTGGGAAACGGACCTCGACACCCGGACGTTCCGCTACCTCAACGATCATGGTACCCAGGAAAGTATGCTCTTCCCTGCCACAGCCTACATCGAGATGGCCTGTGCAGGAGCACAGGAAGCATTTTTGCTCGACACCCTGTCACTGGACCAAATCCGCTTTGAGCGTGTACTCTTCCTATCAAAAGATTCGCCTCAACGGCTCCAGATGGTCATTAGTCGTAGCACTGTTGACAAGGCTGATGTCCAGTTCTTTACCTTCGCCGAGGATGAAGGAGAGGAGGCAGTGCGCCATGCCAGTGCTGTCATACACCTCCATCCTCTCACACAAGAAGGCCCGTCTGAACCACTTCAGTTTGACCTGGTGGCTCTCGCGGAGCGATATACGAGAGAGGTAACCCACGCACAGCATTATCAAGCCATAGAGGACCGTGCTGTACACTATGGTCCCAGCTTCAAGGGCGTGGAACAAGTGTGGTACGGCGAAGGTGACACGCTCGCACGTGTGCGTGTCCGTCCAGAGATCAAACAGGAGCGAGCCAACTACATCCTGCATCCAGCCTTCCTTGATGCCTGTCTCCAGGCAGGATTCGTTGCCGCCATAGTAACCTCAAACCTCACCGGGGCGTATTTACCCGATAGCGTAAGCGCCTTCTCGTCCACAGAGTTTCCAGGAGAGGAGTGCTGGGTCTATTCCCAACAACATCTGTCCGCGGATACCAATGAGCTGACTACAAGCGTTTTCTTGCTTAACGATCTTGGACAGATCTGTGCTCAGGTGAAGGGCTTGCATGCACAACGGATTGGAGCTGGAGCTTCCGGCACCGTTCCAGCACATGAAGAAAGAGCTTCGGAGCACTTCCATAATAACATGTCACTGCGACAACAGCTCCAGCAAGCAAGTGATGATGAGCGGCTGACTCTGCTAGAAACCTCTGTCACTGGCTGTTTCGCCAAGATCCTTGGCTACTCACAGACCAGGATCGATCAGGACATGACGCTTGACCGATTAGGGCTTGACTCGTTGATGTCCCTTGAGGTACGCAATACGCTTGCCAGAGAACTGGAAGTCTCCCTTCCTCTCGCGGATTTTTTTGGGAAAAGAAGTTTGCGACAGGTTGTCCAACGTCTCTTTGAAACAGTTGGCTAAATGCACAAACTGAGAGAAAGGAGATGGAGGAGAGTAGCTCCTGGAGCTGCTCTTCCTCCTGTCTTAACAAATGTGCCCGGTTTACATTTCAGCAAACAATTTCTCTTCGCAGCCCAGGAGTCAGGCAATGACCCGTCTCATCTGTTTTCCATGTGCAGGAGGAAAAGCATCTTTCTTTTCTTCCTGGGAAAAGGATCTGCCTGCATCAATTGAGGTCTGCGCCGTCTCGTGGTCCACCATAGAGAACCGTTCTGAACAGGCTCTTTCTGCGAACTACTCAGGGCTGGTTGCTACTCTGGCAGAGGCCATCCGGCCACTGCTGGATCGCCCTTTTGCCCTCTATGGACACTCACTTGGCTCACTGGTGGCTTACGAGGTGGCCCGTTTCCTTCGCAGTCACTATACCCTTGAACCGGCTGGCCTATTTTTTGCCGGGTCCCCTGCTCCCCAGGCCTGGGTAAACCCCTTCTCTTCCTATGAGGATGAGAATGAGGAGAAGAGCATAAAGGAAAAACCCATACAGGCCTTGTTGTCCTCCTTTCAGGCATACTCTCCTGATCTCCAAGAAGATATGGAACAGAGGGCGCTGATGGAAGAAGTGCTCAAAAGAGATGCAGCACCTTGGAGCGTGTATCTGTATCAGCCAGCGGACCCATTTCGCTGCCCGCTGACAGTGTTTGGGGGCTGGCAGGATGAGTTTTGCCGCTATCCAACATTACCCCCCTGGAAAATTCACACCACAGGAGCTTTTTCGCTCCGTATGTTCTCAGGAGGTCACTTTTTCCCTTTCACACATACGCCGATACTTGTAGAGATGATTACCAAACAACTCCAATCCTGAGTCAAGCTCGGCATCAACCTTATGAAAGAAGACTTTTCTTTTCCCGACATTACAGAGAATGAGGTGCTGGTTGAACCTGTTTATGGATGTTGGGAAGGAAATATGGCGCATGCAGTAGACAGGCATCCTGTCGATGTTTGCCGTCAGCGTCGAGAAGACAAGATTGTTATTGGCAACAGCGGCGTTGTCCGGATTCTTCGTGCAGGTACTTCTGTCAAGCATCTTAACGCTGGAGATTTGGGTCTTTATTTCCCTGCCGGATCAACTGATCCAAATGGATACCTGCTTCAGGTTGCTGGGTATGACGCACCTGGTAGTCTCGGGTTGTTAGCAAAGCAGATGAAACTACGCGCAGATCAAATTCTTCCATTGCCAGTGCAGACTCGGTATTCCCTGAGACAATGGACTGCGTTCGGTTCGCGTTATCTGACTGCCTGGTCAAACTGGCATGTAGCATATGGAGCCTGGAGGTTACAAGTAAGTAGGGAGGAGGTACCAGATGAGCAGACCTTTGTATGGGGATGGGGAGGGGGCGTTGTTTTAGCAGAGCTTGCTCTGGCAAAGTCAAGAGGATGCCAGGTTTTCATGCTCTCATCGCAAGATAATCGACTGAAGCTTATCCAGGACATGGGAATTACTCCTGTCGATCGTCGGCTGTTTTCTGCCCTTGATTTCGACGAAGAAAAATATAGGGTTGACGTCGCATACAAGCAGCGCTATCAGGAGGCAGAAAAGGCATTTCTTGCCGTCGTTAGGGAGTATACCAGTGGACGTGGAGTTTCTATTTTTATCGACAATATTGGGAGTCCTGTGTTCCGTGCAACAGTTAAAGCTCTGGGGCGTCAGGGGGTCGTGACAACTGCTGGCTGGAAAAAAGGGATGAATCTTCAATTCATTCGTGCAATTGAGTGCATCAATCGACATGTGTATGTGCATACCCATGCAGCACGATACTCTGAGGGTGTAGCGGCGATAACGTTTGCCGAGGAGACAGGGTGGATACCTCCCGATACCACAGAAGTGTATGGATGGGAAGATATTCCACAATTAGCCAGAGACTATAGCGCAGGAACGACAACTTCCTATTTTCCTCTCTTCCAAGTTAATACTCATGGGTCAGCTTCAGAGTCGGACGCAAAACACGAGAGACGGTCGACCCTGGTTCGCTGATCCTACTGCTCCTCAGAGCCCGAGCAGGAGGTCTGCTGATGTCAGTCATTGCGCCACACCAGAAGTCAGGAAACGCGAACACCACTCTGTATGCCAACGCTGTCTTTGCAGGGGGTGGTGTTCGTGGAATCGCGCATATCGGTGCTTTGAAAGTGGCTGAAACGCTAGGATACCGATGGCAACACGTTGCAGGTACTTCTGTGGGAGCTATCATCGCTGCACTGGTGGCTGCCGGTTACACGGCTGACGAACTCTACCAGCCGATGAAGAGCCTGGACTACAAACGCTTCGTGGACAACTCGAGCTTTTGGTTGTTCCGTATTCCTGGGCTGGTCAACATCCTGACACACGGGGGATTGCATAGCGGGTCCCAGGTAGAAGCGTTTATGCAGGAAATGTTGAGAGCGAAGAACAAAGTGACGTTCAGGGACATGATCGTCCCGGGGCAAGAGAACAATGCCGATCCGATCCTACACTATCGCCTGACCGTCATCGCATCAGATATCACCACTGGGCAGATCCTGCGTTTGCCGCAAGACGCGCACTTCTATGGAATTGAGCCGGATGACTTTGAGATAGCACGCGCGGTGCGGATGAGTAGCAGCGTTCCCTTTTTCTTTATGCCAGTGCAATTGCGGCACAGGAGCGGCTCACTTTGTCGTATTGTGGATGGGGCTCTGCTCAGTAACCTGCCCCTCTTCCTTTTTGAACGTCCGGGAACCCCTCCCGATATTCCCACCTTTGGTTTCCACCTGGTTAATTCCAGCTCCCCCATGGTTGAAATGAGTCGCGAGTCGAACGGGGTGATTAGTTTGCTGGTGGCATTAATCAAGACGATGCTGAACGCTCATGACAAGCTCTATTTGGACAACGCGATCTACGTGCGTACTATTGGCATACCAGTGGATGGGATCAGTGCCACGCAGTTCAATTTAACGCCGACCCAGATGGAACAGCTCCATGAGAATGGTCAACAGGCGGCAAAGAAGTTTTTTAGCACATGGGACTTCGAGGCATATAAGGTGACCTATGGGAGTGCCAATACTCCGCTGTCGCGCCTGGAGCAGTTGCATGTGGCGATGAAGGAACAGGCAGCAGAACAGACGATGGCAGGGGTCGTGACGCTGCCTGAGCAGTTGGGAGAGGTTGCCAGAGTGTTGGTACAGCAGGGAGAATCGACCCTGGAAGAGGTCGTCAATCATACGCGACAGGATGAAGCTGCGGTGATTGCCGCGCTGACCGAATTGATGGAGAGGGGCTTTATACGCTCATCACAGGTGGATGGAGAATACCGGTATAAAGCGGTGTTGCTGTCGAGACGTCGGAGCCGCTTGGCGATGTCAATAGATGTCTAATTGTTTGTGGCTTCATTTGTCGCTTGACCCTCTGGCTCCTTACCCAAGGTCTCAGGATGCACTCAGTATCTGCGCAGCTACTTCGCGCACTCCCTGACTATAGGGATGCTCAGGGTAGGCCAGAGTGAAGATACCCGCACTGCCTAATTCGATCATTTCCTCCGAAACGGGTAATACCCCTGCAACGGGTGCCTGATAGGCATCTTGCAGTTGGTGTTTGAGGTTGGCGGCATCCAGTTTCGGTAAGACTTTGTTGACAACGAGCAGGAGTTGTTTCAATTTGAGCTTACGGGCGACCTCGACCGTAACGGCGGTACCCTGGAAGTCTTGCTGGTCAGGTCGCAAGATGAGCACGAGAATGTCGGAGATGATGATGGAGAGCAGGGTCTCCTCATTTAAGCCTGGATGGGTGTCGAGGAAGAGGTAGTCGAGGTTGAAGGTTTTTATCAATGTGCGAAGGCCATCGGTGAGCAGGTTGACTTCATAGCCATCACGCAAGACGCGGGTAATTTCTCCTACTTTTATACTAGAGGGGACGAGGTAAAGAACACCTCCCTTTGCTACAGTAGCCCCCAGCTTTGCTGTTACGTCGTGTGCTACCTGTTCGATAGTAGACCGCCCATAGAGGTAGTCGTTGAGGGTGAGACCCGAACTCTGCACATCCATGCCGAAGAGGACATGAAGACCTGGTGACTGAATATCTGTATCGACAACGCAAACGCGCTTGCCTTGCTGGACGAGGCTGCTTGCAAGATTGGCGGTCAAGTTGGATTTGCCTGTACCACCACGGTAGGAGTGAATTGAAACGATCGTGGGCATTGCTTCATGCACCTCGTTCTTTCTCTTGCTGCCCTACTGGGCCGCTGATTGAGGGTGGCTCATGGCCGGAGTTCGTCTAGTCATTGTCAATAGTATCATCTGAATGGACGACAAGCATCAATCGACATGCATTGATGATAGCATATTTCGGCAGTGAGAGCAACAGAGCTCCGCCGGAGCGTAGTCTGGTATGATATACTGTGTCATGTATTGTAAAGTTAAACGCCTGGTATGAATGAGGATGGTGAACTCGCCAGTCGAACAAACTAGCAAAAGCCAAAGGCCTTCGACCGATTCATACCGAACGTTTAAACGACAGAGGAAACCAAGCTGGAAAGCATGCAAAAGCACCTGCCTCCATCCATCACTGGTTCGATACTAGTTGTCGACGACAACAACGTGAATCGCATCATGCTCTCACGTTATCTTGGTCGGCTCAACTACGAGGCGACCTTAGTTGAAAACGGACGACAGGCTTTGGAGAAGCTCCTGGATGAAATTTTCGATCTCATTTTATTGGATGTGCAGATGCCGGAGATGGATGGCTACCAGGTCCTGGAACACCTCAAGGCTAATCCACGTTGGCGCGACATCCCCGTGATTATCATCTCTGCCGTCGATGAAATTGAGAGTATCGTCAAGTGTATTGAACTGGGTGCTCAGGATTATTTGCACAAGCCATTCAATCCAGTACTATTGCGTGCCAGGCTCACCGCCTGTCTGGAACGGAAGCGACTGCGTGACCAAGAAGTTGAATATTTGCGACAAGTCAGCCTGGTGACAGCCGCAGCGGCAGCCATCAAAGCCAATACCTTTGAGCTTGAGAGCCTGGATGAAGTTGCCAGGCGTGTTGATGAACTAGGGCAATTAGCTACAGTGTTCCAGGAGATGGCACACCAGGTCTACGCTCGCGAACAGCAATTGCAACAGCAGGTGCAGCAATTACGCATCGAAATCGACCAGGCCGGGAAAGCCCGCGAGGTCGCAGACATTACCGAAAGCGATTACTTCCAACACTTACTTGGCAAAGCGGACGAGCTGCGCAACAGGATCAGGGGCAACGAGGAAGACGGAATGCAAGGGAACGCGGCCAAAAAGCTGGACAATGAGGTGTGAAAGGAGGAGCACGATGCCCTGGTGGTTTACTCCGTACGTGATTCCCGAGGTCATCTCCGTGGCTGTAGCTATCTGGCTCATAATCACTTTATGGCGACGCCGCTCTGCACCTGGTGCAGTGCCTTTTATTCTCCTGTTGCTGGGATTGGTTGTATGGTCGCTGGGGTATGCGCTGGAACTGGGAAGTGTAGGCTTGCCCACCGTCCTCTTTTGGGACAACGGTGCGTGGCTGGGGAAACTTCTCATGCCACCAATCTGGTTCGTCTTTGCGCTCCAATACACCGGTCGAGGGCGGTGGCTGACACGTCGCCGGGTGGTTTTTCTGGCCATTGTGCAGTTCGTCAATCTGCTGCTGATCTGGACCAATGGAATGCACGGTCTGATCTACACCAGCAGCAGATTGGACAGCAGTGCTCCGTTTTCAGCACTGGTTTTTACGCATAATGTCGGGTACTGGGCCATTGTCGTCTACAATTACCTGTTCCTTTTACTTGGTACCCTGCTGATCGGTCTGTTCATCCGGACGCTCATGCGTTCAGCATTCCTGTATCGTGGACAAGTTGGTGCTTTGCTCATATGCGTATTAGCCCCGTGGGCAGCGAACATCTTGTTTAACTTTGGCCTCGGTCCAGTCCCTCACTTTGACCTGACAGCTTCAGCGTTTACGATCACTGCCCTGGCGATAGCCTGGAGTCTCTTTCGTTTTCGGATGTTAGATCTCGTGCCAGTGGCACGCAGTGCCGTGATCGAAAGTATGAGCGATGCCATGATTGTGCTGGACCAGCACCACCGGATTACGGATCTCAACCCGGCTGCACAACGTCTCTTTGGTCACCCGCTCTCAGAACTGGTTGGGCAACCAGCAGCCCAGGTCTTCTCCACCTGGCCTGACCTGGTCGAACGCTTTCGCGGCGTGACAGAGGCACACGAGGAGATCATCCTCGGTGAAGGTGAGACGCTTCGCTCCTTTGACCTGCGCCTCTCGTCTCTGTCCCACCAGGGCGGGTCTCTCACTGGTCACCTGATTGTCTTGCGAGATATCACTGAGCAGAAGCAGGCGATGGAAGCCTTGGAACGAGCCCGCGAGGAGCAGGCGGTCAGTGCGCATGAAAACGCCCAGTTGTACCAGGAAGCCAACAAGCAGAAGCAGTATTTTGAGTCGCTGATGAACTTTTGTCCAATTGCCGTAGTGACGCTTGACGTTGACAACCACGCTGTCGCGTGCAACCCGGTCTTTGAGCGGCTGTTCGGCTACAGCCAGGCCGAGATCCTTGGTCGCTACGTCCCCGCATTGATAAGCAGCGCAGAGTATCGTGCCGAAGGCAGCAGCAACGCTTCCCGCGCTCAGCAGGGGGAGGTCACTCATAGCGTGAGTCGACGGAAGCGCAAGGATGGCACCCTGGTCGATGTGGAAATCATCGCGGCTCCGATGCTGGCAGCAGGTCGGCAGGTCGGCATTTATGGAATGTTCATTGATATCACCGAGCGCAAACAGGCGATGGAAGGGTTAGAGCAAGCAAGAGTTGCTGCCGAAGCGGCCAACCAGGCGAAAAGTGCCTTCCTGGCCATGATGAGTCACGAAATCCGCTCCCCGATGAATGCCATCATCGGGATGACTGGCTTGCTACTGGACACGGATCTGAGCCCAGAGCAGCATGACTACGCTGAAACAGTTCGTACGAGTAGCGATGCGTTGTTGACTATCATCAATGACATTCTGGACTTCTCCAAAATTGAAGCTGGAAGACTGGACCTGGAACAGCAGGCCTTTGACCTGCGTGACTGTGTAGAATCGGCCCTTGACCTTGTGGCAACCAGGGCCACCGAGAAAGGCCTGGACCTAGCGTACCGGCTCGACGAGCCGGTGCCTGCTGCAGTGTACGGCGATGTGACCCGCCTGCGCCAGATTTTGGTCAACCTGCTCTCCAATGCTGTCAAGTTCACCGAACAGGGTGAAGTCGTGCTCTCCGTTGAGGCAGGGCGCACGGATGAAGACGGAAGGCGGAATGGACATGAACCCATTCCTTCTTGCTCTGAGGTGCATTTCACCGTCAGAGACACGGGCATCGGGATTTCCGAGGAGGAGATGGCTCGCCTGTTTCAGTCCTTCCGTCAGGTGGATACCTCGACGACCCGACGCTACGGCGGTACCGGCCTCGGGCTGGCGATTAGCAAGCGGTTGGCCGAGCTGATGGGCGGGACGATGTGGGTGGAAAGCCAGCCAGGAATCGGCTCGACCTTTCATTTCACCATCCTGGCCCAGCCTGCTCTCGCTATCGTGCGTCCACACCTGGAGACCAGCCAGCCCCACCTCGATGGGAAGCGCATCTTGATCGTAGACGATAACGCCACCAACCGCTCCATCCTCACGTTGCAGACACAGTCCTGGGGGATGCTTCCCTCCGCGTGGGCTTCGGGGCAGGAAGCCCTGGCGCAGGTGCAGGCGGGTACTTTGTTCGATGTGGCCATCCTGGATATGCAGATGCCCGAGATGGATGGCGTGATGCTCGCCGAGCAGATTCGCCACCATCAAGACGCCCAGGCATTGCCGCTGGTCATTTTAACGTCCCTGGGGCGGCGCGAGGTGAACACGCGAGGAGTCGAATTCGCGGCCTTCCTGCACAAACCGATCAAACCCTCGCAACTCTACAATATGCTGATCTCCCTCTTTGCCGAGCAAGAGCAAGCACAGCCACGGCTCTCGCGGGCAGAGGTGATAGAAACGCGGTTCGATGCCAGGTTGGGTCAGCGACTACCCCTGCATATCCTGCTGGCCGAAGACAACACCGTCAATCAGAAGGTGGCGTTGAAGCTGTTAGAGCGCATGGGCTACCGGGCCGACGTCGCCGCTAACGGCCTGGAAGTCCTGGAGGCCTTGCAGCGTCAGAGCTATGATTTGATTTTGATGGATGTACAGATGCCCGACATGGACGGCCTGGAAGCCTCCCGCGTCATTCACGAGGGTTGGTCAACTGAGCAGCGTCCGCGCATTGTGGCCATGACAGCGAACGCCATGCAGGGCGACCGGGAGGAATGCCTGGCCGCCGGGATGGATGACTACCTCACCAAGCCGATCCAGGTCAAAGCATTACAGGAGGCCCTGGAGCGGGCCGGACGGTGGGCGAAAAAGCGCACGCTGCCTCTTGAGCAGTCGGGTGAGGTTGCGCCCCTCACCGCGAATACAGAGAGCCAGATCATGCTCGACTCTGCCCTTGACCCGGTGGTACTGTCCGAGCTGCGCCAGTTTCAGGGGCAAGGTGAGCCGGATATCGTGCAGGAATTGGCCGAGGCGTTCCAATTCGAAACGCCGCCGTTGTTGGAGGCCCTGCGCCAGGCTGTGGCCCAAGGGCAGCCCGAACAGCTCAAGCGAGTGGCTCATAACCTCAAGGGCAGCAGTTACAATCTGGGAGCACGCACGATGGCCATGCTGAGCACCGAATTGGAGACGATCGGCAAGAGCGGAACGGTCGAAGGGGCCGCGGAGCTGCTCACACGCCTGCAACAGGAGTACCAGCGTGTTCGCCAGGCCCTTGCCGACGAAGGAGCAGAGATACATATCAACCGATGACGAGCTATTCACACCTGCCGAGGTGTTGGGAGGGTTTTTGGTTGTGTGGCAAAAAATGTGGGACGAAGGCTCTAGACGTGAAGAATGGGCCGTACTATCTAGCCAGAGGGTAATTTCAGAGAATGGGGTCTTTTTTGCCACGGGCTGTGCGACGAGGTGCTTCAGATGTTGACCGGTTGTTTGCTGGCGAGTTGGACAATCTAGGTGATTGAATACGGGTGACTTTTTCGCGGATCAAAGTAATTTGCGAGTGGACTGCCTGGCGAGACTGTTGGAGTTTACGGGCTATGTGGGAGGGGCGCTCGCTATTGATCAGGTATCGACAAATCGTTTCTTGCTTTTCTGTCAGGTCCACTCCTGGATGTTCGAGGGCTGTTTTGGCCAGGTTTTCCAGTTCACCATACTTACTACGTCTATAATCATCCAGGTCAACGGGAGAGAAGAGCCAGCGATCAACAACGCGCATACCTGGTATACGACCTTTTTCCACGAGGTGCATAAAATGCCAGTAACTGAGGTCAAGTTGTTTGGCTGCTTCATGTGTGGTCAACATACCATTGAGGTGTTGCAGGTTGTAGTGTAGTTCATCACCCCTAAGAACCATCTCGAGTACCTTTCTACGGATTGCCGTACTTAGTGAGAGTGCCGGGCAAAGACATAGTTAGCCATTCTGAGTATACCATAGGAGATAGGGGACTGCAAGGCTAAAATTGTAGAGATTACTTCTGATGGACGCGCTTGTTGACAAGGTGTCCTGCCGACAAGCGCAACCATCAAGATCGGGTTATCTTCGTGTGGGGAAGAGATTTTGCAACTTCATGGCGAGCATCATATCGCCAGAGACTTTGAGCTTGCCTGTCATAAAGGCATTCATACCATCAAGTTTGCCTTCGGTGATGGCAAGCCAGTCTTTATCACTAATGGTGAAGGTAACGTCTGGCTTCTCAACGCCGCCAGGGATAACCTCACCCTGTCCATTGTCGATCTTGAAGGCCCATACTCCAGCCTCGTCTCCTGTAATATTCCATTGGAAGGTTTTGTTCATGCCCGCTGCTGCCGCAGGATTAAAAACGCTTGGCATTTGTTCGAAGAGTTCGGCAATTGTCATTGGTGTTTTCTCCTAAATCCTTCTATCGAATGCAGGAAAGGCTCCTGCTAGCACTGCTATAGTATAGCACACGACTCTTGGGCGGGTAAACCACGCTTTTTGGCGCCACTTCTTCGTTCCCTCGGTGCCCGTCACCCGCGCTACTATCCTCGATGGACGTAAAAATGATTGTTCTGGTTTGTTTCCGTGCGTAGCCGTCTGTCGCTTTGTTTGGCTGTCAGTTTGGCTGTCATTTTTTCAGGCTGGAATGGCTTTCCGCGCTCATTCGTCAAGGCTCATTTCATCGGTCAAATCATACTCGTAGACCCAGAGCTCTTTGTAGCGGAAAGGAAAATCACGGAGTTGCACCTGATGCGGATTGTCACAGAAGCGGATCCCTGGAATGATGAACTGATGGAGGTGCTCATCCGTCCAGCCAAAAGCAATCTGAAGGAAATCATAGAGTTGAGCAAGGGTGCTGTGGCTACTCTCAAGCAGGCGACGCCAGATCTGCGGACTGATCTCTCGTATCCAGATCCGCAGTTGATACACCTGCACTGCTTGGTCTGTGCTGCTCATGCCCTTCCTCTGTTGTAATGATCGTCTTCGCCAAGTATATCGGAATCAGTTGATGAAGGAAAGTGGGATGGTACTTTCATAGCAAGCATTCAGTATGCCCCCAGATTGGAATGGTCTCCAGTAGATCCCTGCCTGTTGTTCGGCAACTTGTCGCGCCGCTTCTGCTTTGGCTCGATTGCGCTCTCGGCGTTTGTCTTGCTCAAGCCCTGCCTCTGCAATGAACAGACGACCATCGAGAAGCTGGCCGATGGCATCGGGAAGGTAGATGTGTGCCTTGCCCTCGAAGAGGTAATTGATCGTGAAAGGGAGCGGCAAAGGTGTGGCGATCTGGTAGGTCGAAGCAAAGGTGGTGCTAATATCGCCACGTCCATACCACGCCACCTGGGGATGGTATTCGAGCCAGAGGAGGAGTTGTTCTTCCATCTGGCTACAGAACGGTTGCCGGGTGGGCCGGATGTTCCCTGTTTTCCAACTGGGAATCCATCCAGAAATGCTCTCTCCGGCAATCTTGAACAGGTCGATGCCACGAACTCCAGTCTCAGACATGGGATGATCTTCCTTTTCGGCAACACAAAAATCCACTGGACGAATTTCCATCTCTTGATGCAAAGTATACCAGAGGGCAAGCTCATTTGGTGGTAAATGCCCTGAAGGTTCGACAGGATCGCCCCCAGAGATCGAATTGTGCCTTCAAGGTTCGATCATGAACAGGTGATCGGCTTCCCGATGAGCTTGTTCTGTGAGTACACTGTTTCTTAGAGGTGGAAATTCATCGGATCGTGTGTTGTGATGTCGAAAAGGGAGGTCATCTCATGTCTGAGTTTGGCGTGCGTGGCATTGATCTCTTCAAGATTGCTGGTGAGAGCATCTCCGGGTGGATTCCGAGTTGGAAAACGGGAGAAGCCCGGCCTACACGGCAACCATTCTGTAGCCAGATGGAAGAGCAACTCCTGTTGTACCTCGAATACCATCCCCAGGTGGCCTGGTATGGAGGCGGCGATATCAGCTCCACCTTTGCTTCGACCTACCAGATCATCACTCCCCTCCCAACTCCGTACACCATTGACTACCTGTTTGAAGGTGAGGCCCAGATCTACCTCCCTGATGCCATTGGCCAGCTCCTCGATGGGAGGCTCCTGATTGCGGAGGCAGGTCTTGAGCAGGACAAACGCCGAGAACGGAATCGCGCGAAAGCGGCAGCCGCCCGGAAAGTGGCAGAACAGCAAGGAGGCGTGTATTGGATTGGGACGGAGGCCACCTTGTCCAGAACGCGTCACGCTAATCTGGTCTTTTTGCATGCTCGGCGTCAGGCGTTTGCCGCCTGGCCACAGCTTGAAGAGGCGTTGCAGGTCGTCTGGCCCTGGGGCGAAGCGGCCTGTGTGCAGGAACTGGTTGAACGTCTCGGAGAGCGCTGGCCCCAGGCGGAACGGGAAGCAGCTGTCTGGAAACGCTGTGCAGAGAGCGCAGCCAGAGGTCGCTTGCTGATGGACCTCGCTTCCGTCTCACTGACCCGGCTCACTCCTCTGATTTGCCTGCCTTCCGACTCCATGCCCATTCTCCCTGATCCTCTTCCCTCGGAGTTGAGCGAAAGCCGGGCGGGTTTGTCTGAAGAGGAGAAGGACGAGAGCGATCAACAGGAAAACCGGCTGACGACCTTTGACGACTCGACCCTCGAAGGCCCGATGCGTGAGCGCTTTCTGCGCAATGTCCGAGCCGTTGAGCAGGTGCTGGCAGGATCTTCGATGCTGGAGGTGGCACAAGAAACGCAGATCGCTCGCTCAACCCTCGCGCGCCTGGTCCAGCGCGCCCGCACGCTCGGAGTGCGCGCCTGTGTCCCCTATGCAACCTACAGCCGAGAACGAGAAATGCATCCGGCCTTTCAAGAAGTCATTCGTCGCCTCTACCTGCTGCCGACGAAGCTGTCATTGACGGCTATGCATGAGCATGCCGACCTGGTGCGCGCTGCAAAGCGCGTGCAAGAGGACACGGGAAGTGCTCCTGCTTTGCCTTCCTACAAACAGGTCCGCTCCTTTGTGAGCGCGCTCAAACAGGAGCCGCAAATCCTGCGAGCACGCGAACAGCTGCGGTCGTCTGTGCGTGCTCGACAATCCCCCCGCTCCTTTGTGCTTTCCATTCCTGCTCCAGCGCAACTGGCACAGGTCGACGAACATAGCATGGAACTCTACGTGATCACTCCTGACGGGATTCCCGTGACCCGCCGCATTCACGCAGCAGTGCTCATCTGCGTCAAAACAGCAGCCATCATGAGTGCGGTGCTGGCATTAGGCTCCCTCAAGGAAGAGGATTACATGCGCCTGGTTAAGATGGCACTGGAGCCAAAAGACCGTCTCGTCCTCCAGGCTGGCTGTCAGCACCCCTGGCCCTGTTCTGGCAAACCAGCGATTGTTTTCCATGATCGGGGGAAAATCTTTACCTCTGAACGAGCGCGCCAAGTCCTGGTGGATCGACTGGGCATCATCACCGAACAAGCCCCGCCCTATTGTCCTTCCGCCAAGGGGACCGTAGAAGCGCTCTTTCGCTGGATGACCCAGCGTTTTGAACGACGCTTACCCAATACCAGTTACGGCATCCATGATGCGGAAGCAGCGGCCCAGGCGGGAGCCATGACCCTTGAGGACCTCGAACGCTATTTTTTCCGAGCCATCGTAGACGATTACCAACAAAGCTGGGATGGGCTGCGCCGGCAAACCCGCGCGATTCTCTGGGAGGAAGCCGTGAGGCTTTCGGGCGTGCCTCAGTACCTGGGCGCTCCGGATGACCTCAAGCTCCTTTTGATGAAGGCCGTCAACCGCAAAACCCTCGCTCATCGCTATCGGGTGCATGACGGTTCACGCCTCTCTTTTCAAGGGCGTTGGTATACCTGCCCAGGGTTACTCAATCGACTCCAGGGCAGGGAGTTTGAGCTGTATTACGATCGCAGAGATGTCAGCGTACTCTAGCTGTTTGTCGAAGGCAGTTATGTGGGAGAAGCCTACTGCCCGGCCTTTATGGGGCGGCGAGTGAGCGAGTGGGAAGCGACCGCCCAGCGCCAAGCCGATGCGGAAAAAGCGAAGGCTGCCGCAAAAGCTTCTGTCGAGGTTCGGGTGCAAATTCAGGAAGAGATTGAGGCCACCAAAAAGCAGCGGAAACAGGTCATGAGGAAGCAGGAATATGGGCGACAACTGGATCGCCAACGCGAAGATATTCACCCCTCTCATGCCCTGGAGACGCTTGCCACGTTCCAACCACCTGCTCCCACCAGCTTACGGTTGCCAGAGGCCAAACCTGATCCAGATGGGGAGTATCCGGTCCAGATCTTGCCCATCCGTCCCTTCAAGACGGAGAACGACGCATGAAGCGAACTGCTCTGCCTCTCTTTGAGGGCTTCATCGAAACGCCTTTTGAGCAACGTTTCCAGGGACTGTTGCGTCAGGCGTGGAAGCTGAGGCGATGGCATGTGATTGTGGCGGAGCCGGGAAGCGGCAAGACCATGGGCATCCGCGATTTAAGTGCCCAGGCATCCCGTGAAGCCGGGATGCTAGGCGGGCGGCGCTATCCCGTCCTGGCGGTAACGGCTCCGAAAAATGATCCCAAAGAAGCTGCGTTGGGGAACTTCCTGTTGAATGCTCTCGGGCTCTCCGCACGGGGACGCTGGAGCGAGCGCAAATATCTGTTATTTGAATTGTTGATCCAGTATGGCGTCGAGTGCTTGATTTTCGATGATGCCCATGACTTGTCAATGCCTCACCTCATTTTCCTGAAAGAGCTGACTGACCAGCTTCAACTAACCTCTCCTCCCTATGCGCTGGGATTGTGTCTGGTGGCGGCGGGACGGGGAGCCGCGATGCCGATCAAAGATGTGTTTGAGCAGCCAGAAACGATGTGGCTGCAGTTCCGGCACCGGCTCGATCGTCTCCACCCTTATTGCCGCATTGCCAGCCACACGGAGATAGAGGTGCGTGACATCCTTCTGGCCCTGGAACAGATTTATCGCCCATCCTTTCCCGAGCTCAATCTCAAGCAATGGACTGGGAGTATCTACACCTGGCTCACTCACCCCTTACTCGATCCACAAAAAAGTGGGCGAGTGCTCATGGACCATCTGATGAAACTGGTCACGACGGCGCTGGAGTGGTCGTATGCGGAAGCGCTGAAAGATGTCAGTTCCAAGCATCTTGAGGCTGCCGCTGAACAGCTCACCCTTCGCCGTGAGGTGATTTACGTCGTTGATGCTATTGGACAGAAAAAGGAAGAACAAGGCCCGATCGAGGGGCAAATCTCAGAAACACAGGGGCAGAATCCGAAATGAGGTCGAACCTTCAGGTCTCTCTTTTTGCCCTGAAGGTTCGACACACGGGCTCTCGACCCAGGATTTTCGTTCGATCCTTCAGGGCATTTACCACCGAAGCTTCGAATATGGAATTTCAGGAGAGATACAAGAGCGTCTAGAGCTTCTTCGTTCATAACCTCAATCACAGGTATATGGTACGGCTGATCTTTTCGTTAGAATCACACCGACAGGCCCATAGAAAAAATTCTAATCTTTTCCGCTCTGGCGATCTGGTGAAAAATGATAACCAGGATGATTTATCTGCGGCTCTTCCGCGCTTTTGGTGAAAAAAGCCCATCAACAGAAGCATGGAGAACACTTATCCCCTTCAGCAGTGACTTCTGCTACGCGATCACAGATCTGC
>WNFX01003674.1_pt1 | contig 16860 bp, 11 predicted proteins | sample 5400111 | NCBI WGS metagenome assembly WNFX01 (sample SAMN13153363, study PRJNA577476) | soil metagenome | isolation source: 40 cm soil or saprolite under grassland replicate 1 | place: USA:California | collected 2016-06-15 | reverse complement strand
AGAACGTCTTCATCGATCAACTTGCAGCTTATGCTGACGACATTTGCGGTCGAGATATCAGAAATGCCATCATCGACGCAGCAGTAAGAGTGGCTCGATATGGGAAAGCTCAGGTCGAACTACGTGACCTCATCGAGGCTGTAGACCGGATTAAGGCGGCAAGGATCGCTGTCAAGTCTCCATGACTGAAATCCACTCATAAGTGGGTGTGGAGGTGGTAGAATGAAGGGAAAGCATCGGAGTTTGAAAGAGGAGGAGAGGAAGATGGCGTGGGATGCCACCTGGGAAGACCCCTTGACGAGCTATCTCAAGCAGTTTGCTGGACTGATCGGGGATCAGAGAACGCGCAAGACCTTTGGTGAAACGGTCAAAGGCATTATCGGAGCAGGCAGTCTGATTTGCCAACGCATTGCGGCGCAATCAGATTCTTGCGCTTCAAATTGGGGAAAAGACGTTTGAGAATGTTTTAGTCTTCCGGCGCACGTGAGGTGGACCTTTGTTTTTTGAGCAGGCTCGCACGGCGCTTGACATCGAGCCTGCGTACTCGACTTGCCGTAGTGGGACGTGTTGGTGTGCGAGGTTTCGAGACCCGCTGCTGCTCTTGCAGGCGCGCCGCTAGCCGTGCGAAAGCCATCTCGCGGTTTGCATGTTGTGATCGACGCTCAGTCGCAATCACACTGATCCCACTCGGGCGATGGGTGAGTCGTACACCGGTCTCGACCTTATTGCGGCGCTGGCCACCAGGACCACTGGCAATGAAAAACTCCACATCGCTATCGCGCTCCAGTGATGCGCGATCGGTTGCATAAAACTCAGGCATGGCTCACTCTCTCCCCATTCAGCGCAGTGATGCATCACTTTCATGACGCACGAGCAACTCAAAGGGTTTCGGTTCGCATGATTATTCCAGCCTGTTGAAAAAGTGTGCTCAACACATTGATAGACAAGAAATCGCTGACCTGCACGTCTATCTTCAGAGAGCTAGACACGAGTGAAGACAGAAATGAGCCTTCGAGGATCGTTAGGAGCAACCCATGCAATCGAACACCACACGTACCGGGAATCCAGCTTTCAGGCAAGGCCTGCTGTTTGGTATTCTCCTGGGTATCTTTTCCATCGTTTTTAATGTGATCCTGAGCCTTGCGAGATTGAGCACTTTGTTTATTGGTACTCTCATGCTTGTGTACACTGGAAGTGGCTTACTTATTAGCCTTGTCGGGTTCATAGTAGCGATCCTGGCGTATCTAGTAGCAGGTATGCGTGCAACGCAGCAAACAGGCCGGGTGGGGACAGGAGCCCTTGCTGGTCTGTGGACGGGGCTGATCGGCGCTGTGATCACGTGGGCGTACGCGCTCGTCTTCTATGCAACAGCACCGACCATTGTTGCTCCCCCGTTGTCGATGATGGTTCTGTCTGCCATACTGAACATTGTGCTGACACTGCTGTTTGGAGCAGGGATAGGGGCTATTGGAGGTCTGCTTAGAAAGCGTTAGGTTCACCATTCCCTCTCGTGCTTTGACCCCTACGAGTAGGATCGGCTTGGTAACAGCTGCACTTGTTCTCAGGGTCGACGAAACACATGGTGCTGCTTCTTGGCGGGCGACTCTCGTCATAATAACTGGAATAAAGCTATTGTAATATGTGTTATACTGGTAGCAGGACGTCAGATGTTGTTGTTACTCTTGCGTGGAAGAATGTGTTTCCACCGACAGCAATGGATTTGTAGGCGTCGATGTGGGAGCATACCATTTTGAGACTTTATGTGGGAAGCCTGTCCTATCAAACGACAGAACAAGAGCTTGCTGATCTCTTCGGGCAAGTCGGACAGGTAATTTCAGCTACTGTGATCACCGATCGAGATTCAGGGCGCAGTAAGGGTTTTGGCTTTGTAGAGATGAGTAATGACGACGAGGCACGCAAGGCAATTGAGCAGTTAAACGGTACCAATCTTGGTAGTCGAACGATCATTGTCAACGAGGCACGTGAGCGGCGCGAACAGCAATACGGAGGTGGCAGCAGAGGCGGCTACCAAAGTAGAGGAGGTCGCGGTGGATCACGAGGTGGCGACAGAGGTGGCTACCGGGATCGTGGTTACTAAGAGTAAGCGAGTTAGTGAGTAGCAATGCCCGGTCGATTGAGTAGGCCAAAAAGCTGAAAAGATGATTTGAGCAGGGTAGACGAATTAACAAAAAAGAGAGAAAGCCAGCGGGTTTGCTGGCTTTCTTTTTTTGTATTACTGAGGGGTTAATTCGGGAGTTATTGCATCAAAATTTTACAGAGTGGGAATAAGTACCTGACATCGGTAACTCATATTCAACTTCCCTAGAGCATCAGATATAAATAGTGTTTCAGAGGATATTTGCTCATAATAGCTCCTGTTTACTTCAAGCATAACATGCATCCTATCTCATAGCCCACAAGGGCGGCTATTACCGCTTTTCTTTCATACTTTATCTTGCCAGGCTTCTGAACTCCAACTCCTCCATCTGCTCAGGATTGTAGCAGAGCCTTGAGATACGCTGTTACTATCTCATGCAAGCGGGGAGAGATTGGAGCAGTTTCATTAGTGTTGCGTGAATGGACAATAGCACCGCGCTTATGCTGAAGCCCCTTCAGATCTTTGACCTGAATATCGATACCACTTTGCTTGAGAATGCTTGTCCAACGATCAATGTCGCTTTTTAATTTTGCTTGTCCTAGATAATTAATCAGGCGTTCTCGTGCGGCATCATCCTTGATATACTTCTTGAGAAGCTGATCCATTTCCTTCCTGAGCACATCTTGCTGCTCTTCTGGAACATAGATTCGCAAAATGGTTGTTGCAGGTTCATTCTCCGGCGTGCGTTCAAGTAGCAACTCAAAAGCAATCCAGTAAGCGAGGAAAGCCATGCGATCATTGCTTGTGATTTTTCCGAGATAGAGCCATTCCAGTCCATCTGCTACTGCTTTGCTATTTTGATTGACTTGCTCCCATAATGAAAGTAGTGGATCCAATGTGGATATATGTTCTGTGATACGGAAGTGCTCCGAAATATGTAGAGTTTCACGAAAAATCACATGCACATGATCCTCTTCTTGGCGGATCTCAAATGGCGGCTCTACCGGTGCAATGGGTATTGCTTGTATGCCTGCTAAACTCACTTCAAACCCTTTGTTATAGACAAGTGATACAAGTTGCACCAAGCGCCAAGCAATTGATAAAGCGCTTGTGATAGCCTCATTGCGCTGATCCGCATCTACTTCAATATCGAGGTAGGTGATGTTATCTTCGACTCGAACGCGCAGTACATCGCCTAATGTAAGGCCATGTTCTAGCCTATGAGTAATACTGACATCTACTCCATCTTGAATAGTGGCTTCCACAGGAATACTTACCCGGTAGCGACAGGGCATGTCCTCATCCTTTACTACTTTAGAATAATTGTTAACCAGTCAAACTGATGATATTATGCTCAGGGTAAAACTGAGCCAATCTCACTTCCTAAGGTTCATCTTATTGTTGCATGATACTACAACACTCTGTATAATGGAACTCGTCAATTCGGCCAAGCTATTTATTTTAGGTTTGTTTCGTGGTCGGGAAATATATGAGCCAGATGTATTTTGAGAATTTTTGGCGGTTCTATTTTTATGTGCACATCGTTAAAGGATTAACTACTGCTGAAACATCTTGCCTTTCCACGCCTAAATGCATCCATCTCACCTATCTCGATGAAAGGTCTCAAGTATAATGCCCACGTCGAAAGAGACAACGCGCTGGCGGGCGAGTGGTTCTTATTTACTCAGACTAGCTTCTAAGACCAGTTTAATTGAAGAAACAAGGCAGTTCCTTCTCACCTATGCTCGTCTACGTGATAGTGAGGCGACACGGCTTGCGCTTGTGAATGGTGGCCTACCGCAGCGTTCGCGTGCAACTCGTGTGACTATCACCGAGATTGTACAGATACGGTTGACGCGCTGGAATCCTCCCGCATGGGTCTTGGACGATCTGATCGCTTTTGCGCAGGAAGGGCACCAGGCTGAACTGCAAGCCGCATTGCTGTTACATACTGCCCGCCAGGATAACCTCTTCTACGACTTCATCCAGCAGACCGTTGTACAGCGCTGGTTTGCGGGTGAACGCGAGCTTATCCGAGCTGATGTACAGCGTTTTCTCGATTCCGTGCAGTCAATTCATCCAGAGGTGGCAGGATGGAGTCACTCAACGAGGGAAAAATTATCCAGGAACGCGCTCACTACGTTGCGAGATTTTGGTCTCCTTCAGGGTACGGCCTCTAAGCAGATCATTGAACCGATCGTGCCTCCTACCGTGGTCCAGCATCTCATACGCCTGCTTCAAGCAGAAGGCATTCAGCCAGAACACATAGCACATCATCCTGACTGGCGACTCTGGCTCTGGGACGCAGCACGCGCCCAGAAGGCTATAGATAGCTATCAACTTAAGGAGCATGCGGTATGAGTGATGAACTTCAGCAGAGGCTTGATGTGCTCCTCTATAGATTGCATACCGCCTATGACGGCATCGGTCATAGCAGTGGGCGGCCCTACGTCTACTTTGTCTATCCACCAGAACAGGAACGAGCAGTGCAGCGCATGATCGATGAACAGTTACGCAGCGATACAACGCTTTTCTTTCACCATGTTGATCTCTTGCCACTGACGATCAAGAGCCTTGTCGGGCAGGAGGAACGCCGCCAACAACTGCTGAATGATCCCCTCAAGCAGAGCAGTACCGCTGAGGCAATGATGAGACTCTGGGCACGCACACTCAGCCGTGAAATCGCAACGAGCTTAGAGGGAACAGCACAACAAGGGAGAAAGCCAGTAGTGGTACTGCGTAGCTTGGCTGCGCTTCATCCATTAGGAAACCCCACCGCACTGATGGAGTTTCTGGCCGAACAGGAACCGCGCGATCCCCGAACCAATACGATTGTTCCTATTGTGCTGCTGATACCTGGCATTCGTCCACCACAAACCAGTCGCCGCTATCTGTTTTTAGGGCAAGAGCGGCTGCGTTTCGATTTTTACCGGGGAGAGGAAATGTGATGCTGATACGCGAGACCTTTGCGACGACTATTCAAGAACGCATTGAACCTGTGGTCAAAGTAGCTGACCGCAATCCTGCTGTTCTGCTTGCTGAGTTGAATAACCTGGTCGTCACTCCTCAATGGGAAAAATACCTCCATCATATACTTGAAGCGTATAGCGACGCCTTTGATCGTGAAGATGAACAGGGGATTGGTATCTGGATCAGCGGCTTTTTCGGTTCAGGCAAGTCGTTGCTGATGAAGGAACTGGGTGTGCTGCTTGAAGGAGGCGCACTGCTGGGCCAACCAGTACACGAGGTATTTCTCAGTCGTCTACCCAGTCACAGCGAAGAACGAAATGACCTGGAACGTTTTCTGGCGATTTGTCGGCAAAAACTTACGACCTCGGTCATTGGTGGAAATCTTCACGCGCAACTGGCAAGTAGCAACGACCCACTGGCCCTGATTGTCTTCAAACTATTTGCCAGAGAGTATGGTTATACCCATAACTGGCCGCTTGCCTGGGCAGTCGAATATCAGTTGGACAGACAAGGCCTCAGCAGCGAGTTCCATCGCGTAGCGAGCGAGCTGAGTCGAGTTGAGTGGAGCGAAGTCGCCAATGAACCTGATTTCTACAATGATGTGCTCTATCAAGCGGCAGCCACCGTGCTGCCAGAACACTTCAGCGGCGGACCCGAGGCCGTTGAACGAGCGGTCACGAGCGCCGTACAAACCGGGATTACACCCGCTATGCTCATTGACCGACTCCGGCGCTGGTGTGTTGCCAAGGATAACGCGGGACGCCGTCATAAACTGCTGCTACAACTGGATGAGCTTGGACAGTGGATCGCCAGTGGTAACGCCAACGAACGTATCATGCAGGTACAGGCGCTCGTCGAGACCGCTGCCCAGGCCGGTGGCGGGCGCATCTGGATTGCGGTCACAGCGCACGGCGACGTGCAGGAACTCCAGCAAAATGTCCAGCAAGAGCAGTATGCGAAGATTAGCCAGCGTTTCGCTCTCCAGTGCAAACTCAGTAATGAAGATATCAACCAGGTCGTTGAAGAACGCCTTTTACGCAAAACACAGTCCGCGCGCATCGACTTGACCCAGCGCTTTACCCAGAGAAGCGGCGAGATCACCGACCTGGGATCGGTACAACAGCCGCAGCGTGTCTTTCCCGCGCCGGATGCCGAGAACTTCGCGCGCTTCTATCCCTATCTCCCCTGGACGGTGGCTGCCATTCCCTATGTGGTGAAAGGCATTGCCCAGGCGACCGGGCGTGATGAGGCGCTTACAGGCTCGAACCGCACGATGATTGGCGTCGTACAGGGAGGTATTATCGACACACCTGGACTCCTGGCTAGCCCCATGGGTCGCCTCCTCTGCTTGGCGGATTTGTACGATCAGCTTGCCAGCGATGCGCCGATTGAAACCAGGACCGATATCAACCGCATCATCACGACTGTTTCCGATGCGACACCTTTCACAACGCAGGTAGCTCGCGCTCTCTATTTACTTGGCCAGGTCACCTACGTCCCCTGTACGCTTGAGAACGTTACACGTTCCCTGGTCAACTCACTCGATATACTCCTTGCTACAATGCGTATACAGGTGAAGGCGGAGCTAGAGCGACTCGTTTCAGCAGGGTATGCCAAGCAGGTTGGAGAAACATATATCTTTCTCAATACACAGCAGCGCAGCTTCCAGGACAAGGTACGGTCACGCCAGGAAGAGTTAGCGATCCAGACCTATGAGTTAAGCCAGAAGCTACAGGAATACCACAGCGAGGATGCACTGCGCTTCGACCAGGTATCTCTAGCAGGCCGCGAAATACGGCTCAGACTGGAAATTGATGGGCGTGTAGCGCGCAATCCTACAGTTCCGGTCACGATCCATATCTACAGCCCATTCCAACGTGCCCTTGATCCACAGATTGCTGATGATACCGCCATGAAACAGCGGTCGCTCCAGGACCCGGATAATCTGTTCTTTCGCATAGCTGAAACAAAAGGTTTGAGACGAGCACTGGCGCTCGCGCTGGCAACCGAAGAGATTGCGAACCAGGTACTAGCCAGCCAGGCCAACACCGCTGAGGGGGAGGTGGCGAGGCAGACCAGGCAGGTCGACCTGCCAAGCTACAAACATGAAGTACGCCATCTGCTTACGCAGGCCGTGAGAGGAGGTACGATCTTCTTCCGTGGCTCAGACTATCAACTGCTCGATGGCGACAACGCCAGCGATGCCATGCGTAAAACGCTGAGCCAGCTCCTTCCCAGCATCTATGCCCGCTTTTCAGAGGTGCCGTATCGCATGCTCAATGAAGAGACGGCGGTCAAGGCGGCTCTGAGTGGCAATACTACCAATACTGATCTTCAGCATTTGGGCGTCTACAAAAATGATGGCACGTTGAACGAAAGCCATGCGCTGATTAGTACACTCCGTGGCAGCCTGCCCCAGGCAAGCGACGACCAGGGAGCTATTCCCGCCGATCAACTGCGCAGCAAATTCGAGCGTCCTCCATACGGCTGGGATGGCAACTGCATCAAGGTTGGGTTGGCGCTCCTGCTGCGCGCCTCGGCCTGCCGTTTGATCGTCACTGGACGGACCATCACCGATCCCAATAGTCCAGAAGCGCTACAGTATCTGACGAAAGAGCAGAGCTTCAAGACGCTGCGTGTCCAGGGCATTCGCACTGATTTAGGCATTCAGCAACTTCAGGAAATCCGCGGCTATATGCAGATGATTTTCGGCGTCAAACCGCCGTTAGTTCCCGTAACCTTGAACAATGTCCTGGGCGAGCAACTCACAGAACTACACAAACAGGCGCAGGAAGTGAAAAGCTGGGCAGCCACCGCCCGCTGTCCATTGCCTCTCACCTTCGAATCGGGCAGCAGCCTGGTAAGCGAGTTACTGGACAGCACTGCACCATCGGTTCGCCTGCCACAGTTCCAGGAGCAGTGGGAGACACTGCACGAGTATACACAGGTCCTGGATAACCTCACCACCTTCCGGCGCCAGTACGGCACAGAGTATCAAACGATGCGCGACTTTTTCAGTTCAATGGTCAATGCTGAGGTAGATCTCCCCGAACTGCGGCGCTTTATCTCGGATTGGCGTGCAGTCACAGACGAACACAGCGTGACCGAAGCCGATCGCTGGAATGAATTGATGACAACCTATCATGCGGCGCAACAGGCAGTCACCAACCAGATAGCAGCATGGCAGCGGGAAGCACGTAAGAACTTCACAGAGATGCAGGCGCAATTGAAAGAGCGAGTGAAGGCTGCAGGTGTCCCCGAGGAGCAGGCAGATGCCGAGATTGCTGCACTCACGGCAGACCTGCAAAGCACCCAGAAACAGATAGAACGACCCAATCCTAGCTTTAGCGAGGCACGCAACTTGCGTACGGAGCTTGGTAAGATCCAGATGAACCTGCTGAGGAAAGTTCAAGAGATACGTGCTCGTTATCAGCCAATAGACACCTCGTCAGCACAAGAAGAGATCCATTTGCACTGGCAAAACCTGGTTGGGGGCGCTCGTATCAGCTCACAGAATGAACTAGAGCAGATGCTCGAGAAGCTGCGCCTATCTATTGCGCCTGAGCTAGAGCAGCAGAAGATTGTGATTATCGATTAAACAGCGGAGCAAATCGGCGGGTTGGAGATTCTAGAAAGACAGCCACATGCAAAAACGTCACAAAGACCTTATGCGTACCCTGGTTACCGAACTACGCCATATCCTCGTCGGTACTACTGCTCAAGATAGTACGGTTATCCGTGGTGATCTCGACCGAGAATTAGAACGGCTCGGTATTGCTCCAGATGGGACGATCACCCCGCTCGATGCCATGGCAAACCCGGCACCCAATGAACGACAGGCACACCGGATTGCCGTCGCTCAACTTGTCTACAGTGACGAATCCCAGCGTGCCAGCATGCGCATGGAGATCGTAGAACGCGCCGCCTATTCCTGGATAAACCGTCTGCTTGCGCTCCGTGCAATGGAGACACGCGGGCTGATCGATGAAATACTGCGCACGAATCCCGAGTATGAGGGTCTCCCTGAGGCCCTCTTCATTCTGCGCCAGAGCGACCCGCGCCGCACATCCGGTGCGGATGGTGGACGGCGGGCAGTACTTGAAGATACCTGCGAGGCTCAGGCAAACTCACTCCCTGGACTCTTCGCCCTGGATGACCCGGCAACCGCGCTTCGCCCCAGCACACCCGCATTGATACGCTGCATGACGCTTATCGGCGGCTCCATGCCAGGCTTTACTCTCGCCGAATCGGATGCCGCCTTCGCTGATCCTGATGCTATCGGCTGGGCCTACCAGTTCTACCAGGAAGAGGTCAAAGCCCGCATTTATGCCAAGCTTGGAAGTGGTGGCAAGGCCTCTACCCGCTCTGAGATAGCTGCCGCTACTGAACTCTTCACTGAACCTTACATGGTCAAGTGGCTGCTTCAGAACAGCCTGGGACGTAGCTACCATGAAATCTACCCGGATAGCGCCTTGCCAGCTACCTGGGAGTACTATGTCAAACCCGATAAACTCGATACCTCAACAACACTCAATCTCGCCAGCCTCACAGTGCTCGACCCCTGCATGGGCAGCGGCCACTTCTTGCGTGAAGCCTTTGATATGTTCGTCGCTATGTACCGGGAACAGTTCCATTCGCTCTCTGCCAGCGAGATAGCCGACCGCATCTTGAGTCACCACCTGCATGGTATCGATCTAGACCCACGCGCTGCTCAACTCTCTGCACTGACGCTGTACCTGCGAGCCTGGGAACTGTTGCGCGACGAGCGCCGGAAAGAGCGCAAGCCCGGCCCAGGCACTTACACTCCACCGGCAATGAACCTGGCAACGACACCCACGAGCCTCAGTAAGGGCGTATTGCAGCGTCACCTGCTCCGCCATCCGCAGGATATGCCGCTCAAGCCACTGCTAGAAGGTATTTTCTTAGGGTTGGAACATGCTGATATTCTTGGGAGTCTTATTCGGCCCAAAGAATACCTTGATAACGCTATCGCTGAACTGCAACGACCGCACACTATCCGTATGGATTTCGACCCGGAAGAGGCAGAACTACGTCGCACTATCACAGCAATGGCGAAACACGACCCTGTGGGGCTAAGGCAGATGCTGCTGGATAGGATTGCAGACAGCTTCAAATCTGAGGCAGGCAACACTGATGATGTAAGCGCTGCTCTTTTTGGACGTGAAGCCGAGCAAGGTGTGCGGCTGCTGCAACTGCTTGACCGTAGATATGCAGTGGTGGTGACGAATCCACCGTACATGGGCAGCAAGAATATGGATATGCTGTTAAAGAAGTATGTAGAGAAAAACTATCCATCTGGCAAGCGCGATCTGTATGCTGCTTTTATTTTGCGTTGTTTAGAGCTATGTCGTCCCAGTGGAAGAGTGGCAATGGTGACAATGCAGAACTGGATGTTTCTACGTGGTTTTACTGATCTGCGAGCTCTATCTGAACAGAACTTGATAAAAGCAAATAATAAGAAAGAATTTTCGGGCCTATTGCGTGAGACGAATATTGAATTGCTCGCTCACCTAGGTCCGAACTCATTTGAAGAGATAAGTGGCGAAGTAGTACAAAGTGTAATGTTTACATTATTCAATCAGAAACTGCAAGAAGATCATATGATGATGGCTTTTAGATTAGTGAGATTAAGAAGTGCCCAAGAAAAGGCAGAACAGCTAAAATCAGGGAATACTGTATCGAGTCTAACCTTCATTATTAAGCAAAAACTAATTGCTGAAATAAGCAGTTCAATAATTGCCTATCATTTGCCTGAAGCACTGTTGGAGCTTCTCCACCATGGTGAAACTGTAAAAAATTACGGATATGCAAGTTGGGGAGTATCAAGTTCTGACAACGACAGATTCTTGAGACAACATTGGGAGGTTCCATATTTTAGAGATCGCTGGGCTTCTCATGTAAAGGGCGGAGGATACTGTAAGTGGTACGGTCTAGATTACTGGGCTGTTGAATGGCGTGATTTGGGTATTGCCATTAAGTCTTACATAATTGAGCGTTATCCTTATTTGGGTAACAACTCTGAGATCAAAGTTCGAAGCTACACAGCAGGTTCCCTTGGTTGGACATTTTCGTCTATGGCAGGAAAAGGTTTAGCTGTAAGAAAGCTACTTAGGCAACAAATAACCAATGACAAGTCACCGGCTATTTTCTCAAATGAAGAAAATTTATGCCTAGGAGGCTTCTTAAACGCAATAGTTTCTACTTTTCTCTTGCGAGGATTATCACCAACGATGAATGTTAACGAGGGATATGTTGCAGCTTTGCCAGTAAAAAAAGAGAATAGTTTATTATTATCAAACTTAGTCGAGCTAGCAATAGCTATGAAGCAAATTGTCATAGGGCACAATATTATAGAACGTGATTGTATGCATTCATTTCTGAAAACGAATTCTTATTCTTACGATATCCAAGCACTCCTTCATGCAATCGAGGGCTTCATCAATACTATCGTCATAGAAATGTTTCTTCTTTCGAAACAAGATGTAGGACAAATTGAAAAAGAAACAGGTACCCCCGCAGGTTGGTATCCTCTTATCGTAGACTACGATGCCCCGTCTACCTTACCTGCGAACATCGATCTTCCTACACTACCGCAAGAGATATTAGATCACATCGCAAAACATAAACGAATCAACCCTGATGTCAAAGAGCTTACTCGTATCAAAGCCAGCCTACGCATGCTCTACGAAGCCGGGCCAGGAGCAAAAAACGTGGAGCAGGAGGAAACCGATGTATCAGCTGAAGACAACGAAGGCGCGGAAGAAATTATATCAGGTGTGTATATTCCTATTCCTGCCGAAACATTCCTCGAAGAACTCAGCGCCAAAATGCAACTTCATCCCATCAGCGTCTACTGGTTGTTAGAGGAGCTAAAGGCCGATGGAGCACGTTGTAAACCAGAAGAACAACGACTGCTGGAAGACCGCCTCAGCGTCTTGATCTTGCGACTGTTAGGTCATCGCTGGCCAAAGCAGTTAGAAGCAGGCGAACCTGTACCCCCATGGGCCTCTAGCGATGGCATCATTCCACTCGTAGCGGGAACGGGTGAGGCAACGCTGGCGGAGCAGGTACGCGCACGGTTACGAGCTGAGGACGGAGAGCTAGGTGTACAGCAGTCCGAGGCGCTACTGACGGATTTGACGGGGCAGAGCCTGGAAGAGTGGCTACGACGAAGGTTCTTCTCGCGGCATGTATCCCAATTTAAGTATCGTCCGATAGTCTGGCATCTCGCAAGTACCCCTACTAACAGTGGAAACCGGAAACGTGGTAGGTCACCACGCGGCCCGGCGTTTGAGTGTCTTCTTTACTATCATGCTTGTTCAGGTGATGTGCTGGCTCGCATTCGTACGCAGAATGTCGAGCCGTTACTACGTGCCGAACATCAGAAGATGGGAGATGCCTATCTCTTTCAGGATGAGACGACGTCTGCACAGGCAAATGAGCGCATCCAGGAGCTAGAAGCCTTTGTTGAGAAGCTGCGTTTTATTGAAGAGCAGGGGTTTGCTTGTCCCGAGCTACAGAGGTTCATGGCCCTGGAACCGCTTGACCATTGGAGTGGCAATGGTTACTTAGCCCCAACTAGCCGAGATGAACTCTTGCGCAACGAGCAGACGTGGCACGTGGATATCAACGATGGCGTGCGAGTTAATATCGCACCACTCCAACTAGCAGGTGTGCTGGCCAGCGATGTGCTCAAAATCGCCGATGCAAAGAAAGCGCTGGCTGACCGCGCGCGCTGGCGGGCTGATGAACGTCGCTGGGTACGTGACGGCAAACTTCCACGCTGCGGCTGGATGGATGAGCAGGTACCTGAAAGCCCCCGCTGGACTGAGCGTGAGCCAGAGCGTGTTGCTGAACAGATCAAGCTCGAACAAAAACGCCAGGCGCTACAGAGCAGTCGTGCAGAGGAGGTTGAGATATGACAACGCTCCAACAGCATGTTTCCAGGCTCGTGCATAACGTACTTGATAGGTATCCTGGTTCCTGGATGACCTGGTGCGATCCTCGAGACGATTGGGGACCACTGCTGCAACGGGTGGCTGAATTAGATGGCTCGCAAGACTTTACCCTGGTATCGGTAGCGGAACAGACCGCAGGTGAGTTTGGCAGTGTTGGTAGCCGTCGTGCTTTGCAAGAGCGCATCGATGCCAAAGAGTCCTTTGTGCTGCACGTCACCACAACTTCCGATGATCTGGGTTGGCTGTGGGCACAGGCATTGCTCTCCGAAGGTATCTATGATCGCTCACTGCGCGATCAGTTGCTCACATGGGGCTGGCGACCGCAAAGCGTCAAGACGGGAGATAAGGAGGTGGCAATCCTGGCAAGACAATACCTCAAGCAAGACCCCGCTGAATGGGGCGGAGGTGGCTTGCAGCCGAATCCCGTCTTGCTATTGGATGTGCTTGCGGGTGGCGCGACACCGGACCCTGATGATCGCATGGTGCTAGACCTGACCATCGAGCAGGCAGGGCTACCGGCCTATGACGAACAGAACGTGGCACGCTGGCGCACCTATGCCCTGGTATGGCTGCTGGTCACACAGGCTTACCAGGTCTCACCAGACGTTGTAGGCGATGGGCATGCCTATCTCATTGCACCGGAGAAGCGGGTGTATGCACTTGGTCTGCTCGAACGCTGGCTAGAAAGTCTGCGCCTGATCAAAGGCCTCCATGAGGCGATCCTGGAAGCAGACCGCATTGCGTCCCTGGGAAACGATATGGGCAGGGCGACGATCAAAGATGGCCCCTTTCTTTCTTATGCGGCAGAACGCGCCATCTTTGCCAATATCTGTGCAAGCCTGGCACAACAGAGTGGGAGGGAACTGCTCGAGGCGCTCGCCTCGCTCAATGATGATCTGCAACGCCACGCGCAGGGGTTCTGGAGCTACAAGGATAGTTACTCTCACCGGCAGTCCATTCCCTGGGGAGAGTTAGCACGTCTCAGCGCTGCCGTACAGATGTTGCTTGACGCCTCGCCGTTCAAAGACTGGGCCAATCCTGGTGAAGCAATCGCCTGGTATACCAAAAACGGCTGGCGCATCGATAAAGCTGGTGAGGAACTCCTACGGAACCTGGACAAACCAACACCAGAACTGCTCACCATTATTACGCCGCTCCGCCAGGCGTACCGTGCGCGCTGGGAAGACTACATGATCCAGTGGTCAGAGATTTGGGCTGCCGCTGGTTGTCCTGTCCCTGACCTTCATAGTGCTGGAGCATGGGTAGCAGAGCTCCTCAAAGAATCGAGACGGGCTACAGCCATTATCGTCGCCGATGCGCTGCGCTATGATCTGGGCATGACGCTGGCAACGCAACTCAACAAAAGGGAGGGAGCAGAACGTGCCACCGTCTCCGCTGCTCGTACGGCACTGCCAACCATCACCGCGTTGGGCATGGGTATGGCTTTGCCTGTTCCTGAAAAAGAGTTGCAAGCTGATATTATAGATGGCAAATGGCAACTGAGACAAGCGAAACAGAAAGCGAATTTGAGCATTGCTGAGCAGCGTCGTGAATGGCTGAGAACGCAGGGTAAAGTAGCGGCTGATGCTCTGTTGACGATGGCAGATGTACAACACGGTAATGTGCCATTGCCACAAACCAAACGGAACCGCCTGGTAGTCTTCGATGATTTGATTGACAAGCTCGGCCACGATGAAGAGCTAGAGGCTATGGGCAGCGAACAGATTATGCAGCGTTACCTCACCGCGATTGAACACCTGCGTGATAAAGGCTGGCTGCGGGTGCTAGTTGTGACCGATCACGGGTTCATACACTGGCCAGGAAGCGAGGAACGCAATGTCTCACCGCCTGTCGCTGGACCAGCCTATAGCTCGCGGCGAGCGCTGGCTTATCCTGAGCATGTCAAGCTGAACGGGCCACAGGGGCTTGCTCCTGGCGGCAAATGGCGTATCGCTGTTCCCAGTGGTGCAGCCAGTTTCCGTGCCTATGGAGGACTCGGGTATTTTCATGGTGGGGCCTCACTGCAAGAGTGGATCATCCCATGCATCAAAATAGAGTGGCCGCAGAGGGCCAGCCCTGTCAACATAAGGATTCAACCAATCGAACAAATACTGAGCCTGCGCTCAAAGATCATACTAGAAATTGAACGCGATGGGATGTTTATTGAAGATACCATCCCGCGCCAGGTTGAGGTGAGGCTGCTGGAAGCGAGGCAAAAAACGATCCTTTTCCGTTCAGAGCCAAAGACCATCACACCAGATCAGGAACAGGTAGCCATCACACTCGAACCGCTAGAGGATGCGCAGGCGGAACGAGGGACACCGCTCATGATTGAAGTGCGAGACGTGCGCACCGATGAGGTCATTGATACCGAACATACCACTCTGATGGTTCAATTAGAGAATTGGTAAGGAGATGATACAATAAGCGGACGATACGATCAGGAGAAGTAGACCCATGACCATAGCTAAAGCACCTTTTGTTGCAGACGAACTCGATCATCTGCTCTTTGCTGCCTTTCCGGGTTTAGTGATTCGCAAGGACCTCGCTCAGGAGATTCGCGGGACGAGCAAAGCGCCATCCTATGTGATCGAGTTCATGCTTGGGAAGTATTGCGCAAACCTGTTCGACGATGCCGAAGTGCGTGAAGGCCTGCGTTTCGTGCATGAAGAGGTGGCAAAGTACATTCCTCGCGGCGATGAAACAGAGAAGATCAAAGCCGATATCCGCGAGCACTCGCCACACCGGCTGATCGATATGGTGAAGGTCGAACTCGATCAAAGTCTGAAGGAGGGCGTGTACTGGGCGCACCTGATGACGGCGAACATTCACCACGTCAATATTTCTCCGCAGATCATTGCCAAATATGAGCGCCTGCTGATGGCAGGGGTCTGGAGCAAGATCGTGCTGCACTACGATGATGACATCCGCTATCGTGGCAAGACCTTTCCATTCGTGATCTCGCGCTTAGACCCCATCCAGGTCAGTCATGTTGATCTGGTAGAGTATCTCGCCGGGCGGGAAAAGTTTACCCGTGACCAGTGGATCGATGCGCTGATTCGCACGATGGGCTATGAGCCAACCCATCCCAGGATTACGCAGCGCATCAAGCTACTCTATCTTGAACGCATGATCTCCCTGGTAGAGAGCAACTACCATCTGATCGAGCTTGGTCCGCGCCAGACCGGGAAATCATTCTGCTTCACCGAATTCAGCCCTTACGGTACGCTGCTGGCTGGAGGGGCTGTCACTATTCCCAAGCTCTTCGTGAGCAATATGAATCCTCCCCAACCTGGCCTCATCAAACAACGAGACGTGGTGGGTTTTGATGAGATAGCGGGCAGCAGCTTTAATGCCGATGATGACAAGAACCTGTACAAGAATTACATGGAGAGCGGCCAGATTAACCGGGGCACGATTACCGTCGTAGGCGATGCCGGTTTTGTCTTTAACGGCAACATCGAGTTTGACCCACGCGAAGGGATGCTGGCCGAGCACCTGTTCAAGCCGCTTCCCCCGACCATCAGCGACGATACCGCGTTCCACGATCGCTGGGCAGCTTTTCTGCCAGGCTGGGAACTGCCAAAACTTACTCCTGATATGTTGACCCCTCATGTCGGCTTTATCCTTGACTATACCAGTGAGATCTTCCACCGGGAGCTGCGTCGTATCAGCAGCTACGGCAACCTCTGGGATCAATGGTTCGAATCTCCTCTCGGTGAGTGGAGCGCTCGCGATCTGCGCAGCATCAACCGTACATTCTCCGGTCTTACTAAGCTGATTTTCCCCTCAGGAGTAATGGAGAAGGAGGAT
>WNFX01006119.1_pt1 | contig 16865 bp, 16 predicted proteins | sample 5400111 | NCBI WGS metagenome assembly WNFX01 (sample SAMN13153363, study PRJNA577476) | soil metagenome | isolation source: 40 cm soil or saprolite under grassland replicate 1 | place: USA:California | collected 2016-06-15 | reverse complement strand
TGCCCAGTGTGACGCAGCCGGCCACGGCTGCTCCGGCTGATCGCCGACCGGCAGAGCCACGACGCGCCGTTCCTGCGCGCGATCGGGATCACGCGGTGGCTGGAACTTGACCGTGCCACTGACCTGCGGAAACCGATCTTGTGTGACCCGGCCGTCGCGGCGAGCCGCGCCGGGCGGGCAGGATGAGCGCATGAAAACTCTGGCCATAGACGTCGGTGGCAGCGGGCTCAAGGCGGCCCTGCTCGACGACAAGGGCACGATGATCGGCGAACGGGTGCGCGTCGCGACACCGTACCCCTGCCCGCCGCAGACGCTGATCGCCGCCCTGCGCGAGCTCACCAGCCAGATGCCCCCCTTCGACCGGATCTCGGCCGGATTTCCTGGCATGGTCCGGGCCGACGCGGTGATCGAGGTGCCCGCGCTGTCGCGGGCCAGCCTCGGCGGCGCGCGTGACCTGGCCCTCGTCCGCGCATGGTCCGGCTTCAAGATCGCGAACGCACTTGAAGAAGAGTTCGGCCGGCCGGTGCGGGTCGCCAACGACGCCGACGTGCAGGGTTGCGCGGTCGCCCGGGGGGAGGGCCTGGAATTCGTGATGACGCTCGGCACCGGATGCGGCACAGCCATTTTCTGGCAAGGCGACCTGCTCCCCCACCTCGAGCTGTCACACGGGCCGTTCCGTGACGGCGAGACCTACGATGATCAAATCGGCGACGTGACGCGCCAGCGAATCGGCAATCGCCGATGGCGCGTCCGAGTGCTGCGGGCGATCGACGCATTCGACGCGATGCTGTGGTTCGACCACCTGTATCTCGGCGGTGGCAACGCCAGGCATCTGCACGAAAAAGATCTCGGGCCGAAGGCCACCATCATCCCGAACGTGGCTGGCCTGCTCGGCGGGATCAAGCTGTGGGATCAGCCCTGGGACACGCGCGGTCGCCGGCCCTGATGTGCGGGCCGTCAGCCGCCAGCGCGCCGAAGCAGTTCGCGCAGCGCGATCCGTGCCTGGTTCATCGGCTGTACGGCCAGGTACGCGAGATAGGCGTCCCGCTCAACCAGCCGGTACTTCATGGCGCGAAGGCCGGGGGGATAGGAATAGCCGGGCGGGCGGAACCTGGCAAAATGCCCCGACATACGGTGGAAGAACTCCCGCCTGGCGTGCCGCGGGACGCAGCGAGGCGAATCGAAGACCGTCGCGTAATGCCAGATGGCGCGGTCGAAAATGACCGGCCAGAACGGGCCCAGCCGGGCCGGGCACGAACCGATGGCCGCGAATACCTTCTCGTACCTCGCGAAGACCTGGAAGTTGTCGCGGCTCGGCGTATTGGTCAGCGCGCCGCGGCGCCCTTGGCGGTACAGGTAGCAGACGGTGTCGAGCGTGGCGATTCGCTCCGCGTCCATCAGCAGCGCGCACGTGAACGGTACGTCCTCGTGGATTCCCGGCTCGAAGCGCAGCCCGAGCCCGGTCAGGTAGCTGCGCCTGATCACCTTGCTCCACGAGGTCATCGTGAGGCGGATCATCTCAGGTCGGTCGCGCAGCGTGAAGATGCGCCGCGTTGACGAATCACGAAGCAGGTGCCGCGAGGCATTCGGCTGGACGGCGCCCGACGGCGCCATCCTGGCGAAATCGATCAGCAGCACGTCGGGCGCGGCCAGCGCGAGCCGCGAGGTCACAGCGGCGATCGACCCCTCGGTGAGGAGGTCGTCTGCGTCCACGAACCAGACATAGTCACCAGTCCCGCGGTCCAGGCCGATGTTACGGGCGCGGCCGGGGCCGACCGCAGCGTCGAGGTGGATCACCCGCAGCCGGGCGTCCCGCCTGGCGTATTCGTCGAGGATCTCGCCGCACCGATCAGGCGAGCAGTCGTCCACCGCCACCACTTCGAGGCCCGGGCACGGCTGCGCGAGGATCGAATCGAGGCAGGCCGCAAGCTGGTCCGCGACGCCCGACACGGGGATGACGATGGTGATCCGCGGTCCGGCCGTCCCCGGCCCCCAGGGGTGAGGTGGCGTTGACGCCATGGCGGCTGACCCGGCGCGCGGCAACTCGGTCATTTTCCCCCCGCCCGATGTCCTCCCGAAAGGAAGATCCTAGAAGATCGGGCCGCGCCCGGCCGACATGCGGATTGGCCGCGCTGGCGCTAGTGTCAAAACTACAGAGTGCGTGCCGCGTTATACCCAAAGCCGGCGCTCACCCGAACCGAAGAGATTGCCGCGTGGCGCTGGAGAATTCCGGAGTGGCCGTGAACGCGTGGCTCGCCTGGCTGATCTTGGCGGCGGTACTCGGGATCGCCGAGTTGCTCACCGCGACGCTGGCTTTCGCGCTGATCTCGGTCGCCGCGGTCGTCGCTGCCGTGGTCAGCGCGGCTGGCCTGGGCGTGGCGTTCCAGCTCATCGCGTTTGTGCTCAGCGCGGGCGCGGGCCTCGGCGTGGTCAGGCCGTTCGCCTTGCGCCACATCCAGCAGCCGCCGGCGCTTCGCACCGGCACGGCGGCGCTGGTCGGACGCAGCGCGATCGTGGTTGAGGAAGTGACGGGGCACACCGGCCGGGTTCGTATCAGCGGCGAGCTGTGGTCGTCGCGCGCCTACGACGACACGCTCGTGATCCCGGTCGGTTCGACCGTCGACGTGATGCAGATCGAGGGCGCTACGGCGCTCGTTCATCCCCGGGAGTAGCCATGGGACTGGCCGAGATCATCGGCGGCGTCATCGCCGCAATCCTCGTGATCATCCTCGTGATCAGGACGGTGCGAATCGTGCCCCAGGCCCGGGCCCGTAACGTCGAGCGGCTGGGCCGGTACCGCAAGACGCTCGAACCGGGAATGAACGTCATCATCCCGTTCATCGACCGGGTCAAGCCGCTCATCGACCTGCGGGAGCAGGTGGTGTCGTTCAAGAGCCAGCCGGTGATCACCGAGGACAACCTGGTCGTACTCATCGACACGGTGCTTTTCTTCCAGGTCACCGACCCGCGTGCGGCGGACTACGAGATCGTCAACTACATCCAGGCCATCGAGCAGCTCACCGCGACCATGCTGCGCAGCGTGATCGGGGCCATGGACCTCGAGCAGACCCTCACCTCCCGCGACAAGATCAACAACATGCTCCGCGGCGTGCTCGACGAGGCGTCGGGTAAGTGGGGGATCCGGGTGACGCGGGTGGAAATCAAGGCGATCGACCCGCCGAAGAGCGTCATCGACGCGATGGAGAAGCAGATGCGGGCCGAACGGGAGAAGCGCGCCGCGATCCTCCAGGCCGAGGGGGCCAGGCAGTCGCAGATCCTCACCGCGGAAGGCGACAAGCAGGGCGCGATCCTGCGGGCCGAGGGCGCCAAGCAGAGCGCCGTGCTGCGGGCGGAAGGGGAGGCACAGGCGATCAGCACGGTCTTCCAGTCCATCCACCGCAACGACCCGGATCCCAAGCTGCTCGCCTACCAGTACCTGCAGACGCTGCCGCAGATCGCGCAGGGGCAGGGGAACACGTTCTGGGTGATCCCGAGCGAGGTGACGACCGCACTGAAGGCGCTGAGTACGGCCTTCGACGGGGTGGGAACGGCCATGTCCGGCGGCGAAGGTCACGGTCGGGGCGCGGACGACCAGGGGCAGGACACCCCACAGGGCATGACCGGCGGCCGGGCCGTCACGGCGATTCCGGGCCCAGCCGAGGCCGGCGAAGCCGCGGCGGCCGCACAGCGCACAGCGGGTGAAGCGGCCGCGGAGGCCGCAGCGGTCGCGGCGGCCACGGAGGCCGCGGAGATCGAGGAAGCCGCGGAGATCGAGGAAGCCGTGGAGCGTCCCTAGGCGTCGCGGGGCGCGGTAACCCGCAAGCCGTCGAACACGAGCGCAAGCAGCCGGTCTCGCTGGCTGGTGTCAGTCGGCAGTTGCTCCGTGGCCACCACGATCCCGTGCACGAGCCTGAGCAGATCCCCGATGGTGATATCCGGGCGGACCTCGCCAGCCTCGCGCGCGGCGGTGAGCAGCCCCGTCCCCGCGGCCCTCATCTGGGCGCTGCACGATGTCACGAGGTCTGAATCCCGGCCGAGCCCGTTGATCAGCGCCGGCGACAGGCCGCGCTTGGTGGCGATGTAACTGGTGAGGCTCCCGAGCCACAACGCGAGCGCGTCACCGGGCGGGTGCGACCTGCTGAGCTCGCTCGCGCTCGCGCACACCGCCGCGACCTGGTCACGGAATACGGCCTCCTGCAGGTCCAGGCGGGTCGGGAAGTGCCGGTAGAGCGTCCCGATGCCCACCCCGGCCCGCCGCGCGATGTCCTCCAGGGGCGCGTCGGCTCCGAGCTCAGCGAACACATCTGTCGCGGCGGCCAGCAGCCGCTCGCGGTTGCGGCGCGCGTCGGCCCGCATCCGGGCATGCGCCTGCGTGGTGCGCACGGGACTCGTTTCCATCGGACTCAACTTCACCGGCTTAATAAGTTGCAAAGCGGAGGGTGCCTCCGTATATTAAGCGGAGAGCACCTCCGATTGTACCCCTGTCACGCCGGCAGCGCGGGGAACCAGATCAGTGCCGAGGTGCCACGCCCAGCATCCCGTGGGTCCGACCACAGGACGCCCAGGCTCAATCCACCCGGGCCCAGCCCTGCCCGGACCAGTCAAGCGTGGAGGCAGTCCTTCCTTGTCTATTTCATCGATACCACAGACCGGGCGGCCGCGTCAGGCGGCCGCTGGTGGCGGGGGCCGCTCGACCCGTCGCGGCATCGCCCTTCTCATCATGCTCGGCGCACAGCTGATGATCATCCTTGACTTGACCGTGGTCAACATCGCGCTCCCGCACATCCAGCACAGCCTGCACTTCTCGGCCACGAGCCTGTCGTGGGTACTCAACGGCTACACCCTCACGTTCGGCGGCCTGCTGCTGCTCGGCGGCCGGGCCGGCGACATCCTCGGCCGGCGGCGCGTGTTCCTCGCAGGCATCGGCCTGTTCACCGTGGCCTCGCTGGCCGGCGGGCTCGCGACCTCGGCCGGAACCCTGCTCGCGGCCCGCGCCGCGCAGGGTGTCGGCGGCGCGCTCGCCTCACCCGCGGTGCTCGCGCTGATCATCGGCGCCTACCCGGAGGGCCGCGAGCGGACCAAGGCGCTCGGCGTCTACACCGGTGCCGTCACCGGTGGCGCGTCGCTCGGGCTCGTCCTCGGCGGCGTGATCACCGAGTGGGCGTCCTGGCGGTGGGTGCTTTTCGTCAACGTGCCAATCGGCATCGCCGTCGCCATCCTCACACCGCTGTTCATCACCGAATCGCCGCGCCAGCCCGGCCGCTTCGACCTGGCCGGAGCGCTCACCTCGACCGCTGGCATGGCGTCGCTGGTCTACGCGTTCATCCGTGCCGCAGCTGACGGCTGGGGCGACCGGCTGACGGTGGGCGCCTTCGCCGCCGCGGCCGTGCTGCTCGGCCTGTTCGTGCTCACGGAGACGCGGGCCCGCCAGCCGATCACCCCGCTCGGGCTGTTCGCCGACCTCGGCCGCTCGGGGTCCTACCTGGCCCGGCTGCTTCTCGTCGGCGGCATGTTCGGCATGTTCTTCTTCCTGACCCAGTTCGTGCAGGATGTCCTCGGTTTCAGCCCGCTGCGGGCGGGCATCGCGTTTCTGCCGATGACCATCATGCTGTTCACCGTGTCCCGGCTGGCGCCGAGGCTGGTCCCGAGATTCGGTGTGAAGCGGCTCATCGTCGCCGGGCTGCTGCCGGTCATCGCCGGCATGGCCTGGCTCGCCCAGGTTTCGCCGAGCACCGGCTACTTCTCCGGCGTGCTCGGCCCGATGCTCATCTTCGGCATCGGCATGGGGCTCGCGTTCGTTCCGCTGACCACGGTGTCGCTCGCTGGAGTGCGGCCGGAGGACTCGGGCGCCGCCTCCAGCATGGTGAACGTGATGCAGCAGGTCGGCGGCGCGCTCGGCCTGGCCATCCTGGTTACCGTGTACGGCAGCGCCAGCAGAAACGCGGCCGCCCACCCGGCCACCGGCGCCACGCCGGTCGAGCAGGCCCAGCACGTCCTCACGCACGGCATGGCCATCTCATTCGCGGTCGCAACCATATTCGACCTATGCGCCCTGCTTGTGATCGCCCTCGCGGTGCGCGCGCGGAAGGTTCCCGTCCCGGTCGGCGCGCGCCGGTGACAGGAGGGACCAAGATATCTCCATAACGGCTGCCGCGGTGCGTGCCAGGCGCGCACCGCGGCAGCCGTAGCAATGGGCGTAAGCCGGGACGCGGGCGAGGATCAGGCTCTGTTTCCATTGAAGGTACGCGCGCCGGGCGGTGCGGTCAGGGTGACCGGCTGGCCATAGCCAACGATGCTCATCGAGCCACCGCCGTTCGGGCCATCGATCCTGAGCGGCAGGGCCGGCCCCTTGACCGCTACGTAGAGCCGGCTTCCGTTCCTCGGGTCCGACAGCGCCACCGCGGGAGTGCCGCCGACCAGACGGACGCCTGGCATCTTGACCACCCCCGCCGACGCGGCGGAGCCGAGTATCCCGCGAAAGAATTGCGCGCTGGACATGAAATTCGCGAACTTACCGAAACCGGGGCTTTGCGCGGCCGCCTTGATCCAACGGCCGGCGATCGACTGGGTCACATTACCGGCCAAACCGGCCTTCGCATAGAAACCAGCCGGGGCCTTGACGTAAACGGTCGGGCCGATCCGGATCACGTCAAACGAGACGCCGGCGTATGCCATCGACCCGTAGGCGCCGTTTGGGCCGGCGAAGTGCAGATCCATCCTCAAGTCGGCACTCGCCTGCCTGATGGCACCGGCGACACGGAATGTCCGCACGCTGAGCACGGCGCGCTGCGCGTCGGCCAGGATCTGTGTGGCGCTCTTGGCCGCCTCGGCATACGAGCCGTTCATCGCGGCCGGGGTTCCATGGCTCCCACCGCAGCCCGTCAGGGCCAGGCCAGCAAGCAGGAAGGCGGCCATGGGGCAGCGCAGCACGGGTGGCATGGAAATCGTCCTCCTGCGGTTCTGCGGGCAGCGGGGCCGACCATCGCCGACCGGGATTAATCGGAACAAAAAGGCTGACCATCAAAAAGCAGGCGAGCGCGCGGCGCAATATCCTCCGCACTGCGGCACAGCTGTATTACGGCACCCGCTCTCACCCTGCTCTGGGCGCCAGAATACTGCTTTCGGCACGGCAATTAACCAATTTCTCGTAGGCAGCCGAACGGACGGTCAAGGGATTGTCGCAGGAATGCGCGAGCCGCGGGCCGAGCTTCATGGCCAGCGCGACAAGCTGAGCCTGGGTGCCGTCGTGCAGGTCGCGCTCGATGCGCCGGGCCGGCCACGTGCGGGATCGGCCGCGCGCGCTCGGCCGTAAGGCCGAGCACGGACGCGGTGGGCGTGCGGGGCCCTAACGGCCTATCCGCTTGCGGCCCTCCTGGCGCACTTTCCGGCGCTGCGAGGGATCAAGCATGAAGTAGCCCGCGACAGGGATGCCGATCGCCGCCAAAATGATCAACACTCCCACCCACGTCGGCAGGATCAGCAAGGCCACGATTCCGAGAACCACCCCGCCGATGAGGAACTTCATCCGGTTCGACATATCCGACACCCTTCGTCCGGCTGCACCGCACTTGCTAGTGTCCAGTCTGCGTGATCACGGGCGCATAAAGTCCGTCGAGCCCGCGCGGCTGCCGGTGCCGCCCTGGTGGCACCGGCTCAACAGCGCTACCGAACGCGACCGGCCACCAGTCGGTCAAGTCACGGTAACGAGGCTGCGTGCCGTACGGTCCGGGCGGTGTCAGTAACCGTGTACGGCAACATCGTAGACGTCGGCCTGGAACACGCCGCCGCCGTTGGCGGATGGCGGCAGCTTGGTGAACCAGACAAGCACGTAACGACCACGGGACGCGGCGTCAGGCCGGAGGTTGACCTCCCCGCCCACATCGCTTCCCTTCGCGGCCACGGCCATGCCGCGCAGCGAGGCGGGGTCCGAGCCGATCCGCAGCTGAACATCCGCACCCGTCGGCGAGCCGAGCTGGAGCCGCGCACTTGTGATCGTCACGGGCCGGCCCATGTCAAGGAGCAGGCCCGTGCCCGGCTTCAGGGCCCCGAAGTGCTCGGTCGTATACCAGAAGGTGTGCCATGCGGTGCTGGGATCGCCGTCGATCGCGGCCGGGGCGAGCGCGTTGTGCTCGTCGGCGGTGTCGTACGGATCGAATGCCCGGGCGCTGACCGGCGCAAGCAGCCGCGTGGCGGGAAGGTGGGGCCGGGACGCCGCCGGCCTCGGGGCGACGGCCGAGGTACGCGCGGCGGGCGGCGCGTGGCTGCTGCCCATGATGCTGACGCCGATCAGCGCGGAGTCGATCACGAACAGCGCGCCGAGCACACCGCCCGCGGCGAGCGCGCGCCTGCGCTTGCGCGGCCGGGCGCGCGGCTGCCCCGGGGGGACCAGCGCCCCGACGCCAAACGGATCAGTGCTGTCGGCCGCGTCTCCGGCATCGGCGGGTGGCGATTCGCGATACGGCGCACTGTGCAGCAGGTCGGCAAGCTGGGCCGGGCTGGTGACCGCCGTGTGCTCGCCGGGCCCGGGGTCAAAGAGCGCCTCGCAGATGATCGCGTCAATGCGGGCGGGTACCCCGGCCCGAACCTGGCGAGGGCGGTACGGGCGCCCGTCACGCCGCGGGGCGGCGGGCAGCACAGTGTCCTGCTGACCTGGCCAGTACCCGGTGAGGCTGGCATAAAGGAGGCAGGCCAGCCCGCGCGCGTCCGCGCGCGCCGCCTCTGGCGCCGGCGGCGGCTCGGTGCCGGCGAGCGCCGCGTCGATGCCCAGCCCGATGATCTTCACCCCGGCGTCGCGGCTCACCAGGAGGGACCGGGGCGTCAGGCACAAATGGGCGATCCCGGCCGCGTGTGCGGAGGCGAGCGCCCCTGCCGCATCGGCCGAAATCCGGGCGGCGTCCGCGACGTCGAGCTGGCCCGCGGCGAGGAGGTCGTCGAGGTACACGCCGGTGGGCCACTCGGTGACGACGTAGGCGCCGCCCGTGGACGCGTCCGCGTCGAAAACCCGCGCCAGCCTTTCGTCGGACACGCGGGACGCGGCGCGCGCGGCCGCGACAACCCGGGCGGTGCGCGGGAAGCCCGGGTCGAAAGTTCGCATGCCCACCGGGCGTCCGAGGACTTCGTCGAACGCCTTCCACAAGGTCGACTGCCTAGCCTCGCTCACCCGATCATCGAGGCGGTACCTGTCGGCGATGCGGGCAGCATAAGCTGCCGCGCTGCCTGCCGGAGCCCCCCCAAATCTGAACTGAGCTGCGACAGAGTCGCCGGGCTGACCCCTCTCGTCACCGTGAGCGTCGCCCCTGGTTGCCACGACCAGCCTCCGTGTGGCGGTGCCACCACTATCCCCTAACAGTCAACATCGACTTCGCGCGCAGCGGAAGGCCCTTCGTCCCAGGGAACGCCACCTAGTGTCCCGAGACTTCCGCCAGGCTCGCGTCCTTGACCTCGTCCCCTGCGTGCGCCACAGCGAATACCTTCGCGTCGCGAAGGTCGGCGAACACCTTTTCCCCGGGCCGGACCCAGTCGATCTCCTCATTCGGAAGCTGGGCCACAAGCACCTGGCCGTCGGGCAGCCGGAGGTGGATCTTCGAAGTGAAGCCCATGTTCGTGATGCGCTCGACGTTCACCGGGACGAGCCCGTCCTGCGACGCCGGGGCCAGCCGGACATCGTGCGACCGGACATACGCCTGCGCCTTCTCCCCGTCCCTCAGGTGGCCCGCATCCACCGGCGCGGCGTCGGCCACCCGCAGCCGCCCGCCCGAGACCTCACCGTGGACGACGTTGGCCGTACCCACGAATCCCGCGACGAACGGCGTCGCCGGCCGGTTGTAGACCTCGTCGGCCGTCCCGATCTGCTCGACCCTGCCCCGGTGCATCACGACGACCTCATTAGCGAGCTCCAGGGCCTCCTCCTGGTCATGGGTGACAAGCAGGCTGGTCACCCCCAGCTCGCGGTGCAGGTCATCGAGCCACCGCCGCAGTTCCTGGCGTACGCGCGCGTCCAGGGCGCCGAACGGCTCGTCAAGCAGCAGCAGCCGGGGCTGCGGAGCCAGAGCACGGGCCAGCGCCACGCGCTGGCGCTGGCCTCCCGAGAGCTGATCCGGATAGCGATTGGCGAACGCCGTCAGCCCCACCAGCTCAAGTAGCTCGTCGACACGACGGTGCTGCGCGGCCCTCGATTCCCGGCGAACCGACAACCCGAAGGCCACGTTGCGGCTGACGGTCATGTGCCGGAACAGCGCATAGTGCTGGAAGACGAAACCGAACCTGCGCTCCTGCACACTCTTGCCGGTCTGCTCCTCGCCGCCCACCCAGATGCGGCCGGCATCGGGCCGCTCCAGTCCCGCGATCATTCGAAGCACCGTGCTCTTGCCCGAGCCGCTCGGACCAAGCAGCGCGGTGATCTTCCCGTCCTCCGCCTCGAAGCCGACGTCCCTGACCGCTTCAAACGACCCGAACCGCTTCCACAGGCCCTGGACTCTGATCCCCTCGCTGACCCCTTCGCTCATGCGCCGCGCCCCTTCTCCTGTTTGCGCTTGAAGATCTCGATGCCGGAGAGCATGACGATCGACACCAGGGCCAGCGTCAGGGCGACGACGTAACCCGCCTTGTCGCGCCCTTCGTCGAACATCCTGAGGATGTACAGCGTGGACGTCTCGGTCTGACCGGCGATCGTGCCGCTCACGATCAGCACCGCCCCGACCTCGCCCAGCGCGCGAGCGGTGGTCAAAGCGATGCCATACAGCAGGCCCCAGCGGATGTTGGGCAGCGTGACCCGGAAGAATGTCTGCAGGTGGGAGGCCCCGAGGGTTCGTGCGGCCTCCTCTTCTTCGGTCCCAAGCTCCTGCAGGAGCGGCGCCACCTCCCTGATCACGAACGGGATCGAAATGAAGATCGTGACCAGCACCATGGACGGCACCGCGAACAGGATCTGGATTCCCCGCGCGGCAAACCACGGCTGGAACCACCCGCCCAGCCCGAAAAGCAGGACCGCGGCCAGTCCGACGACCACAGGTGAAACCGCGAGCGGAAGGTCGACAAGTGCGCTCATCAGTGCCTTGCCGCCGAAGCGGTCCCGGGCCAGGACGAGCGCCACCACCACGCCAAGAACCGTGGTGACGAGCAGGGTCTCGGCCGTGATGGCTCCGGTGAGAACGTAGGCATGCCGGGCGTAGGGATCGGCGAACACGGCCCGCCACGCGCTGAGCCCCGGCTTCAGCGCGGCGACGGCGATGCCGATCAGCGGCGCCACGACGAGGATGCCGATATACAGAACGGTCACCCCGATGAGGCCGCCGTGGACAAGCCGGCGGCGCGTGCCGCCCGACAGGCGAGGAGGCCGGACGCCGGTGGCGGTCACGGCTTGTGCTCCTGAAGCTCCTTGTGCCCCACCAGCCGCTCGACACGACCGCGCCGAACTCGCCGAGCGCACGCGCGAACGCGAGAAGGCTGCCCGCCACGATGCCCGCGCGCAGGTGCGGGAGCATGACCCGGCGGAAGGTCAGCCACCGGCCCGCACCGAGGACCTGCGCCGCTTCCTCCTCGCCGCGGTCGATTTCCTGCATGACCGGCTGCACGGTCCGGACCACCAGCGGCAGCGTCACGAACAGGAGCGCGATTCCGATGCCGAGCTTGGCGAAGATGATGTGAACTCCGTGCCGCGCCAGGAACCCTCCCACCGGCGAGATCGGCCCGTACAAAGCAACCAGCATCACCCCGGTGACCAGCGTGGGAATGGCGAAGGGGATGTCCACCACCGTGGCCAGCGCGCGGCGGCCGAAGAAGCGGTACCTGGTGAGCACGAAGGCGGTAATCGTCCCGAAGAAGGCATTGATGACCGCGACAAGCGCGGCGATCTCGATGGTGAGGATCAGCGCCTGCCGCGCCCCAAGCTGCGAGAAAGCGTCGCTGAGCGACGCCATCCCGCCGCCGAAGCCCTTCGTCACCACGGCAGAAAGCGGCAGGACCACCATCAGGCCGAGGTAAAGGAAGGCCACGCCCCGAAGCCCGAGCCGACCCCACCCGGGCCGCGTGCGGCGGGCGCGGGGCGGCCCCCCCGCGCCCGCCCCGCCCGCGCCCGGCGCGGCCGGGCGCGGCGGGGTTGGCGCGATATCGAGTCCGGTGACGCCCATCAACCTCCTCGCCGGTGTCTGCGGGACATGCCCACGGGACGCGCCCTAGCCCTTGGCCGTCTTGAGTGCCTGGGTGAAGGCCCCGCTGGGGCCGAAGACCGTGTTGTTGATCAGCTGGTTCCACCCGCCGACCTGGTCCACGGTGAACGCGCCGGTGACCGGCTGCTGGCCAAGCTTCGCGATACCCTGCTGCGCCTGCGCGGTGCTGATGGGACGGAAGTAGCCGGTCTTCTGGAAGATCTTCTGGGCCTCCGCGCTGTGCAGCCAGGTGACGAAGGCGTTGGCGATCGGCAGCACGCAGTGCTTCTGCGCGTTCTTGTTCACGACCACGGTGGGGTTCTGGACCAGCACGGTCGACGGCGGGACCACTAGCTGGTCCTTGGTGCCGCCTGCCTTCGAGAGCAGGATCTGGTTCTCATAGCTGATGGCCACGTCGCCGTTTCCCGACTGGAAGTTCTTCAGCGAGTCGTTGGCGCTCTTGTCCATCACCGTGACGTTCTTGAAGATGCCCGTCAGGAGCTGCTGGGCGCTGGCCGGGCTGTTCGCGGCGTAGCCAGCTACCTTGCCGCGCATCGCGGCACCGTAGGCGGCGACGATGTTCCACTTGGCGCCGCCGCTCTGCGACGGGTCCGGCGTCAGGATCCGAAGCCCGGAGCGGGTCAGGTCAGTCCAGTTGGTGATGTGCTTGGGGTTGCCCGGGCGCACGTCGAAGGCGACCGGCGTCGTGGCCACGATGCCGCCGTCCGGGCCCTTGGTCCAGTCGCCGGTGATCAACCCGGCCTTCTGGATGATCTGCACGTCCGGCACGAGCGAGAGGGCGACGATGTCGGCGGGGAACCCGTTGGCCACGTTCTGCGCCTGGGTGGTGCTCCCGCCGAAGGATGTCTGGAAGATCACCTGCTGCTTGTTGTGCGCGGCCGCCCATTCCTTCTGCCAGGTGGTGATGAGCTTGCCGTACGCGTCGTAGGGCGTGCTATAGGCGGCCAGCGTGATCACTGGCGACTTCGCTGGCGTGCACGCGCCGTTCGACGAGGTCCCCGCACCGCTGCTGGCGCACGCCGGTGCCGCGAGCAAGGCGGCACCGACCGCGGCGTACCCCGCCAGATAGCGAGCTGAGACCCACTTCATCGACATCCGCGTTCCTTCCGCTCCAAAGACGGAGCTTGTCTACTATTTCTATCGTCTTGGAGGACAATAGACGGCAGCGCCCGGCCGGTCAACTGGCGTCCGGGCCACCCGGGTCTTCCCGTGATCCGCGTGGTTGTGATGGCGTCAACGCGAGTGGAGGCGGCTCGTTGACACGCCCCCGGCCCGGACGGAAACTTGCGCAACGAGGGCCGGGCGCGAGGATCGCAGCGGCTGCGGGTCAGCATGCGGCAGCCGTTTGGGATCATTGTGCATAACGGCTGCCGCGGCGTGTCACGTTAGGTTCAGGACGCATGGGTCTGAGGAGGTCCCTGGCATGCTCTACGCATTTGGCTTCGACCGGGTTGGCGTCGTGCTGAGTGACCTGTATTTCGTGGACCCGAATCCAATCAAAGGCCAGGAGGGCGCCGAGCGGGGCGTCCGCCTCGAACTCCGGATGCTCGACCGGGGCGAGCTGAAGGGATCCATCTACTCGGCGCAGCCCATAGCGGTCGGCCAGCCGATATGGCGGGCGGATCTGCTTGAGTCCGTGACCGGGCCGCCGGACAGCTTCGACCGGACCCATCATCACCCGGCGTTCCGCGGCTGGGAGCCGGGCCACCGCGTGTTCGTGCGGGAATTGTCGGCCCATCCGCTCGAGTGGGTCGGGCACAAGCTGTCTGATCTCGACGGGCTGCTGAAGGAGGCCGGTGTCGCGGCGGACGAGGCCGGCGCCACCGACGCAGACAGCCTTCGTGAGTGCGTGCCGGAGATCCTGGACGCCGCGGACCGGCTGCTTGGCAAGATCAGGGCCGGTGAGCTCGGCACGCCACCGAGCGCGGAGCAGCTCACCAACGCCCGCGTCGGCTGGCTGTAGCCCTACGCCGGTGGGTGGCGCCTGTTACCGGCCCGGTCTCTGGCCGCCAGAGGCGCCCGGGCTCGCGGACTCCGCCAGCCAGCGACGCCAGGTATAGCGCGGCTCCCAGCCGAGGATCTCCGACGCGCGGCTGCGGAGCAATGCGGTCCAGGGATCCGCTTCGTATTCGCGGCCGCCGCGCCACGGCACGGCAGGCCACAGGCGCCGCACCAGTTCCCGGCTGGGCGCGGTCGCGGAGATGTCCGGGGCACACAGCGTCGCCCGCAGGTGACCGTTGCCCGGGCGATGCAGCGCCGCGAGCACCGCGGCCGCGACGTCCCGCACGTCAACGAACGCCCCGAACTCCCAGAACGGTTCGTATTCGCTCGCCGGGTCCGCGCGGCGCTGGTTGGTGACCTGCACGTAGTGCTCCGGGGACCAGATGTGGGCGGGCCGCAGGCACACGGTGGTCATCCCGGATGTCGCGGTCACGCCCGCGCACAGATCCTCAGCAATGCATTTCGAGACGCCGTAGGGCCGTGCGGCGTTGCGCGGATGATCGTCATCCACGGGCAGGTACACCGGCGGCTGCTCGCCCTCGGCGATCCCGAACACCTGGACGCTGGAGAAGGAGACGACCCGGGCCACCCCCGCCAGCCGCGCGGCCCGCAGGACGTGCCAGGTGCCGAGAACATTGGTCTCGAAGATCTCCTCCGGTGTGCCCGCCTTGTCGTTGGCGAGCGCGCCCGCGTGCACGATCGCGGCTATCCGGCGCCTGCTCGCCCCCGGCCGCCGCGCGCTCGACGTCGCCCCGGTCGCGCAGGTCGGCGCCGTCAGCAAGGTCGAATCCGCGGACGTCGAAGCCGGAGGCGGCGAGCAGGCGCCGGATAGCCGCCCCGGCCAGACCGGCGTGACCGGTGAGCAGGATCCGCATCCGCCAATCATTGTCACCCCGCCTGATGGCCCGCCACCCCCCGGGGACCCTGGCGCGCGGCCGTGAGAACATCGGCGGAGAGGAAGTAACGATGACGACGACCGGCAGGCGGATGGCCACGCGACCGGGTGACAGCGGCAGGTGGATGGCCACCCGACCAGGTGGTGGCGTCAGGCGAGCCGTCGCGGCGGCCGCGGCGGCGGCCGCCTGTGCCGCGATCATGGCCTCGGCCGGGTGTGCCGCACGGCTCACGGCGGCTCCGGCCCTCACGGTGGCCAGCGCCTATGTGCCCATTCCCACCAACACCGAGCCCGGCACAACCGTCGCGTTCCTCGATATCCGCAACAACGGCGCGGCCGACCAACTGGTCGCCGCGAGCACGAGCGTGGGTGGCGCGGTCGTGTTCCGCGCCCCGGCGGGCCAGGACACCACGGTGATGAAGACGGTGCCCGCGATCGCCATCCCCGCCGCGACGACCGTCCGGCTGCGTCCCAACAGCGCCCACCTGCTGATCACCATCTTCCTCACCTTCGTGCGGGCCGGGAGGATGCTGGTCATCGCACAGGTCAGCGATCCCGAGAGCGGCGTCGGCGGCTACTTCAGCAACTGACGCCCCGACGCTGCCGGGGGAACGATCGCCGCCGGGGGGACGATCGCCCGCTTGAGGATCTTGCCGGTGGCACCTTTCGGCAGCTCGGCGGCGATCCAGACGTGGCGAGGGTACTTGTACGCGGCGAGCTGGCTCTTGACCAGCTCACGCAGCTCGTCCGGAGTCGCTGTCGTCCCCGGTTTGAGCGTCACGGCCGCGGCCACCTCCTCACCGAGCAGGTCGTCGGGAACCCCGATGACCGCGGCTTCGGCCACGGCCGGGTGCTCGTAGAGCACCTCTTCGACTTCGCGGGGGTAGACGTTGAGCCCGCCCCGGATGATCATGTCCTTCTTCCTGTCCACGATCGAGAAGTAGCCGTCCTCATCCTCCCGGCCAAGGTCACCCGTGCGGAACCAGCCGTCGGCCAGCACCTGCGCGGTGTCGTCCGGACGGCGCCAGTACCCCTTCATCACGTTGTGGCCGCGGATCGCGATCTCCCCGACCTCTTCTGGTGGCACCGGCTTGCCCTCGTCGTTCTGGACACGCATCTCGACACCGGCGATCGCGGTGCCGATCGTGCCGGGCTTGCGGGGCCGGTCCGGGTGGTTGAAGGAAGCCACCGGTGAGGTTTCCGACAAGCCGTAGCCCTCCAGGATCATGCAGCCGAACGCCCGCTCGAACCCGCGCATCAGCTCGACGGGCATCGCCGCGCCTCCCGAGACGCACAGGCGCACGCTCGCCGCATCTCCGGCACTGCCGCCCGCGTGGTGCAGGATGGCCGCGTACATCGTCGGGACGCCAGGGAGCACGGTCACCGCGTCGCGCTTGATGATCTCCAGCGCGCGGCCGGGATCGAAGCGGGGCAGCAGCGTCAGGCAGGCGCCTGAGGCGATGGCGCAGCCCATCCCCACGACCTGGCCGAAGGAGTGAAACAACGGCAGCGCGCCGAGGATCACGTCTTCGGGCCGCAGGTTCAGCAGCGTGGTGCGGGTGACTTCGACGTTGCGCAGCAGGTTGTCGTGGGTCAGCTCGGCGCCCTTGGGCTCACCCGTGGTGCCGGAGGTGTAGAGGATCACCGCGGTGTCGGCGGGCCCGCGGGCGGCGACATCCGCCGCAGGCTCGCACGCGCCGAGCTGCGCGGCCAGCCCGTTCGGCTCGACGATCACGCACGGCGTGCCAGAACGGCCCGCGCCCGCGGCCGCCTCATGAGCGACACCGTGCCAGGCCAGTGCG
>WNFX01003215.1_pt1 | contig 16871 bp, 14 predicted proteins | sample 5400111 | NCBI WGS metagenome assembly WNFX01 (sample SAMN13153363, study PRJNA577476) | soil metagenome | isolation source: 40 cm soil or saprolite under grassland replicate 1 | place: USA:California | collected 2016-06-15 | reverse complement strand
GAGCGCCTGGTGCTCACCGGGCGGCTCCGGCAGCGCCTCCGCTACGGCGAGAACCCCCACCAGGCCGCCGCCTTTTTCGGCGTAGAGGGCGGACCCGCCTGGGGTCTTGCCGCGGCCACCCAGCTCGCCGGCAAGGAGCTTTCCTACAACAACCTGCTCGACGCCGACGCCGTTCTCGCGCTAGTCGCCGAGCACGCCGATCGGCCCTTCGCCGCGATCGTCAAGCACACCAACCCGTGCGGGGCCGCCTTCGCGGACAACCTGGAGGACGCCTACGCCGCCGCCCTGGAGGGCGACCCGGTGAGCGCCTTCGGCGGCGTGGTGGGCCTGTCACGCCCGCTTGACGCGGCCACCGCCACCCGCATCGCCGGGATCTTCACCGAGGTGGTCATCGCCCCCGCCTTCGAGGAGGACGCCCTGGCGGTGCTCGCCGGCAAGCCGTCGCTGCGGCTGCTCCAGGTCGACCTGGCGAGGCCGGAGGGCGTGCGGCAGGCGCGTTCGGTGGCCGGCGGGTTGCTGCTGCACCCGGCCACCTGGAAGCAGGTCGCGGGCGACCCGCTGGACGAGGCCACCCTGGCTGACCTGGCACTCGCCTGGTCGGTGGCAGGGCACGTCAAGTCCAACGCTATCGTCCTGGCCCGCGACGGCCGCGTCGTCGGCGTCGGCGCCGGCCAGCAGAGCCGTGTCGACTCCGTCCACATCGCCGTCACCAAGGCCGCCGGCCGCGCCGCCGGTGCCGTCGCCGGCAGCGACGCCTACTTCCCCTTCCCAGACGGCGTCGAAGCCCTCGCCGCCGCCGGCATCCGCGCCATCGCCCACCCCGGCGGCAGCGTCCGCGACGACGAAGCCACCACCGCCGCGGCAACGGCCGGCGTGGCCATGTTCCACACCGCCCGCCGCCATTTCCGCCACTGACCCATCGGACCAGCGGGTCGTTCAGGCTGGAGGGGCAGCGACCGACTCACGTAGCTCTTGCAACGCCCTGATCAGGTCGGCGAGCTGGTGGTGGGCGTTGAGTCCGCTTGGGTTCGGCAGGACCCAGGTGCGGCTGTGCTCGGTGAGGGGTGGAGCTGGGCCGATCTGCGGGTGGCGGACCTCGAAGGCCCTCCCGTAGGCGCCGAGGCCAAGGAAGGCGACGCAGCAAGGCTGGTAGCGGCGGGCCATTTCCTCCAGCAGCAGGCGGCCGGTGCGGAGTTCCTCGGTGGACAGCTCCTCGGCTTTGGCGGTTGGGCGGGCAGCGAGGTTGGTGATGCCAAGACCAAGGGCGGGGAGTTGCCACTGTTCGGAGGGGGAGAACAGGCGGGGTGTGAAGCCAGAGCCGTGTAGCGCCTTCCAGAAGCGGTTGCCTGGCCGGGCGAAATGGTAGCCCACCGCCGCCGTGTAGAGGCCGGGGTTGATGCCACAGAAGAGCACCTTGAGGCCGGGCGCGATCACGTCCTCCACGGACTGGTTATTGGCTTGTTCCGTCATGGCTACCGCTCGTTCTACTTGCCCGGTTGTGGCCGGGGAGGGGGACATCGGCTCTACTCTATGAGCCCGGTCGGTCGAGTGGAGAGGGTGGCATGACGGCGAGAGTGCTGGACGGCAAGGCGGTTGCGGCCCAGATCCGGGCCGAGTCGATGGAGGAGATCGAGAAGCTGGCGGCGCTCGGGCGGCGGCCAGGCCTGGCGGCGGTGCTGGTCGGGGACGACGAGGCCTCGCACATCTACGTGGGGGCCAAGCAGCGGACCGCGGAGCGCTGGGGGATCGCCTCGCGGCGGGTCAGCCTGCCGGTGAGCGCGACCGAGGAGGACGTGCTTGGGGAGGTCGCGGCGCTGAACGCTGACGACGCCATCCACGGGATTATCGTGCAGCTGCCGCTGCCCGCCGGGCTCGACCCGGTGCGGGTGCAGGAGGCGATCGACCCGGCCAAGGACGTGGACGGGCTGCATCCCTGGAACGAGGGGCGGGTGCTGCGCGGCGACCCGGGCCTGGCGCCGTGCACGGCGGTCGGCATCGTCGAACTGCTGCGCCGCGAGCACGTCCCGGTGGAGGGCAGCCACGTGGTGATCGTCGGGCGGGGCCTGCTGGTCGGCCGGCCGCTGGCGGTGCTGCTGTCGCTCAAGGCGCCCGGCGCCAACGCCACCGTGACCCTGTGCCACACGGGCACCCGCGGCCTCACGGACTACACCCGCATGGGCGACGTGCTGGTCGCCGCCGCCGGCCGTCCCAAGATGATCACCCCGGACATGGTCAAGCCGGGCGCGGCCGTGGTGGACGTCGGCAACCACCGCGTGGACGGCGCCCTGGTCGGCGACGTCGACCCAGCCGTCGCCGAGGTCGCCGGCGCCCTCACTCCGGTCCCCGGCGGGGTCGGCCCGATGACGGTGGCGCTGCTGCTGGCCAACACCGTCGCCGCGGCCGCCGGCCGGATCTGAACACCGCATGAGCGACAAGGGGCAGGGCAGGCTTGCCGCGCTGCTGGACGACGGCGCCTTCGTGGTCACCGGCGAGCTGGTGCCGCCCCGCTCACCCGACGCCCAGGCGGTGCGGCGGGCGGCGCAGCGCCTGCGGGGGCTGGTGGACGCCGTCAACGTGACCGACAACGCCACCGCCCGGGTCGGCATGTCGCCGCTCGCGGCGGGGGTGCTGGCGGCGGGGGAGGGCCTGGAGCCAGTGCTGCAACTCACCTGCCGGGACCGCAACCGGCTGGCGCTGGCCGCCGACCTGCTCGGCGCCCACGCGCTCGGGATCCGCTCGATCCTGTGCCTGTCCGGCGACCCGCTGGAGGTCGGGCCGTTCGCTAAAGAGGGCGCTAAGGCCGTGTTCGACCTCGACGCGATCGGGTTGGTCAAGCTCGCCGACGGCCTCGGCCGTGGCATCGGCCCGGACGGCACCGGCCTCAGCCCACCCGCCAGCTTCCTGGTCGGCGTGGCCGAGGCGCCCGGCGCGGATCCCTCGGAGGGCGCACGCCTGGCGGCCAAGGTGGCAGCCGGTGCGCGCTTCACTCAGACCCAGCCGGTCTATGACCCGGCCGCCTTCGCTGCCTGGCTGGAACGCCTGGGCGCCCGCGGCCTCCCGGAGCGCGTCGCGATCCTCGCCGGGGTGCTGCCACCCCGTTCGGCGGCGCAACTGGAACGCTTCGCCGCCCTCCCCGGCTGGTCGGTGCCGGCCGCAACCATCGAACGGCTGCGCACCGCCCGCGACCCTGCCGCCGAGGGCGTCGCCATCGCCGCCGAGATGGTCGCAGCCCTCCGCGACCTCCCCGGCATCCGCGGCGTCCACCTGATGGGCATCGGCCCCGACAGCGGCATCCCCGAAGTCATCGAACAGGCTGGCCTGCTGCCCCGGCCGCTGCCGGCGTAGCAGACCAGCCTGGTCCCCGTTTACCGCCAGAGGACGGCGTGGAAGGTGTCGATGGTGCCGCTGCGGAAGCCGCTGCTGCCCACGATCACGCCGTGGTCGTTGATGGCGGCGGCGCCGCTGCCACCGGACAACCCGTTCAGGGCGGTCATGGTGCCGTCGCGCCACACGAACCCGATCCTGGACGTCGATCCGACCACGGTGCCGTGGTCGTTGATGCCCATCGCCTGGCTGGAGTCGTCACCCATGGCCCCAAGGTCGGTCAGGTGACCCTTGGACCAGAAGAAGGCGCTGTTAACGGGATGACCCGGCCCCGCGTCGCCGATGTAGCCGGCGGCCTGGCCACGTTGGTTGACCGCGAGCGCCTCGCTGAACCAGCTCGCACCGGTGCCGAGGTCGGTGAGCGTGCGCGAGCGCAGGTCGTAGATGACGGCGTGGGTGGCGCCGGTGGGCGGCGCGTAGTACTCGCCCGCGATCTGGCCATGGTCGTTGATGCCACTGGCGGCGAGCAACGGGAGCTCGGTCATCTTGCCGTTGGCCCACACGTAGCCGTGCGGCATCCCATCGGCGGTCCTGCTCAGGCCGACGATCTGCCCGCGGTTGTTGATCGCCCTGGCCTCGCTGTAGTCACCGCCGAGGGTGCCGAGGTCGGTCAGCTTGCCATTGGCCAAGCGGAAGCCATGATGCTCGCCGTTGGCGCTCGCGCCGTTCCCGACGATGACGCCGTGGTCGTTGATGTCGTTGGCGGCCCACAGCGGCGCCAGGTCGGTCATCTTGCCGTGCCGCCACAGGAAGGCGTGCACGACGAAGGGGTCGTTGACCGCGCTCCAGCCGACGACCTCCCCGTGGTTGTTGACGGCGTTGGCCGTGCTCGCGTCCTGCGGGCCGCCGAGCGTGCCCAGGTCGACGATGCGCAGGTGCGAGTCTGCGCTGACAGTGGCGGCTACGGGTGTGGCCATGGCCGGAGCGGGCATGGCGAAGAGGGCCGGTAACAGCAGCATGATCGCTGCGGTTGCAGAGGCCGTGATGGGTCGGATTCGTCGCATATAGACCCTCCCCCGGGAGTGCGACGTGGTTCGTGAAAGGAGGGTCCGTCGGTAAGGTCACGAAATAGTCGTCATACAGGTTTCGACGCGACTACCGGTTTGATCACATTCCGGGTTCCGGCCCAGTTTTCGGTCACAATCTGGCTATCCGCGCTGGTCGATCGGGGTGTAGGTGCGCGGGCCGGGGCCGATGTACTCGGAGTCGGGGCGGATCAGGCGGTTGTCGGCGTACTGCTCGCGGATGTGGGCGGTCCAGCCGGCCATGCGGGCGGTCGCGAACAGGGTGGTGTAGAGGTCCGGCGGGATCCCCAGGGCCGAGTACACGCTCGCGGTGTAGAAGTCCACGTTGGGGTACAGGCCCTTCTCCTCCATCACCGTCTGCTGGATCTGGGCGGAGATGTCGTACCAGTGGGTGTCGCCGACCTGCCTGCCGAGGCGCTCGCCCATGGCGCGCAGCACGCGGGCGCGCGGGTCCCAGGTCTTGTAGACGCGGTGGCCGAAGCCCATGATCTTCTGCTTGCGGCCGAGGCGCTCCTTGACCCAGCCGGTGGCACGGTCCGGGGTGCCGATGTCGTCGAGCATGTAGCGGACCTGCTCGATCGCGCCGCCATGCAGGGGCCCCTGCAGGGTGGCGATGGCTGCCGTGGCGGCCGCGTAGACGTCGGCCAGGGTCGCGGCGGCCACCCGGCCGGCGAAGGTCGAGGCGTTCATGGTGTGGTCGGCGTACAGCACCAGCACGGTGTCGAAGTCGCGGGCGAGCTGCACGTCAGGGACCTTGCCAGTGAGGGCATAGAGGAAGTTGCCGGCCAGGGACAGGTCCTCGCGCGGCTCGATCGCGTCGCCGCCGCTGCGCAGCCGGTGGAAGCTGGCGATGATCTGCGGGGTGATCGCCACCAGCCGATACGATTTACGCAGGTTTGCCTCGTCTGATTCGTTACCCTCGTCCGGGTCGTGCGCTGCCGCGGCCGAGACCACCGTCCGCAGCACGGTCATCGGGTTGGTGTCGTCGCCGAGGGCGGAGATCAGCCGCACCAGGAAGTCGTCCAGCCGCTGCCCCGTCCGCAGGCGCGCGTTCAGCTCGTTGAGCTGCTGACTGGTGGGCAGGTCGAGGTGATGCAGCAGATAGGTGGTCTCCTCGAAGCTGGCATGCTCGGCCAGGTCGGCGATGTCATAGCCGGCATAGAAGAGCTTGCCCTGCTGCCCGTCGATATCCGAGATCTTCGTCCGCGCTGCGACCACGCCTTCGAGTCCCTTGCCTGTGCTCTCTGCCATGTTCGGTCCTCCAGCTCGTTCAGAGGCGTCTCGCGGCGTCCGCCGGCCTACGCGCTGATCTATATCGTAGGCGTGACTGCTCTGTCGGTTGAAGCCGGCAGCTTCTCAAATCGCTGGTGGTGCCAGCGCTTGACCAGAGCCCAGCCCGGCCCTGGCGGCGATATTACGTGCCCCGTTCCAGTCGGCGTCCCACTCGCCACAGGCGGGACAGACGACGGTGTCTTGCCGTGGCCTGGTGCAGCGAGCCCCGCAGGCGTGGCAGTCGATCGAGGTGTAGGCGGGCTCAACAAGGATCACTCGCCGTCCGGCGCTTGCAGCCTTGGCGGTGAGGATGCTGGTGAACTGGCCCCAGCCGGCATCCAGGATCGACCGGTTCAGCCCGGCCTTCTGCGCGACGTGGCGGCCGGGTTGCTCGACGGTGCCACGAGCCGAGGCGGTCATGGCAGCCACCCGGAGGTCCTCCAGCGCGACCGCGTTGCAGGCGTTGACCAGGGCGCGGGCGGTCTTGTGGTGGAAGTCCAGCCGGCGGTTGCGGACCCTGCGCCACTCACGGGCGAGCGCTCGCTTGAGCCGTCGGCGGTTGCCCGAGCCCGGCGTGGCCCGTTCCATGCGGCGTTGCAGATCGGCGATGCGTGCCTGCGCCTGGTTGAGGAACCGCGGGTTGTTGACCACCTCGCCCTCGCTGGTGGTCAGAAACCGGGCCACCCCGACATCCACGCCGATTGCCCGGCCGGTTGCGGGCAGCGGCACCGGTTCGGTCTCGGCGACCACGATGACATACCAACGGCGGTGCTCCCGTTTGAGCTGCAAGGTCTTTACCCGACCCACGATCGTGCGGTGCTGGTGGACCTTGACGCGCCCGACCGACTGGAAGCTCGCATACGCCCAACGATCATTGGCGACGGGTTGCCACTTGGCACCGTTTCCGTTGACGAACAGGGCCTGATCGAACCGCTGGTGGGGCTTGAACCGCGGGTAGCCGACCCTGTGCTCCTGGCCAGATGTGCCCTGCGTGCCGGTAGCACGCCGGGCCCGCCTGAAGAAGGTGGCGAAGGTCAGGTCTAGGCGGCGGAGGGTCTGTTGCTGGGCGGTGAACGAATGGCGGCCCTGCCCCTCCGGATCAGCGGCGCGGATCTGCTTGAGCTGCGCGGACTGGCTGCCGTAGGAGATCCTGACCTGCCGCATCCGCCACGCCTCGCGGCGTTCCTCCAGCGCGGCGTTGTACAGGTCGCAGTGGTCGTGCAACAGGCGGATTGCGCGGCCCTCCTGCGGGCGGGTCGGGTAGGCGCGCAGCTTGTAGGCACGACGCATCGAACACATGGTCCCAGCATCGTCCCGCACTGCTGTGACCTCTGTCTCGGTCATCTTTTGGGCTGATCCAGCGTCCGGCTCGTCCACTATGCTCCTTGCCATGCGAGAGGGGCGTCGATCAGGCTTAGCGGGCCTGTCGGCGCCCCTTCTCCGGTGCCTCCTCCGCGGCTGCGGGCTCGGCGCCTCACTCACTTCTGAGCTTATGAGAATAAGTACAGTAGAATGGAGGGCATGTCAACCCCAATCCACAACTTTGGCAGCCTGAGATCTGAGATCGAGAGGGGTAAGGTGCTGCACAGAACCTGTCATGCACACAGGAGATGAACCCCATGGTGTCCCGCGCCGCCGGCCGACCGGCCTACCTCCAGGTCGCCGACGCCCTCCGCGAGCAGATCACCAGCGGCCAATTCCCGCCAGGTGCCCAGTTGCCCACCGAACGGGCGCTCCAGGAGACCTGGCAGGTCAGCTCCAAGACCGTCCGCGCCGCCCTCGACCAGTTGCGAGCTGAAGGCCTGATCGTCTCCTACCAAGGCCGCGGGGTGTTCGTCCGCCAGCAGCACGCCCGCCGGCGTACCACCACCGACATGACCGAACCAGGCCCCCAGCGCGGCTGGTATGCCACCATCGCCCGCCAAGGCCTCCAGCCACGCTCCACGACTACCGTCACCCAAACCTCTTGCCCACCCGAGATCGCCGAGCACCTCGGCCTCGCCCCTGGCACCCCAGTGCTGGTCCGCGACCGGGTCATGGGAGTGGAGGGCCAGCCGCCCGACCAACTGGCCACCAGCTACTTCCCTCTGCCAGTCGTGGAGCGCGCCCCAAACCTTGGGAACCCCGGCATCGGCGGGCAGCTCAACTGGCTCGAAGACGCCTTCGGCCCCCTCCACCACCTGGACGTCATCACCGCGCGGATGCCCACCCAACGGGAGCGGGAACTGCTGGACCTTGCGCCCGGCACCCCAGTCACCATTCTTAACGGGACCACCTTCGACCAAGACAACCAGATCCTCACCCACATCGTGAAGGCGATCGCCTCCGACCGGCTGGAGCTTGCCTACAGCTACGGCACCGCCACACCCCCGCAAGAGCCCGCAACCTCCACCTCGGAGGGGTGAGCATGCCCGGCCAACAGGACGACGGGTCCAGCCAAGAGTCACTGGAGCTGCAACGCTGGCGCCAGGCGCTGGCCGAGGAGACCCTGCCAGCCTCGCTCCGCAGCTCCGGTGACGCCGGCCGGGTTGCTCGGCGGGTGCCGCCACCTCCAGCGACCGCTGAGGAGGCGCTGGTCCCAGTCCCGCCAGGCAGCCGCTCCTACGCCCGCGCCGCCGAGGTGCTCCCACCCAACGGGACCATCCTGGATGTTGGCGCGGGTGCGGGGGGCGCCAGCCTCCCACTGACCCAGGCCAGCCACGTCAGCGCGATCACCGCAGTAGACACCAACAGAGCCCAGCTTGCCGCTATGGCTCAGCGGGGGCAGCGGCTCGGCGTCCCGGTGATAGTGGTGCAGGGCACCTGGCCCGAAGTCGCCGACCGCGTATTGCCCGCCGACGTGGTCACCTGCCATCACGTGCTGTACGCGGTCCACGACTTGGCGTCGTTCGCCCTGGCCCTGACCAGCCATGCCCGCCACCGGGTGGTGGTCGAGATCCCTGAGCATCACCCGCAGTGGCCCCTGAACCCCCTGTGGGCCCGCTTTCATGGGCTTCACCGTCCTGACCGCCCCACCGCTACCGACGCGGTCAAGGCCCTCCGCGCCCTCGGCCTTGCTCTCGAAGCCGAGACCTGGGTCGATGAGCTTGGCTGGGGCGATTACGAAGACTTCGACGAACTGGCGGAGCGGACCCGCCAGCGACTGCTCCTGCCCCCCGATCGGACCGCTGCAGTAGCCGAAGCACTTCTTGAGTTGGGTGTCGATCCAAGAACGCCCAAGTTCCCCGGGACGGTTGGCCGGCGCCTGGTCACCATCTGGTGGCAAGGTAACGCCCTGCATTCCTGACGACGTACCTCTACCCGACACTCTCATCCTGTAGTTGGGCCCGAGGTAACCTGAGGCCAACAGCCCGTCTTGACGCGCGTTCGAGAGGAGTACCCGAAGATGTCCCATCGCGTGACGTTCATCCCTGGTGACGGGGTGGGCCCGGAGCTTTCCGAGGCGACCCGCCGGGTCCTCGAAGGAACCGGCGTCCAGTTCGATTGGGATGTGCAGGAGGCCGGCGCCGACGTGATCGACCGCTACGGCACGCCCCTGCCGGAGCCGGTGCTCGACTCGATCCGCGCCAACGGCGTCGCCATCAAGGGACCCCTGACCACCCCGATCGGCACCGGCTTCCGCAGCGTCAACGTGGCCCTGCGCAAGGAACTGGACCTGTTCGCATGCCTGCGGCCCTGCAAGTCCTACCGCGGCGTCCGCTCCCGCTACGACGACATCGACCTGGTGGTGGTGCGCGAGAACCACGAGGACCTCTACGCCGGCATCGAGTTCGAGCAGGGCTCCTCCGACGCCCACAAGGTCATCGAGTTCCTGAACACCGTCCAGCCGAAGCAGATCCGTGAGGACTCCGGCATCTCGATCAAGCCGATCTCGATCTTCGGCACCCGCCGGATCGCCAAGTTCGCCTTCGAGTACGCCCGAGGTTACGGCCGCAAGAAGGTCACCGCGATCGCCAAAGCGAACATCATGAAGCACACCGACGGTCTCTTCTACGCCGTCGCCCGCGAGGTCGCCAAGGAGTACCCCGACATCGAGTACGACGAGTACCTGGTCGACAACATGTGCATGCAGCTGGTGCAGAAGCCCGAGAACTTCGACGTGCTGCTGCTGCCCAACCTCTACGGCGACATCCTCTCGGACCTGTGCGCCGGGCTGGTCGGCGGGCTCGGGGTCGCGCCGGGCGCCAACCTCGGCGACAACGTCGCCGTGTTCGAGGCCACCCACGGCTCCGCCCCGAAATACAAGGGCCAGAACAAGGTCAACCCGATGGCGATGATGTTCTCCGGCATGCTGCTGCTGCGCCACCTCGGCGAGACCGCCGCCGCTGACCGGCTGGAGCGTGCCCTGGCCGCGGTCATCGCCGAGGGCAGGGACGTCACCTACGACATGAAGCCACGCCGTGACGACCCCACCGCCGTCGGCACCAGCCAGGTCGCGGACGCCGTCATCGCCAAGATGGAGGAAGCGGTATGAAGGTCACCGTCGTCGGAGCCGGCAAGTACGGCTCGACCACCGTGCAGCGCATCGCCGAGAAGGACCTCTGCGACGAGGTCGTCATGACCGACATCGTCGAGGGCCTGCCGCAGGGCCTCGCCCTCGACATGATGCAGTCGCGTTCCATCGAGCACTTCGAGACCCGCATCACCGGCAGCAACAGCTATGAGGAGACCGCCGGCTCGGACGTGTGCGTGATCACCGCCGGCCTGCCCCGCAAGCCCGGCATGAGCCGCATGGACCTGCTGGAGGTCAACGCCAGGATCGTCGGCGAGGTCACCCGCAAGCTGGTCGAGCGCTCCCCGGGCACCATCCTGATCGTGGTCTCCAACCCGCTCGACGAGATGACCGCCCTGGCCGCGCAGGTGTCCGGCTTCCCGCCGCAGCGGGTCATGGGACAGGCGGGCATGCTCGACACCGCCCGCCTCAAGCACTTCGCCGCCGAGGAGTTCGGCACCAGCCCAAGCCACGTCGAGGCGATCACCCTCGGCTCCCACGGCGACACGATGGTCCCGGTGCCGAGCCAGGTCACCGTCGCCGGCAAGCCGCTCACCGAGCTGGCCGACCCCGCCACCATCGAGCGCCTGGTGCAGCGCACCCGCGACGGCGGCGCCGAGGTGGTCGCCCTGCTCAAGACCGGCTCTGCCTACTACGCCCCCTCCAGCGCGGCCACCGCCATGGTCGAGGCCGTCCTGACCGACTCCAAGACGCTCATGCCGGTCTGCGCCTGGGTCAACGGCGAGTACGGCATCGACGGCGTCTATCTCGGTATCCCCGCCCGCCTCGGCCGCTCCGGCGTCGAGGAGATCGTGGAGCTCCCCCTCACCGACGCCGAATTGACCAACCTCCGCGCCGCCGCCGAGTCGGTCCGCGCCAAGCAGGCCGACGTCGCCAAGCTCGCCACCGGGTGAGCCGAAGGAGGGAACCGGTTGGCTGAGCCTGCTGGCTGAGGTCGCTGGCAGTCGCTGGGACGTGATTCGAAGCTTTTCGGGGCCCTGACAGAACCAACTACCTGCCGGTCCGCGACAGGTGGGTTATGGACGACCAACCTGGCGGCCTGGCCGCGACGGATTCGGACGAGGCGCTGCTGGCGGCGGTGGCAGCGGGAAATCGGGACGCCTTCCGGATCCTGTATCAGCGCCACGCGCCCTGGCTCGCGCTGCGGCTCGCGCGGTGCTGCGCCGACCGGGACCTGGTCGACGACGCCCTCCAGGACACCTTTGTCGCGGTCTGGCGCCGCGCCGTCCAGTACCGAGGGCAGGGCGCGGTCGCCGCCTGGCTCTGGTCGATCGCCTTGCGGCGCCTCATCGACCGGCTGCGGCGGCGACAGCGCCTGCACCTGCCGCTCGGCGTGTCGCTGTCGCTGCGTGACCGCGCGGTGGAGGTGTCGGCTGAGGAGCGCGTGCTGCTCGGCGTCGAGTTCGGCGATCTGGCCGAGGCGCTGAACGGCCTTTCGCCCGAACTCCGCGCGGTGCTGCAGCTCACGGTGCTCGACGGCCTCTCCACCCGCGAGACCGCCCGGCTGCTCGGCATCCCCACGGGCACCGTCAAGACCCGTGCGATGCGTGCCCGCGCCCGGCTGCGGGAGGAGCTGGCATGACGAACCCACCGGTGACCTGGCACGCGGACGCAGACCTGCTCGGCGCCTATGCCGCCGGGCAGCTGGACGCGGCCCGGGCGATGTCGGTCGAGGCTCACCTGGACGCCTGCGGTGCCTGCCGGGCGGCGCTTGCCCCCTTCGCGGACCAGGAGCGGCTGGAGGGCATCCTGGGGGCCGTCCTCGACGACCTCGACGCACCCACCCCTGGGCTGGTCGAACGGCAGCTCCCGCGGCTCGGCGTCCGCGAACACACCGCCCGGCTGCTCGCGGCGACACCGTCCCTGCGCTTGGCGTGGTTCATGGCGGTCGCCTTCGCTCTCGGTTTCGCAGTGCTCATGGCCCGCTACGGGGGCGTCGGCGGGCGCTTCATGTTCCTCGCGGTCGCCCCGCTCATCCCGCTCGCCGGGGTCACCGCTGCCTACGGGCCGCTCGCCGATCCCGCCTACGAGCTGGCGCTGGCCGCGCCCGTCTCGAAGCTGCGGCGGCTGCTGCTCCGCGCCGCCGCGGTGCTGGTCAGCACCGTCGCGCTGATGGCGTTCGCCACGCCGTTCCTGCGCGGGTTCGGGTGGCTCGCCGCCGCCTGGCTGCTGCCGTCGGTGGCGTTGGTCGTCGGCAGCCTCGCCCTCGCGACAATGCTGCTGCCGGGCCAGGCGATCAGTGCCACCGCAGTCGCCTGGATCCTCTGCTGCCTGGCGAGCAGCGAGGTCCATGGCGACCCCCTGCTGTTGTGGAGGGCCGGCGGTCAGCTCGCCTTCGCCCTGCTGGCTGCGCTCGCGGTCGCAGTGGTGACGCTGCGCCGCGACGCCTGGAGACGAGGAGGACGGTGTGAGGAACGACGGGAAGGGGAACGGCGATGGGACGGTCGTGGAGGTTCACGGCGTGACCAAGTCATACGGCAGGGCGCCTGCCCTCGATGGGATCTCGCTGACGGCCGGTACCGGCGTCACCGGCCTGCTCGGGCCCAACGGCGCCGGCAAGACCACCCTGCTGCGGCTGCTCGCGACGGTGCTAGCACCCGACAGGGGGGAGCTGTGCCTGCTCGGTCTCGACCTGGGCGTGCCCGCCGAGCGCCACCAGATCCGCCGGCACCTCGCTACATGCCGCAGGAGCCCGGCCTCTACCGCAACTTCACCGCCTTCGAGTTCATCGACTACGTGGCGATCCTCAAGGAACTGACCGAGCGGCGGCCGCGCCGCGCCGAGGTCCGCCGGGTGATCGAGGCGGCCGGGCTGGAGGCGGTGGCGGGCAAGCGCATCCGCGCACTGTCGGGCGGGATGCGGCGGCGGGTCGCGCTGGCGCAGGCGCTGCTCGCCGACCCGGCGCTGCTGCTGCTCGACGAGCCGACCGCCGGCCTCGACCCGGAGCAGCGGCTGCGCTTCCGCGAGCTGGTCTCCCATCCCGGCCAGGACCGCTGCGTGCTGCTCTCCACTCACCAGACCGAGGACGTCGCCGCGCTCTGCCAGCGGGTGATCGTCCTGCACCAGGGGCGAGTCCTGCTCGACGGCACCCCCGCCGACCTCGCCGCGCTGGCACGTGGCCGGGTCTGGCTGGCGGACAGCCGCGACCTCGCCGCCAAGCTGGCCTGGCGCACCCCGCAGGGCCGCTGGCGCAACATCGGCGACGCTCCGGCGTCTGGCGCCGAGCTGGTCGAGCCCACCGTCGAGGACGGCTACCTGCTGCTGGTCGGTCACGGTGCGCTGGACGAGGGGGTGGCGGCGTGAACAGCGGCACTCCGCCCCAGCCCCGGCGGGTCGTGCTGGCGCTGGCGCTCGCCGAGGGGCGGCGCTGGTTGCGGCATCCGCTGCTGCTTGGCGGGGTGGCGGGGGCGCTCTGGGTGGCCTTCCAGGTGGTGGCGACAGGGCAGGTGCCGGTGCTCTCCCGAGACGACGTCGAGGTGGGGCAGGCGCTGCTGGCGCTGGCCGCTGCCGCTCTGCTGGTGGCGAACCTGGCGGGCTTGCGGGCCCGGCGGAGTGGCGCGGAGGAATTGCTGGAGGCCTTGCCGGCCGGAACGGACCTCCGCGCGGCTGGGCTGCTGGTCTCGCTGGCCTGGCCGCTGGCGCTGGCGGTGGTGCTGGTCGGCCTCGACCTCGCCTGGCTGCTGGCGCTCGGCGCAATTGGTCGGCCCAGCATCGCTGAACTGCTGGTTGGGCCGGCCGCAGTCGCGCTCGCGGGGGCCATCGGCGTCCTGCTCGCGCGGATCACCCCGAGCTTGGTGGCAGGACCACTGGCCGTGCTCGGAGGCGCCGCGCTGTATTGGAAGGTGACCCTGGGAGCCGATTTCATCGGCCGCTGGAAATGGCTCACCCCCTGGGTCCGCCGCACCGTGTTCCTGCCCGACCAGGTGATCCGCCCGGCCGGGTGGCACCTCGCGTACCTCATCGCTGTGGCGCTGGCTTGCGGGGTCCTCGCGCTCCTGCTCCAGCGCGCCACGAAGCGGCGGGCGGCGGCGCTCGGCTTGGCGCTGCTGCTGGCCGGGGTGACCGCCAGCATGCAGCTCGTGCCGCCTTCCGTCCGCCAGCTGGCAGCGCAGACCCAGGTGCTCGAACATCCCGAGACGCTCCAGGTCTGCCGGCCGCAGGGCACCATCAGCTACTGCGTATTCCCCGCCTACCAGCGCTGGATGGGCCGCTGGGCGGCGCCGATCGAGGGAGTGCTCGCCCGCGTGCCGGCGACGGTCGCCGCACGGCCGCTGCTTGCGCGCCAGCAGGCGGTCTCGGTGTTCCAGGGCAAGGAAGCGCCAGCGTTCGAGCAGGCCCAGATCGAGGTGCGCGACATGCTCACCAGCGGCCAGATCGGCTGGGCGGCGTCGGATGCACAGATAGTCCTGCCGGTGCGGTGGGCGCGTGCATCCGGTCAAGACGAGTTCCTGCTCGCGCTCCGGGCTGCCGAGTGGGCCGTTGGGCTACCCACCGCGACCCGGGCTGCCGCCGGCCCGGAGCTGCCCGGCACCTCCGGCTTCGGGACCGGTCCTCCCGCGAAGATCGCCGCGTCGTTTGTGAGCGAGAGCGGCATCAAGCTTCCCGAAGCGCAGCGGCGCCAGCTCGTGGACGAGATCACCCGCGGGTTCGCCGCCCTGCCAAGCCCCAAGCAAGTGGTCGCGGCTGGCTATGGCCCCTGCTCAGCGGTTGGCCAAGCGCGTGCGGTGGTCGCCGTCTGGCTGGCCGCCCAGGCGACCCCGGCCACCAGCTCAGCCTTCCGCCAGGCCCTCAACCAGCAGCTCGGCCTGCCAGACGGCGGCATCATGGCCCAGGAGACGGTCAACCTGGGCGACTGGTTCCTCTTTACCCAACATGTCGCCGGCGATTTTCCGCAGGACCGGATCACATGGGCGGACCCGAGGTCATCGCCGCCAAGCAGCTCCTCGAACGGCCTGCCCGGGAAGTCGCCGCACTCATCGCCCGCAACTGGCGGCGGCTGACCGATCCGGCGGCGACCAGTTCGGCCGTTGCCAGCCTGCTCGGCCTGCACCCCCTCCCCAAGCGCCGGACCGGGGCCACGGCGACCCATGCCCCTGCCCCTGCCACGGACGCGAACACCGGTGAGGTGCTGCCGCCATGTCGCTGACGATCGCCCGCGCCGTGCGAGGGACAGCTCAGGCGGTCAATTGGGTGCCGCCGCTAGCTGGGACGCTGCTCGCGGTCGCCATCGTTGCTTTCTTCCTGGCCCGCGAGCCGGCCAGGGCGGGTGCAGCCAACCTGTTCGGGCTGCTGGCAGTGCTCCGGATCGCGGCGCTGGCGCTGGCGCTGGGTGCCGGGTTCGCGCTCGATGATCCCGCTTGGGAGACGCTGGCCAGCTCGCCGGCCGCATTGCCGCTGCGGCGTGGGCTGCGGGTGCTGCTGGTCCTTGCAGTGCTCGCGCTTGCCTGGGCCGGGATGCTGTGGCTCGCCGCCCAAGCTGGCAACCCGCCGCCACGCCTGCCAGCGTTGGCCCTCACGGCCGAGTCGGCCGCGCTGGTCACGGTCGCCCTTGCGGTCGCCGCCATCAGGGGCGGAGCGGCGGCCGGTCCTGCCATCCTTGCCACCGTGATGGGTATGGCGCTGCTCTCCGGACGCCGCGTGACGATGCTGGTCTTCGACCCCGAAGATCCGCAGTGGACGCCCGCGCACCGCCGCTGGTCGCTGCTGCTCGTGCTCGCCGTGGTGGTGCTGGTGCAGGCAAGCCGGGACCCGGCACATCGCCGGGTCCGGCTTCGCCTGTGACGGGAGGCGATAGAGAGGGCCAGGCCGGGCATGTGGTCCGGTCCGCCGCTTCCGGCCTGGCCCAACGCCCACCTTGCGGTGGGTGGATGGCTGCTTGCTGGATGCTGGTTGCTGGGTGGGCGTCAGTAGGGCTATGCGCAGGCGGCGTCCAGAACGCGACAGGCTAGTTGCGGGAGATCGTCGGGGGTGATGGCGGCGGCGCTGGCCGCGCGGCCGAGGGTCTGCTCGGCGCGCTGGCGGCGGCGCCGCAGGCTGTGGGCGCCGAGCCCGGCGACCGCGCCGAGCTGCTCGCAGGGCACGTCGGCGATGCGGCTCTGGCCGATCATCCTGGCCTGGGCGGCGGTGAGGGCGCCGGCGCGGACCGCCCAGGCCAGGAGTGCCAGCAGCTCCTCGGCCGGGGTGGGGCCGGCCGGAGGCAGCGCCGGAAGCGCAGCTTCGCCCCCTGCGGCCAGCGCATCCAGCGACAGAGGTAGTACCGCCGCAAGCGTGGTCCCGCCGCGGCTGGGGGTTCCTGTGCCAATACCGGAGCCGAGGCCGGAGCGGCGGATGAGCCGCTGCTGGGTGTCGGCCAGCAGGTTGGCGGCGATGCGGGCGGGGCGCCGGGTGATCGGGTAGGTGCGGATCTGTTCGTAGAGGGTGGCGGTGATGGCGGCGGCGCGTTCCTGGGTGTCGCCGAGCCAGCCGAGGCGGCGGGCGAGGGCTTTGGCGCCGGGCAGCAGCATCTGCAGCAGTACCCGGGCGGCGAGTGGGTCGTGGTCGGCGCCGTCGCTGTTGTCGTTGTCGCCGTCAGTGGTGGTGGCGAGGTGGGCGAGGGCGGCCAGGATCTGGTCGCTGGCTTCGGGGTCGCCGCGGCGTTCGGTGGCCTGCAGCAGGTCGCCGAGGGTGGGGTGGAGGGT
>WNFX01008246.1_pt1 | contig 16875 bp, 17 predicted proteins | sample 5400111 | NCBI WGS metagenome assembly WNFX01 (sample SAMN13153363, study PRJNA577476) | soil metagenome | isolation source: 40 cm soil or saprolite under grassland replicate 1 | place: USA:California | collected 2016-06-15 | reverse complement strand
ATAGCAGGTTCTATAATGGGTGTAGGTGCAACTAGAAGGCTTTCAGCTGTTAGATGGGGGGTTGGAAAACGCATAGTATATGCCTGGATAATAACGATACCAGCCAGCGCTGCAATAGCTGGAGTTTGTTTATTCATAATAAAGATGATAACTAACAGCCAGTAGTAGTATTGCGAGTACTAGTATGATTTGTGGTAGTTAAATTAAATCATATTGACCTAATGCAATTATCACAACATCTTTTCAAGGTAGGTATTCCTTTAATTACACCATCAATAAAAACATCATATGTTGCTCTTCTAGTATTGCAAAGATCGCAGGTTATTGTGTGTAGATTCTTTATCTTGTCTGCGATCTGTACTATACTCGCTACCCGTACTTTAGATTCGCGGCCTGTTGTATTTACAGACTGCCTAACCGTCGTCATAATAATGGTATATGCTTGATTCCAACTTAAATGTCATTCATATATATACTACATGATCTATATAGAGATATTTGGTAGCTTGTTATCTCCATTTTCGTCCTAAAGTGATACTTGATTAGTTTTGAGTAAATGCCTTAAATCATAAACCGTCACGATGCTACAAATAACTTTACTAATTGTATTCGTTATGCTCTATTAACTCTCCAAGGTACATGAATGCAGTGTCATCAGAAACTCTGGCTGCTTGCTGCATATTGTGCGTTACAATAATTACAGTAAATCTTTTTTTTAAATCATGTACCAAGTCTTCGATTTTGGAAGATGCGATGGGGTCAAGTGCAGATGTTGGTTCGTCCATCAATAACACCTCGGGTTGCATAGCTAATGCCCTAGCTATGCAAAGGCGCTGCTGTTGACCGCCTGATAGGCCCATTCCTGGTTTACCTAACTCATTTTTTACTTCATCCCAAAGTGCTGCACCCTCAAGACTCTCTTTTACGATGTAGTCCATCAATTGTTTATCCCTTATTCCGTTAAGCTTCAGTCCCGCTGCAACGTTATCATAAATACTCATGGTAGGAAACGGATTTGGTTTTTGAAATACCATTCCAATACGTCTTTTGATAATTACAGCATCGATATTTCTATCATAAATATCGATACCATCTATAATAACTTGGCCCTTTGCCTTTGCGCCAGGGGTCATCTCATGCATACGATTAAGACATTTGATGAGAGTTGTTTTACCACAACCTGAAGGCCCGATAAATGCTGTAACTGTTTTCTCTTTGACATCCAGATTGATGTTCTTTAATGCTTGTTTAGTTCCGAACCATGCTTCTAGGTTTTTGATAGATACTTTATGAACTTGTTGTTGTTTTTGCTGATCTTGTTTTGATTGTGTCTGTCTATCTATGGCTTTATCAACTTTGATTTCTTCATCCTTTAGCTTTTCTCCACTCGTAAACGATTCTTCATCTAACCCCAACTTGGTTCTCCTTTGTTATTGTTGTAGTAATTTACCTTAAATATTCTTGCATATATAGGTGGCATAAATAAAAGTCATCTCGCTGCAATGCTTCCAATCTTAAATCCACGTTTATGCGCTAAGAGCCTTAGACCGAGGCTCAAGCCAAGAACAAGAAGTATAAGGATAAGCGCAGCCCCCCAACCAAAGTCATGGGCATATTGATATGGTTGAGATGCTAACCTCCAGATCCTCAGAGGTAGTGCATCTACCGGTCCTGTTAGGCTCGTAAAGTACAGATCCGTTCCTAATATTGTCATGATTAAAGGTGCTGTTTCTCCAGCTATCCTCGATATAGCTAATACTATTCCTGTGATTACTCCACTCTTTGCGCTCTTCAGAACTATATGCAGTATTATCTTTCTTTTTGGAAATCCTAAGGATTGTCCTGCCTCTCTCATAGAGTTTGGAACAATTTTCAGTGTTTCTTCAGTAACCCTTACAACAATTGGGATCATAATTATTGACAGAGCAAATGCTCCTGCCCAGACAGAGAATGAACCCAGTGTTATAACTAGCGTAACGTATGCTACTATGCCAATCACTATTGAAGGCAAACCTACGAGAACATCATTGAAGAACCTAACACTCGAAGGAAATATCCCATTCCCTGCAAATTCTGATAGATAAATCCCAGCAAGCACACCCACAGGTGCTCCGATAGCTGATGCCAAGCCAACCACAATCAATGTTCCCTGAATAGCTGGACCTATTCCGCCTAGTCCAGATCCTATGGCTCCTGGTGTCTGTGTCAAGAAATTGATGCTCAAAGCTCTGGCACCATTTATTACAACTTCTATCAAAATACTTCCCAACAGTACTACTGAAAGTATAACAGAGAATATTGCGAATACGCTAACTACTTTGTCTACAAGTTTACGCCTTGAAGACCGCCTTAACATCAAGTCTTGAAGCCTTTCTTTGTAGTTAGTTTTGGATTCTTCTTGCAAGTTTTCCTTTACTCCCTAAATCCTGGGCTGACTTTCACCATTCTTGAAACTAGTAACCGCGCTCCAATCAAGATAGCCATAGTTAGCATAAGCAGAACTGCTCCCAAACCAATTAAAGCAGAAAGATGGAGATCAGAAGATGCCTCGTTAAATTCGTTAGCGATCAAACTTGATAACGTTTGACTCGGAGAGAAAAGGGAAGAGGGGATAGCGGCTGCCCCAATAGCGTTTCCAATGATCAAAGTCACGAGCATTGTTTCTCCTATTGCCCTTCCTAATCCCATCATTGCTGCCCCTAGTATTCCAGATTTTGCATAAGGAAAAATTGCAATCCTAACTGTTTCCCATCTTGTTGCTCCCAAACTATATGCAGCTTCTCTCTGAGAATCTGGGACAGCCCTCATGACTTCTCGGCATATTGAAGATACAATAGGAATGATCATAATTGCTAGGACTATGCCAGCCGTAAACCAATCAAGACCAAATGGAGTTGCAGCAAAAAATGGAATTGACTTTCCGAAGGTGTTGTAAAGAGGCATTTCAATTAAATTGAGAACCCAGAATCTGAAAATAAATAATGCCCATAAACCATAAATTATGCTTGGTACTGCAGCCAACAATTCAATAACAAAAGATAACGGAGTACTAATTTTCGATAGGATGGTCGATGAAGACATCTCCGAAAGAAATATTGCAATTCCTAAGCTGATCGGAACTCCGATAGCGAGAGCTACTGCAGAACTAATCAGCGTTCCGATGATATATGGCAAAGCTCCAAATGATTCACGGCCTTCTACCGAGTTCCAGTCAGTACTTGTAAAAAACTTTAAACCTTCAATGGAAAATATTTTCTCAGATCCGTTTCCTACTGCATAAGTTATTAGAGCAAGCATTAAAAGGGTATATGCAGCCGCACCTATTGCCACAATATAAAAAATCTTGTCTCCTCTTCGTTTCCCCCTAAGGAAAAAAGAAGACAGCTTCTTGTTACGTTGCTCACGAGATTCAGTGAGAATAATAATACGCCTCCTTACAATCCTAGAGAAGAGCTATGATTATTTTAGAATTACCTACAGGAAGAATATAGAACTAAATCATCTATATAGACGGATTAACCTGATAAATGAAAGAATAAATGAAAGAATAAATGAAAAAAAGGCGTTTTTGGAATAGTTTGTTTGGAAGCGTTATTCCAAAGTTATGGTCCACGAGTGAGAAGATTTCAATATTTGCAACGAATAGAAAAATTAAGAAAATATCGGCGCCATTCCAGTCCAGATTCTTTATTGCGAAGGTGGAACAGTATACAAATGGGCAATTCCGTGAGATCTACTTTCAACTCATAAGCTATAAGGAGAAATTGCCAATTTTATACCTGATGCTGTGTGGAACAAATCTCGGTGTATCAAAGATCGTGTAAAAATTGGCAACTATGGCCAAATCGATGTAAGACAACAAGTTCGTCTTAGATACTCTTCTAATGGGCCAAACTGATGTTCTTCGATATAATATCGGAGCTTATTCTAAAGTGCTTTGTTTTGATTGGACCATTTTCTCATCCACTGTAGTAAGTCAACTATGGATTCAACGAGTTCCTGTCCTTTAGTTGTTAACTTGTATTCTACTCTAGGAGGGATTTCATTAAATGCTCGCCTCTCTAGAATCCCACCCTTTTCAAGTTCTTTCAGTCGAATAGCGAGTGTTTTGCTACTAAAGCCCTTTAATGTCTGTCTAAACTTCATATGTCTTACTGGATTTGTAGTACAACATAGTGGAATCAGAATTTCAAGAGTTCCTCTTTTTGTAATCAATTTTCGTAGTTTTGCAGTCTCAGCCATAAGCGATGTTGCGTCATAGCCTTCAAAACTGCAGCCTTGTTGCTGTTCACGAATTGTTGGTAATTTTACTATTCGCGTTTTAGTTTCCATAATAACACTTACTTTATCTGTTTTCCCTTGACAACTTAAATAGTTTCTCTTGTAAACAACCTTATGAAATACCAGCAAATTAAAGAAAAAGTAAAGGAAAGATATGGAAAGATTGCATTAGCAGGAAATTCTGAAGGTTGCTGCGCATCTACTGAATGTTGCGTAGGTGGTGTTTCATTAACCTCATCCGTTCAAATTGCGAAAAATATTGGTTATGATGCAAAGGAATTGGAATCCGTCCCCGAATCTTCCATTCTTGGAGTAGGCTGTGGTGCACCCATAAACTTTGCAGATATACATGAAGGTGAAATAGTTGTTGATATAGGTTCCGGCGGAGGAATTGATGTATTTTTGGCAGCAAACAAGGTCAAGGAGTTTGGAAAGGCAATCGGTATTGATATGACGGATGAAATGTTAGTAAAGGCACGAGATAACGCAAAACGGAGCGGATTTACAAACGTGGAATTCAAAAAAGGAGATATAGAATCAGGAATTCCAATCGAGAATAATGCTGCAGACGTAGTCATCAGTAATTGCGTTATTAATTTGACAATTGATAAAGTCGCAGCATTCAAGGAGATCTATAGAATCCTTAGAAGCAATGGCAGAATGATAATTTCTGATCTAGTTACAAGTAAAGAAATTGGCCTCGAATCAGCAAATTCAGAGGAGTGGTGTAGTTGTATAGATGGAGCGTTAACAAAGGAAAACTATATCGATAGTATTAGAAAAGGGGGATTCAAAAACATAGAGATTGTACAGGAAACGCCTTACATCGAGGCACATGCTAGAAAAATCACTAGTCTCGTTATAAAAGCAGTAAAGTGATGAAAAAATTGAAATTCTTTGGTAGCTCAAAAGACAAGAAGAATAAGAAGTCTGTATTATTTGTCTGTGTACAAAATGCCGGAAGAAGTCAGATTGCTGAAGCTTTCTTCAGAGAGTATGCCCCCGAGAATTATGAAGCATTAAGCGCTGGAATCGAACCAGCAGGAAATCTCAATCCTCTTGCTATAGAAGCAATGAAAGAAGTTGGTGTAGATATAAGCAAACAAAGACCGAAGATTATAACTGAAGATATGATTAGGAAATCTACCGCGAGAGTAAATATGGGTTGTATCGAGAAGGAATCTTGTCCCACCCTATTCATCCACGATGTAATAGATTGGAACATAGAAGATCCCAAAGACAAACCACTAGAGAAAGTAAGAGAGATTAGAGACGTGATCGAGTCCAGAGTGAAAGAACTTGTCGCAAGTATTAGTCAAACTAGTCGACAAGTTAACTCCTAATCAAAAGAGGTTGTTAGCCGAAGTCATTGGCACATTTATTCTCGTTGTATTTGCCACTGGATCAATAGTAATTGATGCTAGACTAAATAAAGAATTAGGAATTCCATTTATTGCGTTTGCTCCATTTGTAGGTATAGCAATTGGAGTCTACATATTTGGAAAGATTTCAATGGCACACTTTAACCCTGCTGTTACTGTTGGATTTCTAATTACAAAGCATATCACAAAAATTCAACTAGCATATTACTTTTGTGCAGAAATAATCGGTGCTTTGCTAGGAAGTCTATTCGTAAAATACGCAATTGGGGTTAATGCGAACCTAGGCGCAAATGCGCCAAACTATAGTTTCCCTTTACCTGTCATTTTTGGAATAGAGGTATTGACTTCTGCACTTCTTATGGCCGTTATTTTTACGGTTGAGTATACTAAAGGATTGAAAGGTTTTAGTGGAATCGCCATCGGCGGAATAGTTGGTCTAGATATTTTCTTTTTGGCCTTCATTTCAGGTGCATCTATGAACCCAGCACGTTCATTAGCTCCTGCTTTACTATCTGGTGTATTAGGGAACTTATGGCTCTATTGGTCTGCCACTTTTGTTGGAACATCCACGATAGCATTTCTATTAAGAAAAAAATTTGTCAATCTCTCAAAGGGAAGTTGAGGGTCGTTAGAATGCCTATCAAAAGTAGATAGTAAAAATACTAAATGCGGTTGAGTGATTATGTAAAAACTCAAATTTGGCATTTGTGAATAAATGCGAGCATTTCAATAGATCTAGCAGCAATAACATCAACAACGAAATGACAGTGCTAAAAGAATATTTTCAGACCAATTTCTTATTCATAGAATAAAAATATCTGGAGAGGTTTCCCTCTCCAGACATTTCGGATTTTTATGGTCCTGTATATAGAGGAGTTCCCTTGAAAGTTAATGACTTCAGTGTGTCTTGATCGTGCTTTACTACTTCTGCAGGAAGTGGAACATAACCTAGGTTTGCTGAAAGCTTTTGCCCATCAGTAACTGCCCATGATATAAAGTCAACTAACGCTTTTGCTTTGGTTTGATCTAAGCTGGGATTGGTGCTCAAGTCTTTGGGTAGAAGCAGATACGTGAAAGTTGCTATAGGATATGTACTTGATCCTGGTGAATTTAACAGCGAAACTTTGGTCCATGATTGATCGCCTGCAGGAAGAGATTTAGCTATGGGCGCATTGGCTACTGCCGCTTGAGTTGAATTCAAGGAAGGCGCGGTAAAGTTGCCTGCAGGATTCTTTATGAGAGCATAAGGTATACCAGTGGTAAGAGCATAATTTAGTTCTACATACCCTATGGTATTGGGTGAGCCTTTGATAGCATTTGCGACACCTTCGTTACCTGGTGCACCTATTCCAGTTGGCCATGGAACTGACTTTGAGGCTCCAATGGTCTGATTCCACGATGGACTTGCTTTAGAGAGATAGCTTGTCCAGACAAAGGTTGTCCCGGATCCGTCTGATCTGTGAACAACTACAATACTAGCGGCAGGTAGAGTTACTCCCGGATTTAGCGCTTGTATCTGTGGATCATTCCATTTTGTTATTTTACCTTGAAAGACGTCAGCAAGGACCGGACCTGTAAATTTCAAAGTCTTAGTTGGAATGCCAGGGACGTTATACGCTATCGCTACTGAACCTATTGTTTCGGGGATTTGGACAGCCCCTGGAGCGGCTTGTCGTTCTTTAGCAGTGAGGGGTGCGTCGGAAGCACCAAAATCTACTGTCTTTGCAGTAAATTGTTTGACTCCTCCACCGCTTCCTATAGATTGGTAGTTAATGTTTACATCGGGGTGGATCTTTTGATAAGCAACACGCCATGTATCAATTAATGGAAATGGGAAGGTTGCGCCAGCTCCATTAAGAGTCACTTGGCTTTGCGCAAAGGACTTTTGTGATGCACTTACAGAGATTATCATTGTAGATAACAATGCGACTGCAATCAATCCTAATAATCGTTGATTTCTCATTTGCATGTCAATGCTTATTAGAATAGTTAATAATTGTCTTATGGTAATAAATCATATAGAATACATGTTACTATACCATCAATATAGATACGTTAGATTTTATTTATACTATTAGTTCTAATCCTTAGAAGAGTAATTATGTATGCATATTATTCCATCACTTTAGAAGTCGTTGGATTGATGATCTTTACTTATTCGTGGGCATGTTGGATCGAGCGGCCATTTCATGAAACATACAACAATAAGTGCTACACATTTTCTTTCAAGTGGAATAAATAAGAATCGTCCTTTCTGAAATTACTTATTATGTCATAATTTTACTTCTGAAAAAACATTCTTTGCATATCTGGACAGAATGCCATATTGAATAACACTCGACCACTAGATGAATATTAATACCAGGTGAGGTGACCGTATTATACTAGTGCAAATATCCGCTCTCTTCTCTGATTATGATGGAACTTTATGTCCAACTAGCAATATGAAGGATCGTAGTAGAAATAAAATTCCTATAAAAGTAGACGAAACGTTATCGGAAATTTCTAAAGAAATACCCGTCTGCATTATATCTAGTAAGGATTACGGCTTTCTTTTTGACAAGACAAGATTTGCTAGAATTGTGTCATGTATAATGGGTATTGAAACTATTGTTCTAGAGAGGCAAGTGGCTCATTTAATTACAGATGTTACATCCTTAAGCGATAACTCTAAACTATTAACCACCTTGGGAAAGCAAGTAGCCACGACTTTTAACGATGTATCTATAGACTATAAGTATACTTCTAAAGAGAGGATGTTAGTAGGAATTACAATAGACTATCGTCAATTGGAGGATTGGCGATCATACAAGGCAAAAGTGGAACCGATTTTATACGAAATGATTCAACAAACTAAGAAGTCTCAAACATCACCTTCAGCATCTAAACTATACGTTGAAATGTATTCTACACATCCTTTCATTGATATCTATGGTATCAAGTGCGATAAAGGGATTGCATTTGACTCCGTATTGAAACTTCTCGATATGGACAGATCAAAGAATAAGGTAATGTATCTAGGTGATTCAGAAAATGATAATTACGCTTTTGCGAAAGCTGATGTCTCAATTGGTGTGCACTCAGATCGAAGGTTACATCCACGCTTAGATTGCCAATATAATGTAGACTTTGATAGATTGGCATTATTTCTCAGCAGATTGTCACATGATAATTTTGAATTTTCTGATAAGCTGCTCTATTGATATAGACTAAATTTTCTTTTATATTTAGAACACTTCAACCTCATGTAGACTCACGAGACCATTATCATTGACCATTCTCTTAATCTGAGGGAGCAGAGGTTCAAGTCGTGCTTGTTCATCAATAATTTCCATCACCAGCGGCATATTGATGGTTATTCCTTCAAGCTGGATTGTAGATCTACGCCGCTTTCCAAATCCATCAACACCAGTCCAGACGGTCGCGCCAGAAATCTTGGCCTCCATCAAAAATTCTATCAATACCTTGTGCAGTGGTTTGCCATGAAATTGATCATTTCTCTTTATCCTTATCGTGAGGCACCACATCTTCACTCTGGTCATACCTATCTCACACTCCTCTTAGCACGATAATGCTGGTCAAGGCTCTTCCTCCAATCAAGAAACCTAATGATAATCCTACATTAGCCATTATATTGATTGCAGCTGTATAGAATAGTCTATCTTATATCTAAGAAATGCACCCGCAACAGCTCCAATGACAAGAAGAATGAATTCTATTCCTTTCATTTTTTAGTTATAGCCCACCATGTTACATTTTTTATTTTTGTATTTAGGTAGGCATTATCAGCATCATATTTAATAATATGAACGTTGACTAAACTACCTTATCATATTTGTATATCTAGAGATAAAATTTTAATCGATGCGTTCAACATGAGATAAACAACTGGGATGCCATTTGCTTTTGGGAAGAATTTGCAACCCACTATTCCAAATGAACGTTTCAATTCAGATATTTAATTTCCACGCTAAATTTTTTTCTTTATACTCAGATATCTCGATATGGAATATCTCGATTGAATGTCATAGCATGGAGGTATCGAGTTGCAATCGTTTGTCACCATGGTTATTGCGATGGAGTCACGAACAGATATCTAGCAATAATTATTCTGAAATTCAACCGACGAGAACCAACCCCCGTCCAGTATTTGGATCCGATACGAATTGTGTCTGGTCATTCAACTTACTAGAAAGGCTGTAAGCATATCTAGACATTTGCAAATAATAAGAACTATGAAAACTCAGTGAGGAAACGTACCCGGGTACGAGTAAGGGGAGTAGTCCTCTAGCCTTACATGCTTGCTTATATCCTTCCCAAATGCCTGCAATATGTCAATAAAATGAGCGTTCACCGCCATGGAGTCAGACTTAAATGCTTTCGTGAAATATGCTTCATCGTCATTAATAATAAGAATGATACGAATAAGTTCTGTGAATGTTGCATCACCTTGAGATAGTGATGATTTATCAATACATACTTGCTTCAAGTTCGTCGGTATGATTCTATTTAAGCCCTCAAGAGTCTCTATTCCCACCGACCTCATCTCTTCAATAATCTCTTCAGCGAAGGCAGATCTAAATTCGGCCCTAATCCCTGGCGTATCTCCAAATTTTATAGTTAAGTAGCGTCTTAGTGAATAAGGATTTATGGGTCTCCCGGTGTCCTCACTGATAATCTTTTTTATCGCGTCTTCTGAATAGTTACCCAATTTTCTTGAAATTTGTTCAAATTGATTATCAATAGCCTCCAAATCTCGTGAAAGATTCTTAAACGTTTGTTGGATAGTACTCTCTCGTTGAAAAACCCCTGCGTTCTTGTAAACTATATTATGTTCTAATTCAGCCCATGCATGTTCTAGGATACTACATACTTGGATTTCTATTTTCAGATGCTTAAATTGACTATAAAGCGGTGATTTAGTATGATATTCAGTTAACGTGGCCACAAAGTGTGTGGATTTATACCCAGACTCTTCAGATTTATCTCTCTCTTCGATTATAGAGAAATTGTCCCTGATTACTCCACAAATTATTACAGTATCTGACCTTACGTAACCAATAATCCTGATTCCGACGAGATCCACCATTTCTTCGGGGTTACGATACCCTTTGTTACTTATCTTTGTCCTAAACCCTGCGAACTCCTTAGTTCTTGATTGGAGGCCGACGATGGAAATCCCTTCGCCTTTTAGCAGTCTGTCAATTAACTCCTTTATTCTGTCTCCAAACAAGTTGTAAAGCGCTAATCTCTTATAATACCATAATTCGATGTCGTCAACTTTATGCAAATTCACACCTAAAGTGATGATATCTTCGATAAAATCATTCTCATAATATTTGAACCATATCGATTTTGTTTGCGAATCGAATCCTGATCAAACACTAAAGATGCGTGGTGTTAGAGCGACTGCATCTGATAATTACAAAAAAATGCGAACAACTCATACACTTTTTGGAACAACGGAAAGCGTGCTATTAGTACCCACCAATGTATATTTTCGTTGATTCCGTTGTAATAGTTATGCTACACGAGTCGTTAAAAAAAGCACCATGGTAGAATTACGAAGCTATGGATACAAAACTAACGAGTCGAAATGTAATATCGAGATTAATAAAGATAGATCCTTTGATTGTATTCCGATAAGGCCTAGGATACTGCCAATCAAGAAACAATCCAGTAGATTGTACCAAGAATAATAATCGGATTGTCCACGCGAGGGTCTGGTGGATGGATCCAAGTAGGCTCGATTTAGATTAAGGGATCCCCATCAAAAGGAAAAGTTTTGACTATCAGGAAGCTCAAGTTGGGTTTGGTACGGAATCAGTTTAAGAAATACTGGCAGAGATGGCTGCCGAAAAAGTATTTTGTTTAACTAAAAGAGTACTTTATGGGGTTTCTGTCGAAGTTATCTACAGAAAAAAGAAGCTGGATTGAAGGTGATGTTATACAATGAATTTGTCAGCTTGTGATATGTAACAAACTAGTCATGTCACAAACGCATTGGGCATAAGATAATTTATTCTTTATATATAGCCTCTAATTATTCCATATTTAAGAGACAATAGTGCATGAAGGGTGTAGCCATATGTAATAATGATGTTGTAGTTATTTCTTGGGACTTTGATAATATACTCCCCAACTGTCTGGGCTTCGCAATATATCGTATCGACCTGAACGACGTACAAAGAAATGAAGAAGCACTGCCGACGTGGATGGGTTTCAACGAAGCAATTAATGTAGATTGGGTGTCAAGACCAAGTGATGTATGGCCTGTTCAAGCGTTTCAATGGCGTGATTTGCTAGCAAAGCACTTAGGAACTTATCAGTACAGGATTGTTCCCATGATTGGCACTCCGAATAATTTGAGACGGTTGGATAACGCTTCGTTAATTACAAATGAGGTTAAACTGAGCCCAGATTGCGGAGGTTTCTCATCATACTTTAACCGTGGAATTCTCTCGACACAGCACCTTGCTCATATGTTTAGTAGTGGTCCAAACGGTGAGCCTGACTATCACGATTTTATCCCAAAATTGAGAACCCCGGGTGATCCTACACGAAATAGACTAGCTGGAGACATGATTAATGCTATAAAAATTCTTTTTGAAAGGGCAAAGATCGAGAAGGGTCAGTGTTATTGTGCACTCTATGAACTGAATGACCCCGAATTGGTTGAGCTTTTGATTAACAGCTCTAATTATGTACACATTATTCTCGCTGATGCTGGCAAAGCCGACGCTACAAATATAGAAGCCAGGGCAAAGTTACAAGGTGCTGGAATAGATCTCACAAACAGAATGCTAAACGCTGGCCATATAGGTCATAATAAGTTCATAATCTATTTGGACGGTACTGGTGATCCACAGGCAGTACTAACGGGTAGCACGAATTGGACGTACACCGGTTTGTGTGGCCAATCAAATAACTCTATCCTGATTGAATCTAAGGAAGTAGCAAGTTTATACTTTGGCTATTGGAATAGATTAAAACAAGATAGTGCCCAATTGCAGCAAAACAAAGGTTCACAAGGAAAGAAACTGAGAGACGAAGACAGCCAACCAACTAATATATCGCTAGACAATGGTAAGGTAACTACAACTATCTGGTTCTCCCCAAATACTGCCAAAGCAACGAAACCCACCCCCGAAAAAGTAAATTTATTTACACCAGGGGACATGAAAGATCTTTTTCGATATATGAATCAAGCCAAGACCGGAATTCTTTTTTTAACTTTTAGCCCCGGGACACCGAGTATAATTGACGAGGCCAAAAATATTCAGACACATAATCGGAACCTGTACATTCGTGGTGCGAGAACAGGTTTTGGAGAACTAGAAAAATTACAAGTTCATCCAGGTTTAGATCATAGATCCGCGCTAGAACAGGATAGCATAATACAACCTAACCCAAATTTGGATTTGGAGGAGACTGTGATATCTGCAACTGCAATTAATGATACATTTGCTAACTATTACAAGGAATTATTGAAATTGCCAGACGCATTTGCAGTTATCCATGACAAAATCGTCGTAATAGATCCCTTTTCAGACAATTGTGTTGTAATAACTGGCAGCCACAATCTAGGTTACAAGGCATCCTACCAAAACGATGAAAACTTACTCCTTATACGTGGTAATCAGGCGCTAGCTCAGTCATATGCCGCTCACGTGAATGATATCTACGAGCACTATCGATGGCGATCGCACATTCAAAAATATGGGATTGAAAATCGACATCAGCTGACGGGCGATGATAGTTGGCAGAAACCATATTTCGATGAGAATAATCCTAGGAGAAGTGAAATGAAATTTTGGACCAGGAGTTAGAATGGCGTCATTTTTGTTATGATTATAATCACTAATACCGTTAAATGTAGGCACAACTTGCCTGTGGTAAAAAGCTAACGCAGCGTTGCAGATTATTACAAACACGCCGTTTCCGAATACAGACAATCAAGTTTGTTATTTGAATTCAGAGAATATCATGCTTCATGATAGACTCGGATTGTTCACGAACAGGCTGCTTGGTATTAAAAGTCAACGTTTGATTGTTCAGGGTTCAGGGTCTCACTGATTGTACACATACATCCTGTAGATTGGTCTCTACATATTATATTGCTTACATATAAGCAGTATTATATAATCTAAAAAGATAAGGTGAAAGACACGGAGAATGAAATCAGCACTAGTTATTCATGACGATCTTAATGCAATCGGTGGTAGTGAGCGACTAGCTGTAGATCTCGCTACAGTTACTAAACCAGATTTGTTGTTAATACGGAAAGCTTTTGGCCCCAAAGTAAATTTAAAAATATATGACATAAAACCTCTAAAAATAATCGATCTTCTAATATTTAAAAACGTTCATCCACAAATTGATGACAATGATTATGATTTGATAATAAATACACATGGTGATCTACTTCCGTACTATTACCGATCTAATGATTCCTATAACGGACCTGATAATATCGATAGTCCGTTAAAAATCACATATTGTCATTATCCTATGTTACCATACATGGTACAAAGCAGAGAATACATTGACTTTCTAAATAAATTTCGAACTATGGTCGTATCGACACAAACACCCGCATCAACGCCAGCGGCATCATTCTAGATATCCCCGATGCCTTAATACAATTAATACGGTATAATCGATGCTCATTCCCTAACGCAGTTGACCTCTACAAGTTGTTAAATACGACGGTCTTAACAAATTCCAATTATAGCAAAGAAGCAATAAGACATTTGTACGATCGTGTTGAACCCATTATATTAGCCCCTCCAGTTGATGTTGAAACGATTCGCAAAATAGCGCTAAATGCGAATAACACCAAAAGAAGAGAAGGTGCGATGCTTGTTGTTTTGCGATTCAGTGCAGGTAAACAAATCGAAAAAGCTATAAAAATAGCGAGAGTTTTAAAAGATAGAAAAGTGGTAAACACGATGGTGATAGTAGGAAACAGCTCCTATACCGATAGTTATAGTTATCTACACACACTTAGGAACATGATAGCCAACTACAAATTACAGCCTGAGAATTGGCATTTTCGTTTTATATTCTAGAACAGATTAAATTCATCAAACAATAAAGTTATGACTCAACTTTTATAAAGTTATGACTCTTCAATATCTTTAATTTTCTTCCATTCTACCATGTTTCTTTCTAACTCAAGATGCCATTTCATTTCTTTTAAATCAGTATTGATGGGAAATGTGTAGGTATTACTATTCACTCTGATTGGATGTTCTGCATTGGAATCAGATATTATGGAAAAGATAGCCGAGAGCTCTTGCCTTGTAAATGTGTTTGAAGGAGAATAACTTTTTTTCGGAAGAATTCCATCGATTCTCCTGACAATAGACTCTATCTTATTTTCTACTACATCTTGAATCTTGTGTTGCAACGCATATATCAATATCTTATAGGATTCAATGATTTTATCTGAATAAGGAAAAGGTATCACATCTTTGAATGGATCTGTTCAGATAAAGATCATAGAGTAAAAATCAAATCTTGTGTCAGTAAATGGGAAGGGCATATCTGATTTATAACTTCTCCAATCACAAGATAACTTTGTTTCATTGGTAAATTTATGAATGCGATCTCCTAGATCCTTATCATTATCGTCTTCTAAATTCTTATCCAACAATTTATAGTAGTTGGCATTAAAGTCTTTTATTGCAATTAATATTGTAAATAGATCTTCAATATACATCATTATTTTTGACATTATATCTATCTGTATCATCGACTTGAGAGCAGGTATTTCCTCTTCATTGAAAGAATATTTTTCTCCCTCATAATCGAACCCTCTATTACTAATAACATCATCTAGTATTTTGAAAATGAGTTTTAATAGAAGTCCTCTAGCCGGAAAACCATTTTGAAGATAATTCTGTAATAGAAAACAAGTTTCCATTTCTTCATAATTCCTGTAACCAACAAATGGATTACTTATGTCATTTTTGTTAATCAAAAATGAGTCCTTGATCTTTAACTGATGTGATGAAATTTCATCATCGAACTTGTAGTTCACATCTATTAATTCAATTTTTGCTTCCAAAAATCCAGAAAAATCAAAAATCGTTGCTTTTAAGGATTTATTCTTCTTAAGTTCAATAAAGGGAGAAACAGATTCTATAGAAACTTCAGTCCTATTTTCTGTTATACAGAGTATCTTCATCTTAATACGTGTGTCTTTAATATCACATGGCGCTTGATTAGTAATACCCATTATTACTGGATAAAATTCATCCTTATTTCCTTTGATATCAAGTTGTCCCTTGATTATTTCTAACTCTTTTAGACTATCAAACATCAGCTCAGGAACCTGAACAATATTCGATCCTGTAATTCTCATGCATGAGAATGAAATAGGTAATGTATTCGAATACTTCATATGTCAAAAAGTAAAAGAGATTGCTGCTATAAACCTTCTTCAAGTTCATTTTTTGGGTTTCTTTTCTTCACAAAAATCATTATATCAATATGACTAAGTGTCAGTACTCTTGAGTTCAATCTAGCCAAATCTGCTAACCACACAAATACGGAAAATTTTGACTGTTCCCACCAGCATCATAACATATACTCGTATTGTTTGACTCACTAAGTAAATTTACGGTACAGATATACTACTCACAGGATGTATTTCAGACCATCCCCCATGTCCTAAGTCATGGACGTACGACCCCGTAACCGTAACATGAGTGCCAACTGGAGGAATATCGATATTTTGGTGAAAGTTAGTACAGGCCGCTATCGCATCCGGCTGTGTCACAGGATTTTCGCATATTGGTTCTACAACCAAGTCGCCAAATTGGTCGCCTATGTTAGCAGAATTTATCATGTTAGCAAATTGGGAGTCTACCTTCAGTCTGATATGATAATCTCCGTCTTGTTCAACTCGAACACTATCTATTATACCGCTAACAGTTTTACAGGATTCTACTATCTGTAATCTAGTCGGATTGTATACATGATTCCATAGACTCTGATCACACTGATCTGGCGATGATGAAACATTACTGTATGTGGTTGTCTCTGTCGATAAGCCGTTGGCCTTTCTATTGGTATGGCGTTATACCCAGACCAACTGATCTCCTTGGTCTTACTTTACCACACCTAAATCACACTGCTCCCGCTCTTACTCCGCCAAGACATTTTCAGTCGAGCATATCCCATATCTACAGATAGGTGCATTCTA
>WNFX01009711.1_pt1 | contig 16882 bp, 11 predicted proteins | sample 5400111 | NCBI WGS metagenome assembly WNFX01 (sample SAMN13153363, study PRJNA577476) | soil metagenome | isolation source: 40 cm soil or saprolite under grassland replicate 1 | place: USA:California | collected 2016-06-15 | reverse complement strand
CTGGACGAAGGCGCGCTTGAGCGAAGATGGCATCGATATTATGCGAAACTGGGGTATATCAGCATGAGTGACACGATGGCGACAGAGAAGAAGGCGCGGCGTGATGCTCTCAACGAGAGCCATGTCTGGCAGGTTTACGCGCGCCGCAAGTTTGAAGAGCCGCTGCACGAAATCGGCAATGTGATGGCCGATGATGTGGAGCTGGCCAAGGTTTACGCTCGTAGTATTTATGACGAGTTTGCCTGGGTTGAGATGGTGATTGTGCCGCGCGAGACCATTGTTCACGTGATCGAAACCTGAGGAGGGAAAAGAGGTGGTAATATGAGTACTACGACACGACGTATAGATCACGCGGCGCTGTTTGCCGTGCTCTCGTCGCTGGCCGATAACAAACAGGCTGTCGGGCGGCGTTACGCCTACTGGTGTAACGGGGCGCCAGCGCTGGAGGCGGCGGTGGCGGCAGCGGCCATGACGCAGGACGAGCTGGGGCATGCCCGTACCCTCTATCCCCTGCTGGACAACTTTGTGCAGGCCGAGGCCGACCTCAGCCAGGTGGAGCCGGAGACACGGACACTGCACTATTCCCTTGCTTATCTCGATCGTGACTTTGCAGGTTGGGCTGATTTTGTCGCCACCAATTTTCTCTTCGATACAGCCCTGACGACCTTTTTCGAGGCCGCGCGGCAGTCCAGTTACGAGCCACTGCGCCAACGGGCTCGTAAAATTGTACAGGAAGAACGTATCCATGAAATGCATGGAGAGGGCTGGGTGCGACGCCTGGCCAGGGCTGGTGGGGCGGTACGCGCAACAATGGCGGCCTCTCTCGAACGTCTCTGGAACGAGACCCTGTGCTGGTTTGGCCCCAACGATGATCCCATCATGCAACAGTTGTACAGGGAGGGCATTATCGACGCGACCCCAGACGAGTTACGCGCTCGCTACTTGAAAAAGATCATGCCCACCCTGCAAGGTCTGGACATCGAGGTTCCTGTAGCCTTCAATGCAAGCAACAAGCAGTGGGAATTGACCGGGGCGCTGCCGTGGGAACGGTGGGATGCCGTAGGGAGAAGGCTTGGTTAACGCTTATGGGATATAATACGAGTGAGCCGGAGAAAAAGGCGGAGATTAGCTGTCCATTTTGCGGTTCAACCAACACTGAACTACTTTCTTTGTTCGGCCAGCAGCTGCTGACCGTTCAATACTACTGCAATTCCTGTCATACACCCTTTGAACGAGTCAAAGGCGACGATGTTCTTGAAGACTATGCAGCACGAAAGGAAAGCCAACAATGACTACCGCGACAGAACGAACACTGGTACGTTATACCGCAACCGATGGTATAGCGGTGATCGAACTTACTAATCCACCGGCCAACACGTACAGCTACGACATGATGCGCCAGTTGGATGATGCTATTTTACAGGCGCGCTTCGACGATAATGTGCATGTGATCGTCATTCGCGGCGAGGGCGAAAAGTTTTTCTGCGCGGGCGCAGAGATCAGCATGCTCAATGCCGTGACTCCTGGCTTCAAATATTATTTCTGCCTCCATGCCAACGAGACGTTGTTGCGGCTGGAACAGACGCCGAAACTGGTGATCGCCGCCCTGAACGGCCACACCGTCGGCGGGGGTCTGGAGATCGCGATGGCCTGCGATATCCGTATTGCTCGCCGCAACGCCGGGAAAGTTGGCCTGCCTGAGATCACGCTGGGCGTGCTGCCTGGAACAGGCGGGACGCAGCGTATGGCCCGCGCTCTCCCCAAGAACAAGGCGATCGAGTTGATGACCGAGGGCAAGCTGATGAGCTTCGAAGATGCACAGGAGCTAGGGCTTATCAACTACATCTACGAGTCGGAGAATTACTGGGAAAAGGTGATGGAGTACGCGCGTGGCTTCTGCCCGCCCAACCGCGCCTCCAAGACGGTTGGTCGCATCAAACGCGCGGTGCAGTCTGGTCCTGAAGTTGCCTTATCCGAGGGGCTGGCGATCGAGCGCGAGTTACAGCAGCTCTGCTTCCAGAGCGAAGATGCCAAGGAGGGTATTGCTGCCTATACGGAGAAACGCAAAGGGAATTTTGCTGGGAAATAACAACATGGGCCAGAAGCGCATTGGCACCCGGCGGGTGCCAATGCGCTTCTGGCCCACAATCAAAAAATAATAAGGAAGTACTTTGTATGTCGTTCGTGCATGTTCGGCGCCAGAACAATATCCTGTGGTTGATTCTTGACCGGCCGCCGCTTAATATTTTGAGCATTGAAATGCTTGACCAGTTGACGGCGGCGATGCGCGACGCGATGAAGAATACCCCGCGCTTGATTGTGATTACTGGCGCGGGTGAACGGGCCTTTTGCGCGGGTGTCGATATCAAGGACCATCTTGACGGACGTGAGGTCGAGTTGTTGCGCGCCGTTCATGCTAATTGCGCGGCATTCGAGGAGCTGCGCGCGCAACACATTCCGACCGTTGCGCTGGTGAAAGGCCATGTTCTCGGCGGGGGCTGCGAGCTGGCGGCGCTCTGCGATACTGTGATAGCGCACGAGGACGCGACCTTTGGCCTACCAGAAATCAATCTTGCTGTTTTTCCCCCTGTTGCCGCAGTCTATTTTCCCGCGCTGATCGGGTATAACGCTACGATGCGCTTGATGCTTACGGGAGAGACTATCAATGCGAGGGAGGCGATGCGGTTGGGCCTGGCGCACCAGGTGCTGTCATCTCAACAGTTCCTGAGCGATGCACAGGAGTTGATTACGGTGTTGGCGACGTGAGTGATTCAGGTGGATGAGGAGACCCAATGGGCGTGCTGCAGCACCTGGTGAATCGGCGGTGCAGCCAGAAAGTGTGCACGCCTCGCCTCATCCTCGATGTCCTGCGCTAGCCCCTGGATGATCCTCACCGCCTCTCCAAAGGCAGCGCGCGCTTGCACGTGCTGTCCGCCTACCTCATACACCCTCCCCAACGCTGCCTGGATCTGCCACTGTTCTGCTGGCAAGCCCAGGTCTGCGGCCAGCCCTGCTGCCTCGTGCCAGTGGCCGATGGCCTGCTCGTTGTCCCCCTCCCACTCGGCCAGCACCGCCCTCGACCGCAGGTAGGGAAGACGGAAGCGCGGGTAAGGCCCCACCTGTTCCCCCAGTCGCTGCACGGCTTCTCTGGCTTGCCTCTCATCCCCCCTGTGCAAGAAGGCCTCTATTTCATAATGCTGGTAGAAATCCAACAGGATCAATCTCAGATCAGCGTTCTTGCGCAGTGTGCTCGCCTCCACGGCATAGCGGTAGGCGGCTTCCCACTGCCCCATCAGCGCGTAGTGCATGCACAGCTTCGAAAAGACGCTGGCGCGCGTGAGGCGCAGATCTAACCTCTCGGCCACGGCTTCTGCCTCTGCCAGCGTTCTAGACGCCTCTTCCCACTGCTGCAAGGCGTGATACGTACTGCCCAACGCATGCACAAACAGCTGGAAGATGACCATCTGCGGCAGGGTTCGCGCCAGTTCCAGGGCTGTGTGCATGAGCACGAAGGCCTCCTCATAGGCCCCCACTTCCAGCAAGCCAAAAGTGAGGACGGCCAGACTGCTGACGTGTGCCCAGACGTTCTGGTTCTCTTTGGCGAGAGCGAGCGCCCGGCGGCTACTGCGAATGCTCGCCTGCACCTGTCCTGCCTGCACTTGCGCCAGCGCCAGCATCCCCCAGAAAAAGGCTTCTCTGGCGCCAAGCGTCAAGGAGTGGGTGGGCGGAGCGCCAACTACAAGGGATGGAAGTGACAGATCCCACGAAGCGGTCGGCTCGTTACTCAGAGCGGCATACAGCGCCAGGGACGCTTCCAGACAGTGTATAGCCTCCTCAAAGTCTCCCTCGAAAAGATGGATCCCTCCAAGGGAGTAGAGACTTCGTGCTTCCAGTTCCTTGTCGTTGCTTGCCCGTGCCAGTTCCAGCGCCTGCACTCCATGAGGGAAGGCACACTTTGGATTCCCCCGCCAGATGGCCGTGATCTGGGCCAGACTCCACTCCGTTTCCGCCAGGGCCCGCTGATCGTGACTGGTCTGGGCCGTGCGCCGGGCTTCCTCCAGCAGCGCGCGCACCTGGGACTGGTCCTTGGCCTGCTGGACCGCCAGGACCGCCAGGCGGTTGAGGGTCAGACTGACCAGGGTGGGCAGCTGGTGCTGCCGCCCATAGGCGATCAGCTCTTCATAGACCTGCTGGGCCTTCTCCCAGGCACTCTGGAAGGCATAGGCCTGCCCCAGGTGGGTATAGAGGCACTCGACCTCCCAGGCCTCCAGCACGCTCTGCCCCGGCGGGTGCTCCTGGAGCAGGGAACGCCCCTGTTCATAGTGCCTGATGGCGTCGTCGACGGCAAAGACGGCCACGGCTTCATCCCCGGCCTGCACGCTGTAGCGACAGGCCTCCTGCGCCTGCCCCGAGGCCCGCGCATGATACGCCAGTTCGGAGGCCCGCGCCCCCTCGCTGGGCAACACGGCCAAAGCCTGCTGGTGCAAGACCTGCCGCCGCGCCGCGCCCAGCTCGGTGTAGACCACTTCGCGCATCAACTCATGCGTGAAGCGATAGTGGGCCGACCGACCGAGCCTGGCTTCCTCCTCCCGCAGGATGCCACTCTTGATGGCTTCCTCCAGGGCCTCAACGCCGGCCTGCACCCCGAGCTTGGCTATCTGCCACAGGCGCCGCGCGCTCGCCGGGGTGGCCAACACGGCCGCCGCCATCACCACCTGGCGGGCGGCCGACGAGAGCCTGGCCAGGCGTGCCTGGATCATCGCGCGCACAGAGGGCGGTAACAGCTCACGGCGCGCCCCCTCCTGGACCACGGCCACGCTCATCTCGACGGTCGGCTCCAACCGCCAGCGGCCATCGGCCGCCAGGCGTGGCACCAGCAGCTGCCGCTCGCGCAACAGTTTGAGCGTCTCCAGCAGGTACATCGGCTGTCCCCCCGTCTGCGCAAACAGAAAGTCGCCCAGCCGGAGCAGCGGCGTCTCCCGTTCAGGCGCAGGTGCAGCCCCGCGCCAGCCGGGCGCAGGCTGAGTCGAGTCCAGGTCGCGCTGCTTCTCTCCAGTGCTGGTGCCAGGCTCCCCCTCGCCGACCATAGCCTCAAGGAGGTGCATGGTCTGCGCCTTGCTGAGCGGCTGCAAGGTCACCTGTGTGAGCGGCACATCGCGTCCCAGATCGGCCAGGTGGGTGGCCAGCTGCGGGGAGAGTTCCGGTCCTTCACTACGCATCGTGCTCAGCAAGAGCACCCGGCGGCCTTGCTCCTTCCAGGAGTGTGCCAGGTAGCGCAGCAGGTCGAGGGAGGCTCCATCCACCCTGTGCAGGTCTTCCAGCAGCAGCACCAGCGGCGCCGACCGGGCCAGGGCGTCCAGCAGGCGCACCACCGCTTCAAAGAGCCGCCCCTTGCCCGCCAGTTCATCCTCGCGGGCGGCAGGCAGATCCGGGTAGCGTCCTCGCAATTCGGGCAACAGACGCGACAGTTCGGTCAGCCACAGGTCCTCCAGTAGATCCTCTGGCGCTTTTTCCTTCTCCAGCCGCGGGCGCAGGGCCTCGACCAGCGGCTGATAGGGCAGGCGCCCCCCCATCTCGAAGGCGTGCCCGCTGAGCACCTCGGCGCCCTGCGCCTTGACCCAGGCCACAAACTCGCTGACCAGCCGTGTTTTGCCGATGCCTGCCTCTCCTTCTATGAGCACTGCCTGCGGCTGCCCCAGTCGCGCCTGGTGGTAGCGAGCGACGAGCTGGCTGAAGGCAGCGGCCCGTCCCACCAGCGGGGCCACCAGTTCACTGGGCGGCACGCTAGCCGCGCTGGTGGGACGGGCAGGAGGACTGCCTTGCCGCGCCTGGGTGGCGCGAATGTGCTCAGCCAGGGCGACGGTTTCGGCGGGGGGCGGGACGCGCAACTCCTCGGCAAAGCGCGCCCGGCAGGTGGTGTAGACCTGCAAGGCCGCACTGGCATGACCCAGGGCCAGATGCACGCGCATCAGGCGGCGATAGGCCTCCTCCGAGAGCGCATCGAGGGCCAGCCAGCGCGTGAGTGTGGCGCGGGCCGGCTCCAGCTCCCCGCCGGTCTCCTGCCAGGAGGAGAGCCGAGCGAAGAGCAACTGCAGGCGCACTTGCCACTGCTGCTGCTGCTGCTGGACCCAGTGGTCAAAGCCGCTTTCCTCGCGCAGCCAGAAGCCCTCGAGGAAGGGACCACGCACCAGAGAGAGCGCGTGCTGCACCTGGCTGACCAGGGCGGCGCACTGCTCCTGAGAAGGGGCCGAGGAGAGCCGCTGGGCCTGGTGCCAGGCCTGCTGCACCACATCGAGATCCAGCTCCAGCGGGGCATGCGGATCCAGGCCAAGCAGCTCATGTTCACTGAGCAGATGACTGTGCGGAGAAGCAGAAGGATCAAGATCGGCGAGCAGGCGGCGCAGCAGCGTAATGGCGTTGCGCAAGGCCGTGCGCGCAGCATGGGGCTCACTGTCGGGCCACAGCAAGGCCGCCAGTTTGCTGCGGGGATGCATGCCGCCTTCGACCGCCAGGTAGAGCAGCAAGGCCTGCGCCTTGCGCAAGGCAAAGGTGAGGCGATGGTTATGATGAAACACTTCTGGGGGGCCGAGCACGCCCACACGTAACCGATCCATAGCAGGTTCTCCTCTCATCACCGCATCTGCGGCAGTGGAGGCAGCAGACGCGGGTCGTGCAGTCACGCTTGTCGTCAACGTGGTCATAGTTTTCTCGAGCTTATTGTCTTTCCGTTGAAAGGTCCACCGGTTCCTGAACCATGCTTTGTGGGTCTCGTTGCAGCACAGATGGTTTGTTGACGAGAAGAGCGATTGCGATTCCCACCAGCCAGATCACCCAGGCGACATGTCCTACCGTCAGAAGAGACAAGAAAATCGATCCAGCAGCAGTGTTGACAAAGATTTGTTCAAAACTCCCAAGCATGATTCCCACCCCTCCTATGATTCCGATCCAGTGGAACCACACGTTCCTATGAGACGAGCGCAGGAGCATCACCGCCAGAAAGACGCTCCAGAGACCATTGAAGATGTTGTAGAAGAATTCACCAATGGTTAATCCCAGAAAGTAGCTTGTGCCTTGATAGGCGACATCGAGCGCTGCGTGTGTGGCTGCATCTGTCTGAGGATTGGTGTAGATGTGCGAAAAGGAGGGCAAGACAATCAACCAGCGTGAAGCGGCGATCATTTGGGTGCTCCCTGCCACGACCATACAGATGAGAACCAGCAGCCGCAAAGGAGTTTGCAGGTGAGTATACATACGATACACTAAGGGGCCGAGCAGAACAAACAGGACGCCGGTGGCCATAAGCGCGTAGTACGTGAGAAAAACGGAGATCGGATGCCGCTGATAGGCCGGAAAGGCTAATGCTCCTGAGTCCTCATCGATGCCAAGCATATCATGAAGGATGAGGAGCGTTGGGACCGCAATCGTGCCAATGAGCAGCAAGATGGCTGTAAGACGAGTAAGCGCGCTGGAAGGCTCGCCAGATGCCTGAAGCTCTTTTCTCGCAGGGTTACTTTTCATTCTCTTTCCTCTCTTTGGGTTTGAACAGGTCGCATGATGCTGTCTGTTGACCTGTTTCTCGTTGCTAAAAAAAGTCATAAGCAGGGACTCACGCGCATGCGCTAGTGAGCAACCTCTTCTAGAGACTGGCCTGTCGTCCTGGGGCCAAGCAAGCCTACATCCAGGCTCACGATACCCATGATGATGGCGCAAGCGGTGAAGACCGCGATGGGGCCAGAGGTTTGCAGCAGGGGAAGAGCCACAAATGGCAGGATGCCACTGGAAAGACGGCCCAAGCTGAAGGCCACCCCCACAGCCGTTCCGCGCATACGGGTGGGGAAAATTTCTGCCTGATAGATGTGATAACTATTAGAGAACACCTGACTGACCACCGTCAGCAGAAAACCGGAGGCAAGAATGAGTGGGATCGAGGTCGCAAACCCAAAGACAAGACCAAAGAGTGCCATCAGGAGGGCGGTTCCAATAATCAACCACTTGCGCTCCATACGCTCGACGATGGGAACCGAGAGCCATGATCCCAGAGGATACCCAAGGGCAATGGGCGCGGTATATGCCAAAGTGTTGACGACACTGAAGCCTTTGGCGACCAGGATACCCACTGATCGCAGCCTCGGCGGCGACTGTTTTCTGGCGGATCTCGAACCAGCGCGGAGATTCGGGAAGACCACGACGGATACACCAGACGACGAGCGCGCCCAATGCCCCCACGACGACCAACCAGCGCCATCCTGCCATGAGGAAGGTGGTTGAGACAAGCACTTTTGAGAGCAGACCCGCGATCGGCACTCCCAGCAAGCCAATGGTATAGGTCCATGCGGTGTAACGCCCGCGCACCTGGCGGGGAAGCATTTCACTCAGATAGACATCGGTGAGTGGAGGGGTAGCCCCAAGCCCGATGCCAGCAAAAAAGCGAAAAATGATCACCCAGGTCACGTTGGGAGAAAAGGCTATTGCCAGTGAGAAGAGCGAGTAGATCAGCAAATCAATCAAGAACATGGTGCGTCGGCCAAAGTAGTCTGAAACAATGCTGAGGACGAGAGCACCAACAAACATGCCGAAGAAACCTGAAGCGATGATTGCTGCTGTCTGAAATGCGTTCAAGTGGTAGATGTTGGCCAGGATCGCCGCTAACAGACCTCCTAAAGCGACATCGAAGAGATCAAAGAACGTTCCGACCCCCAAAACAAAGACGAGCTTGCGATGCAAGGAAAAAAGAGGAACGCGATCAATTCGTGCGGCAATGGTTGCTTGTTTGTTAATCACAGCCATTGGTGTATCTCTTTCTTTTTTTAGATGATCCGGCATCTCAGGAAGTCTAGAGAGAGAGTTTCCTGAAGATGCGGCTCAGTGTCTCTCTCTTTAGCACCGCGGGAGAATGCTCTCGCCTTCAGGAAGCGTAATCTCGACGTTCATCAGCGGGGAAAACTGTTGTCCTCCATGGAGGTCTCCATCCCCAAGCTCACCTTGAGGAAGAGGACGGGGAATAGAGAACTTGAATGCGAAGGCATTATCACACTCAAAGAAGCGCACTGTCTGCACCGGACACGCATAGAGCGCGGCAAACATGTGTGCATTGAGGCTTCGTGATGCTTTAACGAGCCGATAATGCTCCTTGTCAGTAAACATAATGTCAAAGGTCAGGAAGAACGGTCCAGCGTTCTTACTACGGATCAACGTTGCTATATCTGCAAGTTTCATTTCAATGCTCCTTAGTTCCTGGGTATCAATGCAGTTCATCCGATCCTGACGTACTTCGTGCGAAACAACTCCAGTGGAGAGTGGGGGATGATCACATGGTGTAGATTGAAACGGTAGACAGCTCCACGCTCAATATATGCTGGATTGTAGAGACACGCGAAGGTGGTGGTAGCACCGTGCCATTCTGCGATGGGAAAGTGCAGGAGCGGCTGGCGGCTGAGCTTGGCAATGGTGGTGGCAAGTTGCTGGGTTGTGGCCGTGACCTCCAGGACAATCCCTACCTCTTTGGAAATTACCTCGCGTTCAGGTTCCAGAGATCCCATCACGCCGTCACGTCCATAGACGTGGAACATGAGATGATAGTCGTCCTCTTTGGCCGCCTGATCGCCCAGCACCCTCGCAATGGTTTCCTCGATGTACATGCGAACATGGGCCAGCCACCTGTCAAGTTGTCGGAGTAGGAACGGATCGCGTATCCCACCAATGATGACTGACTGATACCCTAGCAGTTCTGCGCCTTCCAGCTTGATAGTGTAGGGGTCTACCGGCTGAAAGTGGCTCTTGGCCACGCGGACCGTGATCGGATCGATAGCTTCGTAGGTCGCCTCGGTAATATCGACGATACCAGAGTTTTCGGTGAAATGAAACGGGTCCACATTTTCATACAAGCTGTGGGCGGCAACACTCTGAGGCGTACAGCGCAACCCCTGCCCAAAGGGCTTAACGAGAAAGTGGTCCTGTCGCAGATGCACGAACATGATCCCCTTCCCGGCGGTCTCACAAGCCAGCGTGCCGCATTCTACAACCTTGCCCGCGTGCCATGCCAGCCCTTCTGGAAAGCCGTGCAGGATGGGCAACGCGGCATACAGCGCCGAGTCGCTGCAGCGACCGGCAAGGATAAAATCAACTCCCTCCGCAAGCGCTTTCTGTAAGGGTTCGGCACCCATCATCCCGACAATGTGTGCGCTCCCTTTGATCGTGTCTTCGTCCACGTGAGGTGCGGCGTCAAGTGGCTTGAGACGCCCCTGACGGAACACTTCGACCAGCGCATCCTTGTCCTGTTCCGCGTAAATCACTGCAACGCGCAATTTTATCCCCATCTCCCTCACAATCTCGTTGACGATATCAAGCGTCCAGTCCACCTGTCCATCTTCCCCTGCTGTCCCAGCGGAGCCGATCAAGACCGGAATTCCCGCACGGTGACCGGCATCCAGAAAGGCAGCAATGTCACGCTTGACAGCTTCACGCGCAAAAGCGGGCTGCCCGGAACCAAGAGAGAACGGACCCGCATCTGTGGTGCCTGCGTCGCACGCGATAAAATGGGGGTTCTCCTTGAGCGCTTCATCAAGCGAACCTATATCAACTCCTGCCCCAACCAGCGTGCCAGCGATATATCGTATTTCATCCATTGTGCAATTTCCCTTCTGCATTTCAGAACATTGCCTCAATTCCACCATTTAGAATCCTTCCCTTGCTTGTACAAATCTCGTCAATCCCGCAACACAGCAGAAAATTGTCAACAATTATCGTGGAACAAACCGTTGGCAGTCTGATGTATAGGTATTTACGTCTTAAACTGTTAACACTTTATCTAAAGTATAGGGTGAGAAACGGATTTTGTCAAGGCTTTTTGGGCAAATTGTCAACAGTTTGTAGTGCGAAAAGGGAAAAGAGGGCGTTTACTTGACATTCCTAGTCGCTGCGTCTTATAATTGTCAACACTTCTACCTTTTTGGGAGAGCCAGGTTGGAAGATCTGCATGAAGAAGGGAGAGGAGAAGATAGATAAGTTTCTCTGGAAAACAGGAGAGAGGAGTGCTTTTTATGGCAGGCGAAGATCAAAGCATCAAGACCGATAGTCAGCGGGAAATGGCGCGAATACTGGAGAACTCGGACCGCACGAATCCGCGCGTGACCTCGATCGCGCAGTCGATTGGATGTGCAATTATCGAAGGCCATTTGCGGCCTGGAGACGATCTCAATACCGTCGATCTCTCAAAGCAATTTCAAACGAGCCGTACGCCGGTCAAAGAGGCCCTCTTGCTGCTCGAAAAAGAAGGTTTAGTGACCATTCCGCCGTACCGTCGTCCCTTTGTGGCGCAGGTCAGCCTCGAAGAGGTACGTGAGATCTATCAGGTGCGGGCGAATCTGCTGATGCTCACCGCAGAATTGATTGTGAACACCGCCTCAGATGGGGATATCGCCTCGCTCAGAGCGTTCCTGCTGCCAATGCGTGAGATGGCAGCGGCTCACGATGTCGATGGGGTATTCTGGGCCAGTGTGGCCTTTCGCAATAGGGAAACCGAGATATGCAACAACAGACAGATGAAGCGTATCCTGGATTCATTAGGATTACGAACACTTCAGTTACGTCACCTGAGTATGAAGATTGGGCGCACTTATGCTGAGCAAAGACTCAGTGACAGGGAACGTCTGGTGGGCGCATATGAGGAACGCGACGCTTCTTTAGCCGTGGCGTTAACACGTGCTATGGTCAGGAGGTCGCTCAAGATCATTGAGCAGTCTGAAGATGTTCGCGCAAAGAAGGACAGCGGCCAGGTGGCGTGATACGTGTGCTTCTCTACGAACGCTTATAAACGTAGGTGAGCGGAGTTGCCCCTTTTCATCCTCTTAGGGTATAATAATGCAACTTTAACAACGTAATCATTAGTAAAGTTCGTTGTGTCCATCAGGGTTTTCCCCTCTACCAAGGAGTATCATGGCCGAGCAACTCAACATTATTCTTGTTCCACATACACACTGGGATCGTGAATGGTATTTGACCTTCCAGCAGTTTCGCGCACGGCTTGTCCATACGATCGATAAGCTGCTCGATATCCTGGACCGCGATAGCAATTTCACGTATTTCATGCTCGACGGTCAGACAATTGTGCTCGATGATTACCTGGAAGTGCAACCGGAGCAGGAAGAACGGCTTAAAAAGTATGCGCGCGCGGGGCGCATCAATGTGGGCCCATGGTTTATTCAGCCCGACGAGTTTCTTGTCAGCGGAGAGTCGCTGATTCGTAACCTGCAGGTGGGGTTGCAGCGGGCCACCGAATTTGGAGAGCCGATGCGCATTGGCTATGTCCCCGATTGCTTCGGCCATATCGCGCAGCTGCCGCAAATCCTGCAGGGATTTGGTATAGATAACGCTGTCTTCTGGCGCGGCGTAGGGGCTGAAGCGCGCAAGAGCGAATTTCTCTGGGCTGCACCCGATGGGACGCGCGTGCTGGTTATTCACCTCGCTGACGCGTTAGGGTACTCGAATGCGCGCATGATGCCGCTTGCGCCGGATGAATTTGTCTCGCGCGTCAAGTTGCTCACGGCGCAGATATTGCCGAAGGCAACCACCGATACGCTGCTCTTTATGAATGGCTCCGACCACCTGGAGCCACAAGATGGCCTACCAGAGGCGATTGCGGCAGCGAATCCACTGCTGGCGCATATCAGTCCAGAGCAAGAAAAAATGCTTGCTGAATTTGGACAGGTGCAGCAGAACGGAGACATAAAGCATTTTGATGGCATCAATGTACAGATCGGTACGCTGCCCCAATATGTCGAGACCGTTCGATCACAGAATGGGAAGCACGAGTGGAGAAAAGAAGAAGGTGGGAGAGAGGGAGCACAAGAGGACTTGCAAGTCCTGACCGGTGAGATGCGCAGCGGCCAATTTTCGCATTTGCTGCCGTCGGTCCTCTCCTCACGCATGTGGATCAAGCAGCAGAATGCCGCGACGGAACACCTGCTGGAACATTGGCTAGAGCCGCTTACGGCGTGGGCATGGAAGCTCGGAGCGACATACCCTGCAGGTTTAGTCAGAATGGCGTGGAAGTACCTGCTACAGAATCATCCTCATGACAGCATCTGCGGCTGCAGTATCGACCAGGTACACCGTGAAAATGCGGTACGATTTGCGCAAAGCCAGCAGATCGCGGAAAGTGTCATCACTCAGGCAATGCAGGGTATCGCTGAGATGGTGGATACTCGGGCTCCTATTCAGACGACACATACACAACATAAACCCATTCCTATTGTGGTATTTAACCCTGCTCCTGGACCACGCACAGAGATCGTGCAGGCAGTTATTTCATATGCTGGTACGCTGCGCTCGGCTGTGATCATTGACGAACAGGGCCAGCACGTGCCCTTCACTACTGTCAACCGCTGGAGACAGGAGCTTGGTTCTGCACAACTGCCACGAGAGACGACCGCGGCAGCTGTGATGCTCATGGGTGCTGATGCCCCCGGTGAGTTTATCCGCATGGCGGAAAACACGGCGGCAACGATGCTGGGGAAACCCGAGGGTTCCTACGAGATTTTACGCGTGCATATCGATACGCAGCAGCCGAACGTGGCCAATATCGAGGTACTGATCGCGCCACGAGGCAACGCTACCGGCAGGGACCATGAATTGCTGGCGGCAGAGCAGCAGATACTCGCCCTATTGCAGCGCGAGGATATCCATATGTTGAACATATCGGCCATCGACCAGGCGCGAGAAACTATCGATTTTGTTGCCAACGAGGTGCCGGCCTATGGACTCAAAACCTTCTGGGTCTATCCACGAGGTATCAAAGAGGAGACATCCACTACCGCGGCCAGTGCACTTTCAGGCGAGCAGCAGCGTATAGAAAATGAATGGTACCGCGTGGAGGCGAGTGCGGAAGATGGCACACTGACGATTACCGATAAACAGACGGGCGCTATCTTTACTGGCCTCAACCGTTTTGTCGATGGCGGTGATACCGGCGACCTGTACAACTATTGTCCACCTGCACAGGATGTTCTGGTCAGCGAGCCACTTGAGCCAGCAAAGATCGAGCTTGTCAGCACGGGACCTGTGCGCGCGGTATTGCGCGTAAGTGGGCGCTGGTTATTGCCCAGCGCCGTTTCCGCCGACAGGACGGAACGCAGCTCGCGTACAACCGCCTGCCAGATTGTCAGTGACATATCGCTCACTCCTGGCGTTCGTCGCGTCGATATCCATACCAGTTTTGATAATAAGGCAAAGGATCACAGGCTCCGGGCGGTTTTTCCGGTACCGTATCATGTAGAGGATGTTGCCGCCGAGGGCACATTCGAAGTACGAACGCGCCCGGTCGCCGCCGAGCGGCCCGAGGACGTTGCTGATTGGTCGGAGGAGCCGGTCAATACGTTTCCCCAGAAACGGTTTGTCGATATCAGCAACGGGACCACCGGGCTAGGAGTGCTCAACCGCGGGCTACCCGAGTACGAAATACTCCAGGATGGGCCGGGTGTCGCGCCGGGGCACATGGCGGTCGCGCTCACGCTCCTACGCTGTGTAGAATGGCTTTCACGTGGAGACCTCTCAACGCGCCGGGGTCACGCGGGCCCAATGGAGCATACGCCGGAGGCTCAGTGCCTGGGACACCAGGAATTTGATTACGCGTTAGTGCCACATAGCGGGGATTGGCAGGCAGAAGGAGCTCTTGTGCTGCGCGAGGCACAGGCCTTCAATATTCCTGTACGGGCCGTTGTCCCTCTTTCTGATGTAAGTAACGAAGAGCATTGGGGGAAACTCCCTGTCGATAGAAGGCATCCACGGGAGGGATTCCTGTCTTCATGCGCAACGCTGCTCGAAGTTGAGCCCAGTGAGATCGTAGTGAGTGCGATCAAGAGGAGCAACACGGGAAAAGGACTGATTGTTCGCCTGTACAATCCTTTTTCGCACGCGGTTGAGGCAAGCATACGGCCAGGGGTTGATTTAGCGCGGGCCTTTGTGGCAAACTTACAAGAGGAGGAACAAGAGCAGCTCTTCTGGAGCGGTGACGAGGGAGAGCCTTTGCACGTCGGTTTACGTTCGGGGGAAATTAAGACCATTCTGTTCCAATAGGGGATCGAGTGGAGGGGACAGGTCAAGGGCGACCGCAAGGGTCGCCCCTACTATAGACGAATTTACCCATGAGGGCCGTGTATATTATAGTAGGGACGACCCTTGCGGTGTCCTGGTTGGGCAGTTGCCTCTTATTCACAATAATTGAAGTCACAATAGTCCTATCTTGTTGCCGTTTTCTTATTGTGTACGTCTTAATTGAAGACACTAAACTATGTATATCCTGAAAGGGGCTTTAGTCCTGCGATGACACATACACTTATGACGCATGTTCTGACTACTATATTTACCACGGGGCCGGCGGCAACACCCACGGCTGTTCCCAGTCCCACAGCGACAGCCACTTCAGGCAGTTCTACTCTGTCTACCATAACAGGCTACCTGGGAATCTTCATTGGCTTCCTCGTTACCTTTATCGTTATTTTCTGGCTCAGCCTGATTATCTGGACCTTCCGCGATATACGGTCGCGAACACAAGACTTCTTATCGCAGGTATTGGCGACGCTGCTGGTGACGGTCTTCTTCATTGGTGGTCTGTTCATTTATATGATTTTGCGTCCGCGGCAGACGCTGGCAGAGATCTATGAGCGCCAGTTAGAGGAAGAATCACTGCTGGCGGAGATGACTGAACGCCAGACCTGTAACAATTGCCACGCGCGTGTCGAGTCAGATTTTCAGGTATGCCCTTCTTGCGGCCAAAAGCTGAAGCGGCCGTGCCCTAAGTGCGAGCGTCTGCTGGAGTTGCGTTGGACCTTCTGCCCCTATTGTGCCACTAACCTGACTGGCGCGCCAATACAGAGTATGCCAGGGATGGCAGGTATGCCTGCTATGCCGGGCGTGCCAATGCAAGGAATGCCTCCCAGTGGTCCTGGTGTCCCTATGAGCGGGCCAAGGTATTAAGACATGACACAAAGCAAAGTTTTAGAACAAATATCCGCATTGATGCCAAAGAGTGATCCACCAGCGTAAAGAACAGGTGGGCCAGGTGACATGGGAGAGCGGGCGATAGGGCTGGCAGCCAGAAAACTGGGGAGGATGGGTGAGCCAGAGCCGACGCCAGCGCCCAACGAAGGCGATAGAGGGGAGCTTTCGCTGTCCACAGGCGCCAGTCGGCGCGTTGGCACCAGTTTTCCAGCAGCCGGGAACGGGCCAGCCAAAGCGGGGGAACAAGCATCGACAAGAGAAAGCCATAGGCCAGGGTGACCAACAGGAGCATTTTGCGACGCGGCTCCCACTCGCGCAGCCGCAGGGATTCGAGCACGAGTTCGGTTTTCTGAAAGCGGAAGCTTTCCTCGATTTTCCATCTGCGAACGTAGGAGAAGACCATGTCCCAGGCTTGCTCATCCGTCTCGACAGGCTCATTGGTGAGCAAATACCAGGGTTGGGGCCCTTTGCCCTGGCGCACGACGACCAGCCACAATGGGCCCTGGTAGCTGGGGTGACGCACGGGCAGTGCCAGCACCCGGGTGCTACGATAGACACGACAATGGGTGTCCCACAGCAGTTTGGCTTCTCCCCAGGCGCGTTTGCCGCGTGCGATCTCCCAGGCTTTGCGCTCCTGGCCCGAGGCATCCAGCAGCTTGTTGCCTTTCTTCCAGCGCATGACGAAGCGCAGGTGGTACCTCCACAACTGCCAGAGCCAGGGACCGTGGCCATAGCCCCGATCGAAGACATGGCGCACCATTCTGCCCCAGTGAGCTGCCACCTTGCGAAACCTCGCCTGCTGCTGTTGCCGTTGTTGCGAACTTCCGCCCTTCTCCCGACTCCACCAGCGCATGGTCACCACCTGGGGAACTCCACTGTTGCCGAC
>WNFX01003010.1_pt1 | contig 16882 bp, 12 predicted proteins | sample 5400111 | NCBI WGS metagenome assembly WNFX01 (sample SAMN13153363, study PRJNA577476) | soil metagenome | isolation source: 40 cm soil or saprolite under grassland replicate 1 | place: USA:California | collected 2016-06-15 | reverse complement strand
ATTCGGCGATCATAATCGGCTTGTTCGGATCGAGACCGCACATTTCCTGATACGGCCAATCGACCAGTGACGGAATGTTCGCCCAAGGTTCGTCTTTGAATTGCTGGCCGTAAACACTCAGGCCAAGCCAGTCGACGTACTCGGCGCCCGGATAATATGCCGGCGCAAAATTCCAGGTATCAAGCGGATAGGAATAATTGTTAGCGTGAAACATCCACTGGACGTTGGACGCGCCGCGCGCCCGAACACGATCGACGACATGGCGATATGCCGTCCGAAAATTTTCCGGGCCCTTCCAATTCTCGCGATCGTCGTCCCAATTGTCGGCGCCATAGTAGATCCCTGACCACGGAAACCAGTCTCCATTCATCTCGACACCGAATGCGACGATCATGGGATGGCCAAATGCGCGGGCGGCGTCGGCCCACTTGTCGATGTAATCATTCCATTTTCCCGCGATGATGTCGTTGAGATTGAATTTGTCCGGGCCGTGATTTTGCGTGTACGGTTTGTCCCACGGCGACCAAAAAACGAGCGGGAGCGAACCGTGCCGCCAGACGACATTAAGATTTGCAGTCGGAAAATCCTGCTCACCCCAATAGCTCGAAGAAGCAATGATGGCCTGGTGTTTACCCACCATCGTCTCGAAATCTTCAATCATTTCGAGCGTGACGTCGTCTTCCTCGTCGCCGAAATCCATGAACGCGCCGGTATAGGCGCCATGCGCTGGAACGACGACTGCGACCGGACCATTTGGATCGACCTGAGGCGAAGTTGCCGCCTTTTTGCATGAACCCAATCCGGGGCAAGTCAGAAAGAAAATCACCAATGACGAATGACGAATGACGAATGAATTTCGAATCTTCAAATGACGAAAAATCAGCCGAAGAACACTCTTGGTCATTCGGATTTTGTCATTCCTTCGTCATTCGTGCCTCAACATTTCTCCTCACGCCCGCACCGGCACGCTGGCGGTGCGTTCGAGTTTTCCCCAGCTAACGAGGGCGCCTTTAAGCGCGCGAAAGATCGCCTTCCAAATGCAGTAACTGAGCATTGGCCGGTAAATCAAACGCATGGGAAGAATGCGCCAGGCGCGCAAAATCGGTTCTCGCTCCAGAATGCAAGCCAGGGTCGCGAGAACAACATCCATGGCGAGGAAAGTGATGACAAAAGGCATGACTGCTCGCCAGACACCGAATGGAAGTGTGGCGAGCAAAAACAAATCCACCATCGGCGTAACCGCGACGAGGATGATTTGGAAAAACCAAACGCTCGGCAAACTGAACCAGCCGAGCGCGCGATAATTCCAATTGAACACCATGTCGCGATGTTTCCAAAGACATTGCAACGTGCCATAGGCCCAGCGAAATCGTTGCCGCGCCAACGTCCGCACACTCTCCGGCGCTTCCGTCCAGGCGATCGCGCCCGGGACGTAAACGATCCGCTGCCGATGTTTGTGTAATGACAGGGTGAGATCGGTGTCTTCAGCCAGTGTTTGCAAACTGAGGCCGCCCGCTTGATCGATTGCGTCCTTTCGAATGGCACTGATCGCACCAGGCACAACCGTGATGCAATTCCAGCGATTGTAGGCGCGCCGATCCAGGTTGAAGCCGCACGTGTATTCCAGCGCCTGACAACGCGCGATGAACGTGCGCAAATTCCCGACCTTGGCATGACCTGAAACCGCGCCGATCCGCTCGTCGGCAAACGGCTCCAGTAAACGTGAGAGTGTGTCGCGCTGAAAATGTGTATCGGCATCCACAAACACGACAATTCCGTGCCGCACGGTGGAGAGCGCGCGCTGCAACGCTCGCGCTTTGCCCCGATTTTCCTGTTGCATCAAACGAATGCGCGGATCGATACCCGCGGCGCGCTCGATTTCTGCGGCGGTTTCGTCACGCGAACCATCATCGACCAAGATCACTTCGATGGCGCCTTTGTAATCGGTGTCGAGAAGCGCTTGCAAAGTTCCCGCGATTACTCTGCCTTCGTTGTAAGCAGCCATCACCACGCTGATCGGTTCGGCGAAATCTGCCTTCGACCCGCGCCGGAAACGATAGGCCAACCAGATCACGACCAGCGTCCGAATTACCACCAGCGCGGTTGCGACGATCATGAACGCCCAAAGGAATTCTTCGATCCCATGATAGATTCGAAATCCCGTGTTGCTCACCACCCGCATGAGCGATTGACCGCTCTGCCGTAATGGCGGCATGAGCGCGTCGCGCGTCGTCCCAAGCAGCGCGCTCAAGGGCACAACCGTATCGCCCCGCGTATGCAGCCAATCCAAAATGCGCGGAAGTGCTTCGACTGTTTGCGAGCGATCGCCGCCGGCATCGTGCAGCAAGATGATGCTGCCATCGCGCCGTTGCTGTTTGACGCGCTGCAGGATGATGTCCGCGCCCGGCTTGGCCCAATCCTGGGGATCGATGTTCTCCAGAACGACGAGATAATTGAGGTCCTGCGCGATTTGCAGCGGAGTCAGCTCGGTCAACTGCGATGGGCTTGTATCCGCCGCGTAAGGAGGACGAAATAAAGTCGTGGCGCGACCGGTGATTGATTCGATTAAAAGCTGCGTCGCATTCAATTCCAGCCGCACATGTTCCGGCCAGCAAAGGGCCAGGTTCGGATGATAATAAGTGTGATTTCCGACCTCGTGTCCTTCATCGACAATTCGGCGGACGAGGCCGGGATAGTGCTCGGCGTTTGCCCCGACGAGAAAAAACGCAGCCTTCACCTTGGCTGCTTTCAGGATATCTAGAATCTTCGGCGTCCATCGCGGATCTGGACCGTCATCGAAAGTGATCGCGACCTGATGTTCGCCTCCCGCGCCCTGGTGATAAAGCGTGGGAAATTCCGGGAACTTCGCGTATCTCGCCGTAAGATAACCCTGAGAATCGGTCGCCAGATTTCGCATTCCATCTGCGCGACTCTCATCCACCGTAACAATTTCACCATCACCCACATCGGTGATCGTGTCCGTCCCTCTGAGCACTTCCAACAGGCCGCGTGTTTGATTGTCGATCTTGAAATCGCGAGAAAGATTGAGCGCGTCCCAGATCGCCGGGTCTTCGGTGCCGAGTCGATAAAGAGCAAAGCCGCCGGCCTTTTGATCGCGCACTTCACGCAGTTCGTTTAAGAAGGTCGCGACATCGAGAAACCAAACCGCGTGCTCTTTGTCCGCGTCCTCAAAATAAAAATAAGGATTGTAACCGGGAGCTTTGACTTCGGCGCTCTCGACTCCCGCGTTATGGGCGCGGCTCATCGCTTCTGGGAAGCTGATTAGTTCCGCTTTTTTCCCGCCGATCGTCCAATCATATCCATAGCTGCCGAGCGCGACGATCCATTGTTTTGTGTCCGCATCTTCGAGCAAAACGTGGAGCCAGCCTTCAAACCAGGAACGCGATCCGAGTGGACCGGGCGGGTCGATATCGGAGGTCTCGTCGAAGAGCAACGCGACGAAACGATCGACATTGTCGGAGAGATTCTCGAAGTCGATGTAATCAAGGTCCTGCCCTGGTTGGACGCACAGCCACAGTTGTTTGTCATCGTCATGCAGCACGTCCGCGAGTTTGTCGATGAAAGCGCTGATATCTTTTTTATAGACGGGATCGACCTGTTCCCAGCCGATGACGACGCCCGCCGCCCGGGCACTTTGCAAAACCGTGAGCACGCTACGGATAAAACGATCTTGTCGATCTTGCGGACCGTGTGCCAGATTTTCGATTGCCTCCGGTTGCCAGCTGTCGCCAACGAGATTGGTTAGCAGTGGCATCAATGCAATGCCTTTGCTCGCCGTAAATTTCGGCAGCCGCGCATCCGCATCGATTTGTAAATCACCCAGCCCGTTAACTACCGCCATCCACTCTGGGCAGAGATGAGTAATTTGCGCCGCATGCTGCTCGAGCGACGAATAGCTATACGGATCGCCATTGGTGTAGAACGCGAGCCGCACTTCGTTGTTCGGAGATTTTTTTCGCGGGCGCGCCGGAGGAGGCTGTGCCGGCGCACCCATTTTCTTCGCCGCCTGCCGGGCCGCACCGAATTTCTGCCAAAGCAATGAGCTCGGGGCCATTTGTCCCGCCGGATTCTCTTTTTGCAGAGCCTTGAGTTGGCCCTTCAACTGACGCAGCGCGAAGGGAACCTGCATCTGTGGCGCGACAAAAAGTGTCTGCACGAACAACACCGTCCCGAGAAAAAATAACACTCCGCCAACCAACAGGATCAGGCGCAATCGCGGCCACCGCTTGCCCGCCGGATCGGAGAAAACGAACGGCGTAAGTGCGTCTGGCGGGATGTCGTTCATGAGCGGCTATTTTCGCTCGGTCGCAGCGATAATGGAAGCCGCTTTGACCAGAAATTGTAGAGCAAGGGGGGTCGTCTGTCCCACTGTGATCCACTTCTGTCGCGGCGCTCTATGAGCGACGAATGTAGTCAATTTCGGCGGTCATTGACCGCCGCTACAGTGATTTGGCTAGCTCCAGCGCTTTTCTCCGCAGTAGCTCGCGCGCCTGTGGAATGCCGCCACCAAGCTCGTAAACGCCATCGAAAAGTTCACGGGCCTCCGGGCTCCCGCTGGCACGCCCAACGATCGCGAAAACACCCTTGCCAAGCTGGCGCGCAAGTCGCGCCACACCGGCCGGCGTTTTTCCTTCGAGCGTTTGGCTATCTAAACTTCCCTCACCCGTAATGACAAGATCGACATCTTTCATCTTGGTTTCGAGATCGACTGCTTCGGCCACGACATCGAAACCAGGCCGAATCTTCGCACCGCAAAAACTCATAAGACCAAATCCGAGTCCGCCCGCCGCACCCGTTCCCGGTTCGCCCTGGTAATCAACGCCCAGGTCTTTTGAAACAACTTCCGCGAGTTTCGTTAAGGCGCGCTCCAAGATGTCGATCGTGTCTCCGGTCGCGCCTTTTTGCGGACCGAATATGCGCGTCGCCCCATTTTTACCGAACAACGGATTTCGCACATCGGCTGCGGCAATAATTTTTGGTAGCGATAAATCTCTCGGCCTTTCAATGCGAGTGAGCTTCGCCAATTCGCTCACCCTTCCCCGTATGTCTTTATCTTGCTCTTGTTTGAGAAATCGAAAGCCAATTGCGCGCGCCACGCCAAAGCCGCCGTCATTGGTCGCGCTCCCACCGAGGCCGATAATTATTTCGCGCGCGTCACGTCCCGATGCATCGAGAATCATTTCGCCAAGTCCGAATGTGGTCGCACGATCGACATCTTTTTCATTCGATTGCAAGCGCCGCATTCCGGCGGCTTCACTCATTTCCATGACCGCGAGCTTTCTGCTTTCAATGCAGGCGTAGCGGCAATCGATCTCGCGGCCCAGGGGATCGTGTGCCTTGCAGGTAACCCATGAACCGCCGAGCGCATCGCAAATTACATCCGCGGTTCCCTCGCCCCCATCGGCCATTGGCACGACGTCGATCTTTGCGTCGGTCAGAACTTCGCGCAGCCCTCTCGCGATGTTTTCCGCGACCTCGCGCGCGTTGAGCGAGCCTTTAAATTTATCAGGGGCAATCAGGATTTTCATTTTGGAGGGAGACGCGCCGTCGTGTCCCAAATATTAGGGCGCCGACAGCGCGGACGCCCTTCAAGCACGCGAACCCGAGAATCACGTTTTAAGTTTCCGCTCCAGAATTTCCCCCGCCAGCTGCGGATTCGCCTTGCCTTTCGACAATTTAATCACCTGTCCTTTGAGAAAATTAAGCGATGCAGCATTGCCAGTTTTGAAATCCGCCGCCGGTTTTGGGTTCGCCGCGATCACATCATCGCAAAACTTCTCGATCGCGCTCACGTCGCTCAATTGCTCAATGCCTTTTTCCTTCACAATCGCGGCCGCGCCTTTGCCACTGGCAAACATTTCCGCGAAAACTTCCTTGCCTTGTTTCCCGCTGATCTTCCCGCTGTCGATCAAATTGACGAGCTCATCGAGCGCCTCGGGAGGAATCGGACAATCGCTGATTGTCCTGTTTGCGCTGCCCAGTGCGCTTTGGAGATCGTTCAGAATCCAATTCGCGACGTTCTTGGGCTTTTTGGCGCCTTTCGCTGCTGTTTCAAAATAGCGCGCAAGATCGAGATCGTCGGCCAAAACACCCGCGTCGTACGAAGTCACTTCGTATTGCTCGACGAAACGCGCGCGCTTTGCCTTCGGTAATTCGGGAACGCGCGCCCGTGCGTCCGCCAGTAACACCTCGCTTTTGACCGGGACCAGATCCGGATCGGGAAAATAACGATAGTCGTGCGCCGATTCCTTCGTCCGCATGAGGAAGGTCTCGCCGGCTACGTCATCCCAGCCGCGCGTTTCCTGCTCGAGTTTTTCACCGCGCTCCAAGGCGCCGATTTGCCTCTGAATTTCGTAAGCCAGCGCGCGCCGCACGCCGCTGATCGAATTCAGGTTTTTAATCTCGATCTTCGCGCCAAGCTCCGCCTGCTTTTCGGGTCGCACAGAGACGTTGCAGTCGCACCGGAGCTGGCCTTTCTCCATGTCGGCATCACTGACCGCGCCATAAATCAGGATTTGTTTGAGCGAAGTCAAAAATGCGAAAGCTTCTTCCGGTGAATTAATCTCCGGCCGAGTCACAATTTCCATCAACGGCGTGCCGGCGCGATTAAAATCAATTCCGCTGCTCGACTCAAAATGAAAACTTTTCGCCACGTCTTCCTCGAGATGGATACGCACCAGGCTTACTTCCTTGTCCGCAGTCGCGATCGTTTTCTGCGCATCCTTTGGATAAGCCAGATCGTGCAGTGGCACACTGCCGTTCGTGCAAAACGGCATGTCGTATTGCGAGATTTGGTAATTTTTCGGCATGTCCGGATAAAAATAATTTTTGCGGTCGAACTTGCAGACCGGCGCAATGTCGCAATCAAGCATCAGCCCGGTGAGCACAGTCATGCGCAGCGCTTCATGGTTCATGACTGGCAAGGCGCCGGGCAAACCGAGACAGACCGGGCAGGTATGCGTGTTCGGATCGGCCCCGAATTCGACCGGACACCCGCAAAACATTTTCGAGCGCGTCTTCAGCTGCACGTGTACTTCGAGGCCAATGGTTGTGATGTATTGCATTGCAGATTTCAAATTCCTCGCACAACGTCCACAAAGGTCATAACGAAAGCCGCGTCCAAGATTTGTTTCGCGATCTCATTCTCACTCATCCGTTGTGTCCTTTGTGGACTTTTGTGTGAGGTTATTGCGACTGCAGCGCGTAATCGAGCGCACCTTGCAGGTCGAAATTCTTTATCTGCTCGATGATGGTCGGGTCGTTCAATACCGCGCGGATCTTTTCATTCTGGACAAGCTCGATCAGCCGCCCTTGCGCGATCAGTTGTGAAATTTCAGGGTCGTTGCGCAGCGCAGCAATTTTTGGGTGCTCGGTCAAATTACGGGCGCCGGGATACGCAAGAAAACGCTCTGCCTTTCTGGCACTTGAGGCGACTCGCCCAACTTTACCGAGGGTGTCGTAGGTCTTTACCGGAATGACGTCAGTGTTCTTCACCACGTCGCCGATGACGCCCATTTCAAGTGAATTTTTCAGGCGCGCGAGCGAAGTTATCAGAGGCGAAAATTGCTCATTCGATTCGCTCAACAGACGGGGCCGCACATCAATAACGTGAAGCGCCTGCGGTTGCGGTAGCGCGCCCACATCTTCCTGGCCGCGCACTCGCGCGTCGGCCACCGCGCCGACGGACCTCACTCCGACAACCAGCAGCCAGATGAGAAACGCGCCAAAAAAGAAGCCGAGCACAGCGCCGGCCGATCCGTAAAGGAAACGCACCACGATGGAATTGTGCTGCCGGGTCCGTTTGAACAAAATCGCGCCGAGGCCGTTGATGATTGCATAGACCATCAGCGCCAGTACCGCGCCGGCCAGGATCGACAATAACGCGTCAGGTATTTTGAAAAACGGACGGACCATAGGCACCGTAAATTTGCCGCCGAAAAATGCAGCGAAATAAGCGGCGATCAGGGCAACCAGGCGCGCTAATTGCCGGGGGAGGCCGAGCCTCCAACCGCGCAGAATCTCGAACAGAATAAGGAGAGCAGCGAACGAGACGAACACCAGTTGCCAGAGAGGCGAACCGGCGGAAGAATCGATCGCCGATTGCGGATTGGCGATTGCAGAAAGGAAGAAATCCGGCATGTCGGAGAGTTTGACGATGATTAACTTTCCGCAATCCGCAATCCGTAATCCGCATTTGCGATCGCGCGCTGGCGCAAGGCGTGATCGCACAACACGAGGGCGGCCATCGCTTCCACCATCGGGACCGCGCGCGGCAGCACGCATGGGTCGTGACGGCCGCGCGCCATGAGTTCAGTTTCGTCTTGCGATTTCGTGACGGTTTTTTGTTTTCGTGAAATCGTCGCCGTCGGCTTAAAACCGACACGGAAATAAATCTCTTCGCCATTGCTGATGCCGCCCTGAATGCCCCCCGAATAATTAGTCGAAGTCCGAATTCTGCCGCCGCGCATTTCAAAGGCATCGTTGTGCTCGGAGCCGCGCATTCGGGTTGCGGAAAAGCCCGAACCGATTTCAAAACCTTTCGTCGCCGGCAGGCTCAACATCGCTTTGGCCAGGTCGGCTTCCAGTTTGTCGAAGACCGGCTCGCCGAGTCCGGCCGGAGCGTTTCTCACGACGCACTCAAGCACTCCGCCTAACGAATCACCTGCTCTGCGCGTTCTCTCGATCAAAGAAATCATTTTCTTCGCTGCAGCGGCATCGGGACAACGAACGATGTTTGCATCGACGTCGCTCATCTTGACCTTCGACTTGTCGATCCTGGACGCCACGTCGGCGACCTGGGCAACGTAAGCGACGATGTCGATCTTCGGATAAAGCGCGCCCAAAACCTTTCGCGCAACCGCGCCGGCCGCGACACGGCCGACCGTTTCGCGGGCCGACGCGCGACCGCCACCCTGCCAGTTTCGAATCCCGTACTTCGCTTCGTAAGTGAAGTCGGCGTGCGATGGGCGAAACGTTTTCGCAAGATCGACATAATCCCCGGGCCGCGCGTCTTTGTTTCGAACCAGAATCGCGATGGGGGTGCCGAGCGTTTTGCCTTCAAAGATGCCGGACAGAATCTCACAGCGATCTTCTTCCTTTCGCTGCGTCGTGATTTTGCTTTGACCGGGACGCCGCCGATCCAGCTCGCGCTGAATGTCCGCCCCGGAGATGTCGATCTTAGGCGGGCAACCATCGATCACTACGCCGATACCGCCGCCGTGCGATTCGCCGAAAGTGGTGATGCGGAAAAGTTGGCCAAAAGTGTTGCCCATTTGTAACTCAGCCCTCCTGGCTGTCGGGGAATATGAAACAGGCAAGATGCCTGTGCTACGTCAAATCGCTTCGAGCGCGGTTTGCAGATCGTCGATCAAATCGCGGACGTCCTCCACACCGACCGAAAGCCTGACCAGCGAGTCGGTGACGCCAAGAGCTTCGCGTTGTTCTTTCGGCACGGAGGCGTGGGTCATAAGTGCGGGATGATTGATCAGGCTTTCGACACCGCCCAAACTTTCCGCGAGCGAAAACAGATGAGTGTTTTCAAGAAAACGCCGCGTCCCGGCGAGATCGGTTTTCAAAATGATCGTGACCATTCCGCCGAAACCGCGCATCTGCATGCGCGCGAGATCGTGTTGCGAATGCGACTTGAGTCCGGGATAACTCACTGACTTCACCTGAGGCTGCTCTTCCAGCCAGCGCGCAATCTCGAGCGCATTTGCGCAATGACGCTCCATGCGCAGGGACAGCGTTTTCAAACTTCGCAACACCAGAAAGCTGTCGAACGCCCCCGCGATCGCACCGACCGCATTTTGCAAGAACGCAATTTGATCACCGAGCTCTTGGTTGTCCCCGACGATAGTGACGCCGCCGACCATGTCGGAATGGCCGTTAAGATATTTCGTCGCCGAATGAACCACCAGGTCGAAGCCGAACTCAATTGGCCGCTGAATCCAGGGACTGGCGAAGGTGTTGTCGGAAACGGAAATGATGTTGTGTTCGCGCGCGACTTTCGCGATCGCTTCCAAATCGATAAGTTTGAGCAGTGGATTGCTCGGCGTCTCGATCCAGACCATGCGCGTGTTTGGCTTGATTGCGTCCTCGAATCGGCTTGCGTCGGTAAGATCGACAAAGGTGAAATCGAGATTGGCCGAACGTTTTCTCACCTTTTCGAAAAGCCGGAACGTGCCGCCGTAAAGATCGTCGCTGACGACGATGTGCGAACCGCTGTCGAGCAGATCGAGCGCAGTCGCCATCGCGGCCAGACCGGACGCGAAAGCAAAACCGCGCGTTCCGCCTTCCAAATCGGCGATGCATTTTTCATAAGCAAGCCGGGTCGGGTTGATTGAGCGCGAGTAATCAAAGCCTTTGTGCTTGCCCGGACTTTCCTGGACGTAGGTCGAGGTCGCGTAAATCGGCGTCATGATCGCGCCCGTGCTCGGGTCGGGTTTTTGGCCGGCGTGTATGGCGCGGGTGGCAAACTCGTGCTGCTTTTTCATGTCGATCTTACGTTACGCAGATTTCAAATCTTAGGTAGGGACGGTTCACCGAACCGCCCGTGGACGATTGAGGTCAATCGCCCCTACCTCATGTCGATCCTAAGAAAATTCGCGGCTCGTCGGCACCGACGATTTGGGCATGTGGAGCCGCAGATAGGAAAGCAGATCGGTGCGTGTGATCAGGCCGAGAAATTTATCGTCTTCCATGACAATAACGACCCGGCCGCGATCAAAAACCGCCAGCAGATCGCTGATTTTCGCTTTTGGCGAAAGGGTCTCAAGCCGATCGGTCATCGCGTTTTTCACCGGATCATTAAAGTGCATCGGATCGCGATGCACCTTCACTAACAGATCGGATTCGTCCAGAATTCCGATGGCGCGCCCTTTCTCATCGACCACCGGCACTTGCGAGACATCGGCCTGCCGCATGCGTTTAAACGCCGTTAAAAGACTGTCTCCCGGGCCGACCGAAATCACTTCGCCCGCTTCTACGCGGTGACTGATTAAATCACTCAGATCTCCGTGCGGTGGGCGATGAATGAATCCCTGCTCGGCCATCCAAAAATCGTTGAACATCTTGGAAAGATATTTATTGCCGGTGTCCGCGACGAAAGTGACGACCCGTTTGGGTCGGTTTTGCTTCCGGCAATAACGAAGCGCGCCCGCCACGAGGGTGCCGGTGGATGACCCGCCTAAAACTCCTTCAAGACGCAACAATTCGCGCGCGGTGGCAAAGCTTTCCTCGTCATCGATCTCGAAGGCGTCGGTCACGTACGACATGTCGGCGATTTCGGGAATGAAATCTTCGCCGATGCCTTCGACCGCCCAGCTCCCCGATTCCACCAACTTGCCCGTTTTGACGTACTCATAAAGGACCGAGCCGGTGGGATCGGCCAGAACCATTTCGATTCCGCGCCGCGGCTTAACTCGATTAAAGAATCGGCCGAGTCCAGTCAGCGTCCCGCCAGAACCCACGCCTACGACAATGGCATCGACATCGTGCCGCATTTGTTCCCAAATTTCCGGGCCGGTGCTGCGCTCATGCGCCAGTGGGTTCGCCGGATTGCCAAACTGATTCACATAAAATGCGCCCGGGATCTCTTCCGCGAGTCGCGCGGCAACATCTTGATAATATTCGGGATGACCGCGAGTAACGTCCGACCGAACGATGCGCACCTCCGCGCCGAGCGCGCGCACGTGCGAAATCTTTTCCTGCGACATCTTATCGGGAATGACAAGCAGCACCCGATAACCTTTGGCACCGGCGACAAGGGCAAGGCCTAAACCGGTATTGCCCGCAGTCGCTTCGATGACTGTGCCACCGGGTTGCAACTTTCCTTCGCGCTCAGCCGCTTCGATCATGGAAAGCGCGATCCGGTCTTTGATCGAACCGGTCGGATTTTGATTCTCCAGTTTTACGAAAAGTTGACACGGCCCAGTGTCGATCTTTGTGATCTCGACCAGCGGTGTATCGCCGATGAGCGAAAGGATCGCGGGCGGTTTATTGCGCGCGGTCGAGGGTGGTGCGGTCGAAAGTTCGATCATGTCAATCTTGTCGCTATTCAATAGAGGGTTCGCCCTTATGTGACCACTCCGATTTGCTGTCATCGAGAAATTGCTGCAAGACCGGGAAACGCAATTCGCCGTAGTTCAAGGCATAGCGCAAATCGCCGCCTTCATATACCCACGTCGTAGGAATCCACGAGAGCGGCAGACCGGCGAACTGCTTGATGTGATTGCTTCCGCGCGGGCCCGGATCAGCCAGGAGGGTCACGTTCGGTTGACCGGCAATCTCAAATTTCGTCAGCATGGCGCGACCGTCTTCGCCACCGTTCCAAACGGAAACAAAATAAAATTTGACCCGCGGATTGTCTTTGATCGTTTTTAGCCATCCGCCGCTCTTCAATTCGGCCTGGCAATTCGAACACCACGGCGCCCAAAGATGCACGATACTCAGGTCCTGTGACTTGATTGCGTCGAGAACTTTCTGCTCGGCGGGTGATTCTGCCCGAAGCGAGGCCGCGGCAAGAATCGCAAATAAAATCGACATGGTAAGATCGACATGGTGAACATAAGTTAAGGGGAAAACACAGTCTGCTCAAGGGATGCCGGCAGGGCCATGCTCTGCGGAGCCGTCGAGATAAGTTCCATCCATTGGGTTTGACCTGCCTTCGGAAAACGCCTACTGTGGCGCTCCGTTTTCACTGCGATAATCGCATTGCGCGGCGGAGCAGATCGGGGGTCGTAGACCGCCGCTACAGTGTGCCCCAAGGAGGCCTTACTTAATTTATGATTCAAATGCAGGATGTGATGTCGAAGCCGATGCCGGACTTTCGCGAAGGCAGCATCGTTAAGGGACGCATTCTGGAGATGCGCCCGCGCGAGGTGCTCGTCGATATTGGTTACAAATCGGAGGGCGTGATTTCCATCAGTGAATTCGAAGACATCGATTCACTCGAAGTTGGCGACGAAGTGGAAGTCCTTCTCGAGCGGCTGGAGAACGACGAGGGCATGGTCGTCCTTTCGAAGGAGAAAGCCGCTTATCGCCAGAATTGGAACAAAATCGCAAGCGTGTTTCAGGGCGACGGTTTGATCAAAGGCAAAGTGAAATCGGTCGTTAAAGGCGGGCTGATGGTGAACATCGGTGTGGAAGCATTCTTGCCCGCGTCGCAGATCGACATCGTGCCGCCGAAGGATTTGCAGCAATTCGTCGGCAATACTTACGATTTCAAGATCGTTAAAATCAATGACGACCGGCGCAATGTCGTCCTAAGCCGGCGCGAGCTGATCGAGCAGGAGCGCAGCGAAAAGCGACAAAAATTTCTCGAAGGCGTGAACATCGGCGACAAAGTGCAGGGCACAGTGAAAAATCTCACCGACTTCGGCGCGTTCATCGATCTCGACGGAATGGATGGCCTGCTTCACATCACCGACATGACCTGGGGCCGGCTCGGGCATCCGAGTGAGCTGGTCAAAGTCGGTCAGCAGCTTGAAGTCGTCGTGCTCGACATCAACAAAGAAAAAGAGCGTGTCTCGTTAGGGCTGAAGCAGACGCAGAAAAATCCGTGGGACCAGATTGAAGAAAGATTTCCAGCCGGCCAGCGGGTCAAAGGCAAAATCACCAACCTCGTCCCGTATGGCGCGTTCGTAGAACTCGAAGAAGGCGTGGAAGGTCTCATCCACGTTTCGGAGTTATCGTGGACGAAACGAAACATGCGCCCCTCCGACATTTTAACAGTCGGCCAGGAAGTTGAGGCCGTCGTCCTCGGCGTGAACAAAGAGGAGCAGAAAATTTCGCTGGGACTGCGTCAACTTGAACCGAATCCGTGGGATGAGATCGAGAAGAAATTCACCATCGGCAGCCGGGTGAAAGGCAAGATTCGCAACATGACCGCTTACGGCGCGTTCGTGGAACTCGACGAAGGCATCGACGGAATGATTCACGTCTCCGACTTGAGTTGGACCAAGAAGATCAATCAGCCGAGCGAAGTCCTGAAAAAGGGCGATGAAGTCGAGGCTGAAGTCATCGACATCGACAAGACGAACCAGCGGATCAGCCTCGGTATCAAGCAACTGAGCGAAGATCCGTGGAAGAACATCGATCAGAAATACAAGATCGGCGATCTGGTCAAAGGCAAAGTGACCAAACTCGCGAGCTTTGGTGCATTTGTGCAATTAGAGGAAGACATCGACGGTCTTGTTCACATCTCGCAGCTCAGCGAAGACCATGTCGCCAAAGTAAAAGACGTGCTCAAAGTCGGTCAGGAAGTCGAAGCGCGCGTCATCAAGGTGGACAAAGTCGAACGCCGCATCGGATTGTCGATCAAAGCCGCCAACTATTCCGAAGAAGAACTGCGCAAAGAATCTGAAGCCTTCGACACCCTCAAGCCCGGCGAAGACATGGTCGGCTTGGAAAAGGCCTTCGCCGCCGCCGAACAGGAAGACTACCGCCCCGGCGAATCAAAAAAAGCAGCAAAAGAACCTAAGGAATCCAAGCGCGAGCCGAAGAAGACGAAGAAGTAAATTCGGTGGCCGCTCGTCACCTCCTGAAGAGCATTTCTCGAATGTCTTCTTTGCGAATTTTTGCTCGTATCAATCAGGAAAATAGGAACTCAGGGAAAAGTTCGCCAAGGAATCTTTGTTCATCCCTGTAATCGAATAAAAACGCGCCTCTCTGCTCGCCTTCAAAGAAGAAAGCGGAGCAGAAAAGGCGCGATTGTTAGTTGATTGACTCGCCTCCCGGCTCGTCAACCCTGACGAGCTTTCCCGTTTACGGCGCTCGGCTTCCGCCGGCTCCGTTGCTCAGGTTAACTCTTAATCCTGGTCGAGGATCACTCGATCGACGACCATGTTGCCGCCTTCAGTCACATAATGAACGCGGACCGGGGCGCCCACCGTGATTTTTGATTTCACCGTGGCGGCGTCCAGTTGCTTGCCGCTACTTGTGACGTAGACGACGCGTTTGCCAAAGCGATATTGCCTTGGCCCGGCACTTTCCTTGAGCACGATCGTGCCACCGGGTGTGAGCTCGGTGATTGTGCCGCTTCCCTCAGTCGTGGCCATTGTCGTGGCGGTCTCGGTGACCTGTGCCCACGCGAACGGCGCCGCGACTGCTAATGCCATGCTTAGTATTACCTTCTTCATTCGTTATTAGACGCGACCCCGGCGGAGTATATTCGGGTTTCTCGAGAAATGGATAACCCGAGGACCGAAAAGGCTTTGCGCAATACAGTTTCTCGGATCTTTGCAGATAAAGCGATTCGCTCGGAGTAACTCATACGATCAACAATCAGCTTTCGACTGAAGGCAGCTGTTTTCGCTTCGCGGCGCTAGTAAGCCGGTAAATAAATAACCGAGGGGCGAGTGATGCCAGAGACAACTTTAGGGATTGAAACGAAAGCCTCGATCGCGCATTCTCCCGACTGCACTCGCGCAATGGAGAAATCCGGTGGTCATGCCAATTAGTTTTGCCCGACATAAGTCCCGGTTAGCGACAACGACGACGGCATTTTTGCTATGGGCAATGGCTGGCTGCGGAAATCCTTCCCCTGAAATTGTCGGCAAATGGATGTCGAGCGACCCAAAGCCAACCGTATGGGAATTCTCTACAGATAGGTCTGTCCTGATCGGGGACATCCGAGGCAAGTATAGTCTCGGCGACAATAACCGAGTTAAGATTCAGACCCCGTACGCAACCATGGCTTATTATATGGAATTCTGGGGCGACCACATGATTTTGACCGAGGTCAACGGTGCCAAGCTTGCGTTTAACAGGATAAAATAGAACGGGCGTGATGCCTCGACTTGGGGCCAAGCCCAAAGGGAGAGAGGACAGAGGTCAGAGGTCAGTCTGCGTGGCGCTTTATCAGGCGAATGAAAATGCCGACGTGAACTGTAATCAGCAGCGGGACGAGAAAGCCGGGAATCAATAGCCACGGCAGGGTTGTCATGATGGCTGAGCTAGGTTCGGCGAAGATCAGACGCAGCGGGCCGGGCGAAGACGTTGTTCCCAATCCGATCGCGGCGATCAGGTCCGCAATTCCAATGACATTCCAAATCCATAAGATCGCCCGAGCATTTGTCGTCCGTCGGTAGGCAAGCCACGCGACTGGGACAGCGGTTGCTCCGACAAAGATGTCGCCCCAGCCGGCGACCGGAGCGAACGGCGCGGGCAAACGACCGGCGGCGAAGAGAATGATAAAGCTCACGCCGAGCAGACGGACCGTGTGCACACCAACAAGAAGCCAGAGCGGCACTCGATGGAGAGCCTCGCGCAACGATTGGACACGGGCGGCGGTTAGACAAAGGATCGTGATCGGAAGCACGATGGCCAGGCCGAGACCGGGCGTGCCGAGTCCATGTTCGTAATAGAGGGACCGGGTCGCGGCCAAAATTACGACGATGACGAACCAAATGCCAAGCCAGACAGCTATGCGAACTCGCGCCAGCGGGTTGGAACCAAATCCGATCGCTAAAGCGGCAATGACGATTGCGGCTGAAGCGGTCAATTCAATGGAACCGATAAGATCAGCGTTCATAGATTATTCCTCCTCTGTCGATCCTTCCGAAATTCATTTTGAGCGAAACGCTGGCCGCACCGGCCGCGAGCGCAGACCAAACCGTCGTAATACCGCCTCCGCGCCGGAATCCGCGCGTTTCCAAACTGGCAATGCGGCCACGGCTTTCTTCCTCCCCTTTGGTGTTAGTTCCATCCTTCGTATGCGTTGATCGTGGTGGGCAATGGCATAAACCCACTTTTTGTTTTCGAGCAGGCGCAAATTTCGCGACAGCGTTGTTCGCTCAAGACCGAGCGTCGCAGACAACTCGGAGATGGGGCGTGGGCCGGTCTGCGCGAGCGTGGCCAGAAT
>WNFX01003009.1_pt1 | contig 16884 bp, 13 predicted proteins | sample 5400111 | NCBI WGS metagenome assembly WNFX01 (sample SAMN13153363, study PRJNA577476) | soil metagenome | isolation source: 40 cm soil or saprolite under grassland replicate 1 | place: USA:California | collected 2016-06-15 | reverse complement strand
AAGGCTCAGCAATGATAGAAAATTTATTGAGGAAATAAAATTGTTGATGTAATATCTAGTCAAAACAAATTGACAAGCCAGGATAAACTGTCCAATTAGGCTCAATAGGAAAAAAGAAAGATGAGGGAGTCCCGAAATACTGGGACAACCAACGCTCAATAGAATTAATTTTGCTGGCTAACAAAAAATAATCATGAAATTACTGGAAGGAAAGGTCGCTATCATCACCGGTGCTGCCCGGGGCATTGGTGAGGGTATCGCATTAAAATTCGCAGAGCATGGAGCAAACATTGCATTTACATACATCAGTGAGAGTAGCGTTGACAGGGCGATTGCATTAGAACAGAGATTAAATAGGTTGGGCGTCCGCGGGAGGGCGTATAAAAGTAACGCAAGTGATTATGCTCAATGCGAAACAATGGTGAATGAGGTGTTGAAAGAATTTAATGCAGTAGATGTATGCGTAAACAATGCCGGCATTTCAAAAGATAATTTGTTGCTGCGGATGACGCCTGAGCAATGGGATGAGGTGATGCAAGTGAATTTGAAAAGTGTATTCAATATGACGAAGCAGGTCATTCGCCCGATGATGAAGGCAAAGAGTGGAAGCATTATCAATATGAGTTCGATAATCGGATTGATGGGCAATGCAGGACAGAGCAGTTATGCCGCTTCCAAGGCAGGGATTATTGCATTTACCAAATCGGTCGCAAAAGAATTGGGCAGCAGAAATATCCGTTGTAATGCCATTGCACCTGGCTTTATTGAAACAGATATGACCGGCTATCTAAAGGACGGTGAGCAGGCAGATAAATACAGGGCTGGAATTCCGCTGAGCAAGTTTGGCAGTGCTGAGGATGTGGCTAATGTTGCTTTATTTCTTGCATCAGCCATGAGCTCTTATGTCACAGGCCAGGTAATAAATGCCGATGGCGGCCTACACATGTAACGACGAAATTCCTTAACCTATGTTTATAAAATGACCAATAAAGAGAAAATTCTTTTTGCCCTGATCCTTGTGTTCTTAACAACATTATTTTTTCCCCGCTTTCGATTGTTAGATATACTTGCTGTGATGCTCCTTGTGGTTTATCCCTTCTTTTTCAATTCATGGAAAGAAAAATGGCAATTGCTCAAAGAGAGAAAACATCTGCTATGGATGTTTGCTTTTTTTATAATGGTTGTAATTAGTGTATTGCTGTCTGCCAATTTTCACAAAGGACTTCGGTACTTAGATCCGCGGTTGCCTCTTTTATATTTTCCCGCAAGCATTGGACTTTTAGAGTTAAGAAAAGGATTTAGAGAAAAGGTGTTGCGGGCTTTTGCCTGGCTTACCACTGTTGTAGTCTTGTTTTGCTTTTGCTGGGCATTGAACCGCTCAGCATTTTTTAAGAAACCCGAATTTTTATACAATGATTCACTGACGGAGATCTTAGGGCAGCAATCTATTTATATTTCCTTACTGGTCAATTTAGCCATTTATGTTTTTTGCTATAACATTTTTTATAAAAAATTAATGAACAGGGGTTGGATGTTATTTGCAACTCTTTTTCTATTTACAATCAGTTATTTTCTCGCGAGTCGCGTAATGATAGTGGCGATGTTTTCATCTATCCTTGCTTTTGCTTTTTACAATATTATTCTTAAAAAAAAATACGTAATAGGCATTGCCCTGGTATTCGGTTTAGTCGTCGGCGTTTTTTTGATCTTTAAAGTTTTTCCAAAAACATTAAATCGCTTCAAAGAACTGGCTTTTACCCAATTTAACTATGAAAGCATGGGTAGCGAAAGTCATTACAATATGGAGGTTACTGGACAACAGTGGAACGGAATTAATTTTCGTATGGCCGTGTGGCAGTGCGGATGGGAATTATTTTTAGCTCATCCTGTGAAAGGTGTGGATATCGGTGATAAAAAAGATGCTTTAATGGATAAGTACAGGGAAAAAAAATTTCAATTTGCTCTACAAACAGGAAAAAATGTACACAGCAATTATATCGACATTCTATATAGCATGGGTATAATTGGCTTAAGTCTTTTTCTTATCGGTTGGATAATACTTCCTTTGATTTATGCTGAACAATCCGATGACTGGTTAAGTATACTGATGATCCTGACATTTGCAGCCGCATGGATTTCTGAAATTTATTTTGATCGAAGTATTGGAGGCATGCTCACAGGATTTTTTATCCCTTTTTTGCTTACTGACAGGAAGCACGAAGAATGATTTTACCGGTTATCCAACGTATAAAGCTCAATTGCTTTTTCTGTTTCTCCAAAAAATTCGATTCGCCCATCTTTCATAAAGACAGCACGGTTACAATATTTGCCGATTATGTTCATTCCGTGACTCACCAGCACAACCGTTTTTCCTTCAATCCATGAACTTTCAAAAATTTTAATTGCCTTTTCTTGGAATTTCATATCCCCCACAGAAAAAATCTCATCCAAAAACATAATATCGGCGCCAGCATTCACGGCAATCGAAAACGCCAGGCGTGCCATCATCCCTGAGGAAAAGAATTTGATCTTCGTATCTACGAAATCCCTGACTTCTGCAAAGTCTATGATCGTATCAAACAACTCATCTACTTCTTTTATTCTTAGACCTAACACCGATCCTGAAACATACACATTCTCTCTGGCGGTAAGTTCGTGATTCATACCCACTCCAAGATTCATCAACATAGTAGAACCGCTAATTTTTATGTAACCGGTATCTGTGGGATAAACACCAGCCAATACTTTTGTCAGGGTCGTTTTACCGCAACCATTTCTTCCAATCAAACCGATACATTCACCTCTTCTTATTTCAAGCGATGTTCTTTTCAAAGCAAGTACATCTTTACGCTTGGGAGGATTGAATAAATTAAAAAGCCGATGCTTTACCGTGTTGTGACTATCTTCTGAGATGTGAAATGTTTTGCTGATATTTTTCGCCGAAATTGCAATGCCATTTTCCATAGTTTATAGTTTTTCTGCGGCCGTTGATCCAAGTCTATTTAAAAATAGAAGACCAATAATTAATAAAATAATTGCATATCCGTAATCAAACGCCAGCAATCGAAAATCAGGCGGTGATTGTTCCATCATTATTCTTCGTGCATTGATGATAATACCGGCAATGGGATTAGCATAATCAAAGTGTGGCAAGGCCGATTTGAATGTTGAAAGCCCGTAAAAAATAGGCGAAAGGAAAAACAAAAAAGAAGTAAATACGGTCCATATTTGATTAATGTCCTTTGCAACTATATATATTGTAGAAAGGATCAATGACATGCCGAGCGATAAAATGAAAAGGTTTATGAATACAGCGATGATCCAGATATTATAAACTGATAAGCCCACAGATTCTTTTTCGAAAATGTTATAAAACAAAAGAAACATTATAAAATTGAAAAAGAAGCCAATTGAGTTACTTAAAAGGGTGGAGACATAGATCTCCAGTTTATTCATGTTGCTGTACTCATATAAATATTTTTTTGCGCTCAATATCTGTATTGTGCCGCCTGTGGATTCCAAAAAAAAATTCCAAAGTATAAGACCGATAAAAAGAAAAGAAGCAAAGGCAGGGACGTCATTTTTCAAAATGATCTTAAACGCGATGTAATAGACAATAATATCGAGCAGCGGTTTAAGCAGGGCCCACAAAAGGCCCAGTTTGTTTTCATAATAACGAAGTTTGAATTCTATCTTAGCTAACAGCCACAGTCTCTCAATCTTATTAGATCTCTTGAACCAATCATTCACTACTTTCAGAATCATGATCTGCTATTAAGTAAACGATAAATTTTATAAGCCATTTTTCTGGTGAACTTGTTTTTTTTGACCAGGTAAATTAATTTTCCCGATAAGCTTCCTGCAAAAGGAATTTTTTCTGCCAGGTGATAATCAAGCGAAGGATTATCTAAAACTATTCCTGGTCCATTCGCATTCAGCAAGCCAAAAAGTTCGGCGGCAAAAGTAGCGTAAAACCTTTTATGCTTATCAGTTATATATTGATGTAGTAAAAGTTTTTTTGTTTTGGAAATGCCGCGAATCATAGAATTTGATCTTACCCTGTAATGAAATAAAATTTCGGGCAAAATAACGCCATTACATCCGGCGGCTAATAGTGAAATAATGCTTTCATAATCCTCCAGTCCCTGGAACAGCATACCAGTATCATTTCTACCATATTCAAGAAAATATCTGCGCCCATATACCAGCGAACTTGAATTAACTGTATTGTGATAAAGCATAACAGGGGGTTCCGGAGAAAATGCGGGCCATATTTTTTCAGAGTGGTGGAAATATTTTGTCCAGGATCCGGCAAATTGCACGTTGTGATATTGTTCAAGCACCTTAATGGCTTTTGAATAATAGGTTGCCTCTACTTTATCATCCGCGTCCAAAAAAGCTAAAAACTCACCCCGGGCTGCCGCAGCTCCAATATTCCTTGCATGGCCAAGGCCTTTATTTTTTACATCAATTACCTGGATATTTTCTCCTTGCCTATACCGATTTAATTTTTCAATGCTATCGGCATCAGAGCTACCGTCATTGACAATAATAATTTCTTTGGAATCGTAGTCAGATTTCAATATAGATTGTATCGTCTCTCCAATGTATAATCCCATATTATAATAAGGAACAACAACCGAAAGAAGTTTTTTATTATTAGATTGGGTGCCATTACTTACTTCATTGTCTCTTGTGCGGATAAAGGGAAAGGTTCTTGTAGTGGATTTAAAAGAAGAAACTATTTTGTCAATTTCCTTATATTTTTTTTCATAAATAATTTTCGAATCATAAACAGAACCTACTTTCTCAATGGTTTTTTGAGAAATTGATTTTCGTTCCTCATCGGTTAACGCAAGAATTTTTTTTAGTTGAAAGGAAAAACTTTCCGGTTGGTCATGATCAAATATAAAACCGTCTGCATCATTTTTAATTACTTCAGATTGCCCGCCCTGTTTTGAGATCAGTAATATTTTCCCCAAAGCCATCATTTCAAACACAGTATAGGGCAGGTTGTCGTTGGCGCTGGGTATTATGACCACTTCTGCCTTTGACAAGCGATCAGAAATGTCGGTCGGTCTTATCTTTCCTTCCATCTTTAATAATCCCTGGTCAATATATTTTTTGTACTTCTTTTTTAAAAGATCGCCCATAGTTTTTCCGTCCGGATGATAAACAATATCCTGCCCCCCCAACAAATAAAGTGGTCGGGAAAAACCTTCATCCCATAATTCCTTGAAATAACTAAGGAGATGAAAAGCACCTTTTTGAACAGTTAGCTTTCCATAAAATATAATCTCTCCCTGATGGCTTGGGGAAATTGTATTTGGATGAAATTCATGTATGGAAAAAGGATTCGCAAGAACGACTACATTTTTATTTTTTAATTCAAATCTGTTTTTAAGTTCTGCGAGCATGAAATGACTGGGTGAAATTAAGAGATCGGCCGCCTGCAAACAGAAACGTTCCATTTCGCAGATCCAATAGTTCGGGTATTTATATTCGGGAACATGATTGTATTCCATATAAAGGAAGGATGGCGAATGCATAGTTATAATCACGGGAATATCCTTGCACCAATCATAGAGTAAATATTTGTATTGAAGCAAATAATAAGCAATTCCTAAATATTCCTGCGATTCTATAACATCCGGGCCGCCTTCTTCTTCTACAAAATATTTTACAATGTGAGCGAATTCATAACTGATGTTCGTGACATGCCCTAAAAAATTTGAAGAACCCGTACGCGATGGATTGAAACGTATGATCCTGAGTAAATCAGTTTTTTTTTCAATTTTTACGCCATTCACAGACGCATCATTCACAAAAACAGAAACCTCATGTCCGTGTTCTGCCATCATTGCTGCTGTTGTAACACTATAGGTGCCAATGCCACCGCCGAAAAAAGGAGGATACTCCGTGGTTAGTAACCAATATTTCAATCTTTATGTTTTTTATTATCGGATGTCAAAACAAAATTGTTTTGCCGGTGAGATTTATTCCAAATTTGATTACCAAAAGTTTCATGTCCATTGCATTAATCAAATAATTTTTTTACTTAAACATATATTTAGAAACTACCAGCTTTTTTTAAAATCTCCCTTTGAAAAAAATTTTTCAATGAGGCAATACAGGTAAATAAAAAAATAACGGCTTCCCATTTCCCTGATTTTTAGCTTTGATTCCCCCGTCTTTCTATTTCGCCAGGAATTGGGAATATAGGTATAAGAATATTTCCGAACAATTGCTTTTAAGGGTAATTCGAGTGTTAAATTAAAATGAGGCGATAAGAAGGGTTTCAAGCCATAAATGGTCTCTCTCTTGTAAAGTTTAAAGGCGTTGGTTAAATCATTGTACTTTAATCCCAGGCTCCAGCTTATCAGATTATTCACGAATCTGTTTAAAAATCTTTTGGGCTGGGGATAATCATATACTTTGCCTCCTCTCATCCATCTATTTCCAAAGACGCAATCACAATTTCGAGCCCGCATTGTAAAATAAAATTTTACCAGGTCTGCAGGATCATCGCTCAAATCCGCCATCATAATGGCAACGCAATCTCCGGTAAAATGTTCCAGGCCGTATCGAACAGCATATCCAAAACCATTTGGACCCGGATTAGTATGAAAGACAAGAGAAGGGGTAGACTGTTTCAGATCATTTAATATTTGGAGCGTATTATCTTTCGAATTATCATTTATAACTATGATTTCATGGTCAATTTTTTCTTTTTGTAAAACCTGGTATAAAGTCATTACAGTTTCAGAAATATTTCCTTCTTCATTGTAAGCGGGAATAACAACAGATAATTTCATTTTGGTTGATCTTGGATTTTGATTTTTGTTTTTAAGTAGCAGAGCAAATAATTATCGAAGCATTATTCAAACCCTTGCTTTTATTTCCTCAAACATCTGTGATAAAATGTCCATCAAATTATATTTCCATGTCCAGGCAGGATAATCCTTTTTAAACTTTGACATGTCGCTTATGTACCAGATATGGTCTCCAATCCGGTTTGTTTCGGTATATGCATAATTCATTTTATTGCCGGTAATTGTTTCACATAATTGTATGCCTTCAAGCATAGAACAATTGCTGAATCTACCTCCTCCTACATTATACGCTTCACCTTGTTTAGGATTTTGATAAAAATGCCAAAAAAGATTTACCAAATCCCTGCTATGGATATTATCTCTTACCTGCTTTCCCTTGTAGCCAAAAATTGTGTATGATTTTTTTGTAACAGCACACTTCATCAGGTAAGCCAGGAAGCCATGCAGCTGAGCGCCGCTATGTTTAGGACCGGTGAGACAGCCCCCCCTGAATACGCCAACATTCATTTGAAAATACTTTCCGTATTCCTGAGTCATGATATCGGCTGCAACTTTAGATGCACCAAAGACTGAGTGTTTGGTATTGTCCAACGACATTTGTTCATCAATACCTTCTTTATAATAAGGATGTGTATTATCCAACTCCCACCTTGTTTCTTGTTCAACCAGGGGTAAAAGATTAGGGTTATCACCATAAACCTTATTGGTTGAAGTAAAAATAAAAACAGCCTTTGGACAAAACTGCCTTGTAACTTCCAATAAATTGAGTGTTCCGGTAGCATTAACGTGAAAATCTGTAAGAGGTTCTTTCGCTGCCCAATCGTGACTGGGCTGCGCGGCTGTGTGGATAATAAGCCGGATGTCTGAATTATATTCCTTAAAAATTTTTTCTACTTCCTTATAATCCCGGATATCGGTTTTGTAATGTTTGTAATTGGGAACGGTTTTCTCTAACCTGTTTTTATTCCATTCAGTAGAGCCATCCTCCCCAAAGAAATATTCACGCATATTGTTGTCAATTCCAATAATGTAATCAAAATTAGAAGAAAAAAATTCTACTGATTCACTCCCAATCAAGCCCGCGGATCCTGTGACAATAGCAACACTCATGGATGTGATTATCGTTTATTTAGCTAAGAATTTGTTTTAATTGAAGCTCATTATTTTTAATCCATAAAAAAATGTCCTCCAAAATTTCTCTAACAGTTATTTCAGGAGCCCAATCTGTTATTGTACTTATTTTAGTGTTGTCTGAAATGTAAAGCCTGACGTCCGCTTTCCTCGTTTCGGGAACAGATTGAATTTGTATTTTATTGCCGGAAATCAGTTGGCAAATATCTGTCAACTCTTGCAATGATGCACTAACCTTTCTGCCTCCGCCAATATTGAAAATTTGTCCGTTAAATTTTTCAATCTGGTGTATCTGTTTATCAATGACGGTAAACAGGTCCCTTATGTGAATCATATCTCTTACCTGCTTTCCCGTTCCACCATAACCTACGTATGACAGATCTTTTTTCCAAAAATGCTTTGCCATCCAAAGCACTACGACACCCTGGTCCACTTTCCCCATCTGGTAAGGCCCTGTTATTATACCACAACGGTTGACTACTGTTTTTAGTCCAAACATCTCATTGAATTCTTCTACCATCATTTCTGACGCAAGCTTGGTAGCCCCATAAAGAGAGCGGGCACCGGCGAGTGGAAAGGTCTCGGATATTCCGTTTTGATTTATACCTGGTATTTTTTGAGAGACAGCGATTTCGAAGCGTGTATCTGTTTCCACTACTTCAATTTCTTCTATTGTCTTAATGGGGTATACCCGGCTGGTAGACAGAAAAACAAAGGTTGCTTTATGGGTTAAAGAAAAATTGAGGGCATTGATCGTTCCAATTAAGTTGGTTCCAATTAAATAGTCAGTATTGCCGTCCAGACCTGCTACTACCGAAGGCTCTGCAGCAGCATCGATTACGCAATCAACGGCTCTCTGGATTTGCTCAAAGTCGTTTTTATCCCTGATGTCTCCATGAATAAATTCTATGCCTCGTTCTCTTAGTTTATTCAGGTTTAATTCAGAGCCTCTTCGTTTTAAATTGTCAAAACATATAATAGAATAATTTGGATATTTTTCTTTAAGGAAAATGGCCAGATTAGAACCTACAAAACCAGCCCCGCCAGTAATAAGAATTGTTTGCATGTTTCTTATATAATAGATACCATATTAATGGCTTTTTTTGCTTAATCCGCTTTGTACAATTAAAAAAAGTAAGCCCAGGATCCCTAACAATATAAAAAAAGGATATCGTAATAAAATACGGTCCGTGAGGTTATCCAATTTGCCTTTGACTATAGGGCCTGCGATAGCGATCCATGTTGAACGGCTCGAATCTTTTAAAATAATTGAAAAATCTCCTGAGTCAATTTTTCCGTAAGCTGTTCCCCAAGTTTCCTTCGGATTATTTTCAATAGATACATGCTTAACTAGGCCGTTCTGTTTTATTTCAATACTCATTCCATCATTTAATGGATAACCAGCAATGGGTATGGCTATTCTTTTTGATCCTCCCTCATTCTTAAAATGCAGCGTCATTTCGCCTACTGCTCCATCGCCTTGCCCGGGAACATAGCTACCCCAAGTAGTATCCAAACGTGGAGGCGTTGTAAAATAATATCCATTGCCTACGAAAGCGTCAACAGGTTTAGTTTCAACTGAGAAAGGCTTTAAGGGAGCCTTAATATCAGCAGGCAGTATTTCCCGAATTCCTGGCTGCTCAAGTATATTTGCTAACCTTTCAGCATCTGGATAGGGTATGTATAAATAAGGCTTATTCTTCAGATAGTTTATATCTCCGGAAGTCAAATAATTCTTTGTATTTGTCGCTTCAATTCTGCTAATCTCACGTTTTCCCACAATCTCATCTGGAAGATGATACCAACTATATCTGACAAGGCTAATCAAAATAATCGCTATCCATACATTGGCGCCAATAATCATCCATTTTTTCCATTTGCTGAAATTATTATATAGTAAATAAATCAAGCACCCAAAATTCGCCAAAATAAGAATCGAAAATAAATCACGATAGCGTGAAGAAAGGGCTATTGCAGCACGACCAGCCACAATACCTATAGTCTGCAAAAATATCCAGATAATAAAGCCAAGCAAAAACCACCTGCTGTCATTAGCAGGCGGTCTTTTTCTTAATATCATAAGAATACAAATTAAAATGGGAAGGTTGCAAACAATTACTGCAATGAAATTATGTGCGACCGGCCAAGCAAAAACAATCATCGATGCCTCATAAAATTGATGAAAAGAGGATGCTTTTAGCGGGGCATGACCCGCTATTGTTGGGGTTAATTTAACGCCAGCAATAAAAACAGTAATAAGGACAATTGTGGCAAGCAATTGCCTGGGAGTTCTGCGAAGGTTAGTAAAAAATACGATAATACTAACCAGAGCTGTCGATGCAAGTACAAAAACACCAGATGCAAGAGAAAGATAAGCAAGGACTGCCGATAGAAGGCCGAACCACCAACCAATACCGAGTGGTTCCCGAGTCAAAAGCATCCACAAGGCTGTAAAACTAAAAAGTAATACAAAATAAAATTGTGACTGAAAGCCGGCAAGCGTATTCTCCCACCCATAAGGTATGCTAAACAATACCAATGAAAATGCAAGTAAGGAAACCAAGCCGTTTTGACCAATCACACGAGCAAGCAAATAAACAATGAGTAAAATAGCAATTACATGTAACCCCGCATTTACAATCATTTGTAACAACGGATTCCATGTATGATTAATCCTTAACAGAAGCAAGGCAAGCAATCTTGTAGTAAAGATGCGATGCTCGTTGTGCGCATCAAACATTTGATGCCAGGTCAAGGTATGATTAACATAAGGACGATAAAGATTATTTGCTTCTGCATCCCACTGATCCCAGAAGGGTGTTGCATTCCCATTATAGCTGATTATCCACGCCTTAACACCAAAAAGGATGAATGCAAAAGAACCAAATAATAAAAGTGATTTTATCTGAAACGGGAAAATTGAGTCATTATTAGAGGAATAAAGCTCCCTCCACATCCCGATGCCAGATTTACGCGAAGTCTGAATAATACCTTTAATGACCTTTTGCATAATATCTTTATTATAACCAAAAGAACCGTTATATAAATAGTTCAATATTTAATCCTTATACTTTTTTACATTATCATTGAACAATGAGCGGAAAGTTCTTTTACCGATCAGTACCTTTATGATGTGCCCGAGGCGTTTGTACCAGGTTGGCAAGATTTCATACTCATTTTTATAAAACTTCAATAATTCAGCAATTTGCTTTTTGTATCTGGCAACAGTTGAATTGTAGTTCAAATGGTAATTATTTAATGAATTAAGTTCTTCCTGTAGCAGTTCTAATTTAGATATTAATTTACTCTCTTCTAGCTGTAAAGATCTATTCTCGGTTAGGAGAGAATAGACCTGAGGCAGATCTCTACAGATCACAAAATCTGTTTCCTTAAGGATATTCAGAAACGTCAGCAGTTCCTCTGGACATTCAAGAAAAAAAGGGAAAAAAAAGTCGGAAGATGTAACTTTTTTAACAGCGCTTATATATTTTGAAGGCAAGCTGTCAAACGTTTTCTCCAAGTCAAATCGAATATTCTTACTGTAATGTCCCAATACAGAAACATCGTCTTTACTAATCACCATTGGCTTAATATCATTATATCCATGACTTTTAAAAGCCTCTCTTATAACTGGTATATGTTTATGGGTATTTGTCTGACTCATTTCAAACAAAACAACAGGATTATCATAATCAGTTTTTATATAGTTTGAATGAAAAGTAAGAGACACCAGGAAATCCAGAGTGCTATCGAACTCTGTATTCACTTTCTCCAATTCATTTTCCAGATCAATTAATAAGCAAAAGCTATATGTCTTTGGCGACAAGAATACTTTTTTATAAAAATCATGAATCTCACAAATAGATGTGCTGGTAATTTTATAAGCGATGTATGCACTTTCAGGCAGATCAACATCGGGAAGATCGTCATATTTGCTAATATCAATTATAATGAACGAAGGCACAATCATATGTCTAAATACCGGCTGTTTTGAAGCCTTGTGAATGAGCAATAAATGAAAATAATCTTTCCCAGGCATGAATATTTGTTCCTTTATCAAAATCAAGCGAGTTGCCTTTTTCAAATTCTTTTCGAATCGATAAAGGAGAATGTTGTGAAAAGAAATCACGAAGAATTTCAGTTCTAATCCAGAATATTGTGCCAGCGGTAAAATTATAATCTGATATATGTAGCTTGTATTTTTTAATATAGTTCCAAAGATTTTCATTACTGGTACAAGTGAATCTATTTTTGTCGGCATCAAACTCATTTTGAATAAGTTCTTTAGTGGAAATAACGCCTATTTCTTTGTTTAGCTGAAACTTTTTAAAAATCTTGAGAAGCTCTTCATGATTGATAATTTTAAAAAGCTTGTCACGCCATTCAATACCTGTTGCCGCATGTGAGCTGAGTTTGTCATGAATTACAAGGGTAAAATCTGTTTGTATACCGGTTTTCATGAGTACGTCATAAGCGGCTAATTTCCCGCCGATATCTCTTCCTTGATCGGGGGTATAAATGACAATTGCTTCTGGAAAATATCTTACCAGTATTTCATGAAAAAAACTATTATGATATAGCGGCCTGGAGAGATTAAAAATAAACTGGGTTTCGGGAGATTTAAGACCTATAATACTTGCCAAAAAATAATAGATGGATTCCTGATAATACAAATGACAGAGCACACTTATTTTATTCGGAAAGATCTTTGAGGAATCGTGTGCAGCAATATAATCGGATATAGATTGCTTTATATTTTCAACAGGATAAGAACTATAGCTTTGAACCAGCGAAAATATTTTGTCTGTATGCGGTATATTCTCAGGGTTTTGTAAAATCAATTCTTTTTTTACAAACGGAAAGTCAAACTTTTCTATCAACTGCTCCCAAAAAAAATGTGTTGGATTTTTTGAATCCCATACTTCAAAATCAGGATTGAGCTGGTTGTACGGGATATATGCTGATCCTTTAAAACCCGAATCGGACAATAGTTTGCTCAGTTGCAATTCACCTTTCTTAATAATCTGCAGTTTACTCAGTCCTTCAAATTCCTGGCTAAAAACTTTTTTAAATGCCTCTGAAAGAAACACTTTTTTTGAGAATATCAAAAAATAAGATTGAAGATGCCAGCTGCCCTGGTAACTCTCCGTTAATCCCCAGTAGTCAATATCTTGCTCTGACTGCATAGTTTCCAGTATAGGTGACAAAGGAAAGATAGGTCCGTAAAGACTGTCATTTGTTAGAAGCAGATAATCTGTATTGTCGAGAATGATATTATTTCTTATTGCCCAACTCCACGCGCCAAAGTCATGGCCTTCGTTTGCCCTCTCGTATATCATACCATCAACAACCCTTTCTGAAAATTCTGTTTTATATTCCTGCTTAACAGGCGAATTCGAGATAAAGATTATTTTAAAACCAAGCTCCGATAAATGCTTAAGATAAAAAAAGACATAACCCGATATTTCATTACGGGGGTTATAATGAGCAAACAAGCAAGTAAGGTTAAGATTTTTCAAGTTTCAAACGTTTATCCAAAATTGTAAGAATTCGACCAAAACAATATTAAAAACAGCAACAAAAAATTATTTGAAAAACGAGCCTGTTAAAACAAATAACTCTGTTGGTCACCAAATTAATCTGCAAAGTACAGCCCTCGGTAGGTCAGTTATCCAGCATTAATATTTACCCATTCTTTTTTACTTTTTTGAGGATTACGTAAAATTCAAACGAACCATAGAGGGTGTGATAAATCTTATGAATTTTCAGATCGATAAGTTTTAAAGAATTAAGGGTAGTAATTATTTTCTCAAAGCTTTCGGGGGTAAAAAAACTAACATGTGCATCCACATACACACCTGTTTTGTATTGATCCAATAACCTTTCGTAGTCTTGAATCAAAATGGATTCGGAATTAATTTCACCATGATTGCAGCGCCAATGGTCAATAGGGTTGTTATGCGTACCCTGGCTTAGAAATTTCAAAACATCCATGAATCTGGGCCTGTAGTTTTTTTCGTAATAGGCCTGCAGCACATCGTAAATGTTGGTCTCATTTTTAAAATGATCGAAGCAATACCTTTTATCAGGAATTGCCAAATAGATCAGCCCTTTATCCGCAAGAACGCTACTTAGGTTATTCAAAGAAGAAACCAGGCAGGGCATATGTTCAATATTGTGACTCGAAAAAATACAATTGAACCTTTCCTTTATAACCGAGTAGTCATTATTGAAAATCACATAAGATGGCTCAACAATATTTTCTTTAATAACATGAGGATCTGTGGCATAGTTGTTAATTAATTGCTCCCGGCTAAAAACATCCAAGGAATAATAGTTTTGCGATTGGACATTGAACTGCGGTCGATCTAATGGACCAATTTCCAGTATTTTGCCGCTGGCGTCAATAAGATTGACAAAATCGTTCCTGTTGGCGACTCGTCCGTAAATTCTTCCTTCCGCAATACCGTATGTAAGAAAGTGACACTCTAATTCAGCATCAGTCATTGTCTTCAGGTCTCCGTACTGTCTATAAACGTCATGACTGAAATCACAAAGCTCTAAATAAGATATACTCACAGATATTTTTTTCCAGGGTTAATCTCTATTTAAACAATGATTTAAACGTTCGTTTGCCCTTAAACACTTTAATTATATGACCAAATCTCTTGTACCATAGTGGAAGCACCTCATATTCCTTGTGATACCATGCTAAAATTTCATTCGCACGACTCTGTTCCGCTTCAAATTGACCCCGCTGTAGCTCGTTCCTTAATCTTAAAACTTCCGTCATATGGTAGGCAGCCTCTTCTCTGATAACCTTCAACGAATAGGCATAACTCTCAAGTTTGAATCTTAGAATTGTGTTGTCCGATTCCAGGACTGTTTTATTCCGGCTCGCAAGTCCATACATTGCAATTAATTTTGCTGTGAATGGATTTGTAGATGATATCCAGTTCTCAAATTTTTCAAGCAATTTTCTCTTATTGCTAAAACTATCCTGATCAGCAACAGGTACGATCCACTTTTTGTAAAAATTTTCAGGAAAGATGAAATTGTTAGTAAATACTTCAAAGCATTCTTTCTCATTATCACCGTTTAAATAATTGTTCAACCCTGGATGGTATAGCGAAATACATTCTTCATCCAATGTATTCTCGTACAACGGTCCGGCCTGTACTGCTTCAACTGTGAAATCGTTAATTCCCTGCTTTTTGAGCTCACTATAAAATTCCTTTTTTAGTTCCTCAAAAACGTTACTTTCTTCGCTTAATTTTTCCGTGAAAAAAACATGCTTCTCGTTTATACGGACATAATTTGGTAGGAAAAGCAACCTGACAATGTTTTGAATGATTTCTTCTTTAACAAACTGACTGTGCCGTGTTAATTCAAATGGAATATAAAAACAAAACCTATTTTTTGATTTTAATAATAATTGAATAATCTCCCTTTTTTTCCCAATTATTTCCTGATTTATAGGAAAGATAAAATCACATGCTTGCATATTTTGACTTTCGAAAAAAGAAGCATCGAAGTCGTTTAACAAATATGCATAATCAAACAGCATAAAATTAATTTTTAAATTCCTTCGATTCTATATCCCTCGTTGGCAGCGATCCAACTAAACATTCTTTCCCAGGTATGCGTCAATCTTTCTTCATATAAATCGAGGACGTTGCCAGCCTCAAGATTTCCCCTTATAAGAAGAGGGTTATTCTTTATAAAGAATTTTTCAATTATTGAAGATCTTATCCAAAAAATACAGCCGCCCATAAAGTCATAATTTTCTATTGAAATGTCGAATTGCTTAAGCAGCTTCTTTGATAGTTTATTATTGTTTCGAAAAGCGTCAGTAGAGGCGTTATATTCATCGATAATATAATCTTTTACTCCCACAACTCCCACCGTCGGATCTTGGAATAGATTCAATATCAGGTTTTGATTATTTAGATCGATTAGCTTAAACAGGTCCTTTTTCCAGGATTCACCTAAAAGAGAATGGATGCTTTGTTTGTCATGAAGAATTACGATATAAGAAGATTTTATACCCAATGAAAGATATAAATCAATTAAAGCCATTTTTCCACCAATGTCTCTGCCAACATTTGGAGTCATCAGAAAGAAAGCATTATTAAAGGTTGACTTGATGTTTTCAATAATTTCCTTCCTTATTAAGCAACCTTCGCTAATACTGAATAGAAAATAATTTTTTCCATTGTCAAAATTTTTCAGGTTATCCCTGATTTCCTCCCAGGAATTGTCATAATAAATGTGAGTCAGAAAAGTTAATAACGGTTCTTCAACAAACATTAATTCTTCGCTGTCATAGTACCTGTTGATGAACTGCAATATGGTAGGCGCGATTATATCTGTTGTAAAATTCTTCCTAATAATCTGCGTAGTTAAAGACTTCGCAGATTTTAAGTGCGACCGATTATTGTAATAGCTGAATATTTTCTCTGATAGTGCCCCAATATCCAGATAGGGAACCGAATGACCGATGCCAAAGCGTGCACATTCATCAGCGCCTTGCGAATCCTGAAAATAAATTACGGGATTTCCTATCAGGCCATTTTCCAAGGTTGGAAGCGAAAGAAAATTTTCGCGGGCGCAGACTGCAAAAACATCAAACAGGACAAAAAACGGCGCTATATTAGCCGTTTCTTCAATAATGTGAACTCGATGTAATACTCCAGCACGCTCAAGATCAAACCGAATAGTTCGATAAGAAGAACTATTCGGATCGGCACCAAGCCATATTATATAAATATCCTCATTGCCTTTGCACAAATTCGTACTGATTACGGGCAATAGATCCGCTAGGTTTTCCCACTCAAGTTTTCCGGACATTCCTACAACGAAAGCACCCGGAGGAATGCCTAGATTCATTCTAATTTTTTCGCATTCTTTTTCAAGATTG
>WNFX01005659.1_pt1 | contig 16885 bp, 16 predicted proteins | sample 5400111 | NCBI WGS metagenome assembly WNFX01 (sample SAMN13153363, study PRJNA577476) | soil metagenome | isolation source: 40 cm soil or saprolite under grassland replicate 1 | place: USA:California | collected 2016-06-15 | reverse complement strand
CAACGCGAGCGGGCTCCCCTGCACCATCGCTTCGAGCTCGGGATCGGCGCCGGCGGGAAAGTCGGTGAGGATGAGCCCCGACACGCCGGCGGCGGCGGCCTCGCCCACGAAGCGCTCGAGCCCGAAGGCCATGAGCGGGTTCAAATACGTCATCACCACCACGGGAATCTCGAGCGCGGCGCGGCGGATCAGGTCGAGCACACGCGGCACCGTCATGCCCTGGTCGAGCGCGGCCTGGGTCGAGCGTTGGATGGTGGGGCCGTCCGCGAGCGGATCCGAGAACGGCACGCCCACTTCCACGAAGTCCGCACCCGCGGCGGCGACGCACCTGAGGGCTTCGAGCGACACCTCGGGCGTGGGGAATCCAGCAGTCAGGTACGGAATGAGTGCGGCGCGCCGCGTCCCTGCATTTCCCCGGATGGCCCGCCACCGCGCGGCGATCGGGTGCTCAGACAAAGTAGTCGCTGACGTTGATGCCGTACTTTACGGGGTCCGTGACCTTCACGATCGAGCGGGGATGATTGCCTTCGGCATCTTTCTGCGCGAGGTCGGCGAGGAATCCCGGGTGCTGCACCCCGCCTTCGGGCGTGGTCACGATGCGGACGACCGGTCGATGCACATGGGTGACGTCCGGATTGGCGCTGTGCACGAGCGCCACCTCGTACGTGTCGAGGATGACGCACGTGCCCACGGGGTAGATCCCGATCAGGTTGATGAACGCCTTCACCACGATCTGATCGTAGCCGCGCCGCGGGTTCTCCCACATTTCCTTGAGCACCTGATCCGGCTGGATCGGCACCGTCTGGTAGGCGCGCCGGCTCGTGGCCGCGTCGAACCCATCGGCCACCGCGACGATCTTCGAGTAAATGGACAGCTCGCGCGGCCGCAGCGATTTGGGGTAACCGGTGAGGTCGGTCTTCATGTGGTGCTCGTAGGCGACGATCATGCCCCGATAGGGGATCTCGCCGTAGCCGCGCAGCCCGAACAGGGTGAGCACACCGAGCCAGGGGTGCGCCTGCATGATGCGCCACTCTTCATCGCTCAAGCCCCCCTGCTTGTTCAGCACCTCGAGCGGCACGCGTGACTTGCCCACGTCGTGAAACAGGGCGGCCATGCCCAGGTCGTACAGCTGGAGCTTGGTGAGGCCGAGCTTACGGCCCAAGGCGACCGAGAAGATGCAGACGTTGACGGAGTGCGTGAACGTGTACTCGTCGTAGTCCCGCAGCGTGGTGAGGCCCATCAGCGAGGCCTCGTTGTTCAGGACCTGATCCACGATCGCCTGCACGGCCCGCTTCACCTTCTTCACGTTGGCCGTGCGGCCCATCCGGATCGAGTTGATGACCTCCTTCGTGACGGCCACCGAGCGGGCGTAGGTGCGCTTCGCCGCTTCCTTTTGCCGCTCCTCGTCCTCGGCGTCCTCGTCGGTCTCGAGCGGGGGCTCGACGCCGATGTGGGTGACGCCGGCGTCCGACAGCTTTTGCCCGAGCTCGAAGACCTTGGTCGCGGTCACCTCTTTCGCCGCATACGACAGCAGCAGCGCGACGAAGATCTGCAGCTGCTTGCGCTCCACGCCCTCGTCGATCCGGACCGCGCCGATGCCGCTTTGCCGCAGCACGCCGAGGATGTGGGAGAACGAGGCGTAGTTGTCGAGATCGAGGCGGAGGCGCGTGGAGTTGACGAAAATGAACTCGCCTTGCAGCCGCAGCTCGATCTCCTTCTCCACGTCCAGCAGATGCTTCGTTGTGGTGGTCAGATCGTCCAGCGCCTTCTGCACCTGGGCGTTCTCGATCGGATAGAGCTTGAGCGAGCGAACCGCCGTGTAGAGCACGACCAGGAAGTCCCGCCCGGCGTGGCGCAGGAATCCGTCCGTGGTCTGGACGGTCTCGGCGATCGAGCCTTTGGGCGGACCGCCGGCGGTCATGTGCCGACCTCGCGCAGCGCCCGGGTCACGGCGTTGCGCACCAGCGGATCCTTATCTTGCGCGGCCCGCTCGAGGACGGCCCGCGCCTCCGGCGTGCGGACCTTGCCGAGCGCCATCGCGGCGCAGGCCCGGGTCTCGGGATCTACCTTCCGTGCGAGCAGCCCCTTGGCGGCGAGCATCTTCTCGAGCGCGGGGATCCCCTTGGCGCCCACGATCGCTCCGAACGCCTCGAAGAACGTCATCTTCTCCGTAAGATCGGCGTTGCGGAGTTTGGAGCCCGTGACCATCGCTTCGATGCGCGCCGCGGCGTTGCGGTAGCCGCGGGATCCGAGGAACCGTACGGCGGCGATCCGCACGTCGCGGTCGCCGTCGTCGATCGCTTTCTCCAACAGTCGCATCGCCGAGGGGCTCGAGATGGCCGTGAGCTCCTCGACCACGGCGAGCTTGAGCCCACGATCCTCCGACGCGAGCAGACGCTCCATGCCTTCCGGTGCGCCCGGGAGCTTCAAGCGTCCCGCGAGCTTCACCATCTCGAGCTGGGCGGCGCTGTCGTCGCTGGCGAGGGCCTTGAGTACCTCAGCGGCGTTGGCCTGCGCCAGCCGGGCCGCCGACCCCTGGATGAGGTCGCGCACGTACGGATCATGCAGCTTCGCGATCCACACCATCAGCGTCGAGAGCGCTTCGGGTCGGAGCTCCTGGAACAGCTCGGACAAATCCTCTTCGGTGGGGTGGACCGCGGATTCGTCGAGCGCCTGCAGGAGCTGTGACAGCGAATCGCTCTGCGACAGCCGGGTCGGGAGGCCCTCGAGGGCCTGGCGGTGCTCGGGGATGAGCTCGCGCGCGCGCTGCAGAATGGCACGCGTCTCACGGAGAATGAGTGCGACGGAGCGGAAGTCGGCGGCGCCGAGCAGATACGGGATGAAGTTCTCGACGATCGAGATCAGCTCGGCCCGGACGGTGCCGTAGGTCTGCAGCTCGAGCAAGTCGAACAGCATCGAGAGCACGTTGCGGCGCAGGTCCTGCGCGTACTCCCGCTCGACGTCCTTCTTGAGGTACGCGACCTCGTTGTCTTCCAGAAAGTAGAGCGTGGTGTCGAAGTCGTCGATCGAGACCAGGCCCTCGCGCTTGGGCGGCGCCTCCGCCTCCACCGCGTGGCGCACGTCGGTCGGCGGCGCCGACGTGATGGTCTCGCCCGCTTCGATCGGCGCCGCGTTCTCACTGACGAGCTCGCGGAACGTGTAGCTGACGAACTGAAAGTCCTGCGCCCAGAGCAGCGTGAGCAGGTCGTCGGCGGCATCGGCCTGGAGATTGCGCGCGCGCTGCAACACGCCCAGGAAGTTCACGATCTCCGCTTCCTCGACGCCGGGCTTGAACGCGAGCGAGCGGACGCCGTCCTTGTAGAGCGTCCAGGCGATGCTCTCGCCGCGCTGCTCCTGGTTATAGACGACGGTGTCTTCCCAGCGCAGTTCGGTCTCGCCCACGTCGAACACGAGATCGTCGGTCGCCTGCCAGATCTGGCGGAACGACGCCCGGATGTTGTCGACGGCGCGCTGATACACCGGATTGTTCGGCAGATAGAGCTGGGTGGCCCGGATCCCCTTCGACAGGACCAGCAGCAGCTCTTCGACCTGCTGCGGCGGCAACGCCAGCTCGGGTACGGGCGGGTTGGTCAGGTGGCGGCTCCCGTGAGTTCCGCGACCATGGCGACGTCCTTGTCGCCCCGGCCGCTCAGGTTCAGCAAGACGATGTCGCCCGCGCGCCACGCCCCGCGGTGCGCGAGCACCCAGGCGACGGCGTGGGCGCTCTCCACAGCCGGCAGGATCCCTTCGAGTCGGGACAGCGAGGCGAACGCCTCGAGCGCCTGCCGATCAGTCACTGCTTCATACAATACGCGACCGCTGTCCTTCAGGTAAGCGTGTTCGGGCCCGACCCCCGGATAGTCGAGGCCCGCAGACACGCTGTGGGCTGGCTGGACCTGCCCGTCGGCGTTCTGGAGGAGGTAACTCAGGCTGCCGTGAAACACACCCGGCCGCCCGCGTCCCAGCGAAGCCGCGTGATGACCACTTTCGAGCCCCTCCCCGGCCGCTTCCACCCCGACGAGCGCTACCTCACGGTCGTCGAGAAACGCCGCAAAGATACCCATCGCGTTCGAGCCGCCGCCGACGCAGGCGACCACCGTGCTCGGCAGCTTGCCCCAGCGCTCGAGCGCCTGGGCCCGTGCCTCGCGGCCGATGATCGACTGGAAATCGCGCACCAGGCGCGGGAACGGATCGGGGCCCACCACCGAGCCGATGATGTAATGCGTGGTGGTCACGTTCGTGACCCAGTCGCGCAGCGCCTCGTTGGTGGCGTCTTTGAGCGTGCGCGTGCCCGACGTCACGGGCACCACCCGCGCCCCCATCAGCTCCATGCGGTACACGTTCAAGCGCTGGCGCCGCATGTCCTCTTCACCCATGTAGACGACGCAGTCGAGGCCGAACCGCGCGCACACCGTGGCCGTGGCCACCCCGTGCTGCCCCGCCCCCGTTTCGGCGATGATGCGGCGCTTCCCCATCCGGCGGGCGAGTAAGGCCTGCCCGAGCGTGTTGTTGATCTTGTGAGCCCCTGTGTGGTTCAGGTCTTCGCGCTTCAAGGCGACCACCACCCCGGCTCCAACCTGTTCGCCGAGGCGCGGCGTCTCGGTCAGCGGCGTGGGCCGACCCACATAGTCCTTGAGTAATGCGTTGAGCTCCGTCCAGAAGCTCGGATCGCGCTTCGCTGCCTCGTGCACACGGTCGAGCTCCTCCAGGGCCGCCATGAGCGTCTCGGGGACGTAGCGGCCGCCGTACGGACCAAATCGACCTGCCGTGTGCGCGCCGGCTTCAGATGCCATGAGAATCTCCGATCCGCGAGCCAATGCGGAATGCGGAGTGCGGAATGCGGAATTGACCGAAACGCAGTCGTCCACGGTGGCGGAGAGCACGAGGTCGGCCCCGGCTGCGGCCATTCGTTCCACGTCCGCGCGCGTCGCGATCCCACTCTCGGCGATCACCGGCACCCCGCCCGGGACCAGCGCCACGAGCTGCTCGGCGCGCTCGAGATCCACGGTGAATGTGGCGAGATCGCGGCTGTTCACGCCGACGGCGGTCGGATCTACGCCGAGGGCCAGCTCGAGCTCGCTCGCCGCATGCACCTCCACCAGGACTCCCAGTCCCTGATCGCGCGCGGCGCGGGCCAGCACCCGCAAGCCATCGGACGTGAGCGCTCGTACGATCAAGAGCACGGCGCTCGCCCCCGCGGCGCGCGCTTCATACAGCTGCAGCTCGTCCAGAATGAAATCCTTGCGCAGCACCGGCACTGGCACGGCGCTCGCCACTTGGGCAAGGTCGTCGAGCGAGCCGCCGAAGTGCAGCTCGTCGGTCAGCACCGAGATGGACACGGCCCCGCCCCGGGCATAGGCCCGCGCATGCGCCACCGGATCGAGATCTTCGCGAATCGCGCCCGCCGACGGCGAGCGACGCTTGACCTCGGCGATGACCCCGACCTCTCGACCTGACAGGGCAGGCGCGAACGGGCGCGGATCGGGCGTCGCGCGAGCCCGGCGTTCGAGCTCCCGCGCCCGCGACCGCAGGCTCGCGACTCGGTCGCGGGTAGCCGAGAGAATGGCGTCAAGCTTGGTTTCCGGCACGCTTGCGTTCGGTCGATTTTCGGGTAGATTTGGCTTCGGTTTCCCTTCGGGATACATTGTGCCGCTTACACGCCGTCAGCGCGAAATCCTGGACTTCATCTCCGCTCAGATCAGCGCGCAGGGCTACGCGCCGAGCTTCGAGGAGATCGCCGAGCGGTTCTCGTTCCGCTCCCTGGCCACCGTCCACGAGCATCTGACCAACCTCGAGCGCAAGGGGTACATCCGGCGCGCGCACAACGAGAGTCGTGGCATCGAGGTCGTGCCGCCGCGTGGCCAGACCGGGGCCACCGATCTGCCGCTGCACGGCCTGGTCGCCGCCGGCGCACCCATCGAAGCGGTGAGCGGCACGGACACGATCGCGGTGCCCGACGAGCTGATTCCCCGCCGTGGCCGGAGCTACGTCTTGAAGGTACGCGGTCAATCGATGATCGACGAGCACATCAAGGACGGCGACTTCATCGTGGTCCACGAGCGCAACCAGGCCGACAACGGCCAGACGGTGGTCGCGCTGGTGCACGGCTCGAGCGCCACGGTCAAGCGCTTCTATCGGGAACCCGGCGGGTGGATCCGGCTCGAGCCCGCCAACCCCACCATGACGGCGCTCCGCGTCAACGAGCGCGACGTCGTGGTCCAGGGCGTGGTGGTCGGCGTCATCCGGAAATACTAGTCGCGCGGCGCAGACGCTCGAGGGCGTCGCGACCCTTGCCGGCGTGGACGACCTCCCGTGCCCGCGCCACGCCGTCGGCATACGAAGGGACCAGCCCGGCGACGTAGATCGCCGCGCCTGCGTTGAGCAGCAGAGCGGCCAGTCCGGCCAGGTCCTCGCGCCCGCCGCCGAGCAGGCGCTCGATGCGCGCTGCGTTGGCCGGGGGCTCCGCGCCCGAAAGCCCGGTCACGTCGTCGACCGCGAGTCCGTGGTCTGCCGGATCGACCTCCCATCTGGTCACGGTCCCACTCCGTACCTCCCACACATCCGTGATGCCCTGCGGCGCGATCTCGTCCATGCCGACCCGGCCGTGGACCACGAGTGCGTGCTCGACCCCGAGCCGTGCGAGCGCCCCCGCCATGAGCGGTGCGCGGTCCGCGTCCGCGACCCCCACGACTTGCCGTCGCACGCCCGCCGGGTTGGCGAGCGGCCCGAGCAGGTTCATCACCGACGCGACTGCGAGCTCGCGGCGCACCGGCCCGGCGTGCTTCATGGCCGGATGAAAGGTCGGGGCGTAGAGGAACGTGACGCAGGCTTCACGCAGCACGCGCGCTGCGTCGGCCGCGTCGAGGCTGATGCGCACGCCGAGCGCCTCGAGCACGTCGGCCGAGCCGCACTTGGACGTGAACGACCGGTTGCCGTGCTTGGCGACGACCGCCCCCGCGCCGGCGGCGACGAACGCGGCGGCGGTCGAGATATTGAAGGTGGAGACCGCTCCCCCGCCGGTGCCGCAGGTGTCCACGAGGTGCGCGCCGTTCGCCTCCACGCGCACCATCGCCTCGCGTAGCGCCCGGGCGGCGCCCGCCACCTCTTCCGGGGTCTCGCCTTTCACGCGCAACCCCATCAGCAGGGCGGCGATTTGGGCGGGCGTCGCCTCGCCGCGCATCACGACCCCAAACGCCTCGGTCGTCTGCGACTCACTCAGGGACCGGCGGTCGGCGAGGGCGGCGATCGCTTGCTGCAGCGGGGAGGGTGCGGAGTGGGACAGCGCGGGCACGGGGCTCGGGAGTTTCGGGCCTGCCAAAGCTACCCGGAAAAATCGCGTTTTGTCAAATGCCACAACGGGTTGCGTGCCTTGATTGACCCCCCGCTTCAGCCTATCTTTCGGCCGTGACGAGCCGGCCCTACCTCGCCGTTGTGCAGTACGACGGGGCGGAATTCGCGGGCTGGCAGCGGCAGCGGGACGGGCGCACCGTGCAGGCGGAATTCGAGGCCGTACTGGAGCGCCTGATGGGTCGCCGCACTGCCGCGACCGGCGCGGGGCGCACCGACACGGGCGTGCACGCGCTGGGCCAGGGCGTCGGGTTTGTGGCCGACGGGCGCTGGGCGGAGGACGTGCCGGGGCTGTATCGGGCCCTCAATGCCCTGCTACCCCGGGACATCTGGGTGGAGCGGGTGAGCCCGATGCGACCCGGGTTTCACGCACGCAACAGCGCGTTGGCGCGGCGCTACCGCTACGTGGTCGGGACCGACGACGCGGCCCGCTCGCCGTTCCGGCGGCCATACGAATGGGCCTTCGGACGCCCGCTCGATGTCGCGCTGCTCTCGCGCGCGGCCGAGCTGCTCCTGGGGGAGCACGACTTCCGTGGCCTTGCCGCGACCGGCGCGGGCTCGGGACGACCCCACTATCGCAGCCGCGTGGCGCTCGCCCAGTGGGCGCCGCGGACTGACGGAGCGGGGGTGACGTTCACGATCGAGGCCGACCGATTCCTGCATCGCATGGTGCGCTTTCTCGTGGGCGCGATGGTCGACGTCGCCCTGGGCCGGCGCCCGCTCGACGATCTTCCCCGGCTGCTCACCGCGACCGACAACCAGGCGGCCAGCCCGCCCGCCCCGCCGCAAGGACTCTACCTCGTGGCGGTGCGTTATCCCGCTGACCTCTACGCCGAGGCGTCTAGCCGATGAAGTTCTTTCTCGATACCGCGAGCCTCAAGGACATCAGCTGGGCGGCCCAGGCCGGGTTGATCGACGGGATCACCACCAACCCCTCGCTGCTCGCGAAGCAGGCGGGTGACCTGGATCCCCGCGACGTCCTGAAAGAGATCTGCTCCCTGGTCGAAGGGCCCGTCTCGGCCGAAGTCGTCGCGGTCGACGCCGACGCTATGGTCCGCGAAGGGAAGGAACTCGCCAAGATCGCGGACAACATCGTCGTGAAGATCCCGATGCTCGAGGCGGGCATGATCGCGGTGCGGCGCCTCGCCGAGGCGGGCATCAAGACCAATGTCACGTTGTGCTTCTCGAGCGTGCAGTGCCTGATCGCGGCGAAGGCAGGCGCGGCGTACGTCAGCCCCTTCATCGGGCGCCTCGACGATGTGGGCCAGGAGGGGATGGATGTGATCCGCGAGGCGCGGGTGATTTTCGACAACTACCAGATCGGCACCGAGATCCTCGCCGCCTCGATGCGGCATCCGCGGCACGTGGTGGAGGCGGCCATGATCGGCGCCGACGTGGCCACGCTGCCCCCCGACGTCCTGAAGAAGCTGTTGCTGCATCCGCTCACCGATCGGGGGCTGGAGCAGTTCCTGGCCGACTGGGACAAGTTGGCGGCACGCGCCAAGGCCTCGGTTTGACCTACAGCTCACCCCTGTCCCAGCGCTACGCCTCCCCGGCGATGCAGGCCCTGTGGGGGGAGCGGCGGCGGATCGGGCTGTGGCGCCGGCTGTGGCTCGCCCTCATGGAGGTCGAGCGGGAGCTGGGCGTCGACATCCCGGAGCGGGCGCTCGCGGAGCTGCGCGCCCACCTGGACGATGCCGATCTCGATCGCGCGGCGGAGCACGAGAAGCGCATCCGCCACGACGTGATGGCACACATCCACCACCTGGGCGAGCAGGCGCCGGCGGCACGGCCCTTCATCCACCTCGGCGCGACGAGCGCCTATGTCACCGACAACACCGACCTCATCCTGATGCGCGAGGGGCTGCAGCTGCTGCTTGGCCGGGTGGCGGCCGTGCTGGTCGCGCTCGCCAAGCCCGCGCGGCGCTATCGCGATGTCCCCTGTCTCGCCTACACGCATTTTCAGCCGGCTCAGCTCACCACCGTCGGCAAGCGGATCACGCTTTGGATGCAGGAGCTGCTGCTCGACGCCGAGGAGGTGCTGCACCGGCTGGAGACCCTGCAGTTCCGCGGCGTGAAAGGGACTACCGGAACGCAGGCCAGCTTCCTGGAGCTGTTCGACGGCGACGATGACAAGGTGCGCGAGCTCGACACCCGCGTGTCGCGGCGCATGGGTTTCACGCGGGTGTTCCCGATCACCGGCCAGACGTACACGCGGAAGCTCGACGCCCAGGTGCTCGCGGCCCTGGCCGGGGTTGCCCAGTCGGCGGCCAAGTTCGCGACCGATTTGCGCCTGTTGCAGCACGAAGGCGAGATGCTCGAGCCGTTCGAGAGCGATCAGGTGGGGTCGTCCGCGATGGCGTACAAGCGGAATCCGATGCGCGCCGAGCGGATGACGGGCCTTGCACGCTTCGTCATCGAGCTCGAAGGGAATGCCTGGCACACTGCGGCGGAGCAATGGCTCGAGCGCACGTTGGACGACAGCGCCAATCGCCGGCTGGTCATTCCGGAGGCATTTCTGGCCAGCGACGCGATCCTGGTGCTCGCCACCAACGTGGCGGCCGGGCTCGAGGTGCGCGAGCCCGTGATCGCGCGCCACGTCGCCGCGCAGCTGCCCTTCCTTGCCACCGAACGCCTGCTGATGCGCGGCGTGAAGGCGGGCGGGGATCGCCAGCGGTTGCACGAGGTGATCCGCACCCACAGCCTCGCCGTGGCGCAGGCGGTCGCCGAGCGGGGGGCGCCGAACGATCTGCTCGAGCGCCTGGCCCGCGACCCGGCGTTCAAAGCCTTGAAGATCGCCGTCCGCCCGGAGGAGCTCGAGCCGGCGGCCTACGTCGGCCGCGCACCGCGCCAGGTGGACGAATTCCTCGAGCACGTCCTCCCCGCCGTGCTCCACCGGGTCGAGGCCGTGGCGCCGGCCGCGGCTGCGGCGGAGGTCACGGTATGACGCTTCCGCTCGTCGCGAGCGCTCTTCCCCTCCCGCTGCTCCGCCGTGGCAAGGTCCGCGAAGTGTACGAGGTGGATCGCGAGACGCTGCTGCTCGTGGCGAGCGACCGGGTGAGCGCATTCGACGTGGTGCTGCGGGAGCCGGTTCCCCACAAGGGTGCGGTGCTGACCCAGCTGAGCGCGTTCTGGTTCGAGCGCCTCGCGACGGTGATCTCGAGCCACTTTCTCTCCGCCGACGCGGACGAAATCGTGGCACGGATTCCGGCGCTCGAGGCGTTCCGCGCCGCGCTGGTAGGCCGCTCCATGCTCGTGCGCCGTACCACCCCCGTGCCCTTCGAGTGCGTGGTGCGCGGGTACATCACCGGCTCCGCGTGGGCCGAGTACAAGAAGTCCGGCACGCTCGCCGGCGAGCCGCTGACGCCGGGACTGGTGGAGAGCGCCCGGATCGACCCGCCGATCTTCTCGCCCGCGACCAAAGCCGATGTGGGGCACGACGAGAACGTCAGCTTCACTCACGTCGTCAAAGCGCTCGGCCGCTCGCTCGCGGAGCAGCTCAAGCGCGCGAGTCTGGGCCTGTACGAGGCGGGTCGCGGCTACGCGGCGCCGCGGGGCATCATCATCGCCGATACGAAGTTCGAGTTCGGCAGCACGCCCGACGGTCGCCTGCTCGTCATCGACGAGATTCTCACGCCCGACTCCTCCCGGTTCTGGCCTGCCGATCGCTACGCACCGGGCCGGAGCCAGCCGAGCTTCGACAAGCAGCCGTTGCGGGACTACCTCGCGGGCCTGAAGCAGGAGGGCCAGTGGGACGGCAACGTACCGCCGCCGCCGCTGCCACGGGAGGTCGTGCAGGCGACGAGCGAGCGGTATTTGGAGGCGTACAAGCGGATTACGGGTCGCACTCTGGAGCTGGGATGAGGCTGGCTCCCGAAGGGTGGCCCTTCATCCTTCCCGGGTGGGTGCTGGTCGTCCTGGGCGCCTGGGTGGCGCGCGGGTCGCCCTGGGTGTGGGTCCCGGAGGTCGTTCTGTTTCTGCTTGCGGTGTGGCTCCTGGTCTTCTTCCGCGACCCGTCCCGCACCGGGCCGCGCGGCGAGCAGTACGTGATCGCGCCGGCGGACGGTAAGGTCGTGGACGTGCAGGTGGTGGATGAGCCGATGTATCTCAAGACCCGGGCGACTCGGATCTCGATCTTCATGAGCGTATTCGACGTGCATGTCAATCGCTATCCGGCGACGGGGACGGTCGAGCTGGTGCGGTACAATCCCGGCCGGTTCCTGCACGCGGCGTCCGACAAGGCCAGTCTCGAAAACGAGCAGGCGTCGGTCGGGCTGCGCGGCGCGCGCGGCCCGCTCCTCGTGCGCCAGATCGCGGGGCTGATCGCGCGGCGTATCGTGACCGACGGCGCGGCCGGCGCTCGCGCGATGCAGGGCGCGCGGATGGGCATGATCCGGTTCGGCTCACGCGTGGATGTGTTCGTGCCCGCCGCGGCCCGATCGACGGTCAGGGTGGCCGTGGGCGACCGCGTGCAGGCTGGGGCGACGGTGTTGGCGGAGTACGTCCAGTGAAGCCATTCCCCCGCCCCAGCATGCGGCGCGTCGTGGTCGTCGTGCCGAGCCTGTTCACCCTGTTCAATCTCTTCTTCGGCATCTGGTCCATGGTGCTGGCGTCGCGCGGGGAGTTCTATCGCGCCGGCTGGTACATCTTCTTCGCCGGCGTCCTCGACGCGCTCGATGGCCGGGTGGCGCGGCTGTCGCGCACCGGCACGCGGTTCGGCGCGGAGCTCGACAGTCTGGTGGACGTGGTGAGCTTCGGCGTGGCGCCGGCCTTTCTCATCTACCAGCTCGAGTTCGCGACCGGCGGCCAGGCGGAGTGGATCTTCTGCTATTTCTACGTCATGGCGGCCGCCATCCGGCTCGCCCGCTTCAACATCACCCAGGCGGGGCGCGCCAAGCGCTACTTCATCGGGCTGCCGTCGCCGGCCGCCGGTATGACGCTCGCCACCTTCTTTCCGTTCACGACCACGGACCTGTATCAGCACGCGTTCCGCTTCCTGCCCCGCCACCACCTGATGCAGCTGCTGATGATCCTGCTCACCATCCTCATGGTGAGCAACGTGCGCTACGCGACGATGCCACGCGCCGGCGTCCGGACGCTGAAGGGGCTCTTGGGGCTCGCGACCATTCTGTTTATCCTCATCTTCGGCATCCTCGAGCACGACGCGTTCTTCTTCCCCCTGGGGATCACCTACATCGTGTACGGCATTCTGCGCGCGACGCTGCTCGGCTTCTTCTTCGAGGAGGACGACGACGACACCGACATCGCGGGCCCGATCGTGATCGCCGACGGCGCCGCGGTGAGCGAGGTCTTCGGACCGCCGCCGCGCGGCATCGCCCCGCGCGAGCGGGAACGCGGAGGCCAGGGATGAGCGCGTTCCGCGTCGAGGTGCGCGTGATGCCCCGCGCCGCCCTGCTCGACCCCCAGGGCCAGGCGGTGGAGCACGCGTTGCACGCCCTGGGCTTCGGCGAGGTCGCCCGGGTGCGCATGGGCAAACATCTGGTGCTCGAGGTGAAGGCGGCGTCGCGCGACGAAGCGCTGGCCCGCGCCCGGGCGATGTGCGACCGGTTGCTCGCGAACCCGGTGACCGAGGACTACGACCTCGCCGTGGACGGAGGGGCCGCCCGATGAAACGCGTCGCGGTGATCGTGTTTCCCGGCTCCAACTGCGACGCGGAAACGCTGGCGGCGGCGCAGGCGGCGGGCTCCGACGCGTACTTCGTGTGGCATCGCGATACCGATCTGCGGCAGGCCGACGTGGTGATCCTGCCGGGCGGGTTCAGCTACGGTGATTACTTGCGCTCCGGCGCGATTGCCCGGTTCTCGAAGGTCATGGGCGCCGTGACCGAGCACGCCCGCGCCGGCGGCGCCGTGCTGGGTATCTGCAACGGCTTTCAGATTCTGTGCGAGGCGGGGCTGTTGCCGGGCGGCTTGATGCGAAATGCCGGGCTGCGCTTCCTCTCTCGGCCCGTGTGGGTGCGGGTCGAACAGACCGACACGCCGTTCACCTGCCTGTACGACAAGGGTGAGGTGCTCGAGATCCCGGTGGCGCACGGCGATGGGCGGTATGTGGTGGAGCCCCGCACGGCCGCCGAGCTCGAGGCGACGGACCGCGTGGTCTGGCGCTATGTGCGGGACAACCCGAACGGCTCGACGCACGAGATCGCCGGGGTGACGAACGCCGGTCGGAACGTGGTGGGGATCATGCCGCACCCGGAGCGCCGCGACGCCCCGGCCTTGGGCGGCCAGGACGGCGCCCGTGTCTTTCACTCGATGGAGGCTCGACATGCGACGCAGCACGCTGTTGACGTGCGCGCTGTTGATGATCGCCACCTCAGGGTGTAAGCAGATCACCGAGCAGGTGCAAAAGGTCAAGGCGAAGATCGCGGCGGCGCGCCAGCGGGCGAAACCGGTGCAGCCGGTGCCGGCGATGCCGGACACGCAGCAGCGGGCCGCACCGGCGCAGGATGTCGGCGCGAAACCCCCCGCCCCGCCCAAGAAACCGGCGCGGCAGGCACCTGCTGTGCCGCTCCCCACGCGCGACGTCCCGTACAACTCGCCCGACACCGGCACGATCGCTCCGGGCATGCGTGAGCGGGAGATCTACTCGATGTGGGGACCGGCGATCGCCGTGCGGCACCAGGGCGACATGACGTTCCTCTACTACCCGAATGGCTGCGAATACACCTGCGGCACGGCCGATGTGGTGTTCCTCCAGAACGGGCAGGTCGTGGACGCCGTGCTGCGCTGGCCGGGCCACGGCTACAGCGGGCAGTCGTCCTCGCCCTTTGCGACCCCACCGCACGGGCCGGTGCGTCCGGGCGGCGACACGCTCACGGTGAAAACCCCTTCGACACCTTGAGGCTGATGCCCGACAAGCCCAGCAGAAACGAGGAGGAATACTTCGCCAAACGCGACGCCGAGCTGCTGCGCCAGCAGCGCGCCGCCGTCCAGAAGACCGCCGCGGAAAACGAGCGTCGCTCTCACTACATGAAGTGTCCGAAGTGCGGCTACGATCTGATCACCGGCGAGTGGCACGGTATCCAGATCGATCAATGCACGCACTGCCACGGGATGTGGTTCGACGCGGGCGAGGCGCAAAGCGTGCTCGCGCATCCGGAGCCGAACATCATGGGGCGCGTGTTCCGCGCCCTGCTGCGGGGCGTCTCCGGAGCGAAGGTGTCCGACCGGTGATGCGGATCGCCCCGACGCCGTTCCCGGGCGACCCCGCGATCACGCCGCAGCTGGTCCGCGAACACAATCTCACCGACCCGGAATACGAGCGGATCACGACGCTGCTCGGGCGCACGCCCACCTTCGCGGAGCTGGGCGTCTTTTCCGCTTTGTGGAGCGAACATTGCTCCTACAAGCACTCGCGCCCCGTCCTGAAGACGTTCCCCACCACGGGTGCCCAGGTCGTGCAGGGGCCGGGAGAGAACGCGGGCGTGCTGCGGCTGCCCGCCGGCTGGGCGGTGGCCTTCAAGGTCGAGTCCCACAACCATCCATCGGCCGTCGAGCCTTATCAGGGGGCGGCCACGGGGGTGGGAGGGATCCTGCGGGACGTGTTCACCATGGGCGCCCGGCCCGTGGCGGTCCTCAACAGTCTCCGCTTCGGCCCGCTGGACGAGGCGCGCAACCGCTACCTCTGCGCCGGTGTGGTGAAGGGCGTGGGCGACTACGGCAACTGCGTGGGCGTTCCGACGTTGGGGGGCGAGGTCGACTTCGGCCCGAGCTACAGCGGCAACCCACTGGTGAACGCGATGTGCGTGGGCCTCCTCAAGGAACGGAACCTGATCAAGGCGGCCGCGCACGGCGTCGGCAACGTACTGCTGGTCGTGGGCTCGCGCACGGGCCGCGACGGCATCCACGGCGCCTCGTTCGCCTCCGAGGAGTTGACGCTTGAGAGCGAGCGACGCAGGCCCCAGGTCCAGGTGGGCGATCCCTTCACCGAGAAGCTGCTGCTCGAAGCCAGTCTCGCCCTGATCGCGTCGGGCCACATCGTTGCCATCCAGGACATGGGCGCCGCCGGGCTCACGTCGTCCTCCGCTGAGATGGCCGCCAAGGGCGGCGTCGGCGTGGAGATCGATCTGTCGCTCGTCCCCACGCGCGAGCCGGGCATGACGCCCTACGAGATCCTCCTGTCCGAGTCGCAAGAGCGCATGCTGGTGGTGGCGCAGCCCGACCGCATCGCACAGGTTCAGGCGATCGCCGAGCAGTGGGATCTCACGGCCACGCCGATCGGTCGCGTGACGGACGATGGGATGTATCGCGCGACGTGGGGCGATCAGGTAGTGGTCGAGATTCCCGGGCAGCGGTTGATTGACGATTGCCCGGTCTATCAACCGGAGGCGCACGAGGATCCCGCGATCGCTGAGCTGCGCGGGCGAGCGCCGGATCCCGCATCCCCCCTCCCGCATCCCGCCGAGGTGCTTCTCCGGCTGCTCGACCATCCTCCGATCGCCTCCAAGCAATGGGTCTACGAGCAGTACGACTCGACGGTCCAAGCAGGTACCGTGATTGGCCCGGGGGGCGACGCCGGCGTGATTCGGATCCGCGACGCGGAGTTCGGTCTTGCGGTCACGCTGGATTGCAACAACCGCTACGTGCTGCTCGACCCGTACGAGGGCGGCAAGGCGGCCGTGGCGGAGGCGGCCCGCAACATCGCGTGCACGGGCGCCCGGCCGTTGGGCATCACCGATTGCCTGAACTTCGGGAGTCCCGAGCGGCCGTCCGTCTTTTATCAGTTCAAAGAGAGCTGTCGCGGCATCGCCGAGGCGTGCCGGGCGCTCGACACACCGGTAACGGGCGGGAACGTCTCCTTCTACAACGAGAGCCCGGCGGGCGCGGTGGATCCGACGCCGGTGGTGGGGATGGTCGGCCTCGTGGCCCGCGCCGACCGTGCGGTGCCGAGCCACGCGCGCGCGGCGGGCGACGTCGTGTTCGCGCTGGGCGAGACGCGGGCCGAGCTGGGCGCGTCGCAGCTGTGGGAGGCGCTGCACGGCTTCGTGGGCGGACAGCCGCCGCGCGTCGACCTGGCGGCCGAGCGGCGGCTGGTGGATTACCTCGTCGCCGCGGCGGAGCGCGGCCTGCTTCGGTCCGCGCACGATTGCTCGCAGGGCGGCCTCGGCGTCGCGCTGGCTGAAGTGGCCATGGGCGGTCCGTACGACGAGACGGGATTCGGTCTCGACCTCGATCTCACCACCTACGGCTTAGGGCTTGCGGCTGCCGAGCTCCTGTTCAGCGAATCCCACGGTCGTGCCGTCGTGACGTGCCAGCCCGAGCGCGCGACGGCCGCGCTGGCGCTCGCGCAGGAGCTGGGTGTGCCCGCGCAGCGATTGGGGACGGTGGCCGGGCGCGGCGGCGCGGTTCGCCTCTGGTTACGTGACGCGACCGTCGAGCACCCCGTCGACCGTCTCAGACAGGTATATTTCTCGAGCGTATCCCGACGCATGGGAGATTGACGGCAAAATGTGCGGCATCATCGGCGTCACCGGCGTTCCCGACGCAGCCCGCGTCGCATACCTCGGTCTCTACAGCCT
>WNFX01003008.1_pt1 | contig 16888 bp, 13 predicted proteins | sample 5400111 | NCBI WGS metagenome assembly WNFX01 (sample SAMN13153363, study PRJNA577476) | soil metagenome | isolation source: 40 cm soil or saprolite under grassland replicate 1 | place: USA:California | collected 2016-06-15 | reverse complement strand
TACATCAGGTCCGTGCCGATGTTGCCCGATCCCAGGATCGCGACGTGCAGTGTCATCTCAGGTCACCACTGGTCAGAATATGGCTATGGGGTTGACCGGCGGCCCCGTGCCTTGCACGCCTCGTAGGTGCGGGCGAACTCCCCGGCAGACACTGCCGGTGATACGGGCCTGGCCCCGGTCATCCGTTTTGCCGCCTTTCTCGGTTGTCAGGTCGGCCTTTGTCTGTTGCCGGTGTCTGTTGCCGGGCCGGCGGGCCGGCCGCCGCCGGGGACCGGCCCCCGGGCGCGGCCGCGGTCCGCACCCGGGGCCACCCCAGGGCCTAGTGGCCGCCGCCCGACTGCTCGAACACCAGCTGCGCCTTGCGCATCCAGTCCTCCTTGCCGGTGGCCCACAGGTAGATCAGGGCCGCGACGGTGATCACCAGCACCGCGACGAACACCATCAGCCCCCAGAAGACGGGCCCGGTGCTGGTGAACGGCGAGAAGTACGACTTCCAGACCACGACGATGCCGGCCGCCGACGCGACCACCGGGATGATCACGTGCAGCAGCACGTTGAACTGGCTCCTGCCCTCGGTCAGGTAGTACTTGACCACACCGATGTTGGCCAGGATGTACATCAGCACCAGCCCGATCGTGATGGCGTTCGCCCAGGTGAAGAACACGTCCGTGACGCCCCAGATCAGGACGCACGCGAAGGCCACGACATTCACAGCGACCTCAAGGTTGATCGCGTTGACCGGCGTCTTCCTGGTCGGGTTCACCTTCCCCAGCGCGGTTGGCAGCACTCCGGACCGGCCCATCGCGTACCAGGTCCTGGTCCCGCCGTTGAAGCAGGCGATCGAGACCGCGATCGCCGAGTTCAGCAGGGCGAAGAGCAGGAATACCCAGGCACTGCCCCAGACCCGCTCAGCCAGCACGGCCACCGGGAATGGCGCATTGGGGTTGGCTGTGGCCGCGACCTTGTCCACGCCGATGCCAACCAGGTAGCCCCAGGTGACGAGCACGAAGTAGATCATCAGGATGATGACCGAGCCCACCAGGCCGATGGGCACGTTGCGCTTGGGGTTCTTGCTCTCCTCGGCCAGCGGGCCGGTGGATTCCCAGCCGCTGAACGCGAAGATCGAGAACACCACGCCCAGGAACAGGTTGGTCGCCAGGCCGAAGTTGCCCGGGTTCAGCGGCGCGAAGCTGAACCCGCCGGGTCCCGGGTCCGCGAGCCCGGTGAACGCCAGCGCCACCATGATCACGATCTCGATGGTCCCGGTGATGATCAGCGCCTTCTCCGAGAGCACGATCCCCTGGTAGGCGAAATAGATGACCAGGGCCAGGCCGGCGACCACCCAGACCCACCACCAGATGGTGACGCTGTACTGGCTCTGGATCGACGGTTCGAGCACCGTTTTCGCCAGAAGCGACAGGGTGAGCGCGCCGACCGGCGGCAGCCAGACGGAGAACAGCACGCCGGCGAAGAACCCCGCCCGCGGGTGGAGCGCCCGCGCGATCCAGGTGTACCAGCCGCCGGCCGATGGGAACACCTTCGCCAGCTGCGCGGCGTTCAGCGCCTGCAGGGCCAGCAGCGCCCCGCCGAACAGGTAGGCCCACGGCGTCACCATCCCCGCGAAGCCCACGATGAACACGAACGACGCCAGAATCGCGAACGCCGGCGCGATCGTCGCGATCCCCTGCATCAGCATCCCGGGGAGCCCGACCGCGTTCTCCCGCAGCTCGGTCTTGACGGTCCCCTGACTCGTACTGCGATCCTCGACTGCCACCGCCCCTCTCCTTCCCTCTCCCTGATGTCTGGCGGGCCCTCTGCCCGGTGGGCTCGATGTCTGCGGGTGCTTACTGGCGGGCTGTCGTCCCGAGGTCGGCGAGCGTCATTCCGACCTTCGCCGTCTGGCCCCCGTCCACGGCGAACACCGCGCCGGTGACGTAGGAGGCGTCGTCGGAGGCGAGGAAGGCCGCCGCCGCGGCCAGCTCCGCGGGCTGCGCCAGCCGGCCGATCGGCATCGCCTCGCCGAAGCGCCGCATCTCGTCCTCGGTCATCACGCTGGTGAGCATCGGCGTGGCCGTCGGGCCCGGCGCGATCGCGTTCACCCGGACGCCCTGCGCCGCGTGATCGACCGCCATCGCCTTGGTCAGCATGGCGACGCCGCCCTTCGACGCGACGTAGGCCACGTTGCCGGGGGACGCGTCGTGCGCGCCGGTGGAGGAGGAGACGGTGATGATCGCGCCGCCGCCGCGCTGCGCCATCGCCGGGATGACCGCCCTGGCGGCCAGGAACGTGCCGGTCAGGTTGATGCCGATGACCCGGTTCCACGCGTCCGGGTCGGTTTCGGTGGCCGAGCCGAACGACAGCACCCCGGCCGCGGTCATCAGGATGTCGATGCCGCCGAACTCGGCGACCGCCCGCGCGGCCATCGCCTCCGCCTGCGCGGGGTCGGACACGTCGACCGCCATCGCGGCCGCCCGGCCGCCGGCGGCGGAGATCTCCCCGGCCACCGCGTCGGCGTGGCCGGCGTCGATGTCGGCCACCAGGACGCAGGCGCCCTCGCCGGCGAACCGGATCGCCGCCGCGCGGCCGATGCCGGAGCCGCCCCCGGTGACCACCGCCACCTTCTGCCCGAGCCTTCCCGGCACGCCCGTCATCCCTCCCGCCCCCTCACCCGCTGTCCCCGGCGTCCTGCAGGCCGAGGTCCTCGATGCCGAGCGTGGCCCCGAGCGTGAGCCCGCCGTCGATGATCACGTCCTCGCCGGTCATGTACCCGGCGTCGTCGGAGGCCAGGAACAGCACCACCTTCGCGATGTCGTCGGGGGTGCCGTACCGGCCGGCCGGGATCCGCTTGAGGTAGTCGGGCCCGGCCACCGGGTCGTGGACGAGCGCACGGGACAGCCGGGTGTCGATGATCCCGGGGTCGACCGCGTTGATCCGGATGCGGTGCCGGGCGAGGTCCATGGCGGCGTTGCGGACGAACATCACCAGGCCGCCCTTGGTCGCGCTGTAGGGCACGTTCGACTCCTCGGCGAAGAACGCGTTGGTGGAGGCGAACACCACGATCGCGCCGCCGCCGCGGGCGGCCATGACCCGTCCGGCGGCCTGGACGGTGAGGAACACGCCGGTGAGGTTCACGTCGACGATGCGCCGCCACAGGTGCTCCGGGAACTCGAGCAGCGGCTTCAGCTCGACCACGGCCGCCGTGTGGACGAGGACGTCGACCGCGGCGAACCGTTCGACGGTCCGCGTGACCGCCGCCTCCACGTCGGCCGCCCGGGACACGTCGCCGCTGGCCGTCTCTACGGCGTAGCCGCGGGCCCGCAGGGCGGCCGCCGCCGTCTCGAGCGTGGCCTCTTCGATGTCGAACAGGGCCAGGTTCGCGCCCTCGGCGCCGAACCGCTCGGCGCAGGCCAGGCCCATGCCCTGAGCGCCGCCGACGACCAGTGCGGTCTTCCCGTCGAACCTGCTCATCACGCCTCTTCCTGCCCGGCCGCTTCTTTCCCCGCCGCTTCTTTCCCCGCCGCCGAGACGAGGATCTTCACCTGGTCGCCGCCCGGGTCGGCGAGCCGCTGGATGCCCTTGCGCACGACATCGCGCATCCCGATCCGGCTGGTGACCACCCGCTCCACCGGGAGCGTCCCGGCCGCGATCTGGGCCAGGATCCGCGGGGTGTCCCAGATCTTGAACGACCACACCCCGGCGATTGTCAGGTCGCGCCAGACCCAGCCCTCCGGCTGCACCAGCCGGTCGCCCAGGTGGATCGCGATGACGGCCACGGTCGCCGCCCGGCGGACCGAGGCGACACAGGCGTCCAGGCCGGCCTGGCTGCCCGAGCATTCGATGGCGCACTCGGCGCCCAGCCCGCCGGTCAGTTCGGTCACCTCCCCGGCGACGTCGGCCGACGCCGGGTCGAAGACCGCCGCGCCGTTGCGCTCGGCCATCAGCCGCCGGGCGGCCTGCGGCTCGGACAGGAAGATCGAGCCGGCCCCGGCCGCGGCGGCGACCAGCACGGCCAGCTGGCCGATCGGCCCGCCGCCGGTGATCAGGACGCTGTCGCCCGGCCGCAGGCCCGAGCGCTCGACCCCGTGCACCACCGTCGCCAGCGGCTCCAGCACCGCGCCCTGCTCGAACGACACCGCGTCCGGCAGCGGGACCACCTGAGACGCGGGGACGATGGCCTGGCCGGCCAGGCCGCCCCAGGGCCAGGTCACCCCGGTCAGCTTCAGGTTCGAGCACAGCCCCTGCCGGCCGCGCAGGCAGTAGAAACAGCTGCCGCAGAAGACATGCGGGAGCACGGCGACGCGGTCGCCGGGCCGGAAGGCGGTGACCCCCGGGCCGGTCTCGGCGATCACCGCGGAGAACTCGTGGCCGATCACCTGCGGCAGGTTCTCGGCCGGCGTGTAGAGCGGCCCGTGCGCGTACTCGTGGAGGTCGGTCCCGCAGATCCCGCACCATTGCGGCTCGACCCGGACCTGGCCCGGCCCCACGGCGCCCGGCTCCGCCACCTGGTCGACCCGGAGATCGGAGTTCCCGTGGAGCCTCACCGCTAGCATCCCGGCTGCCTCCGCCTTGACGCCTTCCGGGGAATGCCTGACCGGACGCGCAGTCCGCTCCGACAAACTGTATGCAGTCCGGGGACGCGTAGGCAAGATCTTGTTCTGTGCCCGGCGGCCTCTACAATGGATGTTCCCGCCATGGCGAGCGCAGCGCGCAACGGATTGCATACAGATCGCACCTGAGCGCGGGCGGCTAGACGGGCGCAATCACCCGGCGCGCTCATTCGCCGACGTAGGCGATGGCCTCGATCTCGATCATCATCCCCGGGACCTGGTGCAGGTCGCTGCCGACCGTGGTCCGGGCCGGGTAGGGCGGCGTGAACCGCTCCTGGTACGCCTTGTTGTAGCGCGGGAAAAGGTTGGTGTCGATCAGGTGCACGTTCACCTTGATCACATCGGAGAGCGACGCGCCGTCGGCCCGCAGGACCGCCTCGATGTTGTCGATGGTCTGGTTTGTCTGCTCCTCGATGGTCTCGCCCACCACCTTGCCGTCGGGCCCGATCGGCCCGGTGCCGGTGACGTAGATGAAGCCCCCGGCGCGCCATCCGTGCGAGTACGCGCCGAGCGGCGGCGCCCCATCCTGGGCCTGGATCACGTGCTTGGCCATATGGGCTTCCCCTCTCAGACTCCGGCGGCGATCCGCCCGGTGACCCGTTCCTCGATGAACCCGGTGACGTCCTCAACCAGCCCGAGCATCTGCTCGAAGTCCTCATCGGGCGTGGTGAGCGGCGGCTTGAACTTGAGCACGTTGCCGCCGATCCCGCCGAACTGGCAGAGCAGCCCGCGCCGGGCGGCGTACCGCCAGGCGTCGGCGCAGGCCGCCGTGGCCGGCTCCCTGGTGCCCGCGTCCAGCACGTAGTCGATGCCGACGAACAGCCCGGGGCCGCGGACGTCACCGATGACGGCGGAGTTGCCGGCCAGCGCCCGGAAGCGCTCCGTCGCCCGGGCGCCCAGGTAACGGGCGCGCTCGGCGAGGCGTTCCTCGGCCACGATGTCCAGCACCGCCAGGCCCGCGGCCGCGGCCAGCGGCTGGTTCATGAACGTGAGGATGTTCCACGGCTCGGACTCGATGGCGTCGTCGATCAGGTCGGCGCGCGCCGCCACCACCCCGATCGGCACGCCGCCGCCCAGCGCCTTGCCGGCCACCAGGATGTCCGGGTGGACGCCGAACAGGTCGCACGCCCAGGTGGTGCCGCACCGCGCCATGCCGGTCTGGATCTCGTCCACGATCAGCAGCACGTCCCGCTGGCGGCAGGCCCGCTGGACCGCCTGGTAATAGCCGGGCGGGAACAGGACGTGCCCGCCCGGTCCCTGGACGATCTCCATGACGAACGCGGCGACCTGCCCGTACCCGCCGTCCAGGGCGCTTTCCAGCGCCCGGACGGACGCCTCCCAGGCCCCCTCGCCGAGCGGGTTGCGGTAGGTGTCGGCGTTCGGCACCTGGCGGAACGTCGGCCACCGGACGGCGCCGGGCAGCCACGCGCGGTCGCCCACGATCCCGGCCAGGCCCATGGTCGCCAGCGACATGCCGTGGTACGCGCCGTGCAGCGACAGGACCTCGGTGCGCCCGGTCACCCGCATGGCCAGCTTGACCGCGGCCTCGATCGCCTCGCCGCCGCCGGCCAGGACCGCGACCTTGGTCAGCCCCTCCGGCGTCAGCCCGGCCAGCCGCGTGCAGTACGCGATCAGGGTGTCGCTCTGGTGCAAGATGTTCGTGGTCGGCAGCGTCGCCATCTGCCGCGCGACGGCCTCCGCCACCCGCGGGTTGGCGTGGCCGACCATCGCCGGCCCGGCCGAGCCCGACATCGTGTCCAGGTACATGCGGCCGTCGGCGTCCCACAGCCGGGCGTTCTCGCCGCGCACCAGCGTGAGACACGGGTCCCGGCGCAGCGAGTGCAGCACGAACCGGCTGTCTGCGTCCACCTCGTCCCCCTCAGGTGCGCAGCCCGCGCGCGGCCACCTTCCAGATGGTCTCGACCCGGCCGCCCCGGACCCCGACGATCTCGTTGGTGAGGTTGCAGCAGGTGCAGGCGTGGAACGGGTAGAAGCGCAGCTTCTCGCCGAGGGCGACGGTGGCGCCGTCCGCCGGGCGGCCCATGCCGTGCTCCTCGGTCAGCCGCTCGATCACCACCCGGCCATCCGTTGAGTACGTCATGGCGGGCGGCGCCCCCTGGGCGTTCCCGGTGCCGACCACGCCCCGGTCCCCGGAGAACGTCTTCGAGCCGCCGTCGATCGTCAGGCCGTCCTCTCCCCACCGGCTGACGACCCGGCACAGCGCGGTCAGCGCGAGCTGGTCCTCGGTTGCGCTGCCCTCGTTCACGTGCATGACGTCGTAGAAGACGTAGGTGCCCGCCCGGGACTCGGTGATCCCGGGCACCTCCGCCACGAACTTGCCGGTGAAGGAGCCGCCGGCGTTGACCTCGCGGACCTCGACGCCGCGGGCGCGGAGCGCCTCGGCGACCCCGACGATCAGCTCGCCCTCGGCGTGCCCCTCCTCCTGGCGGCCGCGCTTGCCCTCGAAGAAGTAGGAGCGGTGGGTGGTCAGCCCGTCGAACTCCACCCCGGGCAGGCCCCCGATGGTGCGCGCGAGCGTCTCGATCCGGCCGAGCTCGGCCGCCGGGACCCCGCCCCGGTACATGCCGCTCTCGACGTCGATCTGCAGGTTGAGCGTGACCCCGGCGGCCGCCCCGGCCGCCGACGCCTGGCGCGCGCCCTCGTCGCTGTCGCAGTTCGCCGTCATCCGCACGCCGGAGGCAGCCAGCTGCGCCACCCGGGCCCACTTGTCCTCGCCGAAGATCGGGTACGCGAGGGCGATGTCGTCGACGCCGGCCGCCGCGAACGGCTCCGCCTCGCTGATCTTGGCGCAGCAGATCCCGCGTGCGCCCGCCGCCAGCTGCAGCAGCGCGATCTCCGGGACCTTGTGGGTCTTGATGTGGACACGGAACTTGACGCCGCGGGCGTCCATCCACGACTGCCAGTCCGCGATGTTCCGTTCCATCTGGTCCAGGTCGGCCAGGATCAGGGGTGTATCCAGATCTTCGATGCGGTCACCCACGCTGACGCAGATCGACCCAGCCTCCTGCACGCGCACATCAGCCATCCCCGGCCTCCCCAGGTGCGTCACGAGGGCCGCAGCACGAGGGCCGCAGCACGGGCATTCGGCCCGGAAAACGGCAACCGCGCTCAGCCGGAACTGTATGTAGATCTTTCCGGCGGGTCAATGCTGGCCGGATTCGCCGTCCCCGGCCGGGCGGGCCGCCGGCGGGCTGCGGCGCCAGGCGGGGAGCTGGTAGACGGTGCCCGGCCGCGGGTGGGTGCCCCCCTGCTCCAGGCGGCGGCGGTAGCTGTGGATCGGTGTCGCCGCCGGGTCCACCCGGACCTCGACCACGGCCGGCCCGTCGGCGGCGAGCGCCGCATCGAGCGCCTCGCCGAGGCCGGACGGCTGGTCGACGCCGAAGCCCGCGCACCCGAGGCTGCGGGCGGCCTCGGCGAAGACCGGCCGGGCGGAGGCGCTTTCCAGGTCCACCGACTGCCGCAGCCCGTCGAAGAACATCCGCTGCCACATCGCCAGCCACCCGAGCGTGCCGTTGTTCAGCACGATGTGGGTGGTACGCGTGCCCAGCAGCGCATGGGTGGCCAGCTCGCCGAGCCCGTAGGAGAAACCTCCGTCGCCGCTGACCGTCACGACGCGGCCGCCGGGCCGGGCCGCCGCCGCCCCGATCGCCGCGGGAACCGCGTAGCCGAGCCCGCCCTGCCCGCGTGCGAACAGGAAATCCCGGGCGCCGCGGCGGGCGGGCACGTGCGCCGCGATCCAGCCCGCGGAAAAGCTCGCATCGCTCACCACGACGTCCCCCGGGTTCAGCCGGGCGGCGAGCTCGGCCATGACGCGCTGCGGCGCGATGGGGACGGCCTCCGACGCCTCATCGGCGGCGCGCACCGCCGCCGACTCGCCGGTGACCCGGGCGCACTCCGCCCGCCACGACGGCCGCCGCAGCTCCAGGACCTGGTCAAGCAGCGCCGCCAGCGTCGCCCGCGCATCGCCGCTGAGCGCCACGCTGGGCCGGAACGTGCGCCCCAGCTCGGCCGGGTCGATGTCGAGCTGGATCGTCGCCTGGTGGGGCAGCGGCAGCAGCCAGTTGTGGCTGGTGTTCTGGCCGACCTTGCATCCGCACCACAGCAGGGTGTCCGCCCGGCGGGCGAGCGCCAGCGACGCCGTGGGGCCCAGCGGGTTCAGCACCCCGGCCGCGTGCGGCGAGGTCTCGTCGATGGCGCCCTTGCCGGTGAAGCTGGTCACCACCACCGCGTCGATCCGCTCGGCCAGCGTGGCCAGTTCGGCGGCGGCGCGCGAGGTGTGCACGCCGCCGCCGGCGATGATCATCGGCCGCGCGCCCGCGCTCAGCAGCGTGGCCGCCTGGCCGATGCTGGCCGGGTCGGCGACGGTGCGGAACGCCGGGGCGCGTACCGTCCGGTCGTCCACGTCGAGGTCGCCGTCGCCCCCGGCCCACTCGGCATCCAGCACGTTGTGCGGGATGACCAGCGCGACCGGGCCGGGGCGGCCGCTGGTCGCGAGGCGGAACGCGGCCCGCACGAGGTCGGGCAGCGTCGGCGCGTCCGGGACGGCCAGCGCCGCCTTCGTGATCGCCGACAGGAAGCCGATCTGGTCGAAGCCCTGCGACGCCACGCCCTTGTGCCGCAGCGGCGCCCAGCCCGCCGGCAGCTCCCCGACCAGGGCAATGACCGGTATCGACGCGTTGTAGCTCTCCACCAGGCCGTCGGTGAGCTTCGTCGTCCCCGGGCCCACCGTGACGTCGCAGACGCCAGGCCGGCCGGTCAGCCGGGCGTACGCGTCCGCGGCGTACGCTCCCGAGCGCTCGTCGCGCACCAGGATGTGCTGGAGCCCGGGCCGGCGCGAGATGCCGTCGTAGAGCGCAGCCGTCTGCCCTCCCGGCTGGCCGAACACGTGCGTGACCCCGGACGCCTCCAGCAGGCAGGCCAGCATGTCCCCGACGTGTGCCATCAGCGCTCCCTCGGGCCGGCCAGCAGCTCGGCTGCCCACCGGCGGTGACGTGCCACCTTGGTGGCATACCTCGCGGCGCGGCGCTCGTCGGGCTCGAAGCGCCGCGCGATCCCGGCCCGGGTGGCCGCCTCGTGCAGGGACCCGTAGACGCCCGCTCCCACCCCGGCCAGCAGCGCAGCTCCCAGTGTGCCCGGCTCGGCCTGCTGGCTGACCTCGACCGGCATCCCCAGCAGGTCGGCCTTGAGCTGCATCCACCAGGGCGACCGTGCCCCGCCGCCGGTCACGGTGCCGGTCTGGATCTGGCTGCCGCCGGCCCGGAGCGCCTCGACCGCGAGCACCAGGTCGATCGCGATGCCCTCCAGCGCGGCCCGGACCAGATCGGCGCCGGTGGTCGCCAGGGTCAGGCCGGACACCGCGCCGGCCGAGCCGGGGGAGTCCGGCCAGGGCCCGGGCGCCCCGGACAGATGCGGGATGATCAGCGCCGGGGACGGGTCCGGCCCGGCCGACCCCAGCGCGGCCTCGAGCCGGCTCAGCCGGATGCCGCTGACACCGAGCGCCCAGTCCAGGACGCTCGTGCCGTTCGGGCTTCTGGCCCACAGGCCCCACCCCGGCGTGCTCGGCTGCCGGGTCAGCGCGAGCCGGGCCGTTGCCACCTCGCGGGGCCGCGGCCGGGACAGCGGCGCCACCACCGACTCCCAGGTGCCGGCCGCCACCAGGGCGCCGCCTTCCTCGGTCACACCGGCGCCGACGGCGGCGCACGAGCCGTCCCAGCTCCCGGTGACGAGCACGCACCGGCGCGGCAGGCCCAGCTCGGTCGCGATCCGCGGCCTGACCCGGCCGAGCGGCGTGGCCCAGGGGGCGACGTCCGGCAGCAGGCGGGGGTCGAGGCCGAGCCGGCCGATGCGCTCGGCCGACCACGTGCCCGTCGCCAGGTCGAAGATCAGGAAACCGGACGCGAGCGCCGGGTCGACAGTGGGGCGGCCGGTCAGGCGCAGCGACACCAGCTCGTGCCAGCCGAGGAACCACCGCGCCCGGGACATCGTCCGCGGCGCCTGCTCCGCCCACCACAGGATGCGGCTGGTCGGGTCCATGTGATCGGGGACGTGGCCGCAGTCCCGGATCCACCGCTCGCTGGAGCGCTTGAGCGTGAGCGCGGCCTCGGTCTGCGGGCGCCGGGCATCCGCGGTCCGCAGGCACGGCCCGAGCGCCGATCCGTCCGCCCGCGCCGGGAAGCCCTCCCGCCCCGACGCCGAGACGGCCAGCGCGGCAGGCGGGTCGCGCCGGACGCGCTCGCCGGCGGTGACCTGCTGGACGACCGCGACCACGGCCTTCCAGACGCCGTCGCCATCCACCTCCGACAGGCCCGGGCCCGGGTGGAGGGACGGCACGGCCTCGGTGGCCTGGGCGAGAAGGGCGCCGCCGGTGTCGTACGCGGCCGCCTTCACGGCGCTTGACCCGATATCGATGCCGACCAGACTCATCCGGCGCATTGTCACTTGTGGCACGGGCGCCCGGCAAGGGGGTCGGGCACGGCGGCGTCGATGACGCGATGGGCCTGCTGACGGCGGGCGGGGCCCGCTGAGCGGGCCCCGCGCCGGCTCAGCGCGCCGCGGCCAGGCCGGGCAGCGGCGGGGTATGGCCGATCCGTACCGCCTGCAGGTCGGACGGGTTCAGGCCGAGGAGCCCCAGGATGGTGGGAGCGATCTCGGTCGTCTCCACCGGGGCGCCGATCACCCGGGCGTGGCCCAGCCCGGGGGCCACCACCAGGATCGGCACGTTGCGGTCCTGCCGGTCGGCACCGCCGTGCTCGGCGATCTTGGCCTGGCCGCCGGTGTAGACGACGCCGTGCTGGACGATCCCGAACACGTCGGGATGCCGGGGATCGCTGCCGGGAACGCCGAAGAACGCGGCCGATGCCGCGCCGGCGTACACGGTCTTCAGCCCCGACGACCTGACCGTGACCGGGCTGCCATTGATGTCGTTCCCGGCCGCGGAGTGGTGAGCAGGTAGTTCTTCGCGAAATCCGCGGCGGCCTGCGAGCGGTCGCTCAGCCAGAGTTGCATCACGTCGTCGTCGGTCGCGAAGGCGACCAGGTCGCCGGCGCCGGGGTGGGCCGCCTTCCAGGCCGCGTTGAGGCCGTCGATGATCGGCCCGTCCGGCACCCGGGCCAGGTCGCCCGGGTCGGTCGGGGACTGACCGTGCCTGGCGGAGATGATGATGGCGGTGCTGCCCGCCAGCCCCCGGGCCCGGATCTCGGCGGCCATCGCGCCGATCTCGGTGCTGACGTAGCCCAGTGCGCGGACGAGCATCGGCCCGGGAACCTTGCCGCCCGGCAGGTACCCCCCGGTCAGGCCGTCCGAGATGGGCAGCTTCTGCGCGGTCGACACGGTCTGGAAGTTCATGCCGAAGATCGCCGGGACACCGACGTGGTGCGCCCGGCTGTGGTCGTACCCGTCGATCTCGTTCAGCACCGCCTGGACCTTGTACGTGTCGTACTGCATCGTCGCGGCGTTGTCGCTGGTCCAGTCCTCGCCCGCCGGGAAGCCGATGGCCTGGCTGTTGATCTCGGGAGTGAAGAAGTCCTGGACGCCGGTGCCCGACGGCCCGGAGACGGCCAGGTAGGCCGGGTGCTTGTCCGACCATGCGGTGCGCAGGCCGTGCTGCCGGGCGACCTCGAAAATCGTGTTGACCTTCAGGTAGCTGTTGGGATAGATCGGCTGGCACGTGGCCGGGTCAACGGGAGCGCGGCCGGGCTGATCACGTCCACCGGATTGGCCGTCATCTGCAGGATGCTGCCGGGAAGCCCGCTCAGGCCCTGGCCGGCGTCGAGCGAGTTCTGGTTGATGTCGTCCGCCTCGGTGTAGGCGACCTCGCCGCCCGGCGCCGGGCCGGAGCAGTCCGTCGTCCCGGCCGGGAACACATCGTGGTTCCAGGTGTCGTCGTAGTAGATGCCGGTGACGCCGGGGTCGCCTCCGGTCACCTGGGCGGTGAGACCGGGGAAGGAGTCGGAGGGAACCGGGGTCTGCGCGTCGCTGTACTCGACGCCGCCGGCGGCCAGCGACGCCAGCGCCGAGCGCGGGAAGTTCTTCACGTACCAGGCCAGGTCCTGCTGGTGCAGCCCGTCGACGGAAATCAGCAGCACGTGGCTGACGTGGGGATGACCGGCCAAGCCGCCCGCCCGGTCCGGGGCCGCCGACGCCGGCGCGGCGCCGCCGGACACCAGTGCCGCCGCGGCCACCGCACCGGCGATCGCCCGCGGGACATGTCTTGCTCGCATGATGCCTCCCAGCGCGGCGCACGGGTCAGGGGTCTGGCGCCGCCTGCCCATGGCTACCGGACCCAGGCGAAGCCCCGGCCACGGGATGCCAAACAACCCGTGACGCCGCTCAGTCGCGCTCGTCCTGGACGATCTCGAGCGCCTTGGCCGTGTAGACGCGGTACCCGGCCTGCGGGTCGTAGCCGTGCACCTCGGGGGTGTCCAGGCTGCGCATGAACTCCAGGATCTGGGGGCTGAACAGCTGGCCGGGCACCAGGACCGGGAAGCCGGGGGGGTAGGGGGTGACGAAGGTCGCCGATACCACCTGCTGGCCGGCTTCCAGCCGCTGGCCGGCGTCGTCGGCCTGCAGGTACTCACAGCTGGTGTCGTCGTAGGACAGGAAGAACGCCCGGCGCACGTCTCCCTCGGGCGTGCCGGCCGCGGGGTCGAGGAAAGCCGGGTGGAAACCGCTGAAGTCCGGCAGCGGCGCCGACGGGCTGATCTGGCTCAGCACCGCGCGGGCGTGCGCGGCCTGCTGCGCCGGGCTCATCTCCGCCAGGCCGTCCTCCAGGTCGCGGACGATCTTGACCAGGACCTCGATGAGGTAGGCCACCGAGCTGCGCGTCGTGCCGATGTTGGTCATGAACAGCACGGTGTTGCGCGAGGTCTTGTTGATCTGGATGCCGAACTTGTCCATCAGCTGCTCGCGCTTGAACGTCGCACCATCGATCCCGGTCGGGCCGATGTACAGGCTGACCCGCGACGGGTCCAGCACGAACTCGTCCGATTCCCAGGCCTCCGCCATGCTGGCCAGGCCGCCGGCCAGCGGCCGGTCAAGGCCCGCCGGCCGGAACTCGGCGGGAATCAGCTCGCCGGTGGTCAGGGTGTGCATGTACCTGGCCAGCAGCGGGTGATTGTCGATGGCCTCGCGCAGCCGCATGGCGGATTCGATCTGCTTGGCGACCAGCTCGTAGCCCTCCAGCGACGCCTGCCGGCGGCCGAGGTCGAGGGAGGCCAGGATCTGGTAGTTCGGCGAGGTCGACGTGTGCGTCATGTAGGCCTCGTGGAAGCTCTCCTCCACCTTGTGCGCGAAGTCCTGGTCGTGCACGTGGATCATCGAGCCCTGGCGCAGCGAGGTCAGCGTCTTGTGCGTGGACTGGGTGGCGTATACCCGTACCCGGGCCCGGGCCGGGTCCGGCAGCAGCCGCTGCGCCAGCAGGGCCTCGTCGTCGTCGGCCAGCTCCTCCGCCTGCCGGGTGTACGCGGCGCGGTGCTCCGGCGACCGGAGCCGTTCGGCCAGGGTGCGGGCCGAGCGCATGGCCGTGCGCGGGCGGTAGACGGGGTGGAAGCGGGCGAAGGCGAACCATGCCTCGTCCCAGAGGAAGACCAGGTCGGGCTTGATCGCCAGGCATTCCTCCATCACCCGCTCGACGTCGTAGACGATGCCGTCGAACGTGCAGTTGGTCAGCATCAGCAGCCTGACCCGGTCCAGCTTGCCCGCCGCTCGCAGGGCCAGCAGCCTGGACTTGATCTCGCGCAGCGGCACCGCGCCGTACATCGAGTACTCGTGCAGCGGGTACGCGTCCAGGTAGACGACATGCGCCCCGGCCAGCATCAGCCCGTAGTGGTGTGACTGGTGGCAGTTGCGGTCCACCAGCACGATGTCGCCGGGGGTGATGAGGGCCTGCGCGACGATCTTGTTGGCCGTGGACGTGCCGTTGGTGACAAAGAACGTCCGCCGCGCGCCGAACGTCTCGGCCGCGAGCTGCTGCGCCTGGCGCAGCGGGCCGGTCGGCTCGAGGAGCGAGTCGAGGCCGCCGCCGGTGGCCGAGGTCTCGGCCAGGAAGATGTCCAGGCCGTAGAAGCCGAGCATGTCGCGGATCCAGTGGGAGCTGAGGATCGACTTGCCCTGCGAGATCGGCAGCGCGTGGAACACGCCGGTCGGCCGGTGGCTGTACTGCCGGAGCGCCTCGAAGAACGGCGTGCGGTACCGGGCGGCCACCCCCGCGAGGATGCTCAGGTGCAGCTCCAGCGAGCCTTCCTCGGCGTGGAAAACCCGGCGGAAATGATGGCTGAGATGCCCGGCGATCTCCTCGACGTCGATCTCCGTCATCAGGTACAGGTCCAGTTCGGGCCGCAGCCGGGCCAGCCTGCGGGCCAGGATCTGGGAGTACTCGTCCGGGCTCTGGCCGGCCAGGTCGCGGGCGACGCTGGTGTCGGCGAAGTCCGCCAGGCTTGACAGGTCCTGCGCGGCCGCGGCGGCGAAGCGGCGGCGGATCACGCAGGCCAGCAGGTTCGCGTTCAGCCGTGCGGCGATCAGGGCTTCCTCGGCGCTGCCCACCACGACCAGTTCGTAGACGAAATGGTCGCCGACCCGGCGCCAGCTGTGCATCTCCTCGCGCAGTGCCTGCTCCTGCGCCGCGGTCAGCGTCTCGACGACCAGCACCTCGAAGTAGGGCCGGGCCTGCCCGGCCTCCGCCTCCCCGGGCTCGTCCTCCTCGTGGTCGATGTCCACGGGCAGGGACCCGGTGCTGGCGCGGTAGGACTCGGTGACCACCGCCCGGCTGATCCGGGCCACCAGGAGCGCGAACCGGTCATAGCTGGCGGCCGCAAACAGGTCCCGCATGCGCCGGTTGACCTCCGGGCCGGGAAAAGCCCAGTACTGCTCGACCGGGGCCAGGGCGTCGAGTAACCCGGACGTGGCCGCGATCATGCTGCTGTCCGGCTGGCCGGACAGGGACGCGCCCGCCAGCTGCCGGCTCGCGTCTTCCAGCCGGGACCAGGCATCGCTGCGGGCCTGCCACCAGCTGGTATACGCCCGTGCGGGGGAGGTATCGACCATGCCGCCGCTCCTCGTGTCATGCCCGTGGGCCTGGCTGGCGGGACGGCCCACACATATTCCCTGTTCAACCGCATCCTCCCGCCGCGCCCAGGCCAGAACAACAGCCGGCAGGCCCCATTCATGCGGCGGCCGGCGGGCGTCTTGCGGTGCGCCGGCATCGCGTTCGGTAACCTGGCGGGAGTCCGAGCCCTCCCCGCGCCGACCACCGGGAGTCCCGCATGAGCCAACCGAAAGACGCAGATATCGGCGTGACCGGCCTGGCGGTGATGGGGCGCAACCTGGCCCGCAACCTCGCCCGGCACGGGCACGTCGTCGCGCTGCACAACCGGTCGCCGGAGCGTACCCGCAGCCTGGTCGCCGAGCACCGCGACGAGGGCACGTTCGTCCCGAGTGAGTCGATGGCGGACTTCGTCGCCAGCCTCCGGCGGCCGCGCGCGATCGTGGTGATGGTCAAGGCGGGCGGCCCCACCGACGCGGTGATCGATGAGCTGGTGCCGCTGCTCGACCAGGGCGACATCGTCATGGACTGCGGCAACGCCCACTACACCGACACCCGGCGCCGGGAGGCCGCGCTGCGTGAGCGCGGCCTGCACTTCGTCGGCTGCGGCGTTTCCGGCGGCGAGGAGGGGGCGCTGAACGGGCCGAGCATCATGCCGGGCGGGTCCGCGGAGTCCTACGCGCGGCTGGGGCCGATGCTCGAGCAGATCGCCGCGCAGGTCGACGGCACGCCGTGCTGCACGCACGTGGGGCCGGATGGGGCCGGCCACTTCGTCAAGATGGTGCACAACGGCATCGAGTACGCCGACATGCAGCTCATCGCCGAGGCCTATGACCTGCTGCGTGCCGGGCTCGGCGCGGCACCCGCCGAGCTGGCGGGGATCTTCCGCACCTGGAACGAGGGTGATCTCGACTCGTTCCTCATCAAGATCACCGCGGAGGTGCTGGCGCACACGGACGCGGCCACCGGCAAGCCGTTCGTCGACATCGTGCTCGACCAGGCCGAGCAGAAGGGTACCGGCCGCTGGACGGTGCAGAGCGCCCTCGACCTCGGCATCCCCATCACCGGCATCGCCGAGGCCACGTTCGCGCGCTCGCTGTCGTCTCACGCGGACCAGCGCGAGGCGGCGCGGAAGGCGTTCGGCACCGAGGTGGCGCCGCCGCGGCTCACCGACGCCGGCGCGTTCACCGAGGATGTGCGCCGGGCGCTGTACGCGTCGAAG
>WNFX01003005.1_pt1 | contig 16892 bp, 14 predicted proteins | sample 5400111 | NCBI WGS metagenome assembly WNFX01 (sample SAMN13153363, study PRJNA577476) | soil metagenome | isolation source: 40 cm soil or saprolite under grassland replicate 1 | place: USA:California | collected 2016-06-15 | reverse complement strand
CGCGACAGTGACCGGATGCGCGCCGTCGGGATCGTGCAGCGCGGCGCCGAGATGCTGCGTACCCCGGCCCGGCCGTTCGATCTGCCGCGCCAGGAGCCGGTGGCCCGCGGTGTCGTGTCCCGACTGCTGGTGGTCCTCGACCGGGTCGACGCGCTGCACCCCTTTCGCAAAGGTGTCGGGCTGGCCGCGCCGCAGCTCAACCTGAGCTGGTCGGCCGCCGTCGTGCGCCCGGCCGAGCCCGAGGCACAGCCCATCGTGCTACTCAACCCTCGCGTCGTCGCCGCGTCGGACGAGCTCGACGAGCAGTACGAAGGGTGCCTGTCGTTCTTCGACGTCCGGGGCGTGGTCGGCCGGCCGCTGTGGATCGAGGTGGAGAGAGCCCTCCCGAACGGCACGCACGTGACCAACCGGTACGAGCAGGCGCTCGCGCGGCTGGTGGCGCACGAGATCGACCACCTGGCCGGACTGCTCTACGTGGATCACATGACGCCGGGCGCGTCCCTGGTGCCGGTCGAGGAGTACCAGGAGACCGGCCGGCCGTGGCGCTACTGACGGCTGGCGGCCCGGGCCCGCCTTCTGGATCTACAGTGGGCGCGTGCAGCCCGAGCAACGGCGTGTCCGCCGCGACGAGGTGTGGCTCGTGCTCGGCGTCTCGCTGGGTTCGTCCGCCGTGTACGCCGCCGTCTCCCTGATCGCGAAGCTCACCGCGAGCAAGCCGCTCAACCAGCAGCACGCCACCCTCAACCCGTCGCAGGCACCCGGCCGGCCGTGGCTGGACCTCACGTACCAGCTCCTCGGGATCTTCTTCGCGCTGGTACCCGCGCTGTTCGCCGTGCACCTGCTCGGCCGCGACCCGGGTGGCGCCCGGGCGGCGCTCGGGCTGGACCGCCGCCGCCCGGGGTTCGACCTGGTCTCCGGTGCGGTGCTCGCGGCCGTGATCGGCCTGCCCGGCATCGGGCTTTATCTCCTTACCCGGGCCGTCGGGGTCAACGCCACCGTGGTGCCCGCCGCGCTGCCACATGTCTGGTGGGCGGTGCCGGTGCTCGTCCTGGCGGCCGTGCAGAACGCCGTCCTCGAAGAGGTCGTGGTCGTCGGCTACCTGCTCACCCGGCTGCGCCAGCTGGGCTGGGCCCTGCCGGCCGCCATCGCGGCCAGCGCGGCGCTGCGCGGCTCGTACCACCTCTACCAGGGCTTCGGCGCCTTCGTCGGCAACGCCGTCATGGGGGTCGCGTTTGCGCTGTTCTTCCTGCGTACCCGGCGGTTAGCCCCGTTGATCGTCGCGCACACGATCCTCGACGTGGTCTCGTTCGTCGGCTACGCGCTGCTCGCCGACCGGCTGCCGTTCCTTCACTAGCGGGTTGGTGGCGCCCGCCCATCCGGCGATCTTGGTGGCTAATTGCGGCTATGGCAGCAACTTGCTACCAAGATCGCGGCAGTGTCTTGTAGAAGCGGGTCGCGCGGGCGGCCAGGCGCTCCGTGGCGCGGGCGCTGGTGATCGCCGTGATCACGGCCCCACCGCCCGGAACGAGCCGGGACGCCCGCAGTGCGAGTGACCGGCGTAGCAGACCGCGTCCGGCGAGCCGGGACAGCGGGCTCGCCAGCCGGGTCGGGTCGCCACGGTCATCCGCGGCCGTCACGGCCGCGCGTGCGGTCGCCAGATCCGGGTGTACGCGCAGCAGCACCAGCAGCTCAGCCGCGCGAGCCTGGTCGGCCGGGTCCCGCCCGTACGCCGCGGCCAGCTCCAGCACCAACTGCGCCTCGGCCCACACCACGGCGGCGGTCTCCACAAGGACGGCCAGCGGCCCGACCAGGCCGGCGACGGCACCCCGGGTGCGGGCCAGCCGGGTGTGGTTGACCAGCGTCAGGCGGGCCAGGCCGTCGGGAGTGGCGCTCGGGTACGTCTCGCGCAGACCAGCGATCGTGGCTCCGGCGGCCGGCCCGAGACGCTCCACGGCCGTGATGGCGAGCAGCTCCGCCGCGTACCCGGGATTGGTCTTGATCTTCGCCCAGGTCTGCGCCGGCTTGACGGGCAGTGGCGGTGTGTATGGCACTGGCGCGGTTTCCACCGTTGCTGGCTGTGCCGTTGGCAGTTCTGCCTTGGGCAGTTCCGCCTCGGGTACCGGGGTGGTGGGGAGCGGCAGGTCGGCCTGCACGTCCGGTGGCGGCGTCGTCTTCGGTGGCGCGGTCTTTCGCGCGGCTGTCTTCTTGGCCGTCTTCGCGAGCGGCGACCCGGTCGTCGGCTCCGTCGACGAGCTGGTGCGCTTGGCCTGGGCCTTCTTCGCGGCCGCTTTCTTTGCTGTCTTCTTGATGATCGCGTCAGCGGTCGTGGCGGGCCGATTGGGGGCGGCGTCCGGCGTGCTCGGGGCCGGCTTGGTGCCCGGGGGTGGCTCGGTCGTCGCCGCCGTGTCGCTCGGCGTGGGCGTGGTGCCCGCGGTCGGCGTGGTGCCCGGTGCGGGAGTGACGTTCGGCGTCGGCTCGGCCGGCGCGGTGGTCTCGATGCGGGTGGGTGGGGTCGGTTGCGCCGGCACGGCCTTGGTGGCCTTCCGCGGGGCGGTCGCCTTCTTCGCGGGCGCGGCCTTCGGCGCCGGCGGGGTCGCCGGCGCGGTGTCGGCGGGCTTCGCCGGGGCTCCCGTAGTGGCGCTCTTGGGGGCCGGGCCGGTGCTCTTGGCCGGGGGGGCCGTGCTCTTGGGGGCCGGGCCGGTGCTTTTGGCCGCCGGACCGTTGTTCTTCGCGGGCGACCCGGGACCAGACTCGGCGTTCTGGCTGGGCTGCGGTCGCTGCGCCGGTGTCGTCTTCTTCGCGGCCGGTCGCGCTGCCGGAGCGGTCGGGGCCGGCGCGACGAACGTGGCGGGCGGCACTTTCTTCGCCGGGGCAGCCTTCTTTGCGGGCGCGCTGGCGTTGCCGGTCGGGTGGTCGTCGGTCGGGGACGGAGCGTTCGGCTTGGCCTCGGTCGCGCGCTTACGCGGGTTCGCCGGCGTCTTGTCGTCCTCCATGCGCCGAGATTAGTGCTGCCCGGCCACGCGCGCTCGACGAAACGCCATCGGGTTGCGACGATGCCCCGAGACGGTGATCGACATCACGTGCCGTCCCGGTTGCCAACGTCGCCGCGCCGCCTGGATACCCGCTTTGCCCGGTCCCTGGGATTGCCTGTATCCTCGTTCGGCGGTGGCCCACGCGGTCGCCGTTGGAGGCTTCGCCTAGTCTGGTCTATGGCGCCGCACTGCTAATGCGGTTTGGGTCTTAACGCCCATCCCGGGTTCGAATCCCGGAGCCTCCGCGCTTCGGCTTGTTATGTACACTGGTCGAGCACCGAGCGCCCGTAGCTCAACGGATAGAGCATCTGACTACGGATCAGAAGGTTGGGGGTTCGAGTCCCTTCGGGCGCGCAACATCAAAAGGGGTCTGGCCTGCGCAAACATAGGCCAGGCCCCTTTCAAGATCCGTCCATTGTGGACCTGTGGTGCTCCTATGGTGCTCGTCAGTTTCGGACCGGGTCTGTCCGAACCTCGGGCTCCAGTCCGCCCCGGGTCGTGTGCCCATGCCGGCTGGCGTAGGCCAGGAACGCCCCCACCTGCGCATTCGCTCCCGGACTATCGGCGTACCGAGGACGCCTGCGCGGGGAGCGGGAACACGCAACCGCTGCCCGGATCCAGCTCGCGGACCTCGTCGCCGACGCCGACTCGCATCGGGCCGCGGAAGCCCTCGGTCTGGGCGAGCACCGTCAGTTCGTCTCCCTCGATGCTCACCTGCAGCGAGGTTCCCCGGAACCGCATCGAGAACGCGACGCCGTCGAGCCGGTTGAGCAGCCGTGGTTCGAAGCGCAGGACATCGTCGGTGATGCTGCTGCCGACGTAGCTTCGCTGCAGGAGATCCAGGGTCCCGGACATGACACCCATGTGGATGCCCTCTTTGGTGGTTTCGCCCTGCACGTCGCTCACGTCGCTCTCCAGCGCCGCCATGAACCGGTCCCAGGAGCTCGGGGGGTCGAGGCCGGCCAGCACGCCGGCATAGGTGACGAAGCTGAGCGTCGAGCCGTGGGAGGTGCGCCGGTCGTAGTAGTCGATGGTGCGTCGCACCAGGTCGCTGTCGTAGCTGTACCCGAGCCGCTCGAACAACGCCCGCAGCTCGTCGTGGCCGAAGAGGAAGAAGAGCATCACCGCGTCGGCCTGCTTGGCCACCTTGAAGCGGTTGGGGTCCTTACCCTCGGCCTTGAGGATCCGGTCCAGACGCTGGATGTTGGGGTACGTGGCGCGGTAGTGATCCCAGTCGAGTTCCTCCAGGGCGGCGTAGCCCTCGAACTGGCTGATGACGTCGTCGTGGAACGGGACGTACATCCGGCGGCTCATGTCCTCCCAGGTGCGCAGCTCCTCGTCAGTCACATCGAGGCGCGCCCGCAGCGCAGCGCATCGGCTGGTCGGGAGCAGGTCGAGCACCTGCGGGGCGATCGTGGCGATCCAGGCCACCATGGCGTTGGTGTAGGCGTTGTTCCGCAGGCCCGCGTGCTCGGCTCCGGGGTAGCGCTCGTGGAACTCGTCCGGCCCCATCACTCCGTGGATCTCGTATCGTTGCCTTTCCGGGTTGTAGTGGGCGATCGACGCCCAGAAGCGTGTGATCTCGAGCATGAGCTCGGCGCCGTAGTCCCGGAGGAATTCGAGGTCGTCGGTCGCCTGGTAGTACTGCCAGACGTTGTAGAAGATCGCGGCGTTGACGTGGCGCTGGTTGCGGCTGTGGTCGGGCTCCCACTGTCCAGACACCGGATTGAGGTGGATGGCCTGAGTCTCCTCGGTGCCGTCGCTGCCGCTTTGCCAGGGGAACATGGCACCCCGGTAACCCGCTTCGACCGCGGCTGCCCGCGCCTCGGTCAACCGCCGGTACCGGTACAGCAGAAGCGCGCGGGTGATCTCGGGCAGGCGCAGGTTGAGGAACGGGTAGACGTAGAGCTCGTCCCAGAACACGTGCCCTCGGTAGGCCTCACCGTTGAGGCCGCGGGCCGGGACACCGGCGTCGTGCCGGGCGGTGTGCCGTGAGCAGACCTGCAGGACATGGGCGACATGGAGGCGCAGCAGCAGCTGCGCGCGGGGTTCGCGGGGCAGCCGGACGTCGCAGATGTCCCACAGCTCGGTCCAGGCCGACTCGTGTTCGGCGAGCGCCCCGCCGAAGTCCGGGTATCGCAGCACGTGCCGGCCGGCGGCGACCAGTGGTTCGGTGATCGCGTTATCGCGGGAGGTGAACAGCGCGATCATCTTCTCCACGCGTGCCGGCCGGTTCTGCTCGACGTCGAAGGCGAGGACCTGCTGGATGTAGTCCTCCATCTGGTAGAGGTCGCGTTCCACGTCGATGGGGCCATCGTCGTGGAACACTCGGGCGCGCGCGGCCTCGGCGACGTAGATATCGGACTGGCGGGTCTGCACCTTCAGCGCAATGACGTCGGGGCCGAACGTCCGCAGCGACACGGGGTTGAGGTGGCGCCCCTCAAGCTCGCGGTACCGCGCGACGATCTGGTTGGTCACGCGGGCGTCCAGCGCCGTCACCACCTCGACGCGGCCCGACCAGTTCTCCGGGACCAGCGTCCACTCGATTCCGGCCTGGTGGCTGTGAGCCATGCTCACGAACCGGCGGCTACGCAGGCTCGTCTCGCGACCTGCCCGGTCGCGGAAGCGCAGTTCGCGCTGTACCAGCGCCGACCGGATGTCATAGGTGTGCCGATAGTCGAGCACCTCGACGTTGTCGAGCCGGATCGCGTCCTCGCCCTCGATTCGCAGCTTCAGCACCAGCCAGTTGGGCAGGTTGACCAGGTCCTCGTTCCACACCGGGCGGCCGCCGAAGATCGTGGTCTCCCGGTTGTAGCCGCCATGGACGTAAGTGCCCGGGTAATGCAGCGAGCCCTTGTCCTGCCACTCGGCCGTCCCCCGGGTGCAGAAGTAGCCATTCCCGGTCGAGGTCAACGCCTCCCGCAAGCCCTCGGACGCCGGGTCGAAGAAGTCGTAGGCAAGTGTGAAGTCATCCACGGCGCCCCCAAGAGCGCATCCGGCGTGGTCAACACGCCAACCTGGCCAGAAACCGCTCCACCTCCTCGGTGGAAGCGAGGACGAACTCGGCGGCAGTGGCCCGGTCCGCCACTTCGGGATCATCCGGACGACCGACGATGATGCCGACCCCACGCCCGCGCAACGCACGAAACGCGTCCTCGTCGGTGATGTCGTCACCCAGGTACAACGGTGCGATCTCGTCGGAGTCGAGGCCGAGGACGTCCATCAGGTAGAGGACGGCCCTGCCTTTGTTCCAGTCGATCTTCGGCTCGAGCTCGTAGACCTTCTTTCCCGGCGTGACCTTGAGCTGTTCTGGATGTTCGGCAAGCAGCGCCTGCACCATCGCGGCGACCCGTTCGCGATCCTCGGGAGCCGCGAGCCGGTAGTGCACGGCGACCGACGCGCGCTTCGGTTCCACCGTCACACCGCGGATCGACCCAACCTCGGCCCGGAGCCGCTCGGTCACCCTCGCGATGAGGTCCTCGAAGTCGGCGGCTATGCCGTGGGTGATGGTGCCCTCCCGCGGAGTCCAGATGTCGAAGCCATGGCTGCCGGCCACCACCAGGTCGTCGATGCCCATCAGCTGCTGCACGACCGCCCGGTCGCGACCGCTGACGACGCACACCGGGCACCGTTCGGCCAGAGCACACACGGTGTCGCGCATGTTGTCGGACATCACGGCGTCCTCAGGGCGGTCGACGATGGGCGCCAACACCCCGTCATAATCAAGGAACACGGCCGGACGGCGGCCGGCCAGTCGGCCGGTCAGTCGCCGGCTCAACTGCCCGTCGCTGAGCGCATGGGGCAGGTCACGAACGGTCGCCGGACCCATCCCGGCGACACCTCCTCCTGCCACGATCCATCGCCGTGTCGAGATGGCGCCCCTCGAACTCGCGGTACCGCGACCGGATGTCATAGGTGTGCCGGTAGTCGAGCGCCTCGACGTTGTCGAGCCGGATCGCGTCCTCGCTCTGGATTCGCAACTTCAGCACCAGCCAGGTAGGCAGGTTGACCAGGTCCTCGTTCCACACCGAGCGACCGCCGAAGATCGTGGTCTCCCGGTTGTGGCCGCCACTGATATATGTGCCCGGGTAATACACCGAGCCACCGCCTGTAGAGCCCGTGTCACCCACCGGGGCAGCTACCACCACGCGCTTGCCGCAAACATGCCAGATGTCGCCGCGCGACCGGCTGGCCGACGAACTCGACCTCGCCGTGAAATCCCCGCCGGCCCCGGACCCCGCCACCGCGGCATCCGCCCTCGGACGATCCACCGTTTCCACCCGCAGCGCAGGGGGGCGCGTCGAGGCTCGTCCGGATCAAGCCACCAACGGGGAGACATGCGCGCCATCCCCGGGCTCCTGGCGCTCGTGCCCGCCACCCCCGCCACTGGCTGCAAGCACACCTCCACAACACCACACCAGCCAGCTCCGCCGCAGCCACACCGACCTCGACCAGCCGAGCGCGCGGCGGGTGGCAAGGTAATCGCTGGCGGTGGCGCGGTATCTGACCGACCTCCAACAGCGGCGCGCCGCGGCGCAGCAGGTCGGTGGCCAGGGTGCGGCGCAACCGATGGACGGCGGCGTGTGACAGGCCGGCCCGTCGGTTCGGGGTAGCGGGGCTCGCGCGATGATCTCGGTCGGACCCGTGGGAAGGTCGACGCTCGCGTGCCCCGAGCCGTGCGGCCCAGGGCCCCCGGGCGTCGCCGATCGGCAACATGTCAGCACACCGGTCCAAATCCCCGCGTGCAGCCGACGGCACCATGCATCATCGCCGCCGGCGGGCGCGACACGCCGGCCCCACAGACCGCCGGCCACGACCGACGTGGCCGCGGCCCGTCGCGCCGCATGATGGCGGCGGCGTCGCGCAACTGGTCGGGCGGGTTGCCCCACACGACCAACGCCTGGGGGCGTCGGTGTGTTGCGCCGGGATCGGCCGGTCGATGGCGTAGCGGACGGCCTCGACGCCGCCGGGTACGCCCAGGTCGAGGTCGACGCTGTTCGGCAGCAGGAACTCATGCCCACGCCTCGGGGGCGGTGACCACCGTCTCGCCTGACTCCGCGGCCTCCTCGACGGCCAGCGCAACCCGGTGGTCCTGCGCGCCCTCGGCGAGCGGGTACGGCGGCGGCCCGTCCCCGCGTACCCACGCGGCCATGGCCTCCAGCAGCGACGCGACGGCGACCTCCTCGTCGTTCCACCGGTGGCCGGGGTACCGGTTGCGGTACAGAACCTGGGCGCCGAGCGTGATGTGGTCGGTGTCGAACCCGTCGAGGTCCAGGTCGTACCCGGTCTGCCGGCGCACCAGCGGCGAGCGCACGATGGTCCGCGGGGCCACGAGCCGGACCACCTCGTCATCGCGCAGTTCGCCGTGCGTGCCCCGGACCAGGATCCGCCGGAACCGCAGCTGGTTGTGCCACTGGTTGTCGGTGAAGTCGTAGACGCCGGATCGGCCATCGCCGAAGTCGATCGTGGCGATGGTCGTGGTGGCCGGCTTCGGGTCGGGCTCGTCGGTCCACCCGGCCCGGGTCAGCGGGTCGACGAGCGCGGCGGTGGTGCGAATCGCCCGTACGGTCACCGCGCCCCGGCCGGCCCCGAGCAGGCCGCGCATGAGCGACACCGCGTGGTACTGGTGGGTGGACGAGACCTGTACCTGGGTTGGGGTACCGATGGCGCCGGACCGTACGAGCGCGGCGCGGGCGGCGTGCGAGGGCATCAGCAGGTACTGCTCGGCCACCTGTACCAGGCCGGACCCGCCCACGTTCCCCCATAGCGCCCGCAGCCCGGGCAGGTCCGGCGCGGGCGGCGTCTCGGCGAGGACCGGCACCCCGTACGCCACGGCCTCGGTGATCGCTGCGGGGGTCGCCGGCCACGGTACGGCCGTGACCACGAAGTCCGGGCGCGCCGCTTCCACGCACTCGGCGAGCGAGCCGAACGCCGCCACCGGCAGGTCTCTCGGGGTACGCACCACCGCGCCCACGCACGTCAGGCCGGGCAGGGACGCGGCGAGCCGCCAGAAGAACTCGGCGCGCCACCCGGCGCCGACCACCGCGAAGGACGTCACCCGCGCGAGCCTAACCGCTGCCTTGATCGCTCGCTGGCTTCTCAGGTTCGGTTATTGCACCGACAGGTGTACGTGGTTGGTGTGGTCGGCGGATGGGCTACCGCCGCCGCTGTAGCCGCGCCACCCGCTGCTTGGCAGCCAGATCTGGCGATACCAGATGACGTAGAGGACGCCGAGCCGGTTGGCGTTGGCGATGAAGTACGTGGCGAGCCGGTCGCCGTACGCCTTGTCGCCGCCGGTGGCCACCCCGCCGAAGCCGCTGGCCGAGGCGGAGAAGTCGCAGGCCCGACCGCGGGGATGTTCACCGCCGTCTTGTTGTGGGCGATAGCACGACGTGTACCGGGTGAAACCGGCCGCCTGGGCCTGCTGCAACGCGTTGAGCATGCGCGGGGTGATGCACCCGGACGTGGTCGGGTCCTTCACCGAGCAGGACTGCGGTCCGAGCGTGCCGTCGGGCCGCCGAGGCACCGGTGCCGCGTTGGGTGGCGGGGCGCTCTGCGTATTGCCGGCTGTTGGGGCGCCGGTGCTGGTGGCGGCCGCCTCGGTAGCGAGCGCCTTCTCGGCCGCGTTCTTGCGCCGGTCCATCTCCGCGACCTGGTCCTGCTGGGTCTTGATTTCGCGCTCGATGGCCGGCTGCTGGTCGGCCAGGCGCGTCTTGATGTTCCTGAGCTGACGTACCTGCTGGTTGTCCTTGCGCGCCTGTGATTGCAGAGTAACGGCCCGCTGGAGGAGGCCGTTGGGCGAGCCGCTGTCGAGCAGCGCGGTCAGGCCGCTGATCCGGCCGCCCTTGTATGCGGTGACGGCAAGGGCGTTGACCTGGTCGGTAAGGACTTCCACCTGTGATTCGGTGGCACGCATCTCGTCGGTGAGCGCCGACTGGCGCGCTTTCGACGTCTCGAGGCGTGCCTTGGCGTCGTTGTACCCGCGTACTGCCTCGTCGAGCTGTTGGCGGAGCGCCGCGCTGCCGCCTTCGGGCTGAGGGGCGTCGGGTTCGGCAAGGGCGGGATCGGCCGGCGCGGCGGCGAGGAGGAGGATCAGGACGAGTATCCCTGTGGCGGCCAACGTTGTTCGGGCATGGACGGCATGATGCGTCACGAGTGCGTTCCTTCGCGTGCGCCGCCTACCGAGTTAGCTGACGGGTTCGGGCCGGAACACGCCCTACCGCACCTTGCGGATTCACCCCTACTACCTGGGTCCCCGGCTCACCCTTGTGGTGACTCGGCGGCGACCGACCGCGGACGCCTTCGGCGCCCTGTTGACGGCGGCCGCCAATGACCGTAACCCGTGCGGGTACGGCGTCGACGCGAACCTCCCGCTGAGTGGTTTCGCCGTCGAGTCATCTCTGTACGTACCGGTAACACTGCGACGTGTAGTGGATGGATGCGGCGATCGCGGTGCCGTCTTAGCGCTCCTGAGCCGCTACCAGCGAGTGATGGTGCAAGCAAAGTGGACGGACTGCGTGCCGTCGCGTCGCGCGTGCCGTACTACTGGTCGCGCGCGGTACGCCAGTGCGCCTGACTATCCGCGGAAGATTGCGGCGTGGTGCCGCCGCCGAACCGGCGGGGGTGCGGGTACTGCGGTGAGCGGCGTTGGAAGGACAGGATGCGCGGATTCCGAATGACCCCGTCGCGGATCTCGATGGCCCTTCGGACGGTCTCGTTGAGGGCCCACGCCTCAGGGCCGGCGAGCACCGGCCGCAGGTAGGGCAGCAGCGCTTCGCTGATCTCCCAGGTGGCGGAGTTCCACAGGTGCGACGGACTGTGGTCGACGGCGTAGTAGTGGACGTTGTTGCCCACCGTGAGCATCGGCTCGGCGAACGACGTGGGCCGCGCCCAGCTGAAACCCATCCCTTCGTCGCAGGAGACGTCGACGATGAGACTGCCGGGCGCGAAGGCGGCGAGGTCGCCGTAGGTGACGAACATGAGCGGCTGGTCGGTGTGCTGCAGCACGCAGTTGACGACGATGTCGTGGCCGGCGAGAAATGCGGGCATGGGCATCGGGCCGCTGTCGACAAGGGCATTGCTGCGGCTGGGGTCGTCGGCGTCGGGCTCGAAATGCACGATGCGCGTCGAGGGTATCGGTGAGGCGACGGCGGTGACGCCACGGTGGGTGAGCACGTCGACGTCGTGCACGCCGTGGGCGTTGAGGGCGGTGACCGCGCCCCGGCCGGTCGCTCCGAAGCCGATGACGGCCGCTCGCAGCTGACGGCCGTAGTCGCCGGTGGTGCCGATCAGTTCCAGCGCGTGCAGCACCGAGCAGTAGCCGGCCAGCTCGTTGTTCTTGTGGAAGACGTGCAGGGTGAAATCGCCCTCGTGGGACCAGTGGTTCATCGCCTCGAATGCGACCAGCGTCAGGCGTCGGTCGATGGCCAGCTGGGTGATTTCCTCGCTCTGCACGCAGTGCGGCCAGCCCCACAGGACCTGCCCGTCGCGCAGTTCGGCGAGGTCGGGCGGCAGCGGCTTGGGGAGCAGGATGACATCGCAGTCGGCGATGAGTTGCTGACGGGGGAGCAGCCCGGCCACATGGGGTGCCAACTGCTCGTCGGGCACGCCGAAGCGCTCGCCGTAGCCGAGTTCGAGGTAGATGCGCTCGCGCAGGTCGGGGTCGATGCGCTCGACGTGCAGCGGGTGGATCGGCAGCCGCCGCTCGTGCTGCTTGCGCGACCGTGACATCACTCCGAGGCTGAGCTGATCCACGCGCGCACTCCCTTGGTCCGGAAGGTCTGTGTAACACAGCTGTCGCCGCGCCGCGTCCGGCTGGTCGGGTGCCCGTTACCCAGGGCTGCTCAGGACCGGTCGCTGACCAGGTCCGGCGACCGAAGCCCTGCCGGACGAGCGTACTCGGCTGCGGCTTGCCGCCTGACCACGCCGCTCTACTGACCGATCTACTGACCGACACCGCGCCTAGTGCCGGCCGCGGCCCGCCGACATGTCCGAAGCGTGAGCACCGGGAGCATCGGTACGCGCTGGTCAGCGCCCGTTATCCGCGCCGTACACGGTGCACAAACAAGCGTACGATGAAGGTGTCGCTCAGGACCCCGGTGGCTGACAGTCCGCCGCCGGCGGACGCACCGACCCGGTCGAGGTCACCGTGACGAGCGATCCAGTGCGAGACGTCATCCTCGGCGTACCCCGTGCGAAACCGGGCGCCGTTTCGTCGAGCCGTCGCGTCGCGCCAGTTTCGGGCGGCCGCGATCATCGCTGGTTCAACCCGCCAAGCCATCGCCGATGCCTGCGCTGGCTGCCATCGACGGACCCAGGCATACCGGGTGTTGATCGGAAAGGCGGCGGTTCGTGATGACCGCAGCACAGAACCATCGAGACACTCCCACGCCGAACGGCGCGCGGACCGGCCACGATGCGATATCCCAGCCGACGCCGCCCCGGCCGGCGGTGCCGCGCTCCCGGGCCGGCGGCCTGTGGGTAGCCGCCGTGGTCTTCGCCCTCGTCCTCCTGCTGCTTTTGATCTTCGTGCTGGAGAACGGTCAGCGCGCCGAGGTGTCGTTCTTCGGTGCCCACGGGCACCTGCCGATCGGCGTGGCGCTGCTGCTGGCCGCGGTCTTCGGAATCCTGCTCGTGGCGCTGCCCGGCACGGCCCGCATTGTGCAGCTCCGGATGCTCGGCCACCGCCGCGTGCCGCGTGCCGCAAACAGGCCGCTGACCGCCCCGCTTCCCCGGGCCGCTTCAAACCACCCGCGTGGCGCCACCGCCACGCCCCTCACACCAGGAACGGATTAGCCATGCGTACCACCGTCGAACGCGTCACGATCGTGCCGCCCACGCCGCCGTCGCTACCGCGGTTGGTTCTGGCACCCTCCCGAGCCGGCCAGGCGGTCCTCGACGGCGGGTGGTGGCCCCGCTCCTGGGATCCGGTGGCCGAACTTCCGGGCCTTGTTCTCGCCCTCGCCGCCCGCTACGGGCCGATTCGACAGGTGATGCTCAACAGCACCGCCTGGGATAGTCGCTTCCGCCGGCTGGCGGTGGGCGCAGGTGTGGTACGGATGGGCTGGTTCGCCACCATGGACCCCGCGTTGCTGATCGCCACGACAGACCGGGGCGACCAGATCGACCTGCTCGTCGTTCCACCCCGGACCGCGGCCACGGCAGCCGAGCAGGCGATGACCACGGCCGCTGACCCGACCAACGTCATGCGGGCGCCGGACATCCTCGCGGTCAGGGCCGCCCCGCGACCCACGGCGGGAAACGGCCACGGGCCCGACCCGGACGCGGTGTGGGACAACGAGGGTGGCCACCTCGTCGAAGCTCGGGCACATCGGCCCGTCAACGGCCATCGCGTTGCCATGTCGAGCTGAGGAGAGCCCGACACTTCGTCGGATCTGCGAGGGCCGTGAGCCGGGCAGGAGCTTCGAGGTCGAAGACGGAATCTGGGCCGGCCGGGAAGAAGCCGGCGCGGAGAACGGACGCGCACAGCAACGCGCGTTCGCCAGCCGGCATCTGCCGGACGATCAGGAGTAGGCTCGCAGAAGCGGTTGCTCCGGACCCCGGCGACGTGCTGAGCGTCGATCGCCGGGAGGATCCGTGAGCACCATCGATTCACGTCGTGGCCGGCGGCCGCCGTGCCCGCCAACGGAAACGGCGACCGGGATGCCCGGGGCCGCGTCGACAGCCTTCGACCGCCGGATCACCGCGACGGGAGGCCCGGCATCGGGGTTCCCGCCGCTCACGGCGCCCCACTTGGCGGTGCGACCCGTCTCGGGTGTCCCGGCTGGGCCCGGGCGGTGCCACCGTGAACGGTGACGGCATCCAGCGTGACCGGGTTGTTCGGGTCTGGGCACAGGTCGCCGCGCAGTCGCAGGGCGCTCCTGTATCCGTGGCGCACGTGTGCGCCGCCACCGTGGCCGGGGTGGGGGTGGATGGGGTCGGCGTGACGTTGATGGTCAGCCCCACCGTGCGGGACACCGTGCACGCCACGGATCGGGTGGCTGGCGAACTCGAGGAGTGGCAGCTGACCTTCGGGCAGGGCCCGTGCATGGACACGTTCACCGACGGTGGCCCGGTGCTGGTCAGAGACCTGGGCTCGCCGGACTGTCTGGCTCGCTGGCCGGTGTTCACCCCGGCCGCGTTGGACAGCGGGGCGCGGGCGGTGTTCGCGCTGCCGCTGCAGGTCGGCGCGATCCGGTTGGGGGTGCTCGACCTGTACCGGACCCGACCCGGCCCGCTGAGCCCACACGAACTGGCCGACGCGTTGGCCTTCGCCGACACCGCCGGCATGCTGCTACTCGACACCGCAGCCGGTACCCAGCCCGACACCGCTGACCTGGCCTGGCAACGCGACGACCCGAGCGCCCACCAGGTCCAGGTGCACCAGGCCACCGGCATGATCCTGGTCCAGCTCGGGGTCGGCGCCGAGGCCGCCTTCGCCCGGCTACGCGCCTACGCCTACGCCCAGGACCGGCGCCTGGGCGACGTCGCCCGCGACGTGGTCGAACGGCGGCTACGCTTCGAACCCGATCCGCCATCGGGCGGCTCCGATGAGCAATGACGCTCCGCAAAGCCGCCGCAGCGGTCGGCGAGCGCATCCGTTGGCCCTCGCATCGAGGACTATCCTGTGACGAGGGAGAGCGACTATGAGTGAACAACAGCTTGCCGAGGCGTTCGTCGAACTGGCCGACACCCTTGTCGACGACTTCGACGTCATGGACTTCCTGCACCAGGTGACCGTCCGCTGCGCACAGGTACTCGGCGTCTCGGCGGCCGGGGTGCTGCTCACCGACCAGCGCGGCGCGCTGCGGGTGGTGGCCGCCTCCACCGAGAAGACACGGCTGCTGGAGCTCCTCCAGTCACAAACCGACCAGGGCCCCTGCCCCGAGTGTTTCCACACCGGCCGGCCCGTCGCGGTCGCCGACCTGTCCACCGCCGCCAGCCGCTGGCCCCGCTTCGTCACCGAAGCCCGTCAGATAGGGTTCGCCTCCGTGCACGCCCTGCCGATGCGCCTACGCACCAACGTGATCGGCGCGCTCAACCTGTTCGGCACCCGACCCGGCGCGCTCGCCGAGGACACCATCCGGCTGGGCCAGGCCATGGCCGACGTGGCCACCATCGGACTGTTGCAGGCGCGCGCCATCCGCGACCGGCAGACACTGGCCGAGCAGCTGCAGACCGCTCTGAACAGCCGCATCCTCATCGAGCAGGCCAAGGGCGTCATCGCCGAACGCCGCCGCATCGACATGGATCAGTCGTTCACCCTGCTGCGCGGCACCGCACGCACCAGCAACCGCCGACTGTCCGAGCTCGCCCGCGCCGTCGTCGACGGAACCGCAACCATCTGACGCGCTACGGGAGGGTCGGCCGTTCACGTGGCCGAAGCGGGATTTCCCGCGGCCGGGCGCGGCGTCGCCGAGTCGCCGGGCGAACGCCGACAGACTGACGGGACAATGGCGAAGGTGGCAAGGCGGTTGGCGCTGACAGGACAGGCGAAGACCGCAGGACTTCTCGCGGGAAGGGACAGGCCGTGACGGACAACGTTGAACTGATCATGCGAATCCACCCGGTGGGAGGTGAGGACGTCTCCCTGATAAGCGTGGATTTCGGCGGGGAAGCGGCGGCCCTCGAGGAGATCACTCGTGCTCTGGACGAGCGGCGCAGTTTGGTTTTGACCCGGGCGCGGTACAACCGCGAGGAAGGCGAGAGTGGCGTGATTGTCAACCTCGCCAACGTGGTGTCCGTGCGGGTGTCGAAGACAGATACCGAAACGCCGGGTCAGTACCTGTAGCGCGTTGCACGGCAGCCGGCAGCGGCAACGCCACATCCCGATAACGGAGATCTGGAGGCCACACCCGGCGCGCCTGCTGGGCGCGTAGCCGAGCCGGCTGTCGGGTACTGCTACCAGCGTGACGGCCGTGGGATTCACGAAGCGGGCCGCGGCGGCCTGGAGAAGGGCCCGCCGCCGCTACGGTTGGCTGGATCATCTGGTTCGCGCCGGCGTGCGTTTTGACGAGGCCGACGCCGGCCGGCTCTCCGCTGCGGTCACGTACTACGCGTTCTTCGCCACGTTCTCGCTGGCGTTGCTGGGCTTCGCGATCTTCGGATTCGTCCTGGACGACCCGGCGGTGCAGCGCTCGGTGCAGCGCTACCTCGCGGAGAACCTGCCCCGCCTCGACGTGCAGGCACTGCGCAATGCCCGGGGCACCGTCGGGGTGGTCGCGTTCGTCGGCCTGCCGATCACCGGATGGTTCTGGGTGGACGTGCTGCGCTCTTCGATCCGGAAGGTCTGGCGCCTGCCCGAATACCCGGGCAACTTTTTCCTCCGCCTGCTCATCGACCTGCTCGTACTGGTCGGGCTTGGCCTGCTGCTGGCGGTGTCGCTCGCGGTGGCGTTCGCGACCACCGCCTTGGCGGGCCGGCTGGTCAACGCCGCGGGAACGGGCGCCACCCCGGCCCGGTGGCTGCTCGCCACGGTCGGGCTCGTGTTGGGCATCGGCGTGAATACGCTGCTGTCGATGGCTGTGCTCACCGGGCTTCCGCGCCTGCGGATGCCGTTACGCCGGGTGCTCGGACCCGCTCTGCTTGTCGCAGCCGGCCTGGAACTGCTCAAGACGGTCGGCCAGCTCTACGTCCATCGCATCGAGGCCAACCCCACGTACCAGGTCGTCGCCGGCGCCGTCGGGCTCCTCGTCTTTCTCAACGTCGTCAACCATCTCATCCTGTTCGCCGCGGCGCTGACCGCCACGGGCACCGCCGGCCAGGTCACCGACCTCGCCGCGCGTCCCACTCGTGGCGCGCGGCCACCGCGACCAGGGTCATAGACCGATCAGGATGTCGGCTGGGCGGACACGACCACCG
>WNFX01009975.1_pt1 | contig 16895 bp, 13 predicted proteins | sample 5400111 | NCBI WGS metagenome assembly WNFX01 (sample SAMN13153363, study PRJNA577476) | soil metagenome | isolation source: 40 cm soil or saprolite under grassland replicate 1 | place: USA:California | collected 2016-06-15 | reverse complement strand
GCGACGAACCCGATCGACCCAAAGAGAAGACCGCCGATCAGGTTTGCCGCGCTTAAATTGAACATACTGATCTTGTGCAGCTAGAGGCGGGCCAAGATCAATCCGCCTTCGCCGAGCTCCGGCGCGACAGGCATCGGAAAGTTGTGGTTGACCGCCAGTCCTGCGCGGTGACACGATTCCTAAAGGAAACGATGGCACTTCGACTTTTTCGAAAGAAAAGCCCGGACCATTTGATCGCCGAAGCCGCCGCGCCCGAGCGGCAAATGAAGCGGGCCCTGGGTCCTTTCGCTCTCACCTGTATTGGCATTGGCGCGATCATCGGGACCGGAATTTTCGCACTGGCGGGGACGGCTGCGGCCGGTGAGCAACTGGCGGCATCAATCTGGAAGACTCCGATACTGAATTTTATCCAGTCCTGGATGAGTCATGCGCCGCTTGTCTTTGGCCGGCCCGGTGCCGGACCAGCGGTAATGCTTTCGTTTGTGGTGGCAGGCGTCGCGTGCGGATTTGCCGCGCTTTGCTATGCCGAGCTCGCGTCGATGATTCCGGTCTCTGGTTCTGCCTATACTTATTCCTACGCGACGCTCGGTGAGCTCATCGCCTGGATCATCGGCTGGGACCTCATTCTCGAATACGCCGTCGGCAACATGGCCGTGGCAGTCGGCTGGTCCGGTTATTTCGTCAGACTGTTCGGAAGTCTTTTTGGCTTAAAATTTCCGGTCTGGGCGGTGAACGATTACGCGACTGCAAAAACGATTGTCTCTCAAGGCGGTGAAGCGCTCTCGAATTTTTCCTCGGCGACAATTCCCACAATCGCCGGCTATCCCATCGCACTCAATCTTCCGGCACTCCTGGTGGTCGCTGCCGTGACGGCGCTTTTGATTTACGGAATTCGTGAGAGCGCGCGGACGAACAACACCATCGTCATCACTAAACTCGCAGTGGTCGTTTTCGTGATTGCGTTCGGCGCCTTCATGATTCAGCCGACCAATTGGCATCCCTTTGTTCCGACCGGTATCGGTGGAGTCATGAGCGGCGCCGCCATAGTCTTCTTCGCGTTCATCGGATTTGACGCCGTTTCGACGACAGCGGAGGAAACAAAAAATCCACAGCGCGACATGCCGATTGGCATTATCGCCAGTCTCATCATCTGCACGGTGCTTTATGTGTTGATGGCGGCGGTGATCACTGGCGCGCGCAAGTACACAACTTACTTCGGCGACCCAGCCGCAGTCGCGACTGCCTTCGCCGGTTATCCCTGGGCGCAAGCGCTGATCAGCGCGGGCGCGCTCGCGGGGATCACTTCAGTCCTGCTCGTATTTCAACTTGGCCAGCCGCGCATTTTCATGGCGATGGCGCGCGATGGTTTGCTTCCGCAATATTTCGCCAAGATTCATCCAAAGTTTAGGACGCCGCATATTACCACGATTTGGACTGGCGTTTTCGTCGGCGGCATTGCTGCCGTGGTCGATATCGGTTCGCTCGCCGACCTCACTAACATCGGGACGCTCTTCGCGTTCATTCTCGTTTGCATCGGCGTAGTCATCTTGCGACGCACTGATGCAAACCGACCGCGACCGTTCCGGGTTCCGATGGTCCCGTTGTTTCCAATTCTCGGTGTGGTCTTTTGCTTTGTCCTGATGCTCAGTTTGCCGCTCGAGACTTGGATCCGTTTCTTTGTCTGGCTCGCGATCGGTCTCACGATTTACTTCCTTTACGGAGTTGGCCACAGCAAACTGCGCAGCGGCGTCGACACCGGTATCACCGAAGATCAGCCGCCGCCGCTGATTAAGACGTAAGGTTGTCTACGCTGCTTTCTGCTCGTGGCAGGCTTTGTCGTCGATCTCGAGCCATTCGAATAACGTCGTTTTGGCTGGATCAAGCCCGAGCGGTTTTAGTTGTTCTACAAACCATTCGCGTCGGTCGGGATCGTTGTATGGATCTAGCGCTGTGACTTCGTCGCCCCAGCGCTTAATCTCGTCCGGTGTTTTCTTTTGGCCGTTGCGATTGAGCCATTCCACCATCTCCTGATCGCTCGCGCGGTTTTCGATTTGCGCTTTGAAGTCGTCACCCTTCACACCTTTGAAGCCGAAGAGCATGTTATCGACCGGGCAATCGAAATGGTATTCGCCAATGTTACCGCCAACGAGCGCGCGACATTTGTCGAGTGTTCGTCCAAGAATTGCGTAACCGCCAACCCGGATGCGAGGACTGCGCGGTGATTCCTTTGTCAGATCTTTCCCTATCACCTTCGTGTTCATATTTCACGCTAACGGCAAAGGAGAGTGCTGCAACCGGGCAACGGTACTCGTTGCCGATTTGGCAGGCGGAGCGCCTGCCCTACAATTGCCTGGTGAAAACAGCTGTCGCGGTGCTTTTCGCTTGCTTCGCAAGCTTGCACGCTGAACCGCCGCCCGTTTTGCCACCGCTCGTTGGAAAACTTTATCATGGGTTTTATTGGGGAGGAGTCGGCACCGACACGCACGATCCGACGGAGCACGACGTCGCGCCTGCGGATGTTGCGCGTTACGAGCAAGCGGTCGGCGCAAAAACAGCGTGGATTTATTTTTCGAACAACTGGTTTGAGTCGCGAGAATTTCCAACTGAGATGTGCAATTGGATTCGCGATCTCGGCAAAATTCCGTACGTGCGGTTGATGCTGCGGTCCGATGTTGATCAACGTCATGGCGAGAAAACGTTTTCGCTCCAGAAAATCATCGCCGGCAAGTTCGATGTCGATCTTCGCGCCTGGGCGGGTAATGCCAAAACGTTTGGATCGCCAATTTTAATTGAGTGGGGGACCGAACCGAACGGGAATTGGTTTAGTTGGAATGGCAAATGGAATGGGGGCGCCGGCGAAGGACCGGAGCGCTATGTCGCGGCTTATCGCCACATCGTCGATCTAATGCGCGGGGAAGGCGCGGACAATTTGACCTGGGTCTGGCACGTGAACTGGCTCGATGAGCCCAAACGGAAATGGAACGCGTTTGAAAATTATTTTCCGGGCAAGAATTATTGCGATTGGGTCGCGCTCAGCGCCTACGGACCAACCACTCCGCTCACGCGCGACGGCACGGAAAGTTTTGAATTCAAAATGCGCGACGCGTATCCGCGTCTGACGAAGCTCGCGCCGGGAAAACCGGTCATCATCGCCGAATTCGGATGCGATTTGCACAATCGCCATGTCGATGTCGTGCGCTGGACGCGGATAGCTCTCGAAGATCTTTTTTCAAATCGCTGGCCGGCGATCGCCGGTTTCTGCTGGTGGAACGAAGGCTGGCAGAACGACGACCACAAAAAGCACGACACCGACATGATCATTCTGCACGATGCCGATCTTGCGCGCGTTTTTCGCGACGAGTTTGCTCGGCACGCCGACAAAATTCAGGCGACGCCGGTGATTTCGCCTTAATTGCGCGGCATTCAAACCCGCCGCATAATTGTTTCATGGTCAACGTTTCAATCAAATACACGGGCGATCTCCATTGCGACGCGACACACGGGCCGTCGCACGCGAAACTCGCAACGGATGCGCCGACCGATAACAAAGGCAAAGGCGAAGCATTTTCACCGACCGATCTGGTCGCGACCGCACTTGGAACCTGCATCAGCACGACCATGGGGATCAAAGCCGAAGAGCTCGGGGTGAGCCTGAGAGGCATGACCGTGGACGTGAAGAAGGAAATGTCGAAAGACGGGCCGCGCCGGATTGTCGCGCTGCCGTCAGAAGTTCATATTCCACTTCCGGCAACTTCGCCGCACCGCGAAGTGCTGGAGCAGACAGCCCTCAATTGTCCAGTCCACAAGAGTCTTCCGACGGAGATCAATCGACCGACGAAATTTTTCTGGGAAGGGTAATTTGTCGTCCCGAATCCGCCTATGGACGGATGAGGGATCTCACAGTCGAAGCTCAGATCACACAGATTAACTTGTGTGACCCACCGTCGAGCGGGAGATCCTTCGCTCCGCTCAGGATGACAGTGCCGCTCCTATTTTTCCTCCCGGATATAACCACTGGACGTAATCCGCCACCCCGCGTTCGAGCGAGAACTGCGGCTGATAGCCGAGCGCGCTACGAACCTTCTCCAGGTCCGCTTCGGTGAAGTTTTGATAGTGCGCGTGGGGATTGTCGATGTAATCGGGCTGAAATTTTGTGCCGAGACATTCGTTGAGCACGTCGACGAGCTCGTTGAATGAACGGGCCTGACCGGAGCCGAGGTTGTAAATCCCGCTCTCCCGGGCTTCGAGCGCGAGAATGCTTCCGTCCACCACATCCTTCACATAAACGAAATCGCGCTTTTGTTCGCCCTGTTTGAAAATGCGCGGCCGCTGACCGGCCTTCATTTGCTGGGCGAGATGGTAAATCATGCTGGCCGGCACGCCTTTGTGCGCCTCACGCGGACCGTAAACATTGAAGTAACGCAGCCCAATAATGATCCAGGCTGCGTCCTCCTTCGCTTCACGCATCGCGATGTTGTCCATGATCGTTTTGGAAAATGCGTAGACGTTCGCCGGCGCGGCGCCGTTTGATTCAACACTCGTCGCGGTAGCTGGTCCGTAAGTCGACGCTGAGGACGCGTAAACGATGCGCGTTTTGTTCGGCCGTGCGAACTCTAGGAGCCGCCGGAAACTTTCAACGTTGTCGTGCACCTGCACGAATTGATCGTGCAGTGTTGTGTCGGTGATTGACGCCAAATGAAAAATCGCGTCGAACTTTTCGTCGCTGAACTGTTCGCGCCAATCGAGCGTCGCCAGGTTCTGCGCGACAAAATCGCCGCGATAGCCGCGCAAATTCTTAAAATCGCCGGAGCGGAAATCATCGATCACCGTCAGGCGCGCGTCCGGGAATTTCTGTTGCAACGCGAGGGTGAGGTTGGAGCCGATAAAGCCAGCGCCCCCGGTGACGAGAAAGCTGGGCGACGAATTCGACGCAGTCACGGCGGCAATTATAGCGCGGCTAAGCAAATTTGTCTTGAGCGCGCAAAGGCAAGGGAGTAATTCTCGATCCAGTTCTTTGCGACCTTGAAAAAGTGGATCGGCGCGAGAAATCCCGTGCAAACCGGGAGCAGTTGCGCTGCTGTAACTGGATACGACTTCCCAAGGCCAATCCCCGAAAGCGTTCGGGGGTGAAGGCGGGAAGGAGGGGCGTTCCGCGAATGCGGAACCACAAGCCAGGAGCCAGAATATTCGACCGCTCCACCTCATTCGTGCGTTTTTTCTGCAGCGGCCCCGAAAGCGTTCGGGGCCGAATTTCTGCGGGGGCGCGAAAAAACTTCTTCGCAAAAAGAAGAATGAGAGCTGGGCGATGCGCTCTTCGCGGCAGCGGAGGACAAACAAGTTCGACTCTCGAGTTGGAGGAAACTTGTTATGCGAAATCACCCGTTATGTTTTGTGTTAGTGAGTTTAATGAGCGCGGCATTTTCGGTCCGCGCCCAGGACGCCGTAAGATCGACATCTTCGGATCAACCGGAAAACGAAGCTGAGCCGGTCGTGGTTTCGGCGACGCGATTCGACATTCCGCTCGATCAATCGCCGGCCAGCGTGAGCGTGATCGATTCGCAGGATCTCGAAAATCGGCAAATCGAGCGCGTTGCGGACGCGCTTCGAGCAGTTCCAGGATTGTCGGTCGTTCAAACTGGGACACCGGGCCAGCTAACTTCGGTCTTCATGCGCGGGCTGCCGAGCGAAGATATGCAGGTGTTACTCGATGGAATTCCGATCAATCAGGGACTCGCCGGTCTTTTCAATTTCTCTGACCTAACAATTGATGACCTCGGGAGAGTGGAAATCGTGCGCGGTCCGCAAAGCACGCTCTACGGACCGCGTGCGCTCGCGGGCGCGATTCAGCTTTTCACCAAGCAAGGAAGTGGACCGCCTGGAATTAGTCTAAGCAGTGAAGGCGGATCGTACGGCACCTTCCGCGAGTCTCTCCAGAGCGACGGTAAGATCGACATCTTCGATTACTCGATCGGCGCGAGTCGGATGGACACTGATAACGCGCGCCCGAACAATCAATACCGAAACAGCGCGGTGACTGCCGACATTGGCCTGTCATCGAGTGACGAATTCCGTGCCGGCGCTTTATTGCTTTACTCGCTGAGTGACACCGGAAATCCGAACACAATTTTCCATCCGCGAGCGTTGGACAATCTTCTGACCGAACGTTGGTTGATTGGACCGCACTTCGACTGGAAGCCGACCGATTGGTGGGAACAAAAATTGATTTTCGATTACGACCACGAGCGGCAGGTTAACAACCCAAACCAGGACGGATTCGTCGGACCGACCCGTGCGTTGTTCGCGCGAACAACGGTTGATTATCAAAACAACCTGCGACCGATCTCGTGGTTAACGTTGACCAACGGCTTTTTTTATAACCGTGTCAGCTCAGGCCAGGAGCGGCCGTTCGTTCTGTTCGGTCCGACGTTTATCAGCGATTTCACCACAGAGATTGGCGGATTTCTGCAAGCGACGGCAAACATCGATAATTTCGTTTTCGTCGCCGGCGGACGGATCGATAGCTTCAATCAGTTCGGCGACATTTGGACGTATCGCATCGCAACTAGTTACAAGATCGACAAGACCGACACGACACTGCATTCGAGCGTTGCGACCGGATTCAGTCCCCCGAGCAGTCAGGACAAAATTTTCGGAATGAATTTCGGATTGCGTCCTGAGAAGGATTTCGGGTGGGACGCTGGGATTGAGCAACGGCTATGGGATAGACGTGTGATCATAGGCGCGACTTATTTTCATAACGACTTGTCGAATGTGATTGGATTTAATGGGCAGTTCCGGACGCTCAATCTCGGCGCGGCCGAAACACAGGGAGTTGAAACAGAATTGCACGCGACGCCGATCACGGATCTGACGTTCACCGCAAGTTATACCTATCTCGAAGCGGAAAAGACTGACGCGGCAAATATTGCGCAGCTGCAAGGCGCGCGATTGCCGCGACGGCCACGGAACGAAGTTTACGTTTCCGGTTCGTATCTATGGTGCAAAAAATTGCGCACGACAATCGAAGCGAAGTTTGTCAACGCGCGCGAAGAGTTGAATTTCGGCGGTCCGAATTTTGACATCGAAGATTACAGCTTCGTAAATGTTGCGGGCGAATATGAGATCAATCCGCACATGTCGATCTTCGGCCGCGTCGATAATCTCACTGGCGAACATTACGCGGAGGTGGTCGGCTTTCCCGCGCTTGGGACTGCGGCTTACGCCGGGATGAAAGTGCGGTTTTAATTCGGTAGGGCGCCCCTCTCGCCGAGTTCTTGGTTCCCGAGCGAGACGCCCGAGACGGCGCACGAGACGTGCGCCCTACCCTTGAAATCCGCGCGTCATCGTTTAATCAGCGTTAGTGACCCCGCTGCTTTATCTGTTTCTCGGTGGCACCTTGCTGGGCGTGCTCGCGGTTCTTTTCGTTCTGATGCGAGAGCGGGGTAAAATGCAGCAACCCGATCAAAGCGCGTTGATGCTGCAACAGCAGCTAAACTCGCTTCAGGAACGATTGGACAGCTTTGGACAGTCGGTCACCCAAAATCTGCAGCAATCGACCGCCTCAATGAATACACGACTAGATAAAGCTGCAGGCGTGATTGGGGACTTGCGAGAGAAAGTTGGTCAGATTCATGAAGTGGGCAAAGCCGCGCAGGAATTGGTGAATATTATGCGGGCTCCAAAGCTGCGTGGCGGAATGGGGGAATTATTTCTCGGTGATTTGCTGGCGCAACTTTTGCCACAAGAGCATTACACAATGCCGTATCGATTTAAAAGTGGCGACGTAGTTGATGCAGTGATCCGCATCGGTCCGAGATTGGTTCCGGCGGACGCCAAATTTCCCTACGAAAATTTCAAGCGCGTTGTTGAGGCGCCAGCGGAGACGGAACGTGTTGCCGCGCGCAAACAGTTTCTACGCGATGTTAAAAAGCACGTGGACGCGATCGCGGCGAAGTACATTCTCCCAGACGAGGGCACTTACGACTTCGCGCTAATGTACGTCCCAGCCGAGAACGTTTACTACGAGACAATCATCAAAGAGGATGTCGGAGAGGATCGGCAGCTTTTCAGCTATGCGCTGGCCAAGCGAGTAATTCCTGTTTCGCCGAATAGCTTTTACGCTTACATCCAAACGATTTTGTTGGGTCTGCGCGGAATGAAAGTTGAAGAGCGCGCACAGGAAATTTTGGGTGAGTTGTCACGACTGCGCGGTGATTTCCAGAAAATCCAGGAGAACTTCCGTGTTCTTGGTCGTCATTTGAACAATGCCGCCGGCAGTTACTCGGAAACAGACAAAACAATGACAAAGCTTGATGCCAAGCTTAGCCAAATTGAGCAGCCGGTTCTGCGAACGGAGACAACCGAGGCACCTACCCTGCCACTTTGAGAGTGACGGGATCAAAGAAAAGGTTACAACACTTCGTCCCACTTGCTCTTGTCCTTCAGCATCAGCTCGCGCAGAAGAAGCTCGTTGTGAAATTTCTGGGCTGAAAAATTCGCGCCTTCCTGCGCTTTGTAATCGTCGCGTAGTTTTAGGATCTGCAATTTGCCGAGCGTATAATTGAGGTAGCCGGGATCGAAAGTGCCGCGCATCGCCTCGGCCCGCGCCGGTTTTTCTTCGTAGTAGCAGTTTTCTCGGAAGAATCTCGTCGCCTCTTCCACGCTCATCTTTTGAGTGTGCATTCTGATCGACACACAAAGCCGGCATAATCGCAACATCGCTTCGTCCGCTTGTGCCAACCGATATTTGGCAGCGCGTTTCTCGTCGGCTTCACTCGGGTTTGCCACCGCGCCATAGCCTTCATCGATCATCAGTTTCTCGCAGTAATGGGCCCAGCCTTCGATGAAAGCGTAGCTCCCGAAAATCTTTTCCACTTTGCTCGCGGGTGAAGCATTCAAGCGCAGGAACTGCACGTAATGTCCGGGATAAACTTCGTGGACGGAAACAACGTCGGCGGTGTAAAAGTTAAAGGCGGTCAGCCATTCGTCTTTTTGCTGCGGCGCCCAGTCGTTTTCGGGCGGCGTGACATAATAGTAGGCTTCGGTCGCGCGCTTCTCGAAGGCGCCCGGCGTGTCCATCGACGCGAAGGAGGTCGCGCGGCGGTATTGCGGCGTTTCTTTCACGCGCGCTCGCACGTCGGATGGGATCGTGACCAACTTCCGGGTGACGACAAACTTTCGAATCTGTTCGAGATCTTTCCCGATATCGCCAAGCAAACTTTCCGGCGTTGGGTGTTCGCTTTGCATTTGCCGGAAAACTTCATCCGGCGATTTGTTCGAATCGATTCTCTTGGCAGCTTCGGCGAAAGCTTTCTGCTCTTTCTGCAATTGAGTCAGACCGATCTCGAGAATTTTGTCGGGCGGAAGATCGACAAGTTCGGTCTCGATTAGCAGCCGGCGGAACTTATCTTCGCCGAGCGCGAAATCGGCGGTGGCTTTCGGCAATTTGTCCCGTTCGAGCCAGGCGGCGTAATCGGTCAGCGCAGCCGCTGCTTTTCGGTTCGCCTCCAAAAATTCCGTCCGAATGCGTTCGTCCTTAAGCTCGGCGACTGCTTCGACGATATTTTTTCGCAGAAAATCGGCCGAGCCCCTTGCAATCTGGATGGCCAGCTCGACGTAGGGCTTGGGCAACACCGCTTCGAGATTCGTTCTGGCCGCGATCAGAATGTTCGGCACTTGCGATTCGATCGCGACAATGCTGTGCACGCGGTCATCCAGCGGCGCGAAATTGCGTTTGATGTAGATGTTCACGTCTGCCGCGCGCGCATAAACCATCGGGTCGCGCTCATAAATCGACATCGCTTCGCGCTGGAAAATTTCTTTGCGGATGGCTGCTTGCAGAATTCGCAGGTCGATCGACTGCCGCTGACTCAGTTTATCGAGGTCGAATTTCGGGAGCCGGTCCTCGAACCGTTTCAAGCGGGAAAGTTCGGCGTCGAGCGCCAGCCGGCTGTAATCTGTGATCTTGCCATCGTATTCGTGCAGGCCCATGGCGGTGCCGAGAAGGGGTCGCGCGGCGAAGTACCCCTTGATGAATTCCTCCGCTACCGCCTCATATTCAGAATCGGGCGTTTGGAGAGCGACAGCGTTGGCCAATGGCAAAGACGTTACGACTGCGACAAAGACGCAGGCCAGAAGTCTCCTTGGACGAACGATCCACACGGCGGCGCAACTTTAGACGACGCTTTGCACGTTGCCAAAAATTTTGGATGAGCGAATGTCCGACCGTTTGCAGGCTCAATCCAAGATGAAGCGCCGTATCGTTGTCGGAGCATTCGGTTTGTTAATCCTTGCCCTCCTTTTCGGCATTGGCTTTCACAGCTTGCGCGCCGCTGATCAAGACGATGATAGCGGCTACTCCCAAATCGCCATTTTCGCCAAAGCGGTTCAGTTAATCCGCCAGGATTATGTCGATGGAAACAAAACGAGCTACCACGACCTCATCACGGCTGCGCTCAAGGGCATGCTCGGCTCGCTCGATCCGCACAGTCAGTTCATGGATCCGAACGATTTCCGCGACATGCAGGAAGACACGCGCAGCCGGTTCAACGGTTTGGGCATTGAAGTCGCAATCAAAAACGGCCTGCCAACGGTCGTGACGCCGATGGAGGATACGCCCGCGGCAAGGGCTGGTATTCTCTCCGGCGATCAGATTCTAAAAATCAACGGCACTTCGACCGAGAGAATGGATTTGCAAGACGTGATCAATCTTTTGCGCGGCGCGCCCGGTCAAAAGATCTCGCTGACGTTGATTCGGCCGTCCACCAAGGAGGTCAAGGATTACGCGCTCGAGCGCTCCGAGATCAAAGTGCAAAGCGTCAAGGGCGCACGACTGCTCGATCCCGATCTGACCGGCTCGTTCAAGATTGCTTACGTGCGGCTGATTCAATTCAACGAGCCGACCGCCGATGAGTTGTCCAAAGCGCTCGATGAAATGCAAAAGCAAGGGATGCAGGCGCTGATTCTCGATCTTCGCAACAATCCTGGCGGTCTGCTGAACAGCGCGGTCGACGTTTGCGCGCAATTCTTGCCGCCGAACACCAAGGTCGTTTCCACGCAAGGGCGCGTCGCGTCGCAGCAGCGCGATTACACAACTTCCGGCGTTGCGAAACAACGGCCGAATTTTCCGATGGCAGTCTTGGTGAACGAAGGGAGCGCCAGCGGCGCGGAGATTGTTTGCGGCGCACTCAAAGATTTGCACCGCGCAATCGTGGTGGGCGAAACAACCTTCGGAAAGGGGTCGGTCCAAAATGTGATGCAGTTGCCGGACGGGTCGGCGTTGCGTTTCACGACCGCGAAGTATTACACCCCGAGTAAACAAGTCATTCATGGCAACGGGGTCGCGCCCAACATCCGTGTCCCGATGAGCGTGGAGCTGGAACGCCAACTTTTTGCCGCGCGTAGCAGTGGCGACACGATCAAGCCGGAGGACGACAAGAATTTCATCAAGAGCACGGATCCGCAGATGCTGCGAGCGATCGACGCGCTCAAAGGCGTAATGATTTACGCCCAGCAAAACGCGCCCAGAGGCGAAGCGATTAAGAAGTGATTTGTAGGGCAACCGGATCGGTTGCCGCATTTGGCAGGCGGAGCGCCTGCCCTACAATTATCCCGTGACAATACTCGCGCTCGAAACTTCCTGCGACGAAACGGCGGTTGCCGTTCTTCGTGACCGCAAACTGTTGGCTAGTGAAGTCGCGTCGCAGATGGAGGAGCACGAAAAATTCGGCGGCGTAGTGCCAGAAGTTGCATCGCGAAATCACCTCGTGCACGCACCGAGTTTGCTCGAACGCGTCGCGCACGAAGCAAAGATCGAGATCTCTCAGATGGACGCCTTCGCCGCAACGAGTGGTCCCGGCTTGGCTAGTTCGTTGATGATCGGTGCGTCAATCGCAAAAGGGCTCGCGATCGGTTTCGGCAAACCATATCTCGCGATCAATCATCTCGAAGGTCACTTGCTCTCGCCATTTTTTGGCGAAACAGAAATCAAGCCCAACGTTTCGCTGGTCGTCAGCGGCGGACACACGATGTCGATCTTTGTGCGCGGCATCGGCGAATATGAAGTCATTGGTCGAACCGCTGATGATGCTGCCGGCGAAGCGTTCGACAAAATCGCGAAGTTGTTAGGACTTGGTTATCCCGGCGGACCGGAGATTGAGAGATGCGCCGCGAAAGGCGACTCGAAGCGGTTCGATTTGCCGCGGAGCATGCCGAACTCGGAAAATTTTAGCTTCAGTGGTTTGAAAACCGCGGTGCGTTATTTGTTACCGAAAATCGGTGTCATCCCGAACGAACGTGAGGGATCTCACATTCGAAGCTTGGACTCTCGAGGGCCAGAGCGTGATCAATCAGCCTGTGAGAGATCCCTCGCATCCGCTCGGGATGACGGGCTATTGAGTGACCTTTGCGCTTCGGTTCAAGCGGCGATTGTCGATGTTCTAGTTCGGAAAACGATCGCGGCCGCAAAAAAGTTCGGTGTCGATCTTGTCACGGTCAGTGGTGGCGTCAGTTGCAACCGCGAACTGCGAAAGCAATTGAGCGAAGCGTGCAAAGGCCAACGCGTGGAATTCAAGACCGCCGAAGCGTGGTTATGCACCGATAACGCCGCGATGATCGCGTTTGCCGCGATGCTCAAATTGGAGAACGGCGCCAGCTCAAACGTTACTGAAGACATCGACCCGAACCTCGCGCTCGCCGTTTAATATTCCCGTTCGAGGAGATAATTTGCGAGCGCGTGCAGAGCGTCGCCTTTTGCACCGAAAATCGACAGTGCAGCGTGCGCTTGCTTGGTGAGTCTTTTTGCTTCGGCGCGCGATTTGTCTAAACCGATGATGGCGGGATAAGTCGCTTTTTGTGCGGCGACGTCTTTGCCCGCGCTCTTGCCAAGCTTCTCGCTCGTTTGGGTCACATCGAGAATGTCGTCGATCACTTGAAACGCCAGACCGAGCGCGCGTCCAAATTTGGTGATCGCATTCAATTGTTTCGGGTTCGCATTGGCGCTCATCGCGCCAAGCCGGACCGAAGTTGTTAGAATCGCGGCGGTTTTGTTTTGGTGAATGTAACGCAGTCCCGCCATGTCGATTTTTTGACCTTCGCCTTCGAGATCGGCCACTTGTCCGGCGATTAGTTTTTGGCTGCCGGCAGCAACCGCGAGTTCGCGCAACAAGATCGACATGTCGTAGCGGGACGTTGGCTTTGCACGTGAGACAATTTCGAACGTGATCGTGAGCAGCGCGTCGCCTGCAAGAACGGCGATGCCGTCGCTGAAAACTTTGTGGCAGGTCGGACGGCCGCGGCGGAAATCGTCATTGTCCATGCTCGGAAGATCGTCGTGGACGAGTGAATAGGTGTGGATGCATTCCATCGCGCATGCGAGCGGGAGTGCATTATCGATCTTGCCTCCGCACGCCTCAGCGGCGGCGAGACAAAGAATCGGCCGCAACCGTTTTCCACCGGCGAACAAACTGTAACGCATCGCCTTGTGAATTGTCGCCGGTCGGACGTTCTCCTTCGGCAGATATCGATCCAACGCCCGATCGATTCTTTTCTGCCGGGTAGTGAGATACGTCTTCAGATTCATTCTGCTGCAAAATGGAACTTAAAAGTCGAGTGCCTCGTTCCGCTAGAGATTTTCTACGGTTTCGATGACAACGGTCGGTTTGGTGCGCATGGCCAGAAATGCACCGGTGAGCAAAATCGCAGCGCTGATCAATTGGGCCGGGGTGAGGCGTTCGTGAAAAATGACGGCGGATAGACCGAGCGCGCCGATGGGGCAGAGGAGCTGAAGTGTTTGGGCGAGCGCGACGCCGACTTCCTGAATCGCGACGTAATACAAAACGTGGGCCATGGTGATGCAGGTGATGGCGGAGATGATGAGAATGAGATTTACATCTGCACCCGCGTGAAGCGGGGCGTCGATCCTGCCGAAGAGCAAAGTCAGCGGGAATGAAAGCGCGGAGGTAATGAAACTGATCACGCCGAAACTACGAATCGCGCCCAGTTGTGCGGAAGGACGTTTCACGAGGACGGCGTAAAGCGCCCAGCAAAATGTGGCGGTGAAGGCGATGAGCAACCCGGGCCAAGCAACATGTCGACCCATTCGACTGACGCTCAGGGCAGGTTCTTGTGTGCCATTGCCGGCCTGAAACCAGATGACACCGAAGGCGCCGAGCAGACCGAGCAGCGTGCCGATTTGAAATTGCCACTGGCGAATGAGGTGGCGTTCCTCAGGAAAAAATGCGAGCGCGAGCAGGGCAGTGAAAATTACGGATGAGCGATTGAAGATCGCGTACACGCCAGGGCCCATGTAGAAGAGCGAAACGACCTGCGTGATTTGATGGATGACATTGGGAATGCACGGAATGAGGCAAAGGCCGAGCGCATGGATGTCGATCTTGGGTCCGCCGCGGCGGACCTGAAAAAACACGAGGGGCGCAATGGCGAGGCAGGCGACGGAGTAACGGTAGAAATTTTGCGCGAACGGCTCGTAGTAGCGAACGAGGTAAAATTGAAACAACGACGGCATCGACCAGATGGCAATGCTGGCGAAGAGTGCGGCGTAACCGCGGGAAAGTTGCCGGGCGTTTCGCTCCATGCGGCTGATTGTGGCATGGTGTCGTGATTTCGCAGTTTAATTTGCTGGCCTGCGCGGCATTAATCGCTCAAAAATTGGGGTGCGGAGGAGAACATGAAGACTCGAACAACACTCATTTCATCGATTTTATTGTCAGCGCTATTTTTTGCGGCGCCGGTAACTAATGCCAAGAAGCGGGGCGGCGGTGGAGACGCCGAGGCGCACCGTCGAAAGGGAATAGAGCTGTTTGATGCAAAGCAATTCGCCGAAGCGATCGAAGAGTTTAACAAAGCAGTGGAAGCGGCGCCGGGCGACCCCGGCGCTTATCGCGATCGTGGCACTGCTTATAGGGCGGCCGGAAGAGCGGCCGAAGCCGCCGGTGATGGCGGTGCGGCTGGAGCCAGATACGCCTCCGCGATGACCGATTTTTCCAAAGCGATTGAACTCGCTCCAAAGGATACCTCCGGCTACGTCGAGCGAGCTCAAACTGAGGATTTAGCGCGGCAATACGACGCTGCGTTGGCTGATGCGAACAAAGCATTGGAGCTGAAACCGGAGGATCCACTCGCGCTGAAGTTTCGAGGTTTCGCCTACGTTGGATTGTCGCAATGGGACAAAGCGGTCGCTGATTTCAACGTCGCCATTCAAAAGGACCCGAACGATCCTCAAAATTATGATCGGCGGGCCTGGGCGAACCGGAACCTGAAGAATTTTCCAGCGGCAATAGAGGATTACGGGGCGCTTCTGCAGAAAGACCCGGCGAACGAGGACGCGCTGGTGAAGCGCGGAGCAACCTATGCCGCGATGATGGAGTACGAAAAGGCGATCGCTGATTATCAGGCAGCGCTGAAAATAAAACCGGACGATTACGATACCGTCCAGCGGATGCAGTATGCCCAAGCCCAGGTGGCGGCAAAAAATGCGCCTCCGGCGACGCCGACCCCAACTCCAGGGACCAGTATTTTCACGCCGGCGAAGATTTTCTTCGCGATTGTCGTACTGGTGATCATCGCTGTCGTTGTCCGGTTTATGACCCGGGGCAAGCCGGAGGAAACGAGCAGCACGAGAATTCGCTGAGATGCAGGCGCGCCGCTCCGTTGCCATGTTTTTTCGATGATTCGCCTCGAAAGCGCGGGGTGGCTACAGTCCAGAAAATTGCTTTGACACCGGTGGGGGCGTGGTTAGCGTTTCGGACGCTTTTTGCGAGAACGAGGCGGTCCCATGGTCGTAGCAATTTGACGCGGCTTTGGGACTTTTAGCAATTTGACGCGGCTTTGGGACTTTTAGTTCTACACGCGGGAGGCAAACCGGCCCATGTAGCTCAGTTGGTAGAGCACGTCCTTGGTAAGGACGAGGTCACCGGTTCAATCCCGGTCATGGGCTCCAGTTTGAGCTCACGACAGGGACGACAGTTTTTAAGAAAGAGACGCAGTTTAGTTATTAAAACACGACAGGAGAATTGATATGGCAAAGGAAGCATTTAAACGCGACAAGCCGCATTTGAACGTCGGCACGATCGGTCACGTGGACCACGGCAAGACCACGCTCACGGCCGCCATTACGAGCGTGCTCGCCAAAAAAGGCATGGCGGAAGTGCGCGCCTACGAATCAATCGACAACGCTCCCGAAGAAAAGGAGCGCGGCATCACGATCAACACCGCGCATGTGGAGTATTCAAGTGATAAGCGCCACTACGCCCACGTCGACTGCCCCGGCCATGCGGACTACGTCAAGAACATGATCACGGGCGCGGCCCAAATGGACGGCGCTATTCTGGTCGTGAGCGCGGCGGATGGCCCGATGCCGCAAACTCGTGAGCATATTCTACTCGCGCGCCAGGTCGGTGTGCCGTCGATCGTTGTTTTCCTGAACAAGGTCGACATGGTCGACGATCCCGAGCTTCTCGATCTGGTCGAGATGGAAGTGCGCGATCTGCTCACGCAATACGAATTTCCGGGAGACAAAATCCCGATCGTCAAAGGCAGCGCGCTCAAGGCGCTGAACGGCGACGCCGAAGCCGAGAAGCAAGTTCTCGCGCTGGTCGCCGCGATCGATGATTACATCCCGGTTCCCGAGCGTCCGATTGATCAGCCGTTCATGATGGCGGTCGAAGATGTGTTCAACATTGAAGGCCGCGGCACCGTCGCGACCGGCCGTGTTGACCGCGGCATTTTGAAGAAGATGGAGGAAGTGGAGATCGTCGGGATCAAGCCGACCGCGAAAACGGTCGCGACCGACATCGAAATGTTCCGCAAGCTTCTCGATGAAGCGCGTGCCGGCGACAACGTCGGTATTTTGCTTCGTGGCGTGAAGAAGGAAGACG
>WNFX01003004.1_pt1 | contig 16898 bp, 17 predicted proteins | sample 5400111 | NCBI WGS metagenome assembly WNFX01 (sample SAMN13153363, study PRJNA577476) | soil metagenome | isolation source: 40 cm soil or saprolite under grassland replicate 1 | place: USA:California | collected 2016-06-15 | reverse complement strand
AATCGGCGCATAGGTGTCTCCTTTCTTCGCTCATGAAGAGCGGTGTTGTTTTGAGGAGGAACCGAGATCTGCTCTTCACCCGCTTTGGAAACTCCGTTTCCCTGGTGAGGAACAGATCTCGGTTCCTCCTCCGCTGAGGAAACAGCACTTCTTTGACGAGAAACTGTGACCTGTTCACCATCCGCAGTGGAGACTTCGCTTCTTGTTTGATGCGTGAGAGCGACGGGTTCAGCGATAGGGGCTTCACTCGCAGCAGAGACTTCGCGTTCCTCCGCAGGTGCACCCTCAAGAGCCATATGCTCTTGTTTGGGGAGTTCTCTCGCCTTCTTGCGGGGCGCGCGGACAACGAACAGGACGACGAAGGCGGCGACAAAAATAGCACCCATTGTGATCAAAAAGGCATCGTTCATCGCCAGCAAGTAGGCTTGCTGTTGCAGTTGTTTGATCATCTCCCCCATTGCGACGCCCATCCCGTGTTGTTGCAGCGCTTGCCCGGCCATGCTGTCTGGTGTCACTTGCTCAGCGAGGCGAGTGGAGTGAAACATGGTTCGCGCCGTTACTAGCGTTGACACCAGTGCAACGGCGAATGAAGTCGCCACGGAGCGAACAACCGAGTTGAGTGAGGAGGCCTGCGATAACTGGGCCGGTTTGATCTCCGCGAGCGCGGCGATGGTCGTCTGCTGCATACACAGTCCCAGCCCCAGGCCACGGATGATCAACAAGAGTTGAAAACCTGAGTATGGCGTCTGGAGTGTGAGACGCGAGAGGCCCCAGAGCGCCGTCGCTAAGATCAACATACCAGGAATCGTCACCGCTTTGACGCCCAGTTTATCCACCAGGCGACCGCCAATCAGCGAGGCAACCATTGAACCAAGCGCTTGCGGCAAGAGGACAAGCCCTGCGGCAAAGGCACTCAGACCGCGCAGCGTTTGCAGATATTGCGGCACCAGAAACTGACCACCGAAGAGCGCGAACGCGATGATCATCAAGGCAATGTTGCCGCCAGCGAAGGTTCTGGAACGAAAGATACGCAGATCCAGCAGGGGTTGCCTGCCGCTCTCAATGGTGATCAGTTCCGCGATGACAAAGATCATCAAGGAGGCAATACCGATTGCCAGGAAGCTTGAAACCGTTAAAGAATCCCATCCATCGGTCCCGGCTTTATCGAAGGCATAGAGCAGAGAGCCCAGGCTAATAGTGGAGAAGAGGAAACCTACAATATCAAAAGAAGGCGTGCGCCCCCTCTCAGGTCGGCTGTCGCGCAGGAAGATGGCACCCAGGATGAAGCCGAGAATGCCAATAGGCACGTTGATGTAGAAAATCACCCGCCAACTGACAAACGTGACGAGATAGCCACCAACCGTGGGACCGAGCGCCGGAGCCACCATCAGCGGCACACCGAGCGAACCCATCGCGATCCCGCGCTCCTCTGGCGGAAACTCGCTATAGAGCAGGGTAATCGACATAGGGATCATGCCAGCCCCTGCCAGCCCCTGCAAGATACGAAAGACAGTCAGCGCCGTAAGGCTCCACGCCAAGCCACAGAGGGCCGAACCAATCGTGAAGAGGGCAAGAAGCAGCAAATAGAAACGCTTGTTGCCCAGGAGCGCCGAAAAGTACGGCGTGAGCGGAATCCCTATGCCCTCGGCCAGCGCATAGCCGGTAGATACCCAATCAACGTCAGTCAGGCTGGCGCCAAAGTCGGTCTGCAGGTTCGGGATAGCAATATTGACGATAGTGAGATCCAGCATCACCATAAAGAGGCCGAAGATCGCAACCATCATGACAACCCATTTGTAAGACAATCCTCGCATGAAAACGCCTCTCTCCTTCCCCGAATTGGTGGAGGCATATTGCTTCATGGCCTATCTGTTTTCGTTCTGTTGTCCCTCAGCAGCCTTCGTGGTGAACAGCGACGCCATGGAGCATCGCATCAACGACTTGCTCCGACCAATGAACACCGCGCGGAACCATTTTCCCGAAGATAAGTACACGGTAGAAGAAATGACCGCCGCACACGCCGAAAAGTACGCAAGGATCGAGATCCTTGCGTAGCTCTCCGCGTTCCTGAGCACGCTCGATTAACTGTAAAAATTGGTGCAAGCGCGGCTCCACAATGCGTGCATAAAACATCTGAAAGAGTTCAGGGTGTGTTTTGAGATCTCCCAGCAACTTGAAGGTCAGACACTCCAGCAGCGGCTTCTTCTCCTCCATGAGCTGGATAAAATCTTCGATCATGGCAATGAGATCATGACGAAGATTACCCGTGTCAATGATAGGGCATTGAGCATACAGGTGTTGTAGCGCCTCTAAAGCAAGAGCTTCTTTGGAGTCCCACCAGCGATAGATCGTCGTTTTGCCCACGCCAGCGCGTGTAGCTACCTCCTCGATGCTCATCGTCTCAAACCCTTGCGTGGCGAGTAACGCAAGCGTGGCGTCGAGAATAGCCTGGTGGGCTTCCATGCTGCGAGGGCGTCCAGCTTTGCGCCCTTCTTGCTCATCTGTGAGCATATCCCCTCCCTGCATTACGACACCGTTTCGTTTCATTAGTTATATCAAGTATAGCATCAGCGTAACAAAAATACAACACGAACTATTGCGGCCTGATAGCCATCTTCTTGACGTAGACGATACTGATCTCAACCTATTTATAATCTTCATGCCTTTCAAGCCACTTAAAAGGCGGCTCTACAACCATGGGTAGCTTGCAAAACCACCTCTTGACAGTTCTACTGACAGTAGACACGCCTCAGGAGGGCCTTTCAAACAGGTTTTTCATCTTCTCTGCCGCCTCTTGTTGCATTGACGGCAATGTGTGAGTATATATATTCATAGTCATCTCTATGTCACTATGCCCCAGGATCTCTTGAACCACTTTGGGATTGACCCCCATTTTTGCTAACAGTGTCGCTGCATGATGCCTCAAATCATGGAAGTGCATCCGTGGCAACCCGGCCTTCTCTAGAAGACGGTAAAATCGTCTCCGAACGTTGTTAGGCCAGTACTGTTTTCCCTCGTTCGTGCAGAAGACCAAGTCATGGTGTTGCCATGCCGTTCCCGCTTTCAATCGTTCTGCAAGCTGCCGCATTCGATGGGTATTGAGGATCTCAAGGACAGGTTGGGGAAGAAGGAGCGTTCGTTCACCTGCTTCTGTTTTCGGATCTCCCAACGTAAAACGATGACTTTCCGTTTGCGTCAAGCTACGGTGAATGTAGACCGTCCCTGCCTCAAAATTGAGATCGCTCCAACGCAATGCGAGTAGCTCCCCGATCCTCGTTCCCACTGTCAAGGCAAGCGCAATGAGTGGCTCCATCATCGTTCCTTGTGCTGTCTGTAACAGGTGTTGTGCCTGCTCTAGGGTGAGTGGTTGCATCTTACGCTTTTCTGGTGAAGGGAGCGATACCCCTGTACTAGGGTTGATTGCGAGAAGGCGCTCTTTTACGGCGTAGTCAAGCGCCTGGTGGACCACCTTATGCATGACATTGACAGAACTGATAGATTGCCCTTCGTCTAGCTTTTGATTATAAAACTGCTGTATTTTTCGCATCGTGAGCTTTTGAAGCGCGGTATGACCTAACGCAGGGAGGATATGTACCTCCAACGCGGTACGATAGCGAACATAGCTACTGGCACGTAACTTCCGCCTATGTACCTGCTCTAACCAGTACCTGAACAGATCTTTGACATTCTGCTTAGGTCCAGTTGCCAGAATACCCTGCTTCAATTCATACTGCGCCTGCTTCAGCTTCTCTATTGCTTCAGCTTGTGTCTTGCCATAAAGCGGCTTACGCTTTCCATCTTCTAGCGTGATCTCTGCAACCCACCGTCCATCCTTGCGTTGATACACGGTGCCCTCACCACGTCCACGGCGTTTCTGCTTGCGTTTCTTTTCCTTTGGCTCCTGCTCTCTCTTCTCAGGCTGCTGATCCTGCGGGTCTGATGGTGTAGTCATGACTGTACTTCCTTCCCCTTGTATAATGCAAGGGGTTCCGTAACGCGACTTGTTACGGAACCCCTTTGATTTCGATACACTCACTTTTCCAGTGTTCCGCGCTTAGGACGTGGCTTTTTCGTCGCGCTGGTGTTCTGATACGGTTCTAGCGAGACAGGCCCTCTCTCGTTCATCTGAGCGGCACTCCGGCACATCTGCTCATGGATCTCGGCATTGGTGGAACAGGTGTTCTGTGCAATCCACCAGTTGAGCGAGGCTACCGGGACACGTTTTGCCCCTTTCACCAGAACATAGGGCAAGCCATCCTCATTGATCAGTTCATAGACCGTGCTGCGTCCCACACAAAGCACTCCTGCTACCTGATCAATGGTGAGCAGTTGCGGAACAAGCGTGACTGGTACGTCCGGGGCGGGTGTGACTTTTCGTTTATGCATTGCTTTGTTTCCTCCTGCTCATAGCTCAAATGACTCTGGCCGTTGTGCAGCCTCCAATGCGTACTGCACGAACCTGTAACCCGCCTCCTGAGCGAACGTGAGCCAACTTTCACGCCCCTGCTTAACTTGAAAGTGATGGGCCGAAACATCGACCTTTGGATAGTTTTTTGTCTCTCCATATTCCATCCAGGCGCATTGTGGTTCACACTTCTCACACCAATAGCAGCCCGCACTCAAACGCGTTGCAATGGCTTGGTGAGCCCCTTTACTCCGTTTCTCATAGCGAGTGGTGCAGGGATGTGGCTCATCTGGTAAGTGAGGGTCAGTGAGGGTCATTGGTTCCTGCTCACCACTATCTGCAATGGCTTCTGATGGGGGTTTATTGATAGTCACAGAAGGAGGGTCAGTGAGGGAGTAGAGGGACTTTCCATGTTTTTCCTCTATAGGGGGTACCTTTTCTTGGTTTTTAGTAAAAACATGGAATTGACCCCTACTCCCTCTACTAGTAACCTCCTCCGTTTCTTGCGAATTGGCTTCTGATGGGGGTTCTTTATCAGTGGTAGAAAAACGGGCACCCTCATGACCCTCACTGAAGAGGGTAGGGGGATCATCATCGTGGGGGAGAAGTCCAATTCCCTGGTAAGTGACACGCCCGTTCGATATCTTCCAGGTGAAGCGTTTCTTCATCTCCTCGCCGAAGAGCTTGCTATTCATGCCGCGCCCGCCGAACTGACTACCTTCATGCCACTCTCGATACGCTTTGAAGAGTGCGCCCCCGCCAACGATCACGTCAGGTGCTACCAGACAACACTCCTGGACGAAGAGCACGAGCTTATCTTCATCCTCGCGGTACTTGTCGGTTGCCATGAGCACGGATGCGGGCACATTCAACCCCTGCTCTTGCCAGGCTAGGCATCCACGTACTAACCATGCAAGAATGCCGCTGCGCTCCTGCTTGAGCGTCTCTTTCAAGGTCAGATCCGCTTGCCGTTCGTTGGGTGCGTGGGGCTGGTCCACAAAGCGTATCCCGAACTCAATCAAGCATGCCCGCGCCCAGAACGCTTTATCACGCGCATCGGCATGTGGCTTATAGTTAGTCATGAGCAGAAGCTTGTGTGTTGGCGGGAAGGTGTACTGGTGTCCATGCAGCTGCCGCGCTGAGATGTCCCCCCCCCCTGTGAGGTGCTTAATCTGGGCGATGTTGAGCCGATCGCCCTCTTTGGTCTCAGATCCCCAGACCAGGCGCTTGCCTTGCAGGTCACACAAATGAGGCGTTGCCGCTCCTCCGGCGCGTAACTTGTCCTGAGCGATGAACACATCGTTACTCACAGCCCCAACCAGGGCCCCTAACACGCCTTTGAGCGTATCCAGGAGCGTATCTTTCCCGTTGCGGCCCTCTTCCCCGTAGAAGATCGGGAAAAGGTGATGCATGGTGAGGCCCGTGATGCTATAGCCCAACAGACGATGTAAGAAGGCGATGAGCGTCTCACGATCGGGCTTGTCCTCAAAGAGTTCTTGTAGGAACTGCTCAAAGCGCGGACACGGCGTCTGTAGGCCCGTCCACTCAGTTGGGCACACCGTCCTGATGTAGTCGCCTGGTTCTCCATCGCGGCAGGTGCCCGTATGCAGATCCAGCACGCCATTGGGCACGGCCAGTAACCAGGGATTGCTATCCCACTCTTCAGCGGTGATGCCCATTTCGGACTGTACGATGGTCAGGACGCTATTCATCCGTTTGAGTGTGCGCAACGCATTGGCACGCGATCGTAGCGCGGCGATCTGCCCGGTGAGTGCCTTGCTTCTGCTGATGAGTGTGGCGATCTGCTCGCTGTCCTCACCTTGTCGTTTGGCGGTCTCGATTTTCAGATCCAGTTCGGCCTGCTCGGTATTGAGTTCGGCGGCTGCTTTGAGATAGAGCGTGCCCAGAACTCCGGCAACCAGTTGTCGTACCTTGCTGGTCGCGTCCCGCTTCCAGTGGTGTCCATCCCACAGGTACCATTCCTTGTCGGTATGGTCATAGCACACCTGATCGGCGAAGACTTCCGCAAAAAAGCGGGCATCGCCGTATTCGTTCTCATCGAGGTAGGCGAACACCTTGGAGATGGGCACCTCTTTGGGAATCAGTGGGGAAAGCTTGCGGTTCTTGTTGGCACTGAGCCTGCTTTGTTGCCCTTCCACCTGGACAAGTACCTGCTCAATATCTCGTTCCAATTGTTTGCGAGACCCAAGAGGATCGTAGATCGCCCGGCAAAGCGCCGCCGCTTTGTGAATGGTGTCCTGTCCATAGGTGCTCTGGCTTCGTCCAGTGTCCCATTTCTCCCGATAGAGGGCACTCTTGCGAAAGAGACGGTCCATACGCTCCGGATCACGCCCTGTCCAGAATGCCAGCATCAGACAGAGGGCCATATCTGCCTCCGATGCCGACGGGTACCCCGCTGATCCCTGGTAGAAGAGGGCGCGGAACTTGCTACCGTTGCTGGCCTGCGTCGCTTTCTGTAGCAGCTGCTCATCATCCAGGCTGATGGTTTGAGGTGAGAGCGTGCCCGCTGGTGTGCCCAACGACTCCAATGCGGTGATTTCTGCATAGAGCGTGTCGAGAGCACCCTGGTTCGCCTCAATCGTCGTTGGAGTGCCCTCCACATGGTTAGCAGTGATCGTGAAGTAGCGCCCCTCACAGTACACCTCAATGGCCGCGTCTGGATGGAGCGGCTGCAGGTGTGGGAGTGATTTGGAGAGGGACCGATGAATCCCTTTGGGCACAGCTCCGCGTACCAGAATATGCAGGCCCGTCCTACTTGGTGAATATTCCGCATAGCTTGCCAGGCGCTTGACGATGGCCCAGGCCCAGGGTTCGATCTGGCCCTGCTCATCGATACAGTGATCGATATCCACTCCTGTAAGATCTCGGTGGAACATGTAGCCGATACCATCGTAGCGCCTCGGGTGCTTCTGCCAGGTAGCGAGAGCTTCAGCATAGCTTGTCCAAGTCGTAGAATCGTTGGGGCGGGCCCGCTCTCCTGTACGAGGGTTGTAGGGCACTTTGGTGCCTTTGCCACGGCGTTGCTCTTTGCGCCAGCATACCCATTGCGGGCGGGCCTGCAGTTCACGCAGTGCCGGAAAGGTCTGCTCGCTCATGCGTCCTCCTCAACCAACTGATGATCTCTTTGCAAGGCCGTGATACAGGGCGTGCAGCACATGATCAAGGTGGACTTGTCCTTTTCCTGTACGATGCGTTCGGCATAGCGACGGCGACAGCGTTCACACAGCACGCTATACTGCCGCCCGGGATCATGCGGGCCATAGACCAGGCGGGTGAACACATCGAGGGCGTCTCTCGTTCGTGTCAAGGTATCGGTCTGTTGCTGGTACTGTTCATAGCTCAGCAGTCGTAGGTAGGCATCACGCAAGTCAAAGAATGCATCAAGGGCCTGTTTGCGGGTCATGGGAGGCGTGTTCGTCATGCTGGCACCTCCTGAGAGGCAATGAACCCGAGCTTATCAGCCGTCAAGCCATACAGGGTACACAGGTGCTTACGATAAAGCGGGCTCGGCTTGTTGTGTCCATTCTCCCAACGGCGTACCGCATCGGTCGTGAGTCCGACGGACAGTTTGCCTTCCGCCTCGCAGCGGCTGACCAGTTCATTGACCACATCCTGTTGTGACCAGCCACGCAAGAGGCGCTGGTATTTCAGGGGCGAATACGCAGCGGGTAACGGGCGCGTGCGGTGTTCCCAAAAATCGGCCTGTGGTATCATGTGCATGTAGCTCCTTCTAGGGTCTGCCAGATCCCGCCGTGGAAAAGCAGAAGATCTGACAGACCATTGACAACGATCAAGAGTGAGCGATAGCGCTGGCCTGTGTGGTAGCACACACGAGCCAGCATTTTTTGTCCCTGTCCATGCAGAGTCGTCTTCGTTGGCATGTCAAGAACATAGCAGTTCATCGCTGAAATGCTTCTGAACGTGCGCTGAACTTCTGCTGAACGTCCGCTGTAAAACCGTTCAGTGCAACATGACCTCGAAGTCGAAATGGCGCTGCAAAATCGTTCAGTGCCGTCGAAGAAGTGCCAGGATGCGCAACCCGTCTTGACATCGCTGCATTTCAGCGCCTGTTCAGTCCCGTCGGCATCATCACCCGGCGGAATCGGGCCGTTGCTCTTTTGCTTGCTGAAAGATGATGGATGCAGGCGTAGAGCCGCGTGCGCATCGCTGAAAAAGGGTGGTACTCTCCGATAAAAATCACTGTTCAACCCTCTTTGCACGTGTTGCAACCATCATACCAATAGGCGTCTGCCTGGCGTCGGTAGAGCGCTTGAACGGCGTCTGAACTTGAGTTCAGACGGGTTCTTCAGATGCCATCTGCCTTGCCCATGCGTCGGTAGACGTGTTCCGACGGGTCGTGCCTCTGGTGCAGACGGCAAGAGCTTCCGTCTTCGCCGTGAGAATCGACCTGCGGAAACGTGGGCATCTGAAAAGCATCTCAAGACAGGCTTGATGCTGGTGAAAGCGTCGGAATGGAGCGTGGCTCTCTTCCAGAAACATGCCATGTGGTGTCCGTAGGAGTCGGGCCTGACTCCCGTGTTCAGGTGGATCGCGCCATCGTACCCTCCTCCTGTGACTATCTTCGTCTCCTTTGGCGGCCAGAAGCTTTACCATTCTCTTTCTCCCTTGCTCACCTTCTCTTGTTGGCGATCAGTTGACTCTTCCCACAACGACACTGCTGATGCGGTTGAGGTTGGAGCCGGATAGTTGCAGAGCAGCATTTCTGTGGCACGCTCTCTCGTCTGTGCATCCCGTTGAGAATGTTTGGTCACTTCCCAGCTGATACGTCGCCACTTGGAAGCCGGGTAGAGAGTCTCAAGCAAGGGATGTGGATAGTACGAGAGTGCGACCAGCGCCGAGGTTTCATTGAGCAGAACTGCCAGGCGCTCGTGATCTCGCAGGCCAAATGTGGTGCCATCAACGCGCTGGTAGTAGTCCTCTTTTTCCACATAGGGCGGGTCCACGTAGAAGAACGTGCGCGGCCCTTCATAAGAGCGCAAGACCTCGGCAAAGTCTCGACAGTCAATGAGTACAGAACGCCAGCGCCGTTGCAGCTCACGAAACAGGCTTAACGCATTCTGGTAGGTAACAGGCTCAACGCGGTTCGTACTGGCAAGCCATCCATGATGGACAGGGCCAATAAAGGCATTGAAGGTACTTCTCAGAACATAGAACCAGCGAACAGCACGCTCTAGCGGGTCAAGGGCTTTTCCATGGTAGAGGCTGTGGTGATACTGGTAGTGAAGCGCCCTACTGTAGGGTAACGACCTGCAGCGTTCTTCCAATGTTTCAGCATGATCGCGGCATTGCATCCAGAAGTTGACGAGATCCTGATTGAGGTCGTTGTAGACCTCGGCATGCTCTTTGAACAAAGGCTTTCTTAGCAGAACGTGAGCGGCTCCCCCAAACAGATCGACATAGGTGTCATAGCTGCAAGCAGGAGGAAACGCCGCCACAATACGCGCGGCTGAATAATACTTGCCTCCAACCCAAGGCAGTGGGGAGCGCAGCGTACTTGCGGTCATGCACTGACCCTCGGGTGGCCCACACGATTTTGCAGGTTGTTAATGATGAGCTTGTTGAGCAGGAACTCTGGGAAAAGGAAAGTGATAAGATACGTCCATCGAAAAGAAAGGAGGAGAAAACCGATGGATGGTAAGGAAATGTTGCCCTATCGGCAAGAGTCAAGCCTTGAAGAGCACAAAAGAACGTTTGTTTTACGACACAAAACTATCACACGACTATGAGGCAGAGCAATCCAATTTACAGTATGGTATACGTAGTTATTGCTCTATGGAAAGCGAAAGTGAGGAATGAAAACGTGGAAAAAGAGACGCTCTGGAACCAATTTAAGCACATCTTCTCCCCAAATGCTTCACCTATTATTCAAGAGTCGATTCGTGAACTCGAAACCTTACCAGACTTAAGAATGCGAAATCCTTTACCTAAAAATTGGTCTCCCAAACTCGAGGATTGGCATTATATACTGAGGCTTGTGGCCTGGGGAATCCCTCTTGTTCTAACAAAAGAATTTGCAGATGAGGCTAGTAATCTAAAGCCCTTGCGACAAAGGATAGGGGGTGCGATTGCGAGGAACAGTTTCCCGGACCCAAATGATCTTGCTGAATTAGATTGTGCAGCCTTGATGATCCTGAATCAAGCCAAGATGCTGAAGCGCATACGAGAAACCTCGTTTCCGACCCCTGATTACCATGTACAATGGGACGATACAGTAGTAGAGATTGAGGTTACAAAAGCCCAACCCAAGGAGACCCGTATCGAAACGGAAAAATTTACTAAAAGCCTTATGGAAAGAATTATTGCACTAAAGTTAAAGTGGCATATTGTCATTTACTTTGCAAATAGACTAACAGAGGAAGATACTCAACTGCTTTTGCAAAAACTGAATGAGGCAAAACCAGGTCATTACAGATTACTCGACAAGTGGTGGCTATTCATCGAGAATTCTCCTCTTCCAGTTCCAGAAGCAGAATTTAGAATGCAGATAGATGACACGGGGGGGACTTGGCCTGTTAGCGGATGGCCTTCAGACAAGGTACAAACAGGTTTTACATCAGGATTTCGTACTTACAACCCTGAAGAAGGAAAACTTGCCATTAATATCATTGACATCAATGCAGGTGTACCAATAAAGAATTACATTAACCCTCTGGATCGCAAAGCAACACGCATTCAAGGTTCCAAGGCAGTCCCATTCATAGTGGCAATTGATATTGGAGAACTACCTGGTGGATTTGCTGTTTATCAGCAGTTACTACCTGCGTATCTGGAAAAGCATCCCAATATATCTGCTGTTCTGTTGTTCGAGCGTACATCAGAAGTTAAGAGATTTTTGGAGATACAAAATGGCTTTGAATGGACATGGAAACTTCATCTAAATAGTAATGCTGACTATCCCCTGCCTTCAACAATGCTGGATGCTTTTCCACTAGCAGGAAACCGCTACTGGTCTTATTCACTTACCGAAAGTAAGGATACCGTTATTCTCAGTTCTCGTCCTATCTAGCACTACCTGCTTGCAAGCATGGTATCCCTACGCTGCAGCAGGTGCAACGTTGGTTTTTGTCGAGCTGGTAGCGGTGCTTCGCATGGCGGCTGGCGTGCTACCCATCGTTTAGAAACTGGCCTCGTGGTCTCTGGCTGTAAATTGGACCGCTCTGTGCCGTAATTGTGTGATAATTAACTGTCGTAAGGAAATGTTGCCCTATCGGCAAGAGTCAAGCCTTGAAGAGCACAAAAGAACATTGGTTTTACGACACAAAACTATCACACAACTATGAGGCAGAGCAATCCAAGACATCATGCGTCTCCGCCGTACCACCCGGTATGGAACCGAGGGAGACATGGCCGCGTTCATTTTCTCTCCGGGAGTTCTAGATGAATTTACACCCTGGCACTCCCATCTTACGTGGAATCGAACAGACCTTCACCACGTTGCTGCACCATCTCAAAGTCAGCAAGCCACCAACTGTCTAGCTTTGTCCCGTCAGCCTGCTGGGAAGACCGAGAACACCGCCGATATCTTTATTTTCATGACATCTTCGCTTGTCGCTGGCGGTGTGCACGTTGGCGGCAACGATCAGAGCAGTACTCTCTTGTTCGATGTCCTTTCACTCTCACCAGATGTGCTCCACAGGGACATATCTCTCCCTTGACTCCACCTGGTTGTTCGTTCACCTGTCTCGACTCACAAGAAGTCCTTCTTCTGCGTTGATGACGAGCATAACCAGGCAATGCTATCATAAGTGTTGCAGGAGGAAGAAGCTTAATATGCCTTTGTCGCTCTCGATGAGCACGTTGGCGACAACGATCAGAACAGTATTGTCTCGTTCGGTGTCCTTTCAGTCTCACAAGAGGCACTCCACAGGAGCACACTTCTGCCTGCACCTCGCCTGATGGTTGTGGCGAATATTTCATTCGATTACGAGCGGTATGTCGTTTACGCCGACTGCGAGCACGGGAGAGGCTAGGCCGTGTTGTTACCGGCGTACAAGGTGCAGGAGTCACAGCAGGTGCTTCTGCTGATCTGAGAGCTTGGCAAGCAGGGGGAGGAGAGAGAGGCGAGGGTACAGCAGGAGATTGGGAAGGGGCCTGCTCAGAGGAAGCATCGCCACAAGTTCGTCTCGCTTGTGTTCGTTGCTCAATTCGCGCGGACCGTTGAAGTGCCTGTTGTTTGCGATATTGCAGAACAGCCTTTTGCCACATTTCCTTCCAGCGATCATTACAGACAGCATTGCGCAGTGTGAGCATGGAATTAACATTTTTGCGCTGCCAATGCATCCCCGCTCCCTTGAGGCGAGCTTCGACCACATTTTTCTGGGCGCTCTCTACCATACCAGAGCCGATCGGCCAGCCCTTTTGTCGGAACTCAGGATACTGCATCTGTCCCTCTCGCTTACGCAAGTAATCGAGCTGGGTGTTGACTTCTTTTTGTTGGGTAAGATCGTTTCCTAGACGATCAGCCATACGTAGCAGAGGTCGGGGACCTCGATGCTTGAGGATATGCAAACAGCGGTCGAGCATTTGCGCAGGGAACTGTATTTTTGCTCTCTCTAAAGCTTCCAGCAGAGAGTGGATGTGTTCTCCTGCATGGGGAAAATCAAGGATACGCACTGCATCAGGCCGATGCATCTGGGCAAACAGTTGACACCAATCAGCTCCATCCATGACGGCACAGACTTCTTTCGCCTCTGGCACCTTGCGTCGTCGTATCTCCACTGAGGCCAGCCGGGTAAACGTTAAGGCGTCTGTCAACCGTGAGAAATATGAGAGGTTGCCGACATGAATCTCTCGTTCTCCTTGAGCATTGAGCCTCTCTTGCGGCTCGCCAATGGCAACAGTGCGGGTTTCTACCCATTGTTTGTGGATCAGAGAGATCATAGCCCCATCAGGACTGATGACGCAACGTTCCAGCGGCTGCTCCTCCGGCTCTGACTCACCATCCGCCTCGACTTCTGCTGTCTGTGCAGTCTCCATCCAGCTTCCGACCTGCTCGGTGAGTCGGCGTACGGTCTCCTCGTTGGTCTGCACAGAAGCGATCTCCTGCATCATCTGAGCAGCTTTATCGAAGGGCATGAAACAGGACAAATGCACCAGATGTTCGTATTGGCGTGGCGCGAGCTTGCTTGGCAGTAACTCTAGCTCCTCATCGAGGGGGAAAAAGACCTTCTCCACACTTGGGGCACGTCCCATAGGTTCTCAAGAGCGTTACATCTTCTCCTCCATTTCCTTGTAAGGTCCTCTTCTGTTTACCTCTTGCCTGTAAGGGCGTTGCGCGTTTGGGACACAACGCGGCTTCATGCCCTGACCCCTTTCCCCACTCTCGGCTGGGACTCTGCTCTACTGTGTTTTCTATCAGTCTTGCTTCCAATTGCATCAGTCGCCTATGCACTTCCTCTTCGATCTGCACATACGTCGCTCTGGGATTGGCTTTGCGCCACTCTTTGATGTCCGTCAGAATCGCTGTACTCAGTTGTCGTAAGGCTTGTTCATCCATCGGTTTTCCGCTCCCTTCTTCTCGATGGATCTATCTTACCACTTTCCTTTTCCCTGGCTCTCTCTGGTAAGCTCATGCTTAATTGGACGCAAAATCGTGTGTGGCACCCCTCGCATTTCGTGACATCGCTACTTGCTTCTTCAAGCTCAAGACTCAACTGTGTTGCTTCTCTTGCTCGCTGGCCAGCTTTTCTACAGCGATCGTTACACTATTCAGAAGTACGCCCCCTGGCTTTTGAGCCAGAGGAGCGCCACACGCTTTACAACTCACTCTCTACCCTCTTGCAGATGTTGCGAGAGCGATGCAACTGCATCAGCATCGTTTTGAGTAAGGAACTGCAACTTGTGTGCAGGTATCCATCCTTCCCAGGCGTTTGACCGCCCATTGAGCTTGCGTACGTAACAGCGATCGAGCACACCGTTGTTGTGGCGTATGCCGATGACGCGAACAGGCACGGTTTGATAATGTGGGTGATTCTGGTTAAGTTGATCAAGCTCTACAAAATGGTTCTCCGCGGAAGTACCGGTCATGGCTGCCCCTTGCGGTTTGAACTGACTACCGGCCAGTGCGTACCGTAACCGCATAGATGCTAGATCGCCCCTGCACTGCTGGCAGGAGTGGCCGCCGAACTCATCCTTGCTTGCCAGTGGTGTGCGGATTGAACAGACGTAACAGAGTGTGCCCGCCCCTATTGCGGCTTTCTGTGCGTCGGTCAGACTATTGCCCATGCTTGTATGCCTCCCTAGCGCGGGGACCGTCGCCGGCCCCGGCATTGTATCTGCTCACACCCCTATTGAAATGTGGCAAGGCAGCGTTCCATGATCATTTCCATGACCGGAGGGGTCACCGCATTGCCATACAGCTTTGTCTTTTCACGGTTCGAGCCAAGTACCACATACGTCTCAGGGAATGCCATCGCCCGCCCAATTTCTGAAGGCTGCAACATGCGAAAGTAACAGTCTTCTACCCGAGGAGCATCCACAGTCGGTGTGACCAGAGCATGTCGGTCAAGGGTTGTGAGCGTCCCCATTGCCTCTGAGATTGGGCGCATACTCTCCTGGCCGTAGTAGCTCACCAGGAACGATGATGCGGCCTCGCGTGGTGAAAGGACGAGTCCATGATGATTGCCACCCGCAACAACGGTCGTGAGAGGCTCTCTCACCGATCGAGGACGGTATTCCCACAACAGATCAAGCAGGTAAGGAACGACCAGGGCTTTATCCTGTCGCGCTGTCTGTGTTGAGCAGGCGTGAGCAACCGAATGAGCGTAGTTGCCAGTGGCTTGCATATGGTCGAGTCCCACGAGAAACGGTGAAACCAGCCCCACGCTTTGCGCTGTCGTTTGTGTTGGATAGGGTGCCAGTGCGGACCGTACCCTACTGCTGTTTATTGAGCCATGCGCTAATTCAATGAGAACTGGTGCCCCTGCAAAGCGGTCCAGGCCCATCTGAATACGACGCAGGGTCTTCGGTTTGAGGGGTTTCGCCCGCTCACTGATACGCCTTATGGGCATCTGCCAGTTAATCGCATTGGCTGCAGCGTAGTAGTAAGGCACGATCGCGCGAGCACACTCTGGACAACAATAGACATATTGTTTGTTCTTGCCGTAGCGCCCCGACCTCTTGAGCGGATTTTTCCAGGACTGAACCGAAGCGACATCTTTGCCGCACTGCTCACACCAGGCTGTAGGGGTGAAACGGAGAACGGGTGCAGCATTGCCTTTTTTCCAGAAGACGACATACATGCGATCTCTCGACTGGGGCGTCGGATGAGCAAACATGGAGTTGAAGTACACCGTCTCCCAGGCGTAGCCTAACTTCTGCATCATCAGAAGCCATTCGTCGAAGAGAACCCATTCGCGGGCTTCTACGACGTTTTCCACGATAATGCATTCGTACTGGTGATATTCGGCGAAACGGGGCACATCCAGCATCGTCGCACGTGATCGTTCCGCCGCCGGATCGATCTTTGGATATGGCTCCCACAAGGACGGCTGCTGCTTGCGCTTTTGCCCCTTGGCCTGGCTGTGCGCCGTGCATTCTGGCGAGGTGATTAACAGGTCAGTGCGGGGATAGCGCCGTGGGTTGCACGCACTGATATCCACACAGTCATGCAGCACTTCAGGAAAGTTCGTATTATGGGTTTCAACCGCCAGCTTCCAGTGGTTCATCGCTACAACCACTCTGGCCCCGGCAGCTTTTGCCCCTTGAGAGGAACCGCCAGCACCGCAAAACTGGTCAGTGACGGTGACATCCGATGACTTTCTCACGGCGTCACCTCGCTCAGCGCAGGATCAGCCTCATGCGCGTGCCCATCGCAGAGGGCGATCGTCATCGTGAGCAAAGTGACACCTGGAGCCGTCGCCGGATAACAGTCGTAGCTCGCGAGCTCGTCGCAGCCCATGATCTCGCAGAACTCTGGGAGCGCGTCATCAGCGCGCCGCACACACATGTTATTGGCCATCTTGCATCTCCCCTGGCAGCGTCTCATACCGCTTGGTGAGCTTGTAGGACTGGATAGGATGTGGGTAGACCTGCCTGAGCAACTGACCACCAGGCACAAGCGGATTGACGACGAGCAGTTCGATTTTGCATTGCATATAATCGCCTTCTGAGCTAAAGCCGAAATTAAGCAGGATACCCGCCTCTTTCTTGCTGCCAAGTTTCACCCAGACGCGAGCGCCACGCTCAAAGTTGAAGTTCATCCTTCGTCTCTCCAATCGGTTCCAACACTGACCCAAAGCTGTGAACTGACGTTTTGCGCCAGATACACAGTAAGCGATTCGACGGTGCGAAACAACGCTTGAACGTCGGATGTAACCAGGCGGACCTCTGCGAGATGTTTATCGGTATTGATTGCAACGCCTGTTTTGAAAGTGAGCGTAAGCAGCAGAGTCAGTCTGCCCAACTGATCCGCGTCTAGTGCATCTACAGCGTGTATTGTGACGATAACATT
>WNFX01003001.1_pt1 | contig 16908 bp, 13 predicted proteins | sample 5400111 | NCBI WGS metagenome assembly WNFX01 (sample SAMN13153363, study PRJNA577476) | soil metagenome | isolation source: 40 cm soil or saprolite under grassland replicate 1 | place: USA:California | collected 2016-06-15 | reverse complement strand
TCTTCTGGCTGATGTACCCACTAGATTATCCCTATAGTTGGTTTGCAGAACGCGGTAAGCATTTCTGCACAATGCTCTACAGCACCGGACTCGTCGGCACTCGCCCACAGATTAATGAGGCGAGCTGTACGCGCTGTGGCATTTGTGTCGAAACTTGCCCATTGCCAAATGTGATTGATCTGAAAACGCTACAAGTGAACTATAAGACCTGCCAGCGTTGTTTGCTCTGTTACGAGGCCTGCCCAGAGAACGCCATCAGTGTCAAGGGCTATTCAGGAGTGAGGGGGCTATCATGACCACAGTAGTAACAGGCGCAAACGGCTTCCTGGGTAGCGCCCTGGTGACCGAACTGGTCAAACGCCAGCAGCCAGTACGCATACTCGTACGTGACGAGGAAAAAGCACGCCAGCATTTCGGTGAAGCTGTCACAATCGTTCAAGGGGATATTACCGATGCAGTGCAGGTGGAGCGTGCAGTTGATGGCGCAACTACTATCTACCACCTCGCCGGGCGCCTCTATCATCCTAGCATTCCGGAAGAACTGTATCACCAGACACACGTGGAAGGCACGCGCATCCTACTCAGAGCATGCCAGGGTCAAACACAGTTACAGCGTATCGTGCATGTAAGTACCACTGGAGTATATGGCATCACAGGAGAGACACCGGCCGACGAGGAGGCTCCTTTTGCTCCCACCAACCCCTATGAAGCCACCAAACTTGAGGGAGAGCGGCTTGCGCTCAAAGCCTACCAGGAGCAAGGTCTCCCCGTGACGGTGGTTCGGCCAGGGCTGGTCTATGGTCCAGGGGACTTGCACCTGCTGAGTCTCTTCGTCTCGATACACAAAGGCCTGTTTCACGTCATTGCTGGTGGGAAAGCCTTGCTGCACCCGGTCTATATCGATGACCTGCTCGCCGCTTTCCTGCTCTGCGCCGAGCGATCCCAGGCTCCTGGTCGCAGCTATAACATTGCGGGAGAGCGTCCTGTCAGCGTTCGCGAGCTGGCGATAGCCATCGCGCATGCGCTGGGCAAGGAACTTCCTCCAGGCAGCATTCCACTGTGGCTGGCCAATCTTGCCTCAGATATCATTGCTGTAACGCCAGGCATGAAAGGTGAACGTGCTCCACTCACACGCAGTCGTGTGCAATTTCTGACTCATAGCCGCATCTACGATATTAGCCGAGCCAGGTCTGAACTGGGCTACTCGCCCAAGATTGGGCTGGAAGAAGGAATGGAACTGACAGCAGCGTGGTACTACAAACACCATTATCTGGCTGATACATCTATTAGAAATAGGAGGACTGTTCGATGAAAGTGCTGATGACGGGTGCAACCGGGTTGCTGGGAGGACACCTGCTGCAAGCATTGCAGCAGCGAGGTGAACAGATTCGTGCGCTGGTCTTACCGTCAGAACCTGCAGAAAAGCTGGTGGCGCAGGGAGTAGAGGTGATACGAGGGGATGTGACGGATGCCAGCACACTGGCCCCAGCCGTCAAGGATAGAGAACTTATCATTCACCTGGCGGGCATGATGGGTGTGGAGCGCCCCCTTGCAGACTATCGCCTGGTGAATGTCACCGGCTCGGAGAATCTCTACCGGGCAGCTCAGCAAGGGGGCGTACGGCGTTTCGTTCATACCAGTTCGCATACGGTCTATGGGCTTGGATACGGTCGCTTCCTGACGGAAAAGGATGCACTACGGCCCGATCCTGACCCCTACAGCATTACTAAGGCGGAGGGTGACCGCTTGATCCGGCGACTCATGCTCAATAGTGGGATGGAGACAGTGATCCTTCGTCCAGGTACCTTCTTCGGTCCTGGGGATAGATTACACTTTGGTCGTATTGCTCAACGCATGAAGAATGGCAAGGGAGTAATTATTGGACGAGGAGACAATGCGCTGCCATTTTGCTACGTAACCGATGTAGTGCAGGGTTTCCTGTTGGCTGCCTATCATGAGAAGGCTCCTGGTAATGTCTATAACATCTCAAATGACAACCCTTTTACACAGCAAGAACTATTCAATGCCGTTGCAGATGATGTCGGTGGTCAACGCCCTACGCGTCACCTGCCCTATGTGCCACTCTACTATGGTAGTATAATCGCCGAGCGGGTTGCTCATCTCACTCACACCAGGCCGATGGTGACGCGCCTTGGCGTCATGATGTTCGGTACGGACAATAAGCATAGTATAGAGAAAGCTCGCAGCGAGTTAGGTTATGAGCCAAAGATTGATATACGGGAGGGAATCAGATTAGCAGCGGCATGGTTCAATGCTGGAGGTATGGAACAGACAGTTGTCGCCCAGGCCGGCCAATATGCTTCTCTCGGAGGAACTCGAAAGTCATGAAAAGCTTACTTGGCATCCCTGGGGCAAGAGTAATGATAGGCCTCCTGATCGGCATTGGTCTGTTAGTTCTCGTTTCACGTTTTATAAACATCCCTGTCACCATTCATGTGCTGCAACAGAATTTGATGACACCCAAGGGCATCTTGTGGGCACTCCTTTCGGGTGTTGCCTTTCTGCTTGCATTCTCTTTTCGTGGTATTCGCTGGAAACTTTTCTTGCATCCTGTAGTCGGCAATAAGATTAGCACCTTCAAAGCAGTTCAGATTTTCCTTGTCAGCATCTTCATAAACGGCCTGCTACCAATACAGGGCGGTGAAATCGCAAAATGCCTGATGGTCAAACGCATCGCGGCCATACCCATCAGTCGATCATTTCCTACTGTCGCTATGGACAGGTCGTTGGATCTGATGCCCGCGCTCCTCATCATCACAATTTTGCCGCTCCTTGGCATCCACATGGATATCAAGCTCTGGTTAGTGTTGGGGTTAGTGGTTGGACTGGTAAGCGGCCTGCTCTTCCTCGTCGTCCTGGCAGCCTGGAAACGTGAAGTTGCCATCACCCTCCTCCAGAAGATAACAAAGATGCTTCCCAAAGCCATCGGAGGCAAGTTCGAAGGCTTCGCTACCAACTTCGTTGATTCCCTCCTTCTCGCAGCAAGCCGTCCACGCATCTTCCTTCCAGCGATCCTGCTCACCTGTGCAGCCCTGGCCTTCGACGGTACGTTTGCCATGCTAGCTTTCTGGACCATTGGTTACTCCATTCCTTTCGGAACTGCCGTCTTCGGTTACACCGTCTACAACATGTTTAATATCTTACCCACTCCTCCCGGACAAGTGGGTAGCAACGAAGCCGTCGGTCTACTCGTCTTCGGGGGATTGCTGCATCTCCCGCCAAATAACGTCATCGCTATGTTCGTTTTCTCCCATCCCTGGGCCATTCTGATCATGTTCACGACCGCTCTCATTTGCATGAGCATGCTGGGTTTGACACTCTCCAGGATTTTAAAAGCACAACCTGAAGAAAGCGACGTAGAGAGTGAAGAGATACTTCTTTTAGAAGAGGAGGAACTACCTGCCTATCAGCAGTAACCAGGTAGATATGTAAAGTCAAGGATACAGTTGTACTTACCACATTATCCTGTTAAGGGAAAGGAAAAAAGCTATGTTAGAAGTGTTACCGAAAATAGCGAAGCTACAAGCCTCCTATACGCTGGGCAAACCGCTGGCGCTGCCCATGAACCTGACCATCAGTGTCAGTTATCGCTGCAATTCGCGCTGTAAAACCTGCAATGTGTGGCAACGCCCCAATGATGACTTCACCATTGAAGAGTACGAGAAGACGTTTGCCTCCATCGGCAGGGATGCTTACTGGTTCACCTTTAGCGGGGGCGAACCCACGCTGCGCAAAGACCTGCCCGAAATGGTGGAGGCGGCCTACCGCCATTGTCGTCCTGGCATCATCAATATTCCCACCAATGGCATTCAGGATAAGATCATCCCAGCGCGCATCGAACGCGTCTTGCAAGCCGCCCCCACTAGTGAGGTCATTATTAACCTCTCTCTGGATGGGGTGGGCGAGAAACATGACATCGTGCGCGGGGTCAAAGGCAATTTCGAGCGCGCCATGCGCACCTATGCTGGCTTGCGGGCGCTCAAGGGGCGCTACAAGAACTTCACGTTGGGCGTGCATACCGTCATCTCCACCTTCAACGTCGATGAGTTTGAGCACATCTATGCCTTCGTGCGTGATGAACTCAAGCCCGACTCCTTCATCAGCGAGATTGCCGAGGAACGGGTGGAGCTGGATACGGTGGGCATGGGCATCACGCCGCCGATTGAGAAGTACCAACCCGTGATCGAACGACTGCAAACAGGCATTCGCAACGCTGAGTTTAATGGCGTGTCACGCATCACGCAGGCCTTCCGCGATCGCTACTATGACCTGGTCAAGCGCACCCTGGTCGAGCACCGCCAGGTCATTCCCTGCCTGGCCGGAGTCGCTTCGGCACAGATTGCGCCCAATGGGGACGTGTGGACGTGTTGTATTCGTGCCGAGTCGGTGGGCAACCTGCGTGAGCACGGCTACGATTTTCGCGCCGTGTGGACCACGGCGCAGGCCGACGAGTTGCGCAGGAGCATCAAGGCAGGGGAATGTTATTGCCCGCTGGCCAATGCTTCCTACACCAACATGCTCTGCCATACGCCCACCCTGACCAGTGTTGCGCTTACTGTGGCCAAGGGGTCTGTGACATCGGCACTGTCCGCCAACCATCACGGCAAATCAGCCAGACTGCGGAGTTTACCGGTGATCAATGCCACTGACGAAGCGCGCCTTTCGAATGGCCACACCAACGGACACAAAGCTGATGCAAAAGTAGAGACCAACGTCTGAGAGCAAATGCCGGTTGGGTGCAGAGCTTCGCACCCAATTGGCGTCAAGTTAAGGTCGATCAGGGCACCAATCCGAGGATGGGGGCAATGGGCTAGGGACTATACATGAGCCTGGCAAGCGGGTGCTCCGTGTATAGTAGGGGCGTCTTTTGATATCCGCCACTGCAACGCCGCTGCGCGGCTACTGCTACGCAGTCAGCAGTAGTGAATGGACTACCCTTGCGGTGGTGGCCCGCCCCGCTCTTCTACCAGGAAGTAAGGAGTCTATACTCTTGATCGAGAGTTCTCCAATAACAACAAAAAAAAGTATAGACAGCTACTCTGGTTTCAACAGCATGCTGTTCCGGTTACCGTTACCACTCATCCTGCTGTTCCAAGCCATCACCTCCCTTATCGCTCTGCACAACACAGCCTTTCAGGACGAAGCCCTCTACCTGTTTGCCGGACGACAGATTATTCTGAGCTGGATGGGCAAGACAACATACCTGGAACCCTTTGGTCTCTACTTTTCTGGCTATCCCTCCTTTTACCCGGTCATTGGAGGCGGTCTGGACTTCCTGGGAGGACTCGAAGCGGCACGCCTGTTTAGCTTGCTGTGTATGCTGATCGTGACGACCTGCCTCTATTTCATGACGATCCAGTTTTTTGATCGCAAGAGCGCACTGATCGCTGCCTTCCTCTTTGCTTGCGAAGGGTCAGTGTTGTTTCTTGGACGCCTGGCTACCTACGATGCCTTTTGTTTATGTTTACTGGCTCTGGCGATAATGCTCTCCCTACGGGCCAGTAAGGCGGATTCAGCCCAGGTACTTCTGGCGTTGGGTCCTCTGCTGGTGCTGGCGGTCGCGGCCAAGTACGCTGGACTACTGTTCGTACCGACAGTGCTGGCGCTTCTTGCCTGGTGGAGTTGGAAACACAAGGGATTGGAGGAAATGTTCGTTCGCCTGGGGATTGCATTGTTTTCTTTGGCGGTATCAGGCTTCATCGCCTTTCTCAATCTGGATAAGCAGGTGCTCACTGGTCTGAGCTTTACAACCACCAATCGCGTCAGCGGTATTGAGGCTATGCCACTCCTGGTCATGCAGCACATCGCGATGATGGAAGGCCTTTTCTTCGGACTCGCCTTCCTGGGCCTGTTTCTCTGTAGCAGGCAGCGGCTTCCTACCGGGCTGCTGCTTTTCGGCTCAGCCCTGCTGGTCCCGCTCTATCACACCTACAAGGGAGAGCTGATCTCGCTGGACAAACACCTTGCTTTCAGTATGTTCTTTCTTGCCCCTCTGGCAGGCTTTGCCATTGCCTCTTTCGTAAGCTTGTGGCAGAAGCGTTCCGTTCGCCTTCCCTGGGCCATTGTGCTGTCCCTCTGCTTGCTCACCTTCCCGCTGGGTCTCCAGCAAGCGCGAAATCTCTACGAGGGCTGGCCCTCTAGCACCCAGCTTACGACGTTCTTGCGCCCAAGAGTACACCAGGGGATTGGTCACTACCTGGCAGAAGATTATGATGTTTTGCGCTACTACTTGAAAAATGAGACGGATCTCTGGCAATGGAGTAGCCTGGACTATTTCGTCTATACGGATAAAGAGAGCCATGATCTTTCAGGAGAAGCTGCCTACAAAGCCGCGATTCAAGAAGGATACTTCGATTTGATTGAATTGAGTTATGGCTATCACACTCCACTAGCTATGCAAATCAGTCAAAACCTGATCGCAAGTAAACACTACGACCTTGTTGCCAGAATCCCTATTCACAATTCTTATGGCGATGGCTACTTTTGGGTGTGGAGTAAGCATGCAGTTCAACGTGAGTAGTTGGTGCCTTTCTTTTAGTGAGGGAGCTTAGATGGATTCACGTCAAGTTCATCAAGATGATGGCCGTTTCTGTTGCAATCTCAGGACGATACAACAGGCGCAGACTTGATGCAGCCGCTGTAGGCACTTGAAACACGATCGTACCACTGCGGGTCGTGTGTGCAGCGATGGTGCCATAGAAGTTATCAGAGCTATTGTATTGATAACCAAAAATATCACCTTCAGGTCCCATCAACTGGTAGAATGTGGACTGGTTCATAATAGCTTTATCGCTGGTATTTTTAACGGCCAGGTCCAAATTGATCAAAGCGGAATTCGTGCTCGCGCCTTTTTGCTTGCTGACACTGTTTATGATCAAAGTACGGTCGCCCAGTACAATCTGTTGACTACCAGCCTTGCCACCAGGCACCGGTGTCGGACTGGTAATAACCACTGGTCCTTTGCCTGGCAAGCCCCTGGAGGCTTTGGGAGTAACCAGTCGTGGTGTGATAGTGACGACAGCAGTTGTAGCAAGTGTCGATCCCTGCTGCTGAGTTGAACTGGTTCCCGTATTTGCATTGCTGCACGCAACCAGCAACGAAAACAATACCGGTATCACCCCACCCAGCACAAGCTTTTTATGTTGAAGAGCCATACTTTATTTCCTTTCCTACTTTTACTGGCTCTTATACCGATTTCGCCTGGAAGGAGGTCACCGTCGCGGTCCCGCTCTGCGTGAGGAACCGCATCCCGCAGTAGCCAGAGGTCAAGGTGCTATCGCTGGTCGTGGCCATCCAGCCACTGGGCTCCGAACCCGAAGCAGCCCAGATGTTGGCAGTCAGAGTTGACCCCACTGCACGGAAATGGATGGTGTACAAGCTCCCGGCGGTCGCGGCAAACCGCACGCTTGCCAGATTGGTGGTCGTCCCGCTCACCTTCTTCTGAATGATCAGGTGGGCGCCATCGATAAACGCCTTGTACCAGTTATTGCCATCTGTCCAACGCAGCACATCCCCAAAGTTGCTATTGCTAAAGGAGCTGAGAGAACCGGTCGCATACACCTCAGCGTTCGAAGCCGTAGGCCCTAATACCGCGCTATAACTGGCACCGCCGGTATTGGAGACGAGTCCAGCATTGCTTGAGATGGAGAAGCTGGCCTGGTTGTTGGCATCCCCGCTCCAGGTCTGGCCATCAGAGGCGGTACCCCAGTGGGACTGATTAGCACGCTGGAAGGTATCCGTGGCCAGCGTTGTGCCGGGCGTCGGTGTAGGTGTAGGCGTACTGGTACTGGTTGACGTTGGTGTAGGTGTGGGCGTATTGGTCGGTGTAGGTATGGGAGTTGGTGTACTGGTTGGTGTAGGTGTGGGAGTCGATGAACTAGATCCACTAAGGGCATTTGCCTGGAAGGAGGTCACCGTCGCGGTCCCGCTCTGCGTGAGGAACCGCATCCCGCAGTAACCGGAGGTCAAGGTGCTGTCGCTGGCCGTAGCCATCCAGCCACTCGGTTCAGAACCAGAGGCAGCCCAAGCATTGGCAGTCAGAGTTGACCCCACGACCCGGAAATGAATGGTGTACGAGCTCCCGGCAGTCGCGGCAAACGGCACACTTGTCAGGTTGGTGGTCGTTCCATTCACCTTTTTCTGAATGAGCAAGCTCGAGCCATCGATAAACGCCTTGTACCAGTTATTGCCATTCGTCCAGCGCAGCACATCCCCAAAGTTGCTATTGCTAAAGGAGCTGAGAGAGCCGGTCGCAAACACCTCAGCATCGGTAGCCTGCGGGCCTAACACCGCACTATAACTGGTGCTACCGGTATTGGAGACGAGTCCGGCATTACCGGAGATGGAGAAATTGCTCACGCTATTGGCATCCCCGCTCCAGGTCTGGCCATCAGAGGCGGTACCCCAGTGGGACTGATTAGGGCGCTGGAAGGTATCCGTGGCCAGGGATGTGCCAGACAAAGGCGTCGTTGTGGCCGTTGGCGAATTTGCCAGTGTGGGGGTAGGAGTTGGCGTGACAGCTGAAGAACCTTGAATAGCCTCCGCTAACTTGTTCGAGAATTCCTCGTCAAACCAGATGCGATTCTGAGAATCAACATTGAGGCCGTCATGAGGGTGGTTTCCAGGACTACTATAGAAAGAGAAGGACCCCCCTCCAATCGGAAATGAACCAAAAGTATTTTGCAGAGAATCATCCAACCAGACCAGGCCCTGCTTATCGGCGCTAATGCCAGAGGTATGCGAACCACAACTACTACAAGAGGGGGTATAGTGATATTCAGTCACGCCATTATTCGTCCCTGGCTGAGCGGCAGCGAGTTTCAGTATTGCAATAGCACTGACCCAGCCCTCGGACCACCAGATATTCTCATTAGGATCAATGGTAATCAGGTGAGGGGTTAGACCGGTACCAGCTGTTGAGGTATTACGTATTTTATACTCGTTTAAGATCCCCTGATTGGTGTATTCCCCGATCAATGCAACAGAATCCGTATTCTCAGTAAACCAGATATTATTTGAAGCGTCCACGGTAATGCCATAGGGGTCACTATTGGTTGCAGGGGTCGCAACTTCATGAAACGTCTGGGAAGTAGGATCAAAAGAGCCAATCCGATTCACATAATGCTCGGTAAACCAGATCTTTCCATTGGAGTCAATAGCTATACCCCAGGGTCCAGCACTGGGCATCGGAACAGCCCATTGTGTAACAGTCGTACTGACAGGATCATACAGGCCAATGGCATTCGTGACCGGCATGGTGAACCAGATTTTGCCAGCCTGATCAACAGCGACAAAGAGCGGTTGCCCGTAGCCTGCAGGGAGTGAAACAACGGTAACCCAGCTCTTCGCATTAGGATCAAACAAAGCGAGTTTGCCAGGAGGAGTCGAGCTGGGACAACTCGGTGCCAGATCACAGCCGGGCAGAGCTACCCAGACACGTCCACTACTGTCGAACGCCGTTCCCCAGGGATCGCTCCCAGGAGCAGAATAGTCGGTAACGTTACTAATGCCAGATGCAAGTGCCGACGGTACTTGAGTATCGATGATGGACCCAATTCCAAGAAGAATACTTCCGGCAGTTACTGCTAATGCTATACACATAACCCAGATTTTTCGGGTACTATGTCTCATAAAAATGCGTCCTTACTTACAATTATAACCATGATATTCTAACTCAATTCCTGGTTTTTTGCAAAAAATTCACTATTAGTAATGTAGAAAAGTGCGTAGGAGAATATAAGTAACAAACGTCTCAGGTATGCATACTTTCGTATCGAATTTGTTCACCTATGTATCCATTGTGATGGAAGATGATGATTGGCAGGTCGTCTTTGCCTATGGATGCAGATGGCAAATCGGCTGTGCTACAATAACCTGGAATAGTCTAGGAGGAGGAACATATCATGGATAACAAACCTCTACTTTGTATAAGACTAGATGAGAATACGGAACTGCGTATCTATGAAGAACGGCACGCGCAAGAAGTTGCTGAACTGGTTGATCAGAATCGAGCGTATCTGCGGCAATGGCTCCCCTGGATAGACAATTCGAGGAGTGTTGAGGATAGTAAAGCGTTCATTCAAAACGCTCTGCAACAATTTGCACATAATGAAGGGTTCCAGATGGGTATCTGGAACCAGGGTAAACTGGCAGGTGGTATTGGTTACCACCCGATCATTTGGGCCAATCGGAAAGTCGAGATTGGCTACTGGCTTGGCGAGGCATTCCAGGGAAAAGGGCTGATGACAAAAGCGTGTAGTACGCTGGTCACCTATGCATTCGATGAGTTGGGGTTGCATAAAGTTGAGATCCATTGCGCTACCGAAAACATACGCAGTTGCGCTATCCCTAAACGGCTGGGCTTCACGCAGGAAGGAATCTTACGGGATGCAGAGTGGCTCTACGATCACTTTGTGGACCTTGTCGTCTTTGGTATGCTTGCCAGGGAATGGCACAAGTGAATTGTGCAGCACTTCATATCATCTGACTTCGATGTGATGTATAATGCTGCTATAGGCTGTTCCTTTCTAGAAAAATATGAGCAGGGCCATAAATATGTTTACGAAGATGGCTGAATATACATCAGCAAGGCGGTACCAATTATCCCGTATTGTAGTATTGGTAGGATTGGTATGCCTGACTCTCCTGGGAATGGCTGGCAACTCGCCAGCAGCATATGCTGACGGCATTCCAGGAGGTAATGTTTCTGATCCGGCTGTACGTGCGGTTGATATTGCAAAACCCGCAGTGGTACGTATCATTACCTTTTTGAACGGGCAATTGACGGTACATTTTCCCACAAAAGATGTGACATTCCCCCAGAGTGGCAGTGGCTATCAAATAGTTTTATCAGGTAGCGGTACTTTTATTACGGCTCGCGGTGAAATTTTGACCGCTGATCACGTTGTCAATCCTCCCCGGCAGGACCTGGATCAATTCCTGCAACAGCAGGCAGCGCAGGATATAGCCATCTATATGAATCAGGTTCTCAAAACCAGCCCACCGGTATCAGCAGACCAGGTGACGGCGCAACTGGCAAGCAGGCAGTTGCGCTCTGACACCCAATACAGCACTCCACAAAGCCGAGTGTACTTGAGTACAGATTATACGGGACCATTGAATGTAACTGATATACAAAACGTTCCACCAAATCTTTATGCGACAGTTGATCGTATCGAGAAGCAAAGTGCTTTCACCGATAAGGATGTCGCTATCATCCATGTCAACAATATGAATGACATGGCTATGGTTCAACTGGGTGACTCTTCCAGTGTGCAGCAGCAGGATGAATTGACGATTATCGGTTTTCCGGGCAATGGTGATATTGCTGGTAATAGCGCAACAGATCTTCTTACCCTGTCAGTAAATAAGGTTTTCGTCAGTTCGATAAAAACGACAGATACAGGAGCGCCTCTGATACAAGTCGGGGGCAATGTAGAACATGGCGATAGCGGAGGGCCAGCGCTTGATAATCATGGCACTATTGTAGGAATTGTCAGTTTCGGGGCTAATGGTCCGGGCAGCACCAGCTTCTTGCAGGCTAGCAATAGCGCACATACATTGGTACAAGATCTGGGATTAAATACCTCTCCTGGACCATTCCAGAAAGCCTGGAACCAGGCTTTTACGGATTATGCATCAACTACACCAGGCCATTGGCATAAGGCACAGATTGAATTCGGGCAGATCGCGGCAAACTATCCTTTATTCAAAGCTGTCAAGCCCTACCTGGACTATACAATGTCGCAGGCTAAGATTGAGAAAGTTCCACAGCCGCAGCCTCAACCGTCATCGACAGCTTCTCCTGCTAAGAGTGTGCTTACCAACCCATTGACTCTCATTGGAATTGGCCTCGTGCTCGTTGCAGTTCTGCTGCTCTTTGGAGTGTTTGCGCTCCAGCGGAGACGTGCGAAACGGGCTCCAGTTACAACAACATCAGCATCGTCTTTCAATACGCCGCCACCGATTACTCCTCCGGTAAACCAGGGCCGCCCTATAAGTCCCTCACAGTCCGCATATGGGCAACAAGTCAATGACACGTTGACGGCATTTGGAGCGCCACCCTCCCCGGCTCCTCGATCACTCTGGCCTGGTCAGCCACCGTCACAGTCACAACCTGGCCAATTGCGCCCGTTTCCACCGCAGTCACCGACTGTTTCCACGAATGGCCCGACGGTGCCATCGACCCTTTCCGGTGCCCTGGTACCCTGGCCCTGTGGCCACATGAATCGACCTGTTGCACGCTATTGTAGTGTGTGTGGCGAGCCAGCTCCACCGACGCCTCCCGTGCGCAAATTTGAACAGTGAGCATTCAGGCACCCATGATGTTATAACCGGCGTCAACGAAGAGAATTTCCCCTGTAATTGCGCGAGCAAGAGGACTACTGAGGAAAAGCGCAGCATCGCCCACTTCACTCTGCTCAATATTACGATGCAAGGGAGCCGCTATTCCCATATGATCGCGGAAGCTGGTGAAACCAGCGATACCACGCGCAGCCAGCGTATTAAGCGGCCCGGCAGAGATGGCATTGACGCGAATGTTATATTCACCTAGCTCAAAAGCAAGATACCGAACGCTACATTCCAACGCAGCCTTGGCAACAGCCATCACATTGTACTTCGGCATGACACGCCCACTCGCCATGTAGGTCAAGGTGAGAATAGAACCGCTACCGTTGGCTTGCATGAGAGGTTTGGCCCGCCGGGCCATGGCAACTAATGAGTAGGAGCTAATATCCAATGCCGTATGAAACCCTTCGCGGGTAGTTTCATAGAAAGGATTTTCTAGTTCGCTTGGTGGCGCAAAAGCTACCGAATGTATCAGAATGTCGAGTTTACCACCAAAGGTCTCGCTAGCCCAGGCGAATGCTGCGTCAAGCTGCTCATCGCTCTGCACATCGCAGGGAAAAACAGGTGTATTGGGAATTTTGGCGGCAAGCTCGCGCACGTACTTCTCCATACGCTCCTGGTAGGTAAAAGCGAAGTGAGCGCCTTCTCCTGCAAGAGCCTGGGCAATGGCCCAACCAATGGAACGATGATTGGCAATGCCAAAAATAAGTGCATTTTTTCCTTCTAATAGGGGCATCTATCGACTCCTCTCAGATTGTTGTTTTCCCCATTGTACGATATTTGATGACTATTCACAGTATTATCGTTCAATAGGATATTGTCGCATAAACCAGCCATTCATTCCATTAGCCAGGTTATAGACATGTTTCAGACCGGCTACCAGGGCAATTTCGGAAGCTGATGCGCTTCTCTGTCCCACAGCACAGACAAAGATGACATCTTCGTCTTCAGGGATCTGCAAATCCTTGAGCGCCTTGCCGAATGAATAAATGCCATCAAGCGGCACTAATATTGCTTCGGAGATATGACCGCGACGCCACTCATCAGGTTGACGCACATCGATTATATGTGCTCCTGCTTCGATCATGCGTTTGGCATCATCTGTACCAATGGTTATATATGGATATGCTTCATCTTGGTCATCATGATATGGCATTCTCTTGTTCCTTGTGGTCATTATTATACTGCTCTAACCAGAGACGACCGTAGGTGGTCGGGGTAAGTACATATTCATCTCCAATAAAGACCATCGTGAGTAAGCCCTGATCTTCCATTTCGCGAAAGTCATCTGTAACCAGAAAGTAGCCGGGCACGAGGTGCGACATATCACTTTCCGGTAGTTGTTTCCATACCATGAGTTCGCGCATGACAGCGGCATACTTGGGGCTACTATCGTCGATTGCTCGCATAAGCGTTTACCTTATCTCTGCATTTTCACTAGCGGTAGCTTGTTTGCGTTTTCTGCTTTGGCCTCCTCATTGAACTCGGCTTGACAATAGTGTAACAAATCCAACCAGGTAGAGCAAGTGACAACAATAGCGTTATAATAATCCATACTCGACGACGCACAGGATGTATACTATAAAAAGGATAAAGTAATATCTAGAAGGAGGCTGCATTATGCAAATCGATCCAACCCAGCCATCGATTCGAGCCAGCACTGTTATTCGGAATATTGGACAACTCGTCACTATCGCTCAGCAGCCTATTGACGGAGCAACAGGTGTATTACAGGTTATTTCTGATGCAGCCATTGCTGTGCATGATGGGATAATTGTCTGGATTGGACCTGACGACCGCGTTGAACCTATGTTCCAGCACGATACTAACACCCATGTTGACGGTATTACTATCGTTGACGCACAAGGAGTTGTTGTCACTCCAGGATTTGTAGATTCACACACGCACCTGGTATTCGCCGGAGATCGGGCAGAAGAATTTCATCTTCGGAGAGCAGGGGTAAGTTATGGCGAACTACTCTCACAAGGCCGTGGCATTCTTACTACGGTTAACGCCACCCGAGGCACAGATACGAAGACACTAACAGAACTGGCGATTAACAGGTTGAATATAATGTGTCACTACGGGACGACAACGGTCGAGGCAAAGACAGGCTATGGGCTGGATATGATAACGGAAGAGGCCTGCCTGCGCATTCTTAACAGTCTCAACGCATTGGAAACCAGTCCTGGATACGAATATAATCGCGTACGAGTCGTGCCGACATTTCTCGGCGCACACGTAGTGCCTCCTGAGTACCGTGAGCGACGCAGTGCTTACGTGGATTTTATTGTTGAAGAAATGTTACCATCATTTGTCGGCTTAGCACGCTTCTGTGATGTTTTCTGCGAACGAGAGGCTTTCACTTTCGAGGAGTGTCGTCGTATTCTTACACGTGCAAAAGCTTTGGGCTATGCACTTAAAATTCATGCGGATCAATTAAGTCCCTCGGGAGGCGCTAAACTTGCATCTGAGCTAGGCGCAACATCTGCCGACCATCTTGATCATGCTGATGATGCAGATATAAATGCTCTGCATAAAGCAGGTGTGGTAGCAACACTGTTACCTGGTTGTTCTTATACTCTGAGAAGTCCTTATCCATCGGCACGCCGTTTTATCGATCGTGGTCTGCATGTTGCGCTGGCGACAGACTTTAATCCAGGTACGTCCTACTGTGAAAATATGCAAACAATGCTCTGCCTGGCCATGTCTTCAATGGGTATGTCTCTTGAGGAAGCATTGCAGGCAACAACAATTAATGGCGCTCGCGCACTGGCATTACAAGATGCAATTGGCAGTATAGAAGTGGGTAAACGTTGCGAGCTGGCTCTCTGGTCAGTTCGTGATTATCATGAAATGGGTTATCATTTTGGTATTAACTTGATCCAATCAATTTTAGTTGTATGAAAAGCTGAATGGAAGTAATTTAACATTTTGAGAATGTTTCACGTGAAACATTCTCTTTTTCCATAGCGGCACTTATCCTGTTAATTATTGCGCTATTTGCTCAACTTATAAGAAATGCCAAGCATATCCAGCAGATCTAGTTCTCACATTTACGCTGCTGGTTGTTTTCTGCTACAATGCAACACAAGAGGCAGCGGAGCCAGGAAAGGATAAAATTTCAATGATGAAGGCAGAACATATAGATGAACTTCCTAGGAGTGTAATCATAAATGGGCAAGCTCTATCCAGCGCTCAAGTACTCGCCGTAGCGCGTCATTATGTCCCAGTAACATTAAGCAGCGAATCTATTTCACGTATCCAGGCAGCCCGTGCAGTAATTAATAATCTGGCGGCCAAAGATCAAAAAGTGTATGGCGTGACCACTGGTTTTGGACACCTGAGCAAAGTACGGATCCCACATGATCATTTGAAAGACTTACAACATAACCTTTTGCGCAGCCATGCCGCAGGTGTAGGTGAACCCTTGAGCGAAGAGGTCACACGAGCTATGATACTTTTGCTTGGCGCAAGTCTGGCACGCGGCAATTCCGGTGTGCGTACTGAGGTAGTGCAATTATTGCTTGGCATGTTGAATGCCAGGATTCATCCTTTTATTCCCTCACGCGGATCGGTAGGAGCTAGCGGCGACCTCGCTCCACTCGCACATCTCGGATTGATACTCATTGGCGAGGGAGAGGCTATGCTGGATGAGCGACGTTGTACCGGCGAGGAAGTGTTGCGACAGGCTGGTCTAGCACCTCTTCATCTGCAAGAAAAAGAAGGGCTGGCGCTCATTAATGGAACGCATCTGATGGAGGCAATTGCGATCCTGGCGCTCGCTGATGCTCACATACTTCTACGAGCAGCGGAAGTCGCTTGCGCAATGAGTATCGAGGGCTTGATGGGTAGCCATGTGCCTCTGGATGCGCGCATCCACAAACGCCGTGGTCAGCATGGGCAGCAGATCAGTGCTGCTCGATTACGAAAACTGGTCAGTGAAAGCGAGATCAATACCAGTCATGAAGATTGTCCCAGGGTGCAGGACCCTTATACGATGCGCTGTGCTCCCCAGGTTTTTGGCGCAGTACGTGATGCCCTGGAATATTGTACCAATATTTTTGAACGTGAATTGGATGCGGTAACTGACAATCCGCTCGTTTTCCCAGAGGAAGATGACGTGCTGAGTGGCGGAAATTTTCATGGCCAACCCCTGGCGCTGGCACTCGATGTGCTGGCTATTTCCCTTGCGCAAGTGGCAAGCTTCTCAGAACGGCGCATCTTTAATTTGATGGGTCCGCATGATTGGGACGAAGCTGGCGCTCCCCTTTTCTTGACGCCGAATCCAGGTTTGAATTCGGGCTTTATGATTACTCAATATGTAGCAGCTGCCCTGGTCAATGAGATAAAAATATTGGCCCATCCTGCCAGCATCGATTCCATTCCCACCTCTGCTGGCATGGAGGACTTTAATAGTATGGGCGCTACCAGTGCTCACAAAGTTCTGCGCATTTTAGAGCAGGCACAACAAGTCATTGCCATTGAAATGATGTGTGCAGCGCAAATGTTGGAATTTCGCAAGCCCTTGAAACCCGG